>Ga0105047_10015643_pt1 | contig 11940 bp, 14 predicted proteins | sample MAT04_FD_78384 | JGI IMG/M metagenome (GOLD analysis project Ga0105047, IMG submission 78384) | Freshwater microbial communities from Lake Fryxell liftoff mats and glacier meltwater in Antarctica - MAT-04 (megahit assembly) | ecosystem: Environmental > Aquatic > Freshwater > Ice > Liftoff... | reverse complement strand
TCGAGGCGCTCGACTTGCTCGGGCGGCAGGCTGCCGTCACCGCGAGGGCTGATGTTGAGCAGCAGGTTGCCGCCCCGCCCGACCGTCTCGCACAAGGTGGTCACCAGCTGGAGCGCGGACTTGAGGTCGGGGTCGTCGGGGTTCCATCCCCAGCTGCCGTTGATGGTTTCGCACGATTCCCAGCGACCTTCGAGCGGCTGGGGCGGCACGAACTGCTCCGGGGTTACGAAGTCGCCATGGCCGGGAAGCCGGTCGTTGATGAGGATGCCCGGTTGCAGAGATTGGGCCAACGCAGCGATCTCATCGGCGTGCCACCACGGTGCGGGACGTTCCCACTGGCCATCGAACCACAGCACATCGATGGGGCCGTAGTTGGTGAGCAGTTCACGTAACTGCGCCATCATGTAGGCCCGATAGCGCTCCGCTTGGTCGTCGGTGGCCACCGTCATTCGATCGAACCGGTACGGCAGGTCCTCGGTGGCGAACGGGGGGTAGTCCGGGTGATGCCAGTCCGACAGCGAGTAATAGAGGCCAACTCGAAGGCCTTCGGCGCGTAGGGCCACCACCAAGTCGGCGAGCAGATCCCGGCCGTAGGGGCTGTTGGTGATCTTGTGGTCGTCTTGCGCGGTGTCCCACATCGAGTAGCCGGCATGGTGGCGAGTGGTGAACACCACGTAGCGCATCCCCGCGGCACGCGCTCGGTGAGCGAGGTCGGCTGGATCCCAGGCTTGTGGATCGAAGGTGGCGGCCTGAGACCAATACGCCTCGGGCGTCACGGACTGGCAGTGCGGGAGGCTGAACACGCCGCCGACCATCGGCCAAGACACCTCGAGACCGGCTTGGCTGGCCGGGTCCCAGTGCACGAACATGCCCAAGCCAGCGCCGTCGAACCAGGTGCGCTCCATAGTGATCATCCCCTCAGTCCACTAGCCGGACACCGGTGATCCCGGCGTCGAGCAGCAAGTCGGCACCGGTCGTACAGGTGGTGTCTGCAGCCAGGTAAGCGATGGCCGCGGCCACTTCGTCGGCCTCGACCAATCGCCCCATGGGTTGGCGGCGCCGAAGCGCCTCTCGAGTGGCCTCGGGGTCGGGGGCCGCAGCAACGAGGCGCTCCACCCACGGGGTGGCGACCGTGGCCGGTGAGACGCAACACACTCGGATGCCGTGGGCGATCTCGTCTGCGGCCATTGCCTTGGTCAAAGCGAGCACCGCGCCTTTCGACGCCGAGTACACCGCTCGTTCCACCAGACCCACCGATGCCGCCACCGAGCACGTGTTGATGATCACCCCGCGACGCGCCCCTCGCATGTGCACCAGGGCGGCCCTGCTCATGTTGGCCACGCCCACCACGTTCACCCCGAGCACCCGGTCCCAGTCATCGGCCGTGGCGCTCACGACGTCGCCTACGGCGCTGGTCCCCGCGTTGTTGCACAACACGTCGATGCGCCCGTGCTCGGTCGCGACCTGGTCGCACGCCGCCTGGCATGCCTCAGCGTCACGCACGTCGAGCCCGTCCAAGAGGTCGAGTCCCACCACCAGGTCATCGAGGCCTTCGAAATGGCGCACCAGCGCCGAACCAATGCCCCCTGCGGCTCCGGTCACGATCACCACCCGTGTCATGCGTCCCCACGATCGGCCCGCCACGGTGGAGGGCATGCGTCCCATCATTGCGTATTTCCGCCTCGCTGCCTAGTATGTCGAACGATGTTCAGTATGCTGAACGAACGATCGGGACGGCGGGGCGCTTCATGACCCGCATCACGGGCATTCGGACGATCGACGTGCGGGCACGTACCTCCCGCACCCTGGCTGGGTCTGATGCGGTCCACCAAGATCCGGACTACTCGGGGGCCTATGCGGTGCTCGAGACCGATGGGCCTCATGAGGGTGTGGGCATGACCTTCACGATCGGTCGGGGCAACGACCTGTGTTGCGCGGCGATCGAAGCGTTGGCCCCGTTGGTCGTGGGATGGCCCTTGGCTGAGCTGGTGGGAGACGGGGCGGGATTCTGGCGGCGCCTCACCAACGACGGTCAGCTTCGCTGGCTGGGCCCGGAGGTCGGGGTGATCCACCTGGCCACCGCCGCCATCGTCAACGCCGTGTGGGACCTTTGGGCCAAAGAACAAGGCAAGCCCCTGTGGCGCTTGGTTGCGGACCTGACCCCGGAGCAGTTCGTCGATGGCATCGACTTCCGGTACCTCACCGACGTGCTCGACCGGGATCGGGCGCTTGATTTGCTGCGGGCCCAGGTTCCCGGTCGAGCCGAGCGCATCGCCGAACTCCAACGTGACGGGTACCCGGCCTACCTCACCTCCGCGGGGTGGCTCGGCTACTCCGAGCAGACCGTCCGGGAGCGCTGTCAGGCGGCGCTGGCCGACGGCTGGACCTCCTTCAAGACCAAGGTCGGAATCGACATCGCCTCCGACGTGCGTCGGTGCGAGGTGATGCGCGAGGAGATCGGTGACCTCCCGCTCATGGCCGACGCCAACCAGGTGTGGGAGGTCTCCGAAGCCATCGAGTGGATGCGCCACCTCGAGCCCTTCGGCCTGCGATGGATCGAAGAGCCCACCAGCCCTCACGACGTTCTGGGCCACGCGGCCATCCGGCGGGCCGTGGCCCCGGTAGGTGTCGCTAGTGGTGAGCATGCCGCCAACCGGGTGATGTTCAAGCAGCTGTTTGCGGCGGAAGCGATCGACTACTGCCAGATCGATGCCTGCCGCCTCGGTGGGGTCAACGAAGTCCTCGCCGTGTTGTTGTTGGCGGCCAACGCGGGGATCCCGGTGTGCCCCCATGCGGGGGGGCTGGGCCTGTGCGAGCTCGTGCGCCACCTGTCCGTGATCGACTACGTCTGCGTCAGCGGCTCGTTGGACGACCGGACCACGGAGTTCGCCGATCACCTCCACGAGCACTTCGTGGACCCTGCTGTGGTCCGCAACGGTCGGTACGTGCTGCCTGAGCTTCCCGGCTACTCGGCAGACCTGTGGCCCGCATCGTTGGAAGCGCTCACCTACCCCAACGGAAGCGAGTGGCGGTGAGCGCCGGACGGTCCCTCGCCCCAGCAGTGACACGCGCCGTCGCCATCTTGGAGCTGCTCGCGCCAGTTGATTCGCCGCTTGGGGTCAGCGCCATCGCTCGGTCGCTGAACCTGCCCAAGTCCTCGGTCGCCAACCTGTGCTCGGCGTTGGTGGACGACCAGCTGCTGCGAACCGTGGCCGGCGGCTACGCGTTGGGCCCGAGATTGGCTCGTCTGGGGGCCGCCTACTTGGCGTCGGTGGACCAGGTGGGGCTCTTCCTCGACGCCTGCGCAGCCCGAGACGTCAGCATCCGAGAGACCGCCCAGTTGGCACAGCTCGGCGTCGGCCTCGATGTCGTGTACCTGGCTCGGCGAGACGGCACCGAGCCTGTCCGTTTGGCATCGTCGCCAGGCCGAGCACTACCTGCCACCTGTACGGCGACCGGCAAGGCGATGCTGGCGACGCTCGATCCCGGCGACCTGGCCGCACGACTCGATGGGGTGAACGAGCTGTTGCGCCTCACGCCGCACTCGATCACCTCTCGGCGAGCCTTGGCTCGTGAACTTCAGGCCATACGAGCCAATGGCGTTGCCTTCGACCGCCAAGAGGTGATCGAAGGCGTGGTCTGCGTGGCCGTGGCCGTGCCCTCGCCAGCTGGCGAAGCGCCAATGGCCGCCAGCTTCACCTTGCTGGCACCACGGGCTGACGACGCAACCTTGCACCGCTTGGCCGATGATCTCAAGGAGATCGCGAAGCACATCGCGGTCGGCCTGGGCCTTGCCTGCCCGGCGGGCACGGGGGATGGAGACAGAGGGAGTGGCGCCGCGTGATCACCTCGGTCGGAACTGCTTCGCTTGGTCGCCGAGGGCCGCAGGTCAGCCGAATCGGCTTGGGCTGTGCTCCGATCGGCAACCTGTACGACACCGTGGACGAAGCAGACGCCGCCGCCACGGTCGACGCCGCTTGGCAGGCTGGGGTGCGGTTCTTCGACACCGCTCCCCTTTACGGCCATGGGCTCTCGGAGCGTCGGCTGGGTAGGGCGCTGGCCGGCCGACCTCGCGACGAGTACGTGTTGTGCTCCAAGGTGGGGCGCTTGCTGCGCCCCACCTCGGGCAAGGTGGACTCGATCTTCGCCCTGCCCGACGATGACACCACCTGCGCCCTGGCCCCGGTGTTCGACCTGTCGGCCGACGGCATCCTCCGCTCCATCGACGAGAGTTTGACTCGTCTGGGCACCGACCACCTCGACGTCGCCCTGCTCCACGACCCCGACGACTACGAAGATCAGGCCTTGGCGGAAGCGTTGCCCACGTTGGTGCGGCTGCGCGAAGAGGGGGTGGTGTCTGCGGTGGGCGTCGGCATGAACCAGTGGGAGATGCTGGATCGATTCGTGCAACGGGTTGACCTCGATCTCGTGCTGGTTGCTGGTCGGGCCACCTTGTTGGACCGCTCAGGCACCGAGGTGCTCCTTCCTCGATGCCTCGATGCTGGCGTGGGGGTCGTGGTGGGCGGCGTCTTCAACAGTGGTGTGCTCGCAGACCCAGGCCCGACGGCCACCTACGACTACGGCGCGGTGCCCAAGGCGGTGGCCGACCGCGTGGACCAACTGATCACCGTGTGCACCCGAGCCCGGGTGCCGTTGGCCGCAGCCGCCTTGCAGTGGGTGCTGCGCCAAGAAGCTGTGTCTTGCGTGTTGGTCGGTGCCCGTTCGGCCGCCGAGGTGGAAACCGATGTGGAATGGGCAACCGCTGCGGTGCCTGAAGAGCTGTGGGATGAGCTCGAGGCAATCCGATGACGGGGCCTTCACCACGGTTCGACCCGTTCGGGATGCGGCAGTCGCTGGCCACCGTTCGGTCGGTGGTGCGATTCGAGGGCCGCAGCGGCGACCGCACCACCCGCAGGCTCGACCGACAAGCTTCGGTCTCCGATCTACGCGCAGTGGCTCGGCGGCGGTTGCCTCGCGGCGTGTTCGACTACATCGATGGTGGCGCCGAGGACGAACAAGCAATGGCTCGTAACCGAGCTGCGTTCGACCAGACCTTGTTGTCTCCTCGGGTGTTGGTTGGCAACGACATGCCCACGACCTCCACCTCGGTGCTCGGCGGGCCGGTGGCCTACCCGCTGGTGCTGGCCCCCACCGGCTTCACCCGCATCGCCGACCCGCAGGGAGAGCTGGCGGTGGCCCGAGCCGCGGACCGAGCCGGCGTGCCCTACACGTTGTCGACGTTGTCGACCCGCTCGATCGAAGAGGTCCGAGCGGTCAGCAACGGTCGGCTGTGGTTCCAGGTCTACGCCTGGCGCGACCGGGGCTTGGTGGGTGAGATGCTCGAGCGCGCCGCGGCAGCGCGCTTCGAGGCGCTGGTCGTCACCGTCGACACCGCCATGTTCGGACGGCGAGAGCGCGACGTGCGTCGCGGGTTCTCACTTCCTCCTACCATCGGTCCTGGCACCTTTCTCGATGGCCTGGCCCACCCGGCGTGGACGTGGGCGTTCGTGCGCAGCGAGCCCATCCGCTTCGCCAACGTCGCAGGACGCGAGGTCGGCGACGGCGCCGCACCGGTGGACCTCGCTGCCTACGTGAACCACCAGATGGACCCATCGCTGTCCTGGGACGATGTGGCATGGCTGCGGGATCACTGGAAGGGTCCCGTGGTGCTCAAGGGTGTGCAACGCGTGGCCGACGTGGTGCGCGCTGCCGACGAGGGCCTCGACGCAGTGGTCCTGTCCAACCACGGCGGACGTCAACTCGACGTCGGCCCGGCTCCGTTGGACCTGGTGGCACCAGCGGTGGACGCCGTGGGCTCACGCCTGGAAGTGATGGTCGACGGCGGCATTCGACGGGGCAGCGACATCGTCAAAGCCCGCGCCGCCGGTGCCAGCGCAGTGCTTGCGGGTCGGGCGTACCTGTACGCGCTGGGCGCGTTCGGAGAGGCCGGGGTGGACCGGCTGCTCGGCTGGTTCGCTGACGATGTCCGTCGCACCCTGGCACTGGTCGGAGCCCCGAGCGTCGATGCGCTCGACCGCAGCTATCTGGTGTGAGACGGCCAGTTCCGAGGAATACCCCAAGGGTATGGGCGTTGACGATCATGAGAAGTTGGTTGCATCCGCCGACCAACGATGAAGGAGCCACCATGACCTCTCTCCACCTCGGAGACGAAGCGCCCGATTTCACCGCCATGAGCACCGACGGCGAATTGTCCTTCCACCACTGGAAGAAGGACTCGTGGGCCGTCTTCTTCAGTCACCCCGCCGACTTCACTCCCGTTTGCACCACCGAACTCGGCCGTACCGCCGCCCTCGGCGGCGAGTTCGCCAAGCGCAACACCAAGGCCATGGCCCTGTCCGTCGACCCCATCGACGACCACCGCCGTTGGGCCACCGACATCGGCGAGGTGGCCGGAACTGAACTGAACTTCCCGATCGTGGCTGATCCCGATCACCGGGTCGCCGAGCTCTACGACATGATCCATCCCGGCGAAGGCGACACGAGCACCGTGCGCTCGGTCTTCATCATCGATCCCGCCAACAAGCTGCGCCTCATGCTGACCTACCCCAAGTCGGTCGGCCGCAACTTCGACGAGATCGTCCGCGTCATCGACGCCCTCCAGGCCACCGACGCCAACCCCATCGCCACCCCGGCCGACTGGCGCCCCGGCGACCGAGTCATCGTCGCTATGACCGTGTCGACCGAGGACGCCAAGAAGCGATTCAACAACGTCGAGGAGGTCAAGCCGTACCTTCGCTACGCCGACGCCCCGTGAGCTAACCGTCCGACACCGCATGCTGAAGTGCCCACCACATCTCGCCACTGCCGGTCCGATCCAGTCCGCTTGAGCAGTGCCTCCCCCGAGGCAACGTCGAGTCGGACTGCCATGTCCACGTCCACCGTCGACCTCGGCTCCCCCAGCAGCGAGCTCGCCAGTGAGCCACCCAGCGCATACGGGACACCGAGGTCGTCCAAGATCTCGGCCATCTGGCACACGAGGTCGAATGGACCCTTGGTCTCCATCAGATGAGCAGGTGCTGGTACGCCGCGTCGGCGAGGTTTGGACCGAAGCGCCTGCGAGCCAGTTCGTGGCGGACCTCTACGTCCGACAGGTCCGGCTTCCCGGCCAGGATTGCCGTCACGGCGAGCAGTTCGACATCGGCGTTGATCTGGTCCACCAGTTCGACGCGCTCTGCGGTGGTCATCGCCCTCCAACACTCCACCAGGATGCGGAAGGCCTCGGGATCGGTGTCGACGGGAATCGACCGAGGCGCCATGCGGTGAGGCCACCTGGCGGCAACAAGACGGCATCCGCCCGAGGTCGGCCAAGGCCAGCGGCGGAGACAGGCAACAGCACCCCAGGGCGGTGCTGTCTGACAACAGTGGTTCCTCGACGGCTGACCCGCGTCACGGTCATGGACCACCTACGAAGGAACGAGATCCCACGGCGCGCGGACTCGATGCGATGGACGCCTGAGCAGCTCGTCGAAGTCACGGATCTCTACCACGAGGGCCACTCGCTCAGGTCAAGGTTTCACAGGTGCTGTTCGGATCCACGACCCCGAGCGACTCGCACAGAGGATCCCTTGCGCCATGATCTCAGAACTTAGATCAGGGCTCGAGCGGATTCGCCACGTAAAGGCCGCAACGCTCGCCCGCCGCGCACAATGCGGTGTCGGCGCTCGTGAGGACGTCAGCACCAATCTTTACTGCGGCGGCAAGGTGAATCGCGTCGTAGCCCCGCAGCGCCTCACGATCGGCAAGCTCGGCGGCCTGGGCGATCAAGTCGTCGGTGATCGCGACCATCGTCAACTCATCGACGAGAACGCTGAGCTCAGACTTGGCTTCGACGTGCTGGGCTGCGGTGAGTCGATCACCACGCTCTGCTGCGGCCAGCGCGGCGCGTGCTTCGACCACGACCAAAGGGACCGAAGCCAGGGCGTCAGCCGTGTCCCACAGCCGCCCCGCCTGCTCGGAGCCGGGCTCTTCGATCAACAGCTTCAGGAGCGACGACGTGTCGACGTAGGTGATCAACGCCGTTGTTCGGCGACGAGGTCGCTCACCGAGCCCTTGGGCTTGATGCGTCGCGCCGGACGAGAACGGGTCGTGCTCTTCGGCCGGCGAACGACTCCTGCGGCGATCAGTTCGGCCAGACGATCGGTCGAATGGTCCAAGGCCGACAGACGAGCCACCGGCTTCCCGCGATCAGTCACGATCACCTCTTCGCCCTCCTGGACTCGATCCAGGTAGCGGCTGAGGTTGTTCTTGAGGTCACGCACACCGACTTCGGTTCGAGAAGTAGCTACTGCCATGACCTCACTGTAGCCACTTGAGACGATCATCGCTTCGGCGGCCATCGACGAGGTGAACGAGAAGCTCCCAGGCTTCATCGAGCTTTTCGAGCCGGACAACCCCGGCATGCGCGCAAGTGACACCATCGACTGCAGCATGACCCTCTCGGGCGAACCGATCCTCGAGCCCGACGACGGCGAGACCCGCCGCTTGGCACCCGGCGACACGTACGTCATGCGCGGCACCCGCCACCGCTGGATCAACCCCGGAGACATCCCCGTCGTCCTCGTCGCCGTCGCTATCGGAGCACACCGATCTCAACCCCACTGGCTTCAGGGAGGACAGAAACTCGGGCATGGCGCCGTAGGTGGTCTCGGTGACGTAAGCCGATGTGCGAGAGAGTCGTCCCAATGGGTCGCTGCGGTACCGGGAGTGCTGTTCCACCCCAGCGACCACCTCAGGGTGGGCCGCCTGGACCAGCAGTGCCCGGATGCCCCCGACAAAGGCCGCGGCGTCCCCGATGACCTTCCACGAAACGGAGTCGGGACCCAACAACCCGGAGTCGCCGGCGTAGGAAAGGGTGTTGGCGAGCGGTTGCGGGCCATGAGCAGACAGCGCCGTGACCTGACGAACGACCCGGTCCTTCATCGAACTGGTTTCACGGGGTGAACCGTGTGCTGGGAAGGTCGGTCACACCCTGCTCGAGGGCGTCACAGATCACGGATGCCACGTGGCCAGGCGCCAGGCCCGTCGGCATCCTCGGGGCCTCACCGGCGATCGGCCGCTGTGCCAGGCCGGTCTCGGTGTGTGGTGGCCGAGCGTCGATCACCCGGATCTTCGCTCGACGCGCTTCGCTGGCCAGTGCCTCGTCGAAGGAGCGCAGCGCCGCCTTGGAGGCGCCATAGACCGCCATGCCGGGCAGGTTCTTCTCCGCGATCACGCCGGGGAGGTTCACGATGGCGCCCCCCGTCGTCATCCGGGCCAGGGCGGCCTGGGCCAGCATGATCGGCAGGAACGTGTTCGTGAGGAACAACTCCTCCATTGCGTCGACGGTCAAGTCGACCACCGGGCCGAACGCCACCACCCCGACCGCATTGATGACCACATCGATTCCGCCAGCGTGCACGACAGCCGCATCGACGGCTTGCGCGCAGGCGTCAGGCGTCCGCAGGTCAAGGGCGATGCGCCGTCCCGGCACCGTCATCTGGTCCAACCGGTCGCGGCTGCGGCTCACGAGGGTGAGGATGGCGCCTCGACGATGGAGCTCGTCAGCCAGCTCGCTTCCGAGGCCACCGGTGGCCCCGGCCACCAGGACCGAGGCCCCTCGCACCGGATGGGTCACCGGCGTCGGCCCATCGGCGTGCGAGTCGCCGGACGGGGTGTCATCAGGGACTGGCTCCACGGATACCCTTCACCATGGCTCGGATCGTCGTTGCACGCTACCGGACGCGTGTCGGGGCCAGCCATGTCATCACCCCATCGACCCTTCCGGAGGTGACATGGATCTCGACGAGGTGATCCAGGCTGCCCTCGAGGCGCGTGAACGGGCCTATGCGCCCTACTCCGGGTTCCACATGGGTGCGGCGGTGCTCACCACGGGCGGCACGATCATCACCGGCGTGCTCGTCGAGAACGTGTCGCTGGGCCTGGCGATGTGCGCCGAGCGAGTAGCGCTCTTCACCACCATTGCCTCGGGCCAGCGACCCACGACCCTGGTGGTGGCCTCACCCCGCACGAGTGGAGCGCTCACCTTCCCCTGTGGGGCGTGCCTTCAGGTAGGGCTCGAGCTCGGTGGCCACGAGCTGGTGGTCGTCGCCGTCGAACCCGATGGCACCAGCGAGCGTGCCGTGCTCGGTGACCTGTTGCCGCGAGGCCCCCACAAGGGCTGATCGCCGGAGCGGACTCAGCCACCTTGTCGTGGACTTCTCGGATCAAGGTCCTGCGAGCCCCACTGTTCGATTCCGGACAGGTGAGGCCACGGCCTGGGGCGGGCGTCTTTGGGCAGCTTCAACAGTACGCTCGGAGCGGTGGAAGCCGACTTCGGGCGGGCCAGTGACCTCGGGGCACGGCGCAAGTCCAGGCGGCCAACCGGAGCACGAGAGGACACCTCGAAGTGACCAAACCGACCAGAGTCGAAGGAGTGTTGGTCGTCGGTGGTGGGTACGCAGGGCTTCACGCCGCGAGCGCCGTTCATCGATCTGGTGTTGCGGTCACGGTTGTGGATCGCACCGGTCGGCACGATTTCGTGACCCGACTCGCCGCAGTTGCCGGGGGGACTGCTCCGGTCCAGGATGCCTCCCGACCCGTCGGGTCCTTCGTGGATCTGGTCGTCGTGGGCTCCGTCGTCGAGATCGCCGACGGTTCGGTCACCATGTCGGACGGACGCAGAATCACCGCGGACGCTGTCGTCGTCACGGCAGGGTCCGCGCCGTCGCGGCCGCCTGTCGACGGCATCGAGTTCGCCCACGCCCTCCGATCCGCCGAAGATGCCATCGCACTGCGTGCATACATCGCACACGCGTCGTCGATGGTGATCATTGGTGGCGGCGCCACGGGGGTCCAACTCGCAGGCGCTGCGGCAGTTGCGCATCCGTCGCTCACAATCCACCTGGTGGAGGCATCGCCACGGCTCCTGGCTGGCATGCCAGGAGCATTCAGCTCCGGCGCGACCCGGATCCTCGGGGGCCGCAACGTGCAGATTCACCTGGGTTCCAGTGTCGAACGGATCACCGAGCAGGGCGCCATCGTCGACAGCGGTCTGCTCGACGGTCTCGTGGTCTGGGCCGGCGGGTTCTCGGCACTCGCCCATCGATACGGCGTACCGACTGCCGAGGACGGGCGCATCCTCGTCGATGAGGCCCTGCGCGTGTCCGGGAGTCATCGGACGTTCGCCGCAGGCGACATCGCCGCGCATCGCGACCGCGAGGGACACCCTTTGCCCATGTCCGCCCAGATCGCCGTCCGTGCAGGCTCCGCCGCCGGGCGCAACGCAGCCCGCGCCGCGCAGTGCGAGCCGATTGAAGCAGTCGACCTCCGCCAGATCGGTTGGGTGCTCGACCTCAGCGGACGCCGCCGCCTCGCCCAGGTCGGTCCCATCAATCTGACCGCGCCAGGTGCCGACCTCGTCCCCCCGCTCCTCCACGACGCCATCGACCTCAAGGACCTCCTCGAGGTCGGTGGAGTGCACGCGCTGCGGTACGCCTCCGCGTCGGTCCGTTCACTGTTGACCTGGCCGCTCGCGGTGTGGCCACCACGCGCGGTTGCGGCTGCGCCAACGACCGGTTGAGCAGGCGCACGCCTGAAGGATCCCCGGCCATCCGGCCTCACGCTGCCTGCGGCTTCAACGCCCCCTGGACCAGGCGCTGAAGCTGGCCACCGATCCAGACCTCGGGCGCTCCAACCAGGGCCACGGGTGCACCTCGGCCAGGTTCAGCGAACGCGCTCGTCGCCGCCACCCGGGCACTGGTGTGAACGTGGCGGCGAGCTGCCGCTCAGCGAGCACTCGTACTGGGTCACCCAGATGCACCTCGAGGTCGCGCAGAGTCCCCAGCTCGGCCAGACGGTCCGTCACGAACACGAGTCGCTTCGACGAGAGGCGCAGCCTGCTGAGCAATGCCAGGTCGAAGACGAACACCGCTGGCAGCCGAG
>Ga0105047_10015642_pt1 | contig 11940 bp, 7 predicted proteins | sample MAT04_FD_78384 | JGI IMG/M metagenome (GOLD analysis project Ga0105047, IMG submission 78384) | Freshwater microbial communities from Lake Fryxell liftoff mats and glacier meltwater in Antarctica - MAT-04 (megahit assembly) | ecosystem: Environmental > Aquatic > Freshwater > Ice > Liftoff... | reverse complement strand
AAATGAATTTATACCGCATTATCCAAGAAGCCAGTCAGAACATTAATAAGTTCGCGGAAGCAAAAACTGCAATTATAAGTTTTGTAAAAGATGAAAACAACTTGTGTCTTTCTATAACAGACAATGGTAAAGGGTTTAATCCCAAATCTAATTCAGAAGGGATTGGACTTAAAAATATACACCATAGAGTGGAATCTCTTCAAGGCAAATTTATTATTCATTCTAAACGTTATAAAAAAACTTCGTTAAATATCGTTTTCTCTTTGAAGTAACTGTCTCAACTAAAAGTAATTTAAGCATTATAAGTTTTTTTATTTAATACTTCAGCTTGCATTCCGTGCGGATTTTTCAATTTAAAAATGAAAACGAGTTCTAAGAAAAGTCAGTTCTGGAACGCTTTTCGCCTGTCAACATCAAATATCCAAAATGCAATCCACTCGCATTTCGATATCATCTACTATCAAACAGCACCATTCTACCAAATAGACCCTTATTGATAGGTGCTGAAGGAGAGATCCTATTTAGTTTTACATCGTGAAAATGACTTGTCATATTGAACAGAAATGCACAAGCAACACAATAAACTGTAAAAAAACACAAACAATAAAAGTCTCAAATTATGAAAAAATTAACAACAACATTCGGATTATTAGCATTAATGTTAATCGTTACTTCCTTTACAACTGCATCAGAAATTGGTGGACAAGGTACAAAAGGTGATAATGGTAAAGGACTAGGTCAATTTGAAATCGGCGGTCAAGGTACAAAAGGTGATAATGGTAAAGGACTAGGTCAATTTGAAATCGGCGGTCAAGGTACAAAAGGAGATAATGGTAAGGGACTAGGCCAGTTCGAAATTGGGGGGCAAGGTACAAAAGGAGATAATGGTAAAGGCCTGGGCCAATAATTTAAAATACATAAAAAAAAAGCTACCCTTGTCGGTAGCTTTTTTTTTGAATACATTTGTTTACTTTAGTAAACTGAAATTAGCTTTAAATTGGAAAAATCCATTTTCACGTTGTTTATATTTTTATTCTTATTTTCTTGTTCAAAAGACAGGAGGAATACTAAAGTAAACATTAGCCTTTCTGATAGCATTAATTATTATTTTTCAAAATCTGAATACAAAGATGTTTCAAATGATGAAAAACTAAATTACCTTAATAAAGCAACTGGTATAATTGAAAAATCGAATAATTCTTTAAAATTAAGAGAATTAAATTACCAGTTAATATCAAAATATTATGAAATTGGTTCGTGGAAAAGCTACCTGGTAGCTTCCAAAATTTTATTAAAGAATTCTCTTGACGCCAATGATATAATTAGTTTAGCAAAGTCTTATAGATCTTTTGGTAATTATTATAATCAAACTCAACAATTGGATAGTGCGTTTTACTATTACACCAAAACTGAAAAGATTTATAAAAAAATAAACGATTTTGAAGGTTATTCGACTATTCTCTTAAAAAAGGGAACAATCCAATTTGATGAAAATGATTATTTAGGTGCTGATTTATCGCTTTCAAAGTCACTAGCTGCATTAAAAAGGATTAAAGAGAATGAAAATAAGCACTCAATTTTAATTTTACTTGGCTTAAATGCAAATCAATTAAAAGAATATAGTAAATCTATTGGCTATTTTAATGAAGCGTTAGAGTTAGTAAATGAAATGAACCTTGAAAACAAACAGTATCTGGAATCAGTTTGTTTAAGTAATATAGGCTTGGTTTATCAAAATTTAAAAAAACATAAAATTGCGATAACTTACTTCAAAAAAGCTTTAGTTTACAATCAGTTAGAGACTGATTACCCCATAGCTTATTCGAACATAATTGACAATCTGGCTTATTCTAATCTTCAAGATGGGGATCTAACAAGTTTACCCGAACTATTTTTAAAATCATTAAAAATAAGAAAGGATATAAACAATAATTCAGGTATTGTAGTAAGTCAAATTCATTTATCTGAATATTTCTCCAAAATAAATAATAAAAAAAGATCACTCGAATTTGCAAATTTAGCTTTAAGACAAGCGAATACAAATAAAAGTCCTATAGATTTGCTTTTTTCTCTAAAACAAGCATCTGTAGTAGATAATGAGCGGGCAGCAAAGTATTCAGATGACTATCTTAGGATAACGGACAGCCTTCAAATCGCTGAGAGAAACTCTAAAGATCGTTTTGCCAGAATTCAACTCGAAACAGACGAAATAATTCAAGAAAAAGGTATTCTAGAAGACAAAAACAGAAATCTTCTCTACATTTTTGTGATCACTTTTATTCTTGTAGCGTTGCTATTCGTGGTTAGAGCGCAACGAGCTAGAACACGAGAACTGCTTTTCAAGCAAAACCAACAAAAGGCAAATGAAGAGATTTTTAACCTCATGATGTCGCAACAATCAATCATTGACGAAAGTCGTAAAAAAGAAAAGAAACGTCTTTCGCAGGATTTGCATGATGGTGTCTTAGGCAGAATGTTTGGGCTGCGCTTGAATTTAGATAGTTTAAACTCATCTACGGATCAAGATTCCATAATGAAAAGACATCATTTATTACACGAACTAAAAACCATAGAACAAGACATTCGTGAAATTTCACACGACTTGAATCGAGAAAAATCGGTTTTAATTAATAACTTTGTTTCCATAGTTCACAATTTGTTGGAAGAACAGAAATCATTACATGATGCTAGTGTAGTATACCATATTGAAACCAAAATTGACTGGGATAAAATTGGCAATGCGATCAAAATTAATATGTATCGGATATTACAAGAAGGTTTACAAAATATAAATAAGTACGCATCTGCTGAGAATATTAAGGTTGACATTAATGGAGATGGAGAAAATGTTTATTTAAAAGTGCAAGATGACGGAATTGGTTTCGACGTTAACAAGAAAAGCAAAGGAATCGGAATGCAGAATATCATTTCCAGAACAAATGACTGTCAAGGCATTATCGACATTACGTCTAAAAAAGGAAAGGGAACGAAAATCATAATAACTATACCAATAGAAACTAAACAAATAATTGAGGAAGAAGTATGATAAAGCCAATCCATATTTTAATAGTAGATGATCATCCTTTTATCATTCAGGCTTATCGAAATGCGTTGGACAAATACAGCCAACAAGGATACGAGTTCGTGGTAACACAAGCAAACAATTGTAAAACAGGATACGAAAGCATTACTGAAGCAAAATCACATTTTGATGTTGCCTTTTTCGATATCAGTATGCCTGAATACGTTGAAAAAGGAATTTATTCAGGGGAAGACTTAGCGGCCTTGATTACTGTAGAAATGCCGGAATGCAAAATAATTTTGCTGACCATGCATACAGAATTGCTTAAAATCAACAACATTATAAAAAATATTAATCCAAGCGGATTAATTATTAAAAATGACTTAACATTTGACGAATTGATTTTTGCTTTCGATAAAATTATTAATAAAGAAAAGTACTACAGTCAAACTGTAATCAAATTAGTGGGTCAAGCACAGTACAATAACATCGAATTAGATGCTTTTGACAAACAAATCTTATTTCACTTATCAAAAGGAGTTAAAAACAAAGATTTGCCAAAATATATTCCATTATCCCATAGTGCCATTGAGAAACGAAAACTAAGCATCAGAGAAATTCTGGAAGTAAAGGGCGGAACCGACATCGATTTAATAAACGAAGCAAAAACAAAAGGTGTCATTTAGCGCTAATGCGGGAAACCGCAACAATGTGATAAAATATTAATCTAAAATTTGCTAATGATTTTAGAGTTACTAAATACAAATTGCAGCACTGTTACAAAGTACTGCTTATTAATCGGCGGTTGAGCTATAAAAAGGAGATCCTTGAAAAAGCATCTATTTTAAATTTTTATTCATTTAAAGCATTCCATCCACGAGCTTTCAAAGGAATTTTGGTATTGGCTCTTGTAATTAAATGAATGCCTTCACTTTCTTGTGTCAAATGTCCAATAACCGTAAAGTTGGGATTGGCTTTTATTTTGTTAAAATCATCTAAAGCAATTGTAAATAATAATTCATAATCTTCGCCACCATTTATTGCAACGGTAGTGGAGTCGATATTAAATTCTTCGCAAACATTTATAAACTGTGGATCGACTGGAATTTTTTCCTCATATAAATTGCAGCCCACTTTTGATTGCTTGCAAATATGAATAATCTCTGAGGATAAACCGTCCGAAATATCAATCATCGCTGTTGGTTTCACTTCCAATTTTGATAATAAATCTTTAATATCATGACGTGCTTCTGGCCGTAACTGTCTTTCTATCAAATAGGTATAAGCATCTAGATCAGGTTGGTTATTAGGATTAACTTGAAAGACTTGTTTCTCACGTTCCAATACTTGCAATCCCATGTACGCCGAACCCAAATCGCCAGTAACAACTAATAAATCGCCATCATTTGCCCCATTTCTATAAATGATTTCGTCTTCATTGGCTTGGCCAATAGCGGTTATTGAAATAATTAATCCTTTTTGAGAAGAAGTCGTGTCGCCACCAATAACATCAACATTATAAAATTTGGAAGCCAATGTAATTCCGTCAAATAATTCTTCTAAAGCTTCCAACGGAAATCGATTTGAAACCGCTACCGAAACGGTTATTTGAGTAGCGGTGGCATTCATGGCACAAATATCGGAAACATTGACTACAACAGCTTTGTAGCCCAAATGACGCAAAGGCATATATGACAAATCAAAATGCACGCCTTCAATCAATAAATCGGTAGAAACAACAATTTTTTTGGTTCCAAAATCTAAAACAGCGGCATCATCGCCAATGCTTTTTAAAGTAGAGGGTTGTTTCACTTCAAAATTTTTGGTCAAATGGTCGATTAAACCAAATTCGCCTAGCTCGGAAAGTGATGTTCGTTGCGGAGTCTTATCTTCTAGCATAGTTATTACGGGGAGTTGCGAGGTACGAAGCAAAGCAATCGCATCATTCAATTATTTATTTTATACAAAAAGGACAAAGTTACAAAGATGTAAAATCATTATGGCTGTTTATTTTATGATTTGTACAGCGCTTTATAAATAATTAAAATTTTTCAAAAAGATGTAACATTTTTAACAAAACAACAACAAATAGCATAGAATTTTTTTAAATAGCACCACTAATTAGCTACCTATGAAACTTAAAATTAGCAATCTTACTAAGACGTATTCCAATGGAGTAAAAGCATTGGATAATTTGAATCTTGAAATTGGTTCCGGAATGTTTGGCCTTCTTGGTCCAAATGGTGCTGGAAAATCAAGTTTAATGCGAACTATTGCCACATTACAAAAACCCGATTCTGGCTCCATTGAGTTTGAAGGAATAAATGTGTTGGACAATCAAATGGATTTGCGAAAAGTATTGGGGTATTTGCCACAAGAATTTGGAGTTTATCCTAACATGTCCGCCGAAAATCTTTTAGATTATTTTGCGAGATTGAAAGGGATTTCTTCTACCTCTGAACGAAAGGCAATAGTGAAAAGCGTTTTAGAAGTTACTAATTTATATGATGTTCGAACTAAAAACGTAAGCGGTTATTCGGGCGGAATGAAACAGCGTTTCGGAATTGCTCAATTATTATTAAACAATCCAAAATTAATTATTGTTGATGAGCCCACCGCAGGATTAGATCCAGCCGAAAGACACCGTTTTTTAAATGTGCTGCGCGAAATAGGGACGAATCATACTGTAATATTTTCTACACATATTGTTGATGATGTTAAAGAATTGTGTCACGAAATGGCCATCTTAAACGGCGGAAAAATTTTAAATCAAAGCACACCAAAAGCTGCAACCGAAGCTTTAGATGGTCAAATATGGATCAAGGTTATTGAAAGAGATGCCTTAGAGCAATATGAAAAAGATTTCAATGTAATTTCTTCAAATTATAATCAAGATAACACCTTAAACATTAGAGTTTTTAGTGCTGAAAAACCAGACGAAAGCTTCACAAAAGCCGCAGCGCAGCTGGAAGATGTTTATTTTGTTGCACTTAAATCAGACCAATAAAATGTTTGGAACAATATTTACATTCGAACTAAAAAGATGGTTTAAAAACCCCGCTTTTTATATATACATCGCTATTTTCTTTGGTTTATCCTTGTTAATCATGGGAAGCAGTTTAGGTATTTTTGATAATTTCAAAACTACAACTTCTTCTAACGCATTAGCCAATTCAGCCATTGCGTTAAACGGCATGCTGAATGGCTTATCTGTTTTTATTTATTTTTTATTACCATCCATTATTGGTGCATCAGTTTATAGAGATTTTAAATACAATATGCACTCCATTTTATTTTCTTATCCGTTCTCCAAATGGGATTATTTAATGAGTAAATTTTTTAGTTCGCTAGTAGTCGTAATTATTATTACGTTGTTTGTTGGACTTGGCGCTTATTTAGCGTCGTTTCTTCCGGGCGTTAATGACGATTTACTTGGGCCTCACAAATTTATGGCCTATATTCAGAGCTATTTAATATTCATTATTCCAAATTTGATTTTTTATGGCGTAATTGTCTTTTCAGTAGTAACTATTACTAGAAATATTTCTGTCGGATTCATTACGGTAATCTTGTTATTGTTTTTGCAAGGAATCATCGGAAGCTTCACAGAAGATGCTGACAATAAATATGTAGTAGCGCTTTTTGAACCCTTTGGCTCTGAGGCATTAAATTATTACACTAAATACTGGACAATTTTTGAAAAAAATGAAAACCTTTTGCCTTTTGAAGGTGTAGTTTTATACAATCGTTTAATTTGGTTGGGTATTTCAATGCTAATTTTAGGTTTAATGTACCGTTATTTCTCGTTTACTCAAACCGCTTTGAGCTTTAAAAAAAGCAAAACTAACGACCGAATTACCAAAAATAATTTTGGCGGAATAACAAAAATAAACCTTCCAGCTACTACTTTTGATTTTTCAACGGCACAAAATTTTAAAAACGCATGGAGCTTGTCCAATATCGATTTTAAATTTATTGTAAAAAATTGGGTATTCATTAGTATTGTAATTGTTGGAATGTTGTTCATCTTAATTACATCGCTTAGTGCTGGCGCTTTTTTTGGCACAGAAACCTATCCGGTAACGTGGCAAATGCTAGTGGTTCCCGGAAGCACTTTTGGGTTATTTATTAACTTATTAACCTTTTTGTTTGCTGGATTGTTAATTCATCGTGGCGCAACAGCGCGAATGAATCATTTAATTGATGTTACGCCAACACCGAATTGGGTTTTATTATTTTCAAAATTTTTAGCCATTGTTAAAATGCAAATGGTTTTATTGTCAATAATTATGATTTCGGGTATTTTATTTCAAATCTATAAAGGGTTTTTTAATTTTGAAATCGGACATTATTTATTTGAATTATACGGAATTCGATTAGTCCATTTCATTATTTGGGCTTTATTGGCCGTTTTAATTCAAACGTTATTCAAAAATTATTTACTAGGATTTTTTGTTTTATTGCTGCTTTCCATCGGCTTAAGTTTCCTTCCTGCCATTGGCGTTGACCAAGATATCTTTATTTTTAATAGTGATCCAGGATTTAATTATTCAGATATGAATGGTTATGGTCATGGATTAAAATTCTACTATTTGTATAAAATATATTGGTTGCTTTTTGGAATTGTTCTATTCGGATTAGCATTATTGTTTTGGACACGTGGTTTAGGTCAATCGGCGAAAGCCCGACTTAAAGATGTGAAAATTAGAATGAATAAACAAACTGCAATTCCAGTAATGCTATCGCTTTTGGCATTCTTAGCCATTGGAAGTACTATTTATTACCAAGATAACATCCTAAACGAAAGTAAAAACGGAAACGAGCAGGAACTCGAATTGGTCAATTGGGAAAAGAAATACAAAAAATACCAAGACAAAATCCAGCCAAGAATTACCGATGTAAAAGTAACTATGGATTTGTATCCAGCAGAACGCAATTTTGTGGCCAATGGAACCTATATTTTAAAAAATAAATCAGCACAAATTATTGATTCTATTTTTGTAAATCATGGCGAAGGAACTAAGGTTTCTTTTAATGTAAAAGCCAAATTAGTATCAAAAGACACGATTTACAATTTTGATATTTATCGATTAGAAAAGCCATTAGCAGCCGGCGATTCGATACAAATGAGTTTTATAGAAAAGAATAAAGCAAACACATTATTTGCCGATAATTCGCCAGTAATTTATAACGGAACTTTTATAAACAATGGAATATTTCCATCTATTGGATACAGCGATCAAGGTGAATTGGAAGACGACGATGTTCGAAAGAAATATGGTTTGAAACCAAAAGATAGAATGGCAAATCCAATGGATAGCATTGCGCGTAGAAATACGTATATCAGTAGTGATGCCGATTGGATAACTTTTGAAACAACCGTAAGTACTGCTGAAGATCAAATTGCAATTGCGCCAGGGTATTTACAAAAGCAATGGAAAAAAGACGGAAGAAGCTATTTTCATTACAAGATGGATAAAAAAATGTTGAACTTCTATGCTTATAATTCGGGCAGATATGAAGTTAAAAAAGACAAATGGCGCAACGTGAATATTGAAATATATTATAATAAAGGTCATGACTACAATGTTGACCGAATGATAAACGCGGTTAAAAAATCATTGGACTATTATACTGCAAACTTTAGTCCATACCAGCACAAACAAGTTCGAATAATTGAATTCCCTAGAACTGGCGGTGGTTTTGCGCAGTCTTTTGCCAATACCATTCCGTTTTCTGAAGCCATCGGATTTATTGCTGCTGTTGATGAGGAAGATCCAGACGCTGTTGATTATCCATTTGCGGTAACGGCTCATGAAGTGGCACATCAATGGTGGGCACACCAAGTTGTTGGAGCCAATGTGCAAGGGGCAACTTTGATGTCGGAGAGTTTGTCTGAATACAGTTCGTTAAAGGTGTTGGAGTATGCTTATGGAAAAACCCAAATGCGCAAATTTCTTAAAGATGCTTTAGATAAATATTTACAAGGTAGAACTTTTGAAAGTGGAAAAGAGCAACCGCTGATGTTTAACGAAAATCAGCAGTACATACATTATAACAAAGGTTCGTTAGTGTTGTATGCTTTGAGCGATTATATTGGCGAGAAAAACATGAATAATGCTTTGAAAACCTACATTAAAAAAGTGGCTTTTCAAGATGCACCGTATACAAACTCTTTAGAATTTGTTGCAGAATTGAAAAAAGCAACTCCAGATTCGCTTCAATATGTGATACATGATATGTTTGAAACCATTACGCTATATGATAATAGAGTGAAAGAAGCTAAATTTAAGAAATTACCAAACGGCAAATACCAAGTTGATGTTGAATTTGAGGTTTCTAAATACAAAGCTGATGATAAAGGAAAAAGAAGTTTTATAGACAAAAAAGGCAAAACGCTAACCTACTTGAAAAAAGGCGATAAATTTCCAGTAGAATCGTATCCATTAAAAGATTATATTGAAATTGGCGTATTTAATGAACAAACGGTTAAAGGAAAAAAACAAGATAAAGAACTCTATCTCAAAAAAGTAAAAATTGATAAAATCAGTAACAAAGCGACGATAATTGTCAGTGAAAAACCAACCGAAGTTGGCGTTGACCCTTATAATAAATTGATCGATACTAATTCTGAGGATAATAGAAGGAGTTTGTAAATTAAAAGGTGAAGCGAAAGTTTCACCTTTTTTATTGCCTAATAAGGAATTATAAAAACAGATTAGTCTTTAAAAAATTAGCTAAAATTTAACCATAAAGAAATTAAGATTCAGTAAATCTTAATGAATTTTAATTTCTTTATGGTTCAAAAATATAACAGTATTTAATAATCAGAAATGGTATAAACCAATAAAAAGTGAATTCCACCCTTTATTTTAAATAAAAAAACCCAACAACTTTCATCATCGGGTTTGTCTATTTTTTTAAACTTTGCACTTCACACTTCGTACCTCAAAAACCTCGAACCTCGTATTTCAAACCTCGTACCTTTGTTAATCATTCAACTTCAAAACGGCCATAAAAGCTTCTTGCGGAATCTCAACATTTCCTACCAAACGCATTCTCTTTTTACCTTTTTTCTGTTTTTCAAGTAATTTTCTTTTTCTCGAAATATCACCACCATAACATTTTGCAGTAACGTCTTTACGCAACGCTTTTATCGTTTCACGAGCAATAATTTTTGCTCCAATAGCAGCTTGTATCGGAATATCAAATTGTTGTCTTGGTATCAATTCACGCAATTTCTCACACATTTTTTTACCGATATTATACGCATTACTTTCGTGAATTAATGCTGATAGTGCGTCAACTGATTGCGCGTTTAACAACACATCTAATCTTACCAATTTTGATTCTTTCATTCCAATTGGAGAATAATCAAAGGACGCATATCCTTTAGAAACTGTTTTTAAACGATCATAAAAATCGAATACAATTTCCGCTAAAGGCATGTCAAAAGTCAATTCAACTCGTTCGGTGGTCAAATACGTTTGATTGGTAATTACACCACGTTTTTCGATGCACAAACTCATTACATTTCCAACATAATCCGCTTTTGTAATAATGGTAGCTTTTATAAAGGGCTCTTCAACGCGATCTAGTTTTGAAGGCTCTGGTAAATCAGAAGGATTATTAATTACAAAGGACGTATTTGGTTCTTTTTTAGTATATGCTAAGTACGAAACGTTAGGAACTGTAGTAATTACAGTCATATCGTATTCACGCTCTAGTCTCTCCTGAATAATTTCCAAGTGTAACATTCCCAAAAATCCACAACGGAAACCAAAGCCAAGTGCTGCTGAACTCTCAGGTAAAAATACCAACGAAGCATCGTTCAATTGCAATTTCTCCATCGAGGCACGCAAATCTTCGTAATCTTCTGTATCAACTGGATAAATTCCGGCAAAAACCATTGGTTTTACATCTTCAAATCCCGTAATCATATTAGTGGTTGGCGTTTTGGCGTCGGTTAAGGTGTCTCCAACTTTCACTTCTTTTGCTTCTTTTATTCCAGATATCAAATAACCAACATCACCAGTAGAAATCACATTTTTAGGAACCTGATTTAATTTTAAAGTTCCAACTTCATCGGCAAAATATTCGTTGCCAGTTGCCATGAACTTTATTTTCTGACCTTTTCTGATTTCTCCATTTTTCACACGAAAAATTACTTCAATGCCTCGAAACGGATTATAATGCGAATCGAAAATCAAGGCTTGTAACGGTTCATCTTTATTACCTTTTGGATGAGGAATTTTTTCGATAATGGCAGCCAAAATATTCTCCACACCAAAACCGGTTTTCCCCGATGCATGAATGATATCTTCTAATTTGCAGCCTAATAAATCAATAATATCATCGCTAACTTCTTCTGGATTAGCGCTTGGTAAATCTACTTTATTCAAAACCGGAATAATTTCCAGGTCGTTTTCTAATGCCAAATACAAGTTTGAAATTGTTTGCGCCTGAATACTTTGCGCAGCATCGACAATTAAAAGCGCTCCTTCGCAAGCCGCAATTGAACGAGAAACTTCATAAGAGAAATCAACGTGTCCTGGAGTGTCAATAAGATTAAGTATATAATCTTCGCCTTTGTATGTATATTCCATTTGGATGGCGTGACTTTTTATGGTAATCCCACGTTCACGTTCTAAATCCATATTATCAAGCAATTGTGCTTTTTCTTCACGAGCTGTAACAGTCTGTGTCGCGCCAAGAAGTCGGTCCGCGAGCGTACTTTTTCCGTGGTCAATATGGGCAATTATGCAAAAATTTCTAATGTGCTTCATCTTCTGTATCTGTCAATTACTGGACAATTGTCGTCCTGTATTTAATGGACAAATATAAGGCAAAGTTTTGATTAAAAAAGAACGCGGCAAAAATTAGCTAGAGAGTTATTTTTTGGGCTTTTTGTCAGCTTT
>Ga0105047_10015640_pt1 | contig 11941 bp, 4 predicted proteins | sample MAT04_FD_78384 | JGI IMG/M metagenome (GOLD analysis project Ga0105047, IMG submission 78384) | Freshwater microbial communities from Lake Fryxell liftoff mats and glacier meltwater in Antarctica - MAT-04 (megahit assembly) | ecosystem: Environmental > Aquatic > Freshwater > Ice > Liftoff... | reverse complement strand
GTGCGCTGAGCGCGCACCAGGTAACACTCACCGTAAGAGAGTGTGGGTTGCGTCGTGAGTGGTACGTCATGTGCGCTGAGCGCGCACCAGGTAACACTCACCGCAAGAGAGCGCGGGGAAGTGCGGAGTCGCGCGATGTAGCGCCGATGCAGCGCCGGACCGCACTGGGACGTACCGGGCACGCCGCTCCTCAGCGCACGACCTGGGAGCCGCCGGTGATGCCGTCGGAGCCGTCGTCGGTGAAGCGCACCCATGCCTTGTTGGTGCCGTCGTAGTCGTCGGCCCAGAGGATGAGCGTGGCCTCGCGGTCCCAGATGGTGACCGTGTCGGTGCCCTCAGGGTCTACGCCGCGCCAGATGCGGATGAACGGGTTGTGCTCGATCTCGGCGCCGATGGTGGTCGGCAGCGTGTGGCCGGGATGCACGATCGTCTCGGGCGGGAGCTCCAGCAGACGCTCGACCGACTCCTTGTGGTCGGCATACCCCGTGTTGCCCGGCGCGAAGTTGCCGCCCACGGTGTTCTTGAACAGCACATCGGCGGTGAACACATCGGTGTCATTGACGAGCAAGGAGATCTGCCCCTCGCTGTGGCCAGGCGTGTAGATGACCTCGATGCGCAGGCCACCAAACTCGAGCTCGTCGCCGTCGTCCAGGGTGAGATCGACCTTCATGCCCTGTGGTGCAATCGAATCCTTGGTCCACTCGTGCGCGAACACGGGAGCGCCGAACGCCTCGACGTAGTCGGCGATGCCCTCAATGTGGTCGGCATGCCAGTGCGTGATGAGGATCGCCTCGACCGTGACGTCGAACTCCTTCGCCTTCGCGATGAGCGGCGCGGTCTGGCCATTGCCGTCGATGATGATCGCCGTGCCGCCGGGCTGATCGGCGACGAGGTAGGAGTTAGAGGTCCACTCAGGGGCCTCGGTACGCTCGATGATGAGTGTCATGAGAACTGGATCACGCTCCGGATTCCGTTTTGGTTGTGCATGAGATCGAAGCCCTTGTTGACCTCGTCCAGGGACAGGCGATGTGAGATGAACGAATCGACGTCGATGTCACCTGCAAGGTAGCGGTCGACGAACTGCGGCACCTGCGTGCGGCCGCGCACGCCGCCAAAGCTCGCGCCGAGTACCGTGCGCCCGGTGATGAGCAGGCGCGGCACGATGTCGAGTGTCTCGCCTTTACCGGCCACGCCGGTCATCGTCGCGACGCCCCAGCCCATACGCGCCGCCTCGACGGCTTGGCGCATGACGTTGACGTTGCCTGTCGCCTCGAAGGTGAAGTCGGCGCCCATGCCGCCGGTCTCCTCGAGCACGCGATCGACGATGTGCCCGTCCGCGATCCAACCATCGCTCGCGCCGTGCTGGGCGGCAATGTCCAGGCGCTCCTGCGCGAGGTCCACCCCGATGATGCGCTCCGCGCCTTGCAGGCGCGCTCCCACGATGGCTCCCAGCCCGACCATGCCGAGCCCGAACACCACAACGGTGGAGCCTGGCTCGACCTTCGCGCGGTACATCGCCGCGCCCAGACCGGTCGAGAGTCCGCACGCGAACAGGCATGCCGCCTCGAGCGACGCATCGGGGTTCACCTTGGCGAGCGAGAACTCCGAGACCACGGTCGCCTCGGCAAATGTCGAACAGCCCATGAAGTGGCGCAGCTCACCTTCATCGTCGCCATTGCGCGACAGGCGCGGGGTGCCGTCGGGGAGGTATCCGAGGCCCTGCTGATCGCGGATGGCGGTGCAGATGTTCGTCTTGCCGCTGCGACAGTTGATGCACTCGCCGCATTCGGGCGAGAACAGTGTGACGACGTGATCGCCGATCGCGACAGACGTGACGCCCGCACCAATCTCCTCGACCACGCCCGCGCCCTCGTGCCCGAGCACGCACGGTGCATAGCCCGAAGGATCTACCCCCGAGGCGCTGTACATGTCGGTGTGGCACACGCCGCATGCCACGAGCCGAACGAGCGCCTCACCAGCCTTCGGGCCCGCGAGATCCACCTCCTGCACAACGAGTGGCTTGCCGAATTCTTCGAGTACCGCTGCGCGAATCTTCATGCGCCGGAGTATGGCAGGCGTCCACAGAGACCGAGGATCGCAACTCGCAGCGTCGTGCTACATCGCTCCGCGTGCTGGTACGCTCGGCGGGCTCGGTTAGCCACTCTCGGGGACATCATGGATCGATCAGTTGGCATGGCGTTGCTCTTCTGGCCGCGCGGCGGCTCGGCGCAGGTCGCGCGCTACCTCTCCAGGGCGCTCATCGCCGGGGGCGACCAGGTGCTGCTCGCAACCGGATCCAACGGCGCCCCGGGCGACCACGGCGACGCCGCGACGTTCTTCGGGGACGTGCCCATCGCGCCGTTTGGGTACGAGGACGCCATCGAGGCGTTCACGCGCGGTGAGGATCCAATGGACAACCCGCGTCCGCTGCATCCGTCGTATGAGGATCGCGCCGGCGTGGCGGATCGCGTGATCACTGCGCTCACGGCCGCGCAGCACGCGCACGCGGTTGCGGCATGGACCGAGCACCTGAGCGCGTTTCGCGCTTTCGTGGACGCAGAGGTGCTCCATATCCACCATTTGAGTGCGCTGCAGCTCGCCGCGCGCGCAGCCGCGCCCAGCGCGCCCATCGTCACGCACCTGCACGGCACCGAGCTCAAGCTGCTCGACGCCATCGAGCGCAGGGAGCCGGGCATCGCAGATCTCCCCGGCACGGCCCCGGCGCGCGAACTGTTGCACGCGGCCGCCGCCTGCTCCAACGCCTTCATCGTCAACAGCCCGCACGATCGCACGGAGGCGGTGCGACTGCTCGCGCTCGATCCCGCCATCACGCACGAGCTGACCAACGGAGTGGACATCGCGCGCTTCGCGCCGCGCGACGTTGCGCCTGACGAGCGTCGCGCCAACTGGCGGCGATGGCTCGTCGAGGATCCGCAGGGCTGGAACTCCGCAACGGGTCGGCCCGGATCGATCGCGTACGAGGAGCGCGACCTGGACCGCTTCGTCGACCCCGTCACCGGCGCACCGCGCACGGTGTTGATGTTCGTCGGTCGCTTCCTGGGATTCAAGCGTGTGCCATTGCTCGTGCGCGCGTACGCCCGCGCGCGCGAGCACATGATCGACCCCGCGCCACTCGTCATCTGGGGTGGCGCTCCGGGCGAGTGGGAGGGCGAGCATCCACACGATGTCGCGCTTGAGCTCGGCGTGGAGGACGTGTTCTTCACCGGTTGGCGCGGCCACGACGAGCTTCCGCTCGGGCTCGCCAGCTGCGACGCGCTCGTCGCGCCCTCGGTGGACGAGCCATTCGGTCAGGTCTACCTCGAGGCGATGGCGTGCGGGCTGGCCGTTATCGGCACAGCCACCGGCGGGCCGCTCAGCTTCGTCAACGTCCATCCCGGCGATCCAGACGGTTGGCTCGTCGCTCCAGATGACATTGACGCGCTCGCCCAAGCGATGGTCAAGGTGGTCAATGAACCGGGCGAGCGCCGCCGCCGCGCAGCCAACGGACTGACACACGTACGCGCGGACTACTCGTGGACAACCGTTGCCGAGCGTGTCTCGGGCGTGTACGACTCGGTCACGATGCGCCACTAGCGGTTCGGTAACGGTGATGGGCTCCGCCGACGGCTGCAACTTGAGCGTCGCGTAGCCGGTGGCCGCTCCTCCCATCATCTTGTTCGAACCTTTGACATCTCGGGGGGGGGGGGCTGTATTGTTCGACGCTGATTGATTTCGCTGCGAGGGGCGGCACGTCGATTGAATCGAATTGACCATGCTGCGCGAACAACGCGCGGCGACGTGGGGATCACCTGTGCGCAAGTTCACGCTCGTTCTTATTGCCATGCTCTTGATGGCACTGTTGCCGTTGATTATTGGGGTATCGTCCTCAACCAGCTTGGAGGAATTCCGTTCGGCGCGTGCCCCCGTCTCTGCTCTCCCTCGTGCGGCATCGACCGGGCGGGTATCAGCGAAGATGTCGCGTTCGTCGCGCATCGCCCAGCACGCACCCTCGGTCACGAAGCTCAAGCGTCGAACCGTCACGCCGGCCCAGGCGCGAGCGCACGTCGCGGCAGAAGCCCGCATCGAGCAGTCGCTTCCCGAGATCTTCGAGCAAGGATACGACGTCAATCTTCCGATGGGTCGCATCATCGGCACGCCGAACCCCGACACGGTCGTGATGGATGTCGCGAACTCGAAGGGGCAACTGCAGCGCGTGTATTCGCAGGGCGCGTTCGGGGTCGAGCGCGGAGGGAAAATCACGCCGATTGACACAGCGCTCCATGAGATCCCAGGTGGCTGGGCGCCCAACGCCGCGAGGTACAATACGCGATTGCCCTTGAGCTATGCGACGGGCTTTCAGTGGGACATGGGTGGTGCTATCGGCGAGGTGAGTATCACTCCGCGTGATGCCAGTCGCGGTGCGATCGGTCAGTTGTCAGGCCGCGACCACATCGTGTATCCGTCGGTGTGGCCTCAGACCGACGTGGTCGCGACGTCCATGGTCGATGGCGTCGTCGAGCATTTTGTAGCGCGAAGTGACGACGCTCCTCGTGCATACTCCTGGAACGTCGGTCTTCCGGCTGGCGCGAGCCTGGTGATGCGCGCAAGCGACGTCTACGTCGTGTCGGGCTCGAGCGAAGCATTACTCACGGGCATGCCGCTGGCGTTGGATAGCGATGGTGCGTTTGTTTCAGCCTTCTACGAGATTTCGCAGCGTGGCGATGCGAGTGTGTTGACGCTGCACTGGAGCTCAGAGCTCGAGGGCGGGCGGCAGATTTCCTATCCCGTAGACGTGGATCCAGAGTACGAAATCGCGGCGACGGCGACAACCATCACGCCCGAGATAGCCAGCGGGACGTCAGATGGACTCGGGGTAACGGCCACCTGTGACACCGAAAACCTGGAGATTCGCTTCACAGGTTCAACGCTTGGGCGCACGTTCAATGGGAGCACGGCGGCCTCGGCCGCATGCTCGATTCCTGGACCCACTACTGGGGTTGATTGGTTCAGTCTCGAGGGGGACTTCCTCTGGCATCTCGATTCCGACCAGCGGATCCGGCTCTCAGACCAAGCGTGGCCCAATACGTATCCCGAAGACTCGAATTCGGACTCGCTCGAATCATTCGTCTATACCGGGGCAGGTCATAGCACGGGCGCGAGCGACCTACTGTGGGATGAGGATCAACCCGATGGCGTCCCCACAGGCGCGGTACGATTTTCGCTGGCCCAGATCACCTCCGGCACGCTTGGCGCAGGCACTTCGGGCACGCGCGCAGCTCGACTCGAGAATATCGTCCGAACGTTCACCGAAGACGCGGAGCCCGCGCTCTCGTCAGTTGCGCCCACTGCTCCATTCGCCGGCTACTTCAAGCCAGGCTCACGGACACTATCGATCAGCGCGACCGACGCAGGCTCCGGATGTGTGGGCTCTGGAGGTACCGTCGAGGTGACAGGGCCAGCGGATGACGTCGTGTACTCGAGCACCCTGACCAACTGCGCCTTCAGTGCATCCCCGACGTTCACGACACCAGGCAGGTACGACGTCTCCTTCTCTGTCGAGGATCTTGCTGGGAACGAGCTTGTCGTGGAGACGAGCTTCGCCGTGGCCGATCCCATTGCTGCGCCCGAGACATCGGACGTCATCTTCGGCGAGTACGACATCGACACGGAGATCGCGAGCGACCTCGCCGCAGGTACCGCGCAGCTGTATGGCGTGAGCGCTGGCGGCGTCGAATTTGCGATCGACGTACCGATCACCACGATAGGGGAGGTGCCGCGCACATGGAACACGCTCAACGTGCAGAACGGCACGTATACGTTGCGCTTGGATCACACCGTTGGCGCCACCACGACCACCCTTGAGACTGTGACGGTTGCCGTCGCTAATGCTCGTCCCATGATGTCTGCGCCACCAGCCACGGCAAGTGGCACTGGCGTCGGCGGCGGCATGACAGTGCTGCACCTCACGGGTGCAATCTCTGGTCAATTCCCGGATGTCACGCAGAAGGGTGCTGGCGGCATTGAGTTCGGCGTGGGCCGCAGCTACCACAGCCAGGACAAGCGCCCCAGCTTGATCGGCGCCGGTTGGCGTACGTCGTATGAGCAGCGCATCGTCACCGGCGATGATGCCTTCGTGACCTACACCGATGCAACCGGGCGTGAGTGGGCGTATGCGCCGAATATCTTGGGCGGATTTGATCCAGCTCCCGGGCAAGAGGGACTGCTGCGCCTCAATCCAGATCCGCTGACGTTGACTACGTACCTGTACCAAATCGTCTATCCGAACGGCCGCATTCTCAACTTCTCAGCGTCCAATGGGCGCCTTGCGCGCGAGTCATGGCCCGCAGGGCAGGGCATCAACTATGGCGCAATCGTGGCCTCGGCCGTGCCGGGTGAGCAGGAATTCGTCGTCTCCGATGACGAGGGTCATGAGATCAAGGGCATCCTCAACACGACCGGGCAGTTGCGGTTGCTGACGAACTCCATCGGAAAGTCGTGGATTTATCGCTACGACGCAGGTCGCCTCGACGAGTTCGAGGACCCAACCGGTGCAATCACCGAGTACACATACGCAAGCGGCGTCATCTCAGGGGTGCTCCCTCCCCAGAATCGGGACATTGCGATCACGTCCGAACCGTTCATCAACGACGCTGGTGAGGAGTTGCAGCGCATCACCGACGTCGCCGATCCACTGTCAGTCAACCGTGCATTCGACTTCTCTGTCGATGGTGAAGTGACCGAGACGATCGGTACGCATGAGACCGTGTCGGTCGTGGATGTGCTGGGTCGGACCGATGTGTTCACCAATGCGCTGGGAGATCCGATCACGTACACGTATGACGCAGCCGGACGGATCACCAGCGCCACCGACGAGAATGCCGAGCCAACAAACACGACGTTCAATTCTGGCGGATGCAAGACCAAAGACATCGACGCAGAATCTCACGAGACGACCTACTCGAGCTTCGACAATTTCTGCAACCCGCGGACCGTCGAGGACGCCGCGGGCAAGTTCACTTACTACACCTACGATGGGTACGGCAACAAGCTCACGATGACAGATGCCGATGCCAAGGTCACCACGTGGACGTACGACGTCGGGTCACCCCTGCCGGTGACGATGGATCCTCCGGCGGGCGCCATAATCCACTATGAGTATGACGCGACCGGCCAGATCAGCGATCAGTATTGGGTGGACGGCCTGTCGGTCGAACATCACGTTGAGCGCGCAACATTTGACGACGCGGGTCAGCGAGTGACGACGCGGGCAGGCGATATCGCCGCCACGACGTTCACCTACGACGAGGCGGGCCGCCCCGAGCGCACCACCGATCCACTCGGTGACTACACCGAGAACACGTATAACGGGTCCGGAGACGTCACAGCCAGCCTCGACAAGAACGGCGGGCTAACGGAGTACGGATACGACGAGCGAGGTAACCAGGTCTCCGTTGAGAACCCACTCAACAAGTCAACGCTGAGCTCCTACGACGCCTACGGTGACATGCAAACGTCGACCGACGAGCTCGCAAAGGTGACGAACTACGACTACGACAAGGGCGGCAACGAACTCACTGTCGAGGATCCGCTCAGCCGCATCACAACCAATACGTACGATAAGGCGGGCAATCAGCTCACCGAGCAGCTCCCCGGTGAGAGCACCGCTACGAGCACGTTCGTGTACGACGACAATGGCAGCGAGCTGAGCGAGACGCACATCGATGCGTCCACCAGGTTGACGTCCTACACAGATCTCACCAACACACACGTGGAGACAGACGAGCTCGGACATCTGACCACTCACGGGTATGACGATGTCGGTCGCGAGACCACAATCGCCAATGGCGAGGGAGAGGTGGACGAAACATTCTACGACGATGCTGGCCGCGTCGAGGCGCGTGAGAACGGCCTGGACCAGCGCACGGAGTACACGCTCGACGCGGTAGGTCGCATCACAGTGACCGAGAACGCCGATACGACGACACAGCTGGCTGAGTGGGACGACGCGGGTCGACAGACGAGCGTGACGGACGCCAATGGTGAGGAAACGGTGCTCAGCTACGACGCCGTCGGCAACGTGCTCTCGGAGCTCAAGCCTGACGGTGGGCTGTGGCAGTACACCTACGACGGAAACGGCAACAAGCTGACAGTGGAGAACCCGTCAAATCAGGTGACGATCTCGACCTACGATGCGAACAATCGGCTCGAGACGAACGAGGACGCAGAGGGCGGCACAACGACCTACACCTACGACGATGCGGGCCGTCTCGTGGAAAGCGAAGATCCAGTCGGCAAGATCACTTCGTACGGATACGACTTCGCCGGTCAGCGCACATCGATGACCGATCCAACGAGTGTGGTGACGACCTATTCCTACACCGCTCGCGGTGAGCTTGAGGATGAGACACGTGATGGGATCACGACCTCGTACACGTATGACAATCGCGGAAATCTGGAGACAGTGACGAAGGGCTCGAGTGTCACGACGTATGACTACGATGCGGCGGGGCAGCTGACGGATCATGAAATGCCTGATGGTTCGACGTTGGCGTTCACCTATGACGATGCTGGGCGCAAGCTGAGCGAGGTGCACTCGGTGCGTGGGACCACGAGCTGGACGTATGACGCGGCGGGCCGCATAGGCACGATGGTGACGAGTGCGGGTACGACGACGTACACGCGTGACGCCATGGGTCGTGTGACGGGGATTGCCTATCCGGGTTCGATCACTGTTGCGTATACCTATGACGATGCGGGCAACTTGGAAACAATCACCGACGCCGGTGGCACTCGATCGATGGGTCATGATGAAGTGGGCCGGGTCACGTCGTTCACCACGCTACGCGGTCGAAGTGGCACCCGCACCTATGACGACAATGGGCGCGTGACAGCTTCGAGTCTTCAGACGCTGACGACGACCACCCCTACCACGACGAATAGCACCTATTCTTATGACAGTGCAGGGCGATTGACGAGTTACAACACGGGCTTTGGGACGATCGGCTATACGTACACCGCTGATGGACACGTTGCGACGAAGACGTTCCCGGGGTCGACGGTGATCACCAATACCTGGGACAGCAAGGGTCGACTCAAGACGCAGCAGATCACGGGACAGAACAAGTTCACGTACACCTACGATGATCTGGATCGAGTGACGGTGGTTGAGGAGACGGTATCGAGCACGTTGACACCGTATGAGCGGTACGCGTATGACGCGGATGGTCGACTCCTGACCTGGTGGAGCTACCGCGACTACTTCCGTACGAACTACGTCTACGATGCGAACGGCAATCTCGATGCGGTCACGCGGCAGCCGGTGACATCACCATCGGGTACGAATACCGGGCCGCAGGACACGCAGATGGCGGCGTGCTACACGAACATCAATTCGGGTTCGTGTGGCGCGACGATTAAGGCAAATATGCAGGGCTTGAGCAACGATATCCCCAATCGTGCGACGAATCCGGCATCCCCGGCGAATGCAACCTATGCGCAGATATTGCGGTACATGTATTCGCATCCCTACACGATCGTTGACTTCGTGCACAATAGCGCTGGTCAAGTGACCTCGCGAGTGGTTCCGGCTGACGGAGTCGCGGCGACCGCGTTCACGTGGGATACACGAGGAAACGAGTCCAAAGAAGGCTCGACGTACACCCGCTCGTTCGACTATGACAACCGCATGACGGTACGCAAGACTGGCAGCGGAACCACTGACAAGATCCAATACTTCTACACATCCGACGGGCTCATCTGGAAGACGATCAGCGCGCTCGGTGTGACCAACTACTGGGACTGGGACGACCAAAACCGCCTCATCTCCGTCGATGCGGGAGCTGGCGCCAAGCGCAACCTCTTCTACGACCAGCAAGGAATGGCAGGGCAGAACGTGCCAGGATCCATCACCGGATTCAACTACTACAACCACCGAGGTGACGTGCGTGCCGTGGTGAATGCCTCCACCGGCGCGATCACCTCCACCTTCTGGTACAGCCCATTTGGCGCAATGAACTCATCACTCAGTGGCAACTTCGGCACGGCCAACGCGTTCAGCTGGGACGGCGTGCATGCCACGTACGGGCTCATCAACCAGAACGAATACTGGATGCGCGCACGAAGCTACAATATGGACACCATGCGATTCCGGCAGGCGGATCCGCTTCCAGCGCAGGAGGGTGCGACGGACACGACGTACTCCTACGCAAGTAATGATCCGATCAATCGGACGGATCCGATGGGGACGGTGTCGCTTCCTTCGTCCAAGACCGTTTACTCGTCAAAGAAGTTCTGTGGGTTGAACGGGCAGGCGTTCCAGACGTACAGGGATGACAAGGGATGGTTCCCGAAAGTCTCTTACAAGTTTGGGTGCCAGAACTGGTCGATGGAGGAATGGGGCGATCTTGTTTCAACGAACAAGTCCGTCCAAGAGAACACGATGAAATACAACATGTGCGTCGTCGAGTTGCAGAATGGCAGGCGAACGTGGAAGTACTGTAATCGCGGAATCAAGCGAGCGTTCACATTCCGCAACGGGGACGTTGGACAGCTTTGCGTGCCGAACGGCGACAACGGCTCGCAGGTGTGTCAGGTTGCCCCGCTCGATACATCCATCGACTGGGATGCAATGCAGGGCTGGGTTCCGTCCCGTGAGTGGCGTGACGACAGGCGATACCGATTCACAATATCGACGAGCGCCGTTTCGTTTATCCAGAACTGGACGAAGTACGTCGGCAGCGATTGGCAGAAGAGCAGCTATTGGGGTCGAACTGGCCGAATGACACTTCGTGTCGAGACTGGGGCCTAGAGACATGCGCATCGCTTCATGGATTGCAAGGTTGTGGCTCGCCGCACTGCTTCTCTTGCTTGCTGCTCATCTAGTCAGATCTGCATCGGGCGGGAATCTGCACCCACGATTCTCGGATCTAGTCGATGTGACTATCGTGTCGGTCGCGCTCGGCATAGGGTTCGTTGCAGCACTAGGCAGAAGGCGCTGGGATCTAGCAGTGGGAGTAGCGATGTTCGCCGGCGTCGGGTTTGCCGAGCTACTACGATCTTCGCCTGAATCGAAGATTGCTGGACTCACCTCGCTGATCCTATTGTCGATCCAGTGCTTCGGCTTGTTGTGGATCGTTTCGCGGCGACGTTCGCTGGATCAAAGACTCAATCCGTTTACGAATGAAGAGCCAAATGCTCGTTGACTTGCTTTTCACGGGTTTGGCGATTGCCGCACTACTCGCGCTCGTCGTTGCGCTCTATCGCGGAATGAGGCGTTTGATGCCGCCGTCAAGCAAGAGTGGTGAGGAAGCAGAACCTGATCTGGCGCAGCAGACGATGGATCGCCACTGGCGGGGCTAGTAGCTCACCCAAACGCCCCATCGAACCTCGCCAGCCCGCTTGTCTTGACCGTGCCGACGTAGTATTCCTCGGTCGTTCGCATCGTCGCGTGGCCGAGGTGCTGGCTGACGAGTTCCATCGATGCTCCGGCTTCGATCAGGAGCTTCGCGCCGGTCGCTCGGAGGCCGTGGGGCCTCGTCACCTTGTCCAGTCCGACGCGAGCCAGTACGCGCTTGATGATGCGGTAGATGCCCTGTCGTTCGTAGGGCTTGTTCTCGCTCGGCTCGTAGGAGTGGCCGCCGCGCCAGACGTAGCTGTCGAGCATCGTGAACCCGCTGGCGTCCATGTCAGTCAGGTGCTGGGTGAAGGCGGTGACGAGGTCGTCGTTCACCATCGTGATGATGCGTACCTGTCCCGTCTTGGTGGTGTTGCGATTGCCTTGCCGCTTGACCGTGATCGTCTTCGCGTCCAGGTTCACGTCGCGGCGTTGCAGCCCTGCGATTTCCCCGATGCGCAGCCCCGCTTCGGTGGCGACGCGCAGCATCAGCTCTTCGGTCGTCGTCTTGCACGCACCGATGACGGATTGGTACTGCGCGGCGGTGAT
>Ga0105047_10015639_pt1 | contig 11942 bp, 9 predicted proteins | sample MAT04_FD_78384 | JGI IMG/M metagenome (GOLD analysis project Ga0105047, IMG submission 78384) | Freshwater microbial communities from Lake Fryxell liftoff mats and glacier meltwater in Antarctica - MAT-04 (megahit assembly) | ecosystem: Environmental > Aquatic > Freshwater > Ice > Liftoff... | reverse complement strand
CGCTCACTGGGAGAGGACGACTCGCCGCAGCTCACCCCGACAAAGGCGAACGCGGCGAGTGCGGTGACTGTACGAACCCTGGAAGGTGAACCCATCATGCCCCTTTGACGTCGCCGGTCGGCCCGCGGTTCCGACGGTGGGCACGGCCCACGCACTCGGTCACCCGAGTGACCCCACGGCAGCTTCGCCGGTGCGGCGCCCGCTGAACAGCGCTCCCTGGATGGAGGGCGTGTCGCGGTGGTCGCCGCACACGAACAAGCCATCGCCGAGGGACACCCGCTGCTTGGGGTCGAACGGCGGCTGCGAGTCGGGCTGGCCGTGACGGATGGTGTCGGTACGCAGTACACGCCACCCATCGACCGCCGGACCCCACCAACCGCGCAGCTGACGCTTCACCGCGGCTGCGAGTTCGTCGCCCACCATCTCGATGGCCGGGCACGCCGCCGCCACCAGCGCCTGTCCGACAGGCGCGTACTCGGGAGCGACGTTGCTCATCACCGCCACGTTGAGCGCCGGACCGGTGAGCGTGCTGTCGAGCACGATCAGCGGTTTGTGGATCGGGGCCTTCGGTGCCGCCAACCACACGCACGACACCAGCCGCGACCCGGGTGACGGCACGGTGTCCGCGCCCAACAGTTGCGACGCAACAGGGCCTTCGGTGGCAACGATGATGCGGTCGCCGTGCACCACGCGGCCGTCGACGAGCTGCACCTGGCCGGCGGCCACCGATACGACCGGTGAGTGCAGGTGCACCGTACCGGGATGGAGACCGGCGGCGAGCTGATCAGGAATCTCCTGCATGCCCAGCGCCGGGACGGCCGACTCGCCCACGGCCAGGCAGCGCAGGATGACTTCCGCCATGCGGCTGCTGGCGGACAAGCGCGGATCGAGCTGGATACCCCCGAGCAGCGGCCGAAAGAAGCGATCGATGATACGCGTGCTGAACCCCAGGTCGTGCAGACGGCTGAGGGTGCTGACGTCGTTGCCCTGCAGCAACGCCACCGGGTCGGCGCGGCGCAGCTGGTGCAGCCAGCGCGCCAGGCGCACCTTGTCGAACACGCCACCGATCGGGGCCACCGCACTCGACAGCAACATGCCGGGCTTCCTGGTGGGGTCGCCGATGATGTGCATCCGCCGACCCGACCACACCATGCTGCCCGGCAGGAACGACCGCAAGGAGAGGGCTGGCACGTCGAGCTGACGCGTCACCTCCGGATAGGCGGTGAGCAGGACTTGGAACCCGCGGTCGAGTCGGAAGCCGTCGACCATGTCTGTTCGAACTCGTCCACCCACGCCATCGGACGCCTCCAGCACCACCACCGAGTGGCCTGATTGCTGGACAGCGCGAGCGGCGGCGAGCCCGGCGAGGCCGGCACCGACGACGACGACGTGGGCGCGGTCGGGAAGCGGCGGCGAACTCATGACTGCCCGACCCTACCTGCGCGGTCAACGGCGGGCGCGACTCAATGCAGTGACCAACGCGGCGTCGAAGTCGCTCTGCGCCTCTGTAGTTTCGGCGGCCGCCCCACCCTGCCGGCTGAGCACCAGCTCGTTGGCCGGCGACACGTAGATCTTCTGATCCTGGGCACCGAGTGCCGCCACCAGATCTGGAACAGAGCCCAGTGGCCCGGCTCGCCCGCGACCCAGCAGCCACCACAGGTAACCGTAGTCGCCCTTGAGCGCGGTGGGCGTCCAAGCCTCAGCGAACCACTGAGGGGCCGAGAGCTGTTCCTCCAACCAGCGCCCGCCCCGCATCGCGAACAGGCCGTAGCGCGCCATCTCGCGCGCCGTCAGCAGCAACCCCCAAGCGGGCTCGCCCATCGAGTCGGTCAGGGCGCCGCGTACGGCCCACGGGGTCGGCGAGGCAATGCCGATGGGGGCGAACAGCCACTCGTTGGTGAGCGTGTTGATGTCGACGCCCGCGGCAACTTCCAGCACCGGCCGCAGTCGCTGATAGGCGTCGGTGTTGTAGTCCCACACCGTGCCGGGCTGCGCGGCGCTGCGGAAGTTCCGCGGGTTGAGCCCGCTGCTCATCGTCAGGAGATGGAACAACGTGATGGTGGCCTCGTCGGCGGGGTCGGCGCGGCTCCAGCCCGAGCCGAGGAAGCTGCTCACGGGTTCGTCGAACTCGAGCAGGCCGCGGTCGCGTGCCATGCCGACCATCGTCGACACGACGCTCTTCTGCACCGACGCAACATCGCGCACGGTGGATGCATCGGCACCCAGCCAGTAGTGCTCGGCCACGATGCGGCCGGCCGCAAGCACCACGAGCGACTGGCTGTTGGATACCTCGACGAGTGACACCACCTCGGCGAGCCCGGCGGCGGTGTAGCCGGCATCGGCGGCGTCGACCATGGCCCACGCGCCCCTGTCGTGGGCCGGAGGGTAGTAGTCGTCGGGCACCGTCACCGTCGACGTGGTGGTCGTGGAGATGCCGGCCGCCGTTTGCCCGACCGTCGTGGCCGGTGCGTCCAATGTCGTGGACGCCTCACCTTCCCGTCAAGCGCAGATCGTATGAGGCGCGGCGGGTCGGTTCGTGCAACTGGCTGATTCGACGGCATGATTGTTCGACATGCTGATCCGACTGCTGCGAACATTCCTGCGCCGGTACCGGTCGCTCCTCATCGCAGTCGTGCTGTTGCAGGCGGCCCAGACCGCTGCCGCACTGCTGCTGCCCACCCTCAACGCCGACATCATCGACAAGGGCGTGGTCACCGGCGATACCGGCTACATCTGGCGCCACGGCGCCATCATGCTGGTCATCAGTGTGGTGCAGATCGCGTTTTCCATCGCTGCCATCTACTACGGCTCGCGAGTCGCCACGAACTTCGGGCGCGACGTACGGGCGGCACTGTTCCACCAGGTCACCGAGTTCTCCGCCCGAGAGGTCACCCAGTTCGGGCCGCCCACGCTGATCACACGCGTCACCAACGACGCGCAGCAGGTGCAGACGCTGGTGCAGATGACGTGCACCCTGCTCATCGCCGCGCCAATCACGGCGGCCGGCGGTTTGGTGATGGCACTGCGGGAAGACGTCGAGCTGATCTGGATCCTCGCCGTCGCCATCCCCGTGCTCGTCGTTTCCATCGGCACGGTCATCTTCAACATGGTGCCCACCTTCCGACGCATGCAGGACCGCACTGACGACATCAACCGCGTGCTGCGCGAACAGATCACAGGCATCCGCGTGGTGCGCGCCTTCGTCCGCGAGCCTTACGAGAGCGAGCGCTTCGAGCAGGGCAACACGCGCCTCACCGCCACCGCCCTCCGCGGCGGCCGGCTGATGGGCCTGATGTTCCCCACGGTCATCATGATCGTCAACGTCTCCAGCGTGGCGGTCGTGTGGTTCGGCGCGAACCGGGTCGACAGCGGCGAACTGCAGATCGGTGCGCTCATCGCGTTCCTCACCTATCTCATGCAGATCCTCATGGCAGTCATGCTGGCCACCTACATGGCCGCGCTCGTGCCACGCGCCGCCGTCAGCGCCGAGCGCATCCAGGAGGTGCTCGACACGCCCAGCAGTGTCACCGCCGCCGAGCACCCCGTCACTCAACTGCCACCGAATGCCTCCGTCGAGTTCCGCGATACGGGCTTCCAGTACCCCGGCGCGGAGCAAGCAGTGCTGGCGGGGGTGTCGTTTCGCTGCGTGGCGGGCCAGACCACGGCCATCATCGGCAGCACGGGCTCGGGCAAGACCACGCTGGTCAGCCTGGTGGCCCGGCTGTTCGACGTCACGCACGGCGCAGTGCTGGTGAACGGAGTCGACGTGCGCGAGCTGTCCACCGACGCACTCTGGCAGCGCATCGGCCTGGTGCCGCAGCGGCCGTACCTGTTCGGCGGCACGGTTGCCAGCAACCTGCGCTACGGCAAGCCCGACGCCACCGAGGATGAACTGTGGGAGGCGCTCACCGTGGCGCAGGCCGCCGACTTCGTGCGTGCGATGCCCGACGGGCTCGAGTCGGCCATCGCCCAGGGCGGCAGCAACGTGTCGGGTGGCCAACGGCAACGGCTGGCCATTGCGCGCGCGCTGGTGCGCAAGCCTGAGGTGTATCTGCTCGACGATTCGCTCTCGGCGCTCGATATGGCCACCGACGCTCGGTTGCGCGCCGCACTCGGCCCCTACACCCGCGACGCGGTGGTGTTGCTCGTGGCCCAGCGCGTCACCAGCATCAAGCACGCCCACCAGATCCTGGTGCTGGAGGGCGGCGAGCCGGTGGGTCTGGGCACGCACGACGAACTGCTGCTGTCGTGCCCCACCTATGTCGAGATCGTCCAATCGCAGCTCACCGCCGAGGAAGCAGCGGCATGAGCGACGACGACACACCCGACAAGCAAGCCCCCGTCCCGCCGCCCAGCACGAGCGAGCTGCGTGGTGGCCGCATGAACACGGTGGGCGTCCCCACCGAGAAGTCGAAGGACTTCGCCAACAGCAGCAAGCGGCTGTTCAACCGGCTGGGCCCCGAGCGCCCCAAGGCGTACCTGGTGCTGACGCTCGCCGTCGCCAGCGTGGGTCTTGTGGTGTCGGGCCCGAAGATCCTCGGCCACGCCACCAACCTGCTGCAGGAGGGCCTCATCCGCCGAGCTCGGGGCACCGGCGGCGTCGACTTCGCAGCGCTGCACCTCACGCTGTGGGTGGCCGTGGGTCTGTACCTGCTGGGTTACCTGCTCTCGTACCTGCAGGCGTATGTGTTGGCGGGCGTCGTGCAGCGCACGATGTTCCGGTTGCGCGGCGACGTCGAGTCCAAGCTGCACCGCATGCCGCTGTCGTACCTCGACCAGCAGGCTCGTGGCGACCTGCTCAGCAGAGTGACCAACGACATCGACAACGTCGCGCAGAGCATGCAGCAGTCGCTCAGCCAACTGCTCAGCGGCGTGCTCACCATCATCGGCACCATTGCGATGATGGTCTGGATCTCGTGGCAGCTGGCCATCGTCGCGATCGTCTCCGTGCCCATCTCCATCCTGGTGATGAAGCGGATCGCCGGCTACTCACGTGGCAAGTTCATGGCGCAGTGGAAGCACACCGGCGCACTCAACGCACAGGTCGAGGAAACCTTCACCGGCCACCCCATCGTGAAGGCGTTCGGTCGCCAGCGCGAGGCCCAGGCCCGGTTCGACGCAACCAACGCGCAGCTCACCGAGGCCGGCTTCTCAGCTCAGTTCATCAGTGGCTGCGTGCAGCCCGCCACCGTGCTCATCGGCAACCTCAACTACGTCGCCATCGCGGTGTTCGGCGGGCTCAAGGTGGCCAACGGTTCACTCGGCCTCGGCGATGTGCAGGCGTTCATCCAGTACTCCCGCCAGTTCTCACAGCCACTCACCCAGACAGCCTCCATGGTCAACGTGCTGCAATCCGGCATCGCCTCCGCCGAGCGGGTGTTCGAGCTGCTCGACGCACCGGAGCAGACCCCAGAAGCGGCATCACTGGAACGCACCGAGCCGGTGCGCGGTCGCGTCGAGTTCCACGACGTGTCGTTCAGCTATCGGGCCGACACGCCGCTCATCGAGCACCTGTCGTTGGTCGCCGAGCCGGGCCAGACCGTGGCCATCGTCGGCCCCACCGGCGCCGGCAAGACCACGCTGGTCAACCTCATCATGCGGTTCTACGAGCTCGACAGCGGCGTCATCACGCTCGACGGGCACGACATCGCCGACATGCCACGCGCAGAGCTGCGCAGCCAGATGGGCATGGTGCTGCAGGACACCTGGCTGTTCGGCGGCACCATTCGCGACAACATCGCCTACGGCAACACCGACGCCACGGACGAGCAGGTGCGTGCAGCTGCCAAAGCCTGCTACGTCGAGCGTTTCGTGCACTCCCTGCCGCTCGGGTACGACACGGTGCTCGACGACGAGGGCAGCTCGGTGAGCGCCGGCGAGAAGCAGCTCATCACCATCGCTCGCGCGTTCCTGGCCAACCCCGCCATCCTCATCCTCGACGAGGCCACCAGCTCTGTCGACACCCGCACCGAGCTGCTCATCCAGCGGGCGATGGCGAAGTTGCGCGGTGGGCGCACGAGCTTCGTCATTGCCCACCGCTTGTCGACCATCCGCGACGCCGACACCATCCTGGTGATGGACTCCGGCCGCATCGTCGAGCAGGGCTCGCACCACGACCTGCTGGTGCGTCAGGGTGCCTACTTCACGCTGTACAACGCCCAGTTCGCCGGTGCCGCCACCGACCTCAGTTAGCCGCAGATAGCCGGGGCGCACCGTTCTTGTGCGTTCAGTAGCGCTCGCCGCTACCAAGCGCACACGTACTCCTCGAAATGCGTGGGAATGGCCGCGGCAGCACAACGAGGTGGAAGGCCCGTTCCGGCGCCCGGCGCGCGGCCGCCTCCCCCAGCCACGACCCGCCCACGACCCGCCCGCCCACACCGCTGACCGACCGGCTCCGAGGCATTCCTCCAGTGGCGGGCCTTTCCGGGGTTTTCCGCGTGGAAATCATGGTCGAAAACCTCGGGTTGGAGGAAAGCCTCGAAGAAGGTCGACGGATCAGGGCGCTGGAGTGATGGTGACGAAGGTGTCGTTGAAGCAGGCGCCGTTACCGAGCGCGTCGCCGGTGGCCGGGGTGAGAGCGTTCACGCCGAGGCCGCCACGATGATTGCGGAGCCACACGCCCTTCGCCATCACGGCCACGCCCTGGCGGGTGTCGGGACTCACCTCCAGCGACACCTCGATGGTGGCCAGTGGGCTGCGCACCAGCACCTGCTGCCCGGCAACCAAACCCCGCTCTGCAGCATCGGCGGGGTGCAGCAGCACCGCCGGTGACGGGCTCTGGAACTCGCCGAACATCGAGTTGATCAGCTTCGAGGTGGCCGGCGAGATGAGGGTGAGCGCGTCGAGCGCGTGCGCCTGCGGCACGTGGCGTGGCACGCCCTGCACCGGGTGCACGAGCTGGGCGCGACCGTCGGTGGGGACCGAGTCGACGAACTGCGCCGGGCTGACCGCCTCGCGCGGGCCGGGCTGCGGCACTGCCGAATCGAGGCCAGGGTCGGCCCAGTCGAAGCCGTACGCATGGGCGAGCGCCAGACCGGTCTCGTCGTTCGAGCGGCTCTCGCCGACTCGAGGTATGGCAGGGACGACCGGCATCACCATCAGCGAGCCGTAGCTGGAGGCGACGTCGGCGATTTCGAAGCTGGTGGTGGCCGGCAGCACCACGTCGGCGTAGCGGGTGGTGTCGGTGAGCACCTGCTCGTGCACGACGGTGAAGATGTCGGGCCGGCTGAATGCGGCGATCACCGCCTGCGTGTCGGGGCACATCACCAGTGGGTTGGCACCCTGGACGAACAGCACTTCGCACGGGTCGGGCGAGCCGGGGGCCATCCACTCGCCCACCTGGTGCAGCGGCAGCACGCGTCGGGCCGGACCGTTCAACGCTTCCTGCGGCCAGCGCCTCTGCGGCTTGGCAGCGCCAGCCGACACACTGCCGATGACACCGCTTCCGGGTTCGCCGAAGTGCCCGCCCAACACGGGCAGGGCCAGGATCGCGCGGCAGGCAGCGCCGCCGTTGGCGTTGCGCTCCTGCCCCCATCCGATGCGCAGCATGCTGGGGCGAGTGGTGCCCCACCAGTCGGCGAGGGTGACGATGTCGGCGGCAGCCAGGCCGGTGACGTCCGCGGCGCGCTCGACCGGCCACTGCGCCGCGGCAGCGAGGAACTCCTCTGCGCCCGCAACGTGCTGCTGGATGAAATCGGGGTGCAGGTGCCCGTCGAACGCCCACAGGTTGGCGATGGCCAGCGCCAATGCGGTGTCGGTGCCGGGCAGCACCGCCAGGTGCAGGTCGGCCCGTTTGGCCATGGCGGTTCGCCGCGGGTCGATGACCACCAACCGCCCGCCGGCGTCGACGGCTTGCTGCACGAGAGGCGGGAAGTGCGTGTTACTGACCGTGGGGTTGGCGCCCCACACCACCACCAGCTTGCTGTGCACCACGTCGCGCGGGTCGGCCGATGCCATGTCGCCGTAGACCGCCGCCCACGCCTCACCCATGGTGTGCGCGCAGATCGTGTGCTCGGCCACCGTCGCCCCGATGGCGGCGAAGAACGCCTCGGTGAAGCTGGCCCGCTCGACGGTGGCAGCGGACGAGTTGTAGGTGAACGCCACGATGGCGTCGGGTCCCTGGCGCTCGGCTGCCTGGCGCATGCGGGTGGCGATGAGTTGGAGCGCCTCGTCCCATGTCGCCTCACGGAACTCGCCGGCGCCCTTCGCTCCGGTGCGGATCAGAGGAGCGAGCACGCGTTCGGGTGCGTAGACGCGCTGCGCATGGCGCTTCACCTTGGCGCAGATCCACGAGTCGGTGAACGGGTTCATCGGCGACGCGTCGATGTTCGTGATGCGCGGACCGTCGGCCGTGGTGGTGACCGTCACCGCCAGCGAGCACGCGTCGGGGCAGTCGAGGGTGCATGCGGTGTGCACCACGCGGGTGGGCGGCGAGTCGGTGGCAACCATGTGCTGGGTCTAGTCGCTCTCGCGGGCAAGGGCAAGCGCCTTCCCAGGTGCCCCCGCTGCCCCCCACCTCCGACCGCGTCTGTGCACTTTCATCCGCATACCGACCGAAAGTGCACACACGCGGGGCTTGGCCTGGCGCGTGTGTGCACTTTCATCCGCATACCGAGCGAAAGTGCACAGACGTGGGATGGGGGGTGGCGGGGATTGCGGGCGTAATCTGCTGCGGATGATCGCAGTTGTGGTGGTACGAGCTGGGCAGTTGCCTGCGGGCGGGGCGGAGGCCGTGGCGGAGTGCGCCGGGCGCGCCGTGCTGGTCGGCAGCGAGCCCACCACCGCACTCGACGAACTGGCCGGCATCGCCACCGAGGTGACACTCGTCGAACTGCAACAGTTCCAGCCCGCCGCGTGGGCAGCAACACTCGCCCCACTGCTGGCCGACGAGCCGGCGGTGCTGTTGCCCGGCTCGCCCGACGGTCGCGACCTGGCGCCGCGCCTGGCCGCTCTACTGCACCGGCCGCTCTACGCCGGGGCCACCGAGGTCACGCCACAGCGCGTCCACCTGGCCCGCAACGGCGGTCGCGAGCTACACGCGCTCACCCCGGCCGAACGTTTCGTCGCCACCCTGCAGCCCCACGTCCGCGGCGTCGCAACCCAGCTCGACCTCCCTGCTCCCACGGTCACCACGGTCACACCCGGCGCCCACGCCAGCGTCGACGCGACAGTCACCGCGGTGTTACCGCCCGACCCGGCCACGGTCGACCTGGCTGAGGCACCGCGCATCATCGGCGGCGGCGCCGGGCTCGACGGCCAGGACCGCATCGACCAGCTCGGCCGCGTGGCAGCAGCACTCGGGGCCAGCACCGGCGCCACCCGCGTGGTCACCGATCGCGGCTGGGCACCGCACGAACGCCAGATCGGCACCACCGGCGTGGTGGTGAACCCCGAGCTGTACATCGCGTTCGGGGTGAGCGGCGCGGTGCAACACACCAGCGGCCTGGGCTCGCCCGACCACATCGTCTCCATCAACACCGACCAGCATTGCCCGATGATGCAGCTGGCCGACCTGGCCGTCGTGGCCGACGCCAACGCAACCCTCGACGCGCTCGAAGCGCTGCTCGCTGAGCGTGCCCGATGAGCCCCACGGCGGTCACCGACACAGCACCCGAAGTCGACGTGGTGGTCGTCGGCGGGGGGCCTGCAGGCGCGTGCGCCGCACTGGTGGCCGCCCGCGCCGGGCTGTCGGTGGTACTGCTCGAGCGGGGCCCGTTCCCTGGCAGCAAGAACATGTACGGCGGCGTGGTGTACCCGCGCATCCTCGACGAGCTCATCCCCAACTGGTGGTTGGAAGCACCCGTGCAGCGGTGGGTCACTCGCCGCAGCACGATGCTGCTCACCGACACGCAGGCGCTCACGGTCGACTTCCGCAGCGAGGCGTGGGGCAAGCCGCCCTACAACGGCGCCACCGCCTACCGCCCCGACTTCGACCACTGGCTGGCCGGGCACGCCGAGGCCGCCGGCGCGCAACTGGTCACCAGCACCACCGCCACCGGGCTGCTGCGCGACGCGGCCGGCAAGGTGGTCGGCGTGCGTACCGACCGGCCCGACGGCGACCTCACCGCGCGGGTGGTCATCGCCTGCGACGGCGTCAACAGCTTCCTGGCCAAGGAGGCCGGGCTCTACGAGCACACTGACGCCAGCCACTTCACGCTCGGAGTGAAGGAGACCCTCGCGCTGCCGAAGGAGGTCATCGACGAGCGCTTCGGCGTGCGAGGTCGCGATGGCGTCGACATCGAGATCATCGGGGCCACGGGGAAGGTCAACGGCGGCGGGTTCCTCTACACCAACCTCGACACCATCGCCGTGGGCGTGGTGCTGAAGCTCACCAAACTCGGCGCGCAGCAGCAACGCCCCGAGCAGATCATCGCCACCCTCAAGCAACACCCGGCCATTGCACCACTCGTGCAGGATGGCGAGCTGAAGGAGTACAGCGCGCACCTCATCCCCGAGGCCGGACTGAAGATGATGCCGAAGATGACCACCGCAGGCATGCTCGTGGCCGGCGACGCCGCGGCCCTGTGTCTCGCCGCCGGCATCTGGCTGGAGGGCGTCAACTTCGCGATGGCCAGCGGCATGTACGCGGGCGAGGCAGCCGTGGAAGCGGTGCGCGCAGGCGATACCAGCGCCGCCGGCCTCGCCGGCTACCAGCGCCGACTCAGCGACACGTTCGTGTTGAAGGACCACCGCAAGCTGCGTCGGGCACCCGAACTGGTGCTCAGCGATCGTGTGCAACACCTCTACCCCACCATGGTGGCCAACGTGGCCGAGCGCATGTTCCGCGTCGACAACCCCAACCCCAAGCCGGGCGTGCGGCGCATCCTGGCGCAGGAGCGCAAGAAGGCGGGCGTGCGCCGGCGCGACCTGCTGCGCGATGGCTGGACCGGCTTCAGGAGCTTCGGATGAGCACGGTCAACCCTGCCGAACACGTTGCCGCGCACCCGGCCGACATCCTGGCGCCCAACGCCTGGGGCGGCCTGTCGTTCCAAGATCGCATGGCAACTGCCGAGTTCCGCATTCACCACGAGGCACACATCGTGGTCGACGGTTCGGTGTGCGAAGGCTGCAGCACCCGCGAGTGCATCGTGGCCTGCCCCGCCAACCTGTTCGTGCCCACCAGCGACGGCGGGCTGGTCTTCAACCACGAGCAGTGCTTCGAGTGCGGAGCCTGCTACCTGGTGTGCAACAAGGAAGGCGCCATCAGCTGGAACTACCCCGAGGGCGGCCACGGCGTCGTCTTCCGGCGCACCTGATGACACCCGCCGGCACCGTCGTCGCCTGTCTGAAGTGGGTCACCCACCCGGGTGAGCCGCACGACCAACGCTTCGCCGGGATGAGCCCGGCCGACCAGTCGGCGCTGGAGTTCGCACTGGTGCAGGCGGCCGCACTCTCCACCACCGTCACCGCCGTCACCGTGGGTCCGGCGGCTGCCGACAAGGTGCTGCGCGACGCGCTCGCGTGCGGTGCCCACCGTGCCGTGCGGGTCGACACCGCTGCCACCATCACCAGCGCACACGTCGCCGACGCCATTGCGGCTGCGGCGCCATCTGCGCAGTGGGTGTGGTGCGGCGACTACTCGCTGGACCGCGGTACCGGCAGCGTGCCCGCGTTCCTTGCCGCCCGCCTCGACGCGCAGCAGGCGCTCGGCGTGATCGCGCTCGAGTTCGGCCCGGGCGGCCTTGCCGCCACGCGCCGGCTGGATGGTGGACGCCGCGAGATCTTACAGGTGGCCGCACCAGCCGTGGTCAGCGTGGAAGGCGCCACCGCGCACCTGCGTCGCGCCGGCCTCGGCGCCATGCGCGCCGCCGCCCAGGCGCCCATCGAAGTGGTCACGCCAACGTTCGCCGCCCACGCCGACGACGCGGTCGTGCGCCCCTACCGGCCTCGAGCTCGCGCCCTGGCCGCGCCACAGGGCGGCCACCCGCTCGACCGCCTGCGCT
>Ga0105047_10015637_pt1 | contig 11942 bp, 12 predicted proteins | sample MAT04_FD_78384 | JGI IMG/M metagenome (GOLD analysis project Ga0105047, IMG submission 78384) | Freshwater microbial communities from Lake Fryxell liftoff mats and glacier meltwater in Antarctica - MAT-04 (megahit assembly) | ecosystem: Environmental > Aquatic > Freshwater > Ice > Liftoff... | reverse complement strand
TACAGCTACCGGCTGTCGATCGTGCACTTCTGGGCGCTGATCTTCACCTACATGTGGGCGGGCCCGCACCACCTGCACTACACCGCCCTGCCCGACTGGGCGCAGAGCGTGGGCATGATCTTCAGCCTGGTGCTGCTGGCGCCCAGCTGGGGCGGCATGATCAACGGCATCATGACGCTGAGCGGTGCCTGGCACAAGCTGCGTGACGACCCGATCCTGAAGTTCCTGATCGTGAGCCTGTCGTTCTACGGCATGAGCACCTTCGAGGGTCCGATGATGTCGATCAAGACCGTCAACGCCCTGAGCCACTACACCGACTGGACCATCGGCCACGTGCATTCCGGCGCGCTGGGATGGGTGGGCATGATCTCCATCGGCGCGCTGTACCACCTGATCCCGCGCATGTTCGGCCGCGAGAAGATGCACAGCACCCAGGCCATCGAGCTGCACTTCTGGGTGGCCACCATCGGCATCGTGCTGTACATCGCGGCGATGTGGATCGCCGGCGTGATGCAGGGCCTGATGTGGCGCGCGGTCAACCCGGACGGCACCCTGGTCTACAGCTTCGTCGAAAGCGTCAAGGCCACCTTCCCGTTCTACGTGATCCGCCTCGGCGGCGGGCTGCTGTACTTCGGCGGCATGCTGATCATGGCCTGGAACGTGTTCATGACCGTCAAGGGTGGCAAGGCCGTACAGCAGCGCGTGCCCCTGGTCGCCGCACCCGCCTGAGCCCCACAAGGAGAACAACGACATGGCTTCCAATGCACCTCTCCGCGGTCACGAGAAGATCGAGACCAACAACTTCCTGATGATCGTGCTGATCCTGCTGGCACTGCTGTTCGGCGGCCTGGTGGAGATCGTGCCCCTGTTCTTCCAGAAGAGCACCACGCAGCCGGTCGAAGGCCTGAAGCCCTACACCCCGCTGCAACTGGCCGGGCGCGACATCTACATCCGCGAGGGCTGCTACAACTGCCACTCGCAGATGATCCGGCCCTTCCGCGCCGAGACGCTGCGCTACGGCAATTACTCGGTGGCCGGTGAATTCGTCTACGACCACCCGTTCCAGTGGGGCAGCAAGCGCACCGGGCCCGACCTGCACCGGGTGGGTGGCAAGTACAGCGACGAATGGCACCGCATCCACCTGATCAACCCGCGTGACCTGGTGCCCGAGAGCAACATGCCGGCCTACCCCTGGCTGGTGAATGCGGCACTCGACCCGGCCGACTCAGGCCCCAAGATGCGCGGCCTGCGCATGGTGGGCGTGCCCTACACCGACGCCGAGATCGCCCAGGCGGCCGACGAGGTCAAGGGCAAGACCGAGATGGACGCCCTCATCGCCTATCTGCAGGTGATGGGCACGGCCCGCAAGTGACCACGGCAAGGAGACCGACATGGACATCAACGACCTGCGTGCCGCGACCACGGTATTCATGTTCCTGGCCTTCATCGGCATCGTCGGCTTTGCCGTCTCGCGCAGGCGCCGCGCCAGCTTCGACGAGGCAGCCAGGGTTCCGTTCCTGGACGACCAGCCCGCCGACGCTGCCCAAGGAGAGAAGCAATGAGTGATTTCATCCACAGCGGCTGGTCCTGGTATGTGGCGGGCCTGACAGTGGCGTCGCTGGCGTTCTGCGTGTTCATCCTGGTGGTGGCCAGCAAGCGCAAGGTGATGGCCGCCGACAACACCACCGGCCATGTGTGGGACGAAGACCTGCGCGAGATGAACAACCCCCTGCCGCGTTGGTGGATGTGGCTGTTCGTCATCACCATCGTGTTCTCCGCTGTCTACCTGGCGCTCTACCCCGGCCTGGGCAGCAACCCCGGCGCGCTGAAGTGGAGCAGCACCGGCCAATGGGAGACCGAGCAGGAAAAGGCTTACGCCAAGATGGCGCCGTTGTATGCCAAGTTCATCAGCATGCCGGCCGCAGCGTTGGCCAAGGACGCACAGGCCATGGGCATCGGCGAGCGGCTGTTCGTCAACAACTGCGCGCAGTGCCACGGCTCTGACGCCCGCGGCAGCAAGGGCTTCCCGAACCTCACCGACAGCGACTGGCTGGGCGGCACCGGGCCCGAGTACATCCAGAAGACGGTGATCGGTGGCCGTGTGGGCATGATGCCGGCGTTGGCTGCGGCGGTGGGTGGCGCAGCAGACGTGAAGAACCTGTCGCAGTACGTGCTGAGCCTGTCGGGCAGCCCGCACAACAGCGTGGCGGCCCAGTCGGGACAGGCCAAGTTCGCCGTGTGTGCCGCCTGCCACGGTGCCGACGGCAAGGGCAACCAGGCTCTGGGTGCCCCCAACCTGACCGACAAGGTGTGGCTGCACGGCTGGGGCGAAGAGGCGATTTCGCACATCGTCAACAACGGCAAGCAGAACGTGATGCCGGCGTTCGAGCAGCGCCTGTCGCATGAGCAGATCCATGTGCTGGCGGCTTATGTCTGGAACCTGTCGCAGACCACTGCGGTGGCGGTGGCCAAGTGAGCGCCGCTGCAACCGGCTGCGACCGTACCCATGCCTGACAACCCCGGCCCACAGCTCGGCCCCGGCATCGCGCCGCGGCCCAGGCCGGCTGCCGAGGCTGGCGGTCTGGAGAGCGACGACGCCGTCATCGCGGTGGTTTCGCTGTACCAGAAGCAGAAGAAGATCTACGCACGGGCCGTCAGCGGGTCCTTTGCCACCTGGCGCTGGAGCCTGGTGTGGTTGACCCAGGTGCTGTTCTACGGCCTGCCCTGGCTGCAGTGGAACGAGCGCCAGGCGGTGTTGTTCGACCTCGGTGCGCGGCGCTTCTACATCGGGCCGCTGGTGCTGTATCCGCAGGACTTCATCTACCTCACCGGCCTGCTGATCATCTCGGCCTATGCGCTGTTCCTGTTCACTGCGGTGGCCGGGCGGCTGTGGTGCGGCTTTACCTGCCCGCAGACGGTCTACACCGAGATCTTCATGTGGGTGGAAAAGAAGATCGAGGGCGACCGCATCGCCCGCATGCGGCTGGACGACGGCCCGTGGACAGTCGACAAGCTGTGGCGCAAGAGTGCCAAGCAGGCCGCCTGGGTCGGCTTCAGCCTGTGGACCGGTTTCACTTTCGTCGGCTACTTCACGCCCATCAAGGAACTGGCCGCCTCGGCCGCCACGCTCGGCTTCGGGCCCTGGGAATGGTTCTGGGTGCTGTTCTATGCACTGGCTACCTATGGCAACGCCGGTTTCCTGCGCGAGCAGGTGTGCAAGTACATGTGCCCGTACGCACGCTTCCAGAGCGTGATGTTCGACAAGGACACGCTGATCATCAGCTACGACGCCGAGCGGGGCGAGCCACGCGGCTCGCGCAGCCGCAAGGCCGACCCGGCCAAGTTGAACCTGGGCTCGTGCATCGACTGCGGCCTGTGCGTGCAGGTGTGCCCCACCGGCATCGACATCCGCAACGGCCTGCAGTACGAATGCATCGGCTGCGCTGCCTGTGTCGACGTCTGCGACGGCGTGATGGAGAAGATGAACTACCCCAAGGGGCTGGTGCGCTACGACACCCAGAACGGGCTGAACCAGCACCTCAGCCGCAGCCAGCGCCTGCGCCGCATCTTCCGCCCGCGGGTGCTGGTGTACACCGCCGTGCTGGCCCTGATCGTGTCTGCCTTCCTCTGGAGCCTGCTCACGCGCCAGCCGTTCCGGGTGGATGTGGAGCGCGACCGCGCGTCGCTGGCACGCGTGGTCGAGGATGGCGAGATCGAGAACGTCTTCCGCCTGCAGGTGATGAACGCCACCGAAGCGCCGCAGCGCTTCCATGTGGAGGTGCGCGGGCTGCCGAACATCAAGATCGAACGCGTACCCGAGATCCGCCTGGCCCCGGCCGAAGCGCGCTGGGTGACCCTGAACGTGCGCGTGCCGCCCGAAACCGCCGCGCAGGCCGGGCCGGGTGCGCACGTGATCCACTTCCAGATTGCCTTGCGCCAGCACGGTGACCGCAGCGACGACGACGGCCATGCCAGCCGCGGCGCCGAGTTGAGCGAGAAATCCACCTTTGTCGTGCCGCGCTAGGCGGCCCAGGAGAACCTGATGAACAACCAGACGACCTACCCCGGCGCAGTGACCCGGCTTACTTCAACCACCACTGCCACCACCACTGCAACCGCCACCGCAACCGCCGCTGTGACCACCACGGCAACGCCCTGGTGGAGCGTGGGCATGATGTGGCTGGTGCTGGGCGGGCCGGCGGTGGTGGTGGTGGCCGCCGTGGGCACGGCAGTGGTGGCCTACCGCGGTGCCGACCCGGTGTTGACACGGGCGCCCACGCCACAGCAGTCGGTGCAGCAACCGGGCCCCGACACACCGGCCATGCAGGGGCGCAACCATGCCGCCACGCCGGCGCCGCGCTGAAGCCCACCGCCACACCACCGCCACACCACCGCCGTCACACCACCACCGCCCCACCGCCATGGCCGCCACCCGCTCCAGCCTGCGCATGCACCTGATGGCCATCCTGTGGCCGTCATTCCTGATGGCCGGGGTGCTGGAGATGCTGGTCTTCGCCCTGGTCGACCCCGCCAGCCTGCGCTGGATGGGTGGCGGGTTGATGCCGCTGTCGTCGAGCGCCGTCTATACGCTGGCGTTCTTCACCTTCTGGGCGGTGATCGCTCTGGCCGGCCTGCTCACGCGCCTGCTCGAGGGCAGCGCCGACGACATCAACCGCGATGGCGCCTCGGGCGCCTTCCGGCACTGACCCCGACAACGACCCCGACAACGACGCCGAAAACGACGCCGGCCGTGACGCCGGCGGGGCCGAATCCCGTCAGCAGTGGTTGCCGTTAACCAGGCCTTGCAGCTTGTCCTGGTCGAGGATGCGGATCTGCCGCTGCTTCACCTCCAGGATGCCGTCGTCCTGGAACTTGCTGAAGGTGCGGCTCACCGTCTCCAGCTTCAGCCCGAGGTAACTGCCGATCTCTTCGCGCGTCATGCGCAGGATCAGCGCCGACGCCGAGAAACCCCGCGCCTGCAGGCGCTGGGTGAGGTTCAGCAGAAAGGCCGCCAGCCGTTCCTCGGCCCGCATGCTGCCCAGCAGCAGCATCACGCCGTGGTCGCGCACGATCTCGCGGCTCATGATCTTGTGGAACTGGTGCTGCAGCTCGCTGAACTCACGCGACAGGCCTTCGAGCTCGTCATAGGGGATCACGCAGACCTGCGAGTCCTCCAGCGCCACCGCGTCGCAGGTGTGGATGTCGGTGCTGATGCCGTCCAGGCCGAGCAGTTCACCGGCCATCTGGAAGCCGGTGACCTGGTCGCGCCCGTCTTCCGACGAGACGCAGGTCTTGAAGAAACCGGTGCGCACCGCGAACAGCGACTGGAAGACATCACCGGCACGAAACAGCATCTCGCCGCGCGGCACCTGCCGGCGCATGGCCACCAGGCTGTCCAGGCGCGCCAGGTTGTCGTGGTTCAGCCCCACCGGCAGGCACAGCTCGCGCAGGTTGCAACTGGAGCAGGCCACCTTGAAGGGTTCCATGCGCAGCTTGGGACTCTCGGCAGTGGTGGTGTTCATGGCTTGATTATGGTTAAGGCTGCCGCCTGCAACGGTGCGACAGCACACAAAGAAAACTGGGCGCTTGCGCGGCGCTGCTGGCACAAGTGTTGATGTGGCGCATTGTTCTGCGCATGGCGGTTTGCTGATTTGACCCAGATCAAGTGCTCTCGCCCGCGCTTTGGCACAGTGTCTGCCATGCGAACGATCGCTGATGAACCTGTCCCCCTGCTGACCGAGGCGATGCTGCACCGGCTCGACCGACCCGGCCCGCGCTACACGTCCTACCCCACTGCCGACCGCTTCGTCGAGGACTTCGGACCGGCCGCCTACACCCAGGCACTGGCCCAGCGGGCCAGCGGCGCCACGGTGGGTGGCAAACCGCCGCTGTCGCTTTACGTCCATATCCCGTTCTGCGAATCGGTCTGCTACTACTGTGCCTGCAACAAGGTGATCACCAGGCACCATGACAAGGCTGCCGATTATCTGGACGTCCTGACCCAGGAGGTGGCCCTCAACACTGCGGTGCTGGGCCGCGGCCAGGCGGTGTCGCAACTGCACCTGGGCGGCGGCACGCCCACCTTCCTGTCCGACGACGAACTCGGCCGGCTGATGGCGATGCTGCGCGACGCCTTCCGCCTGGTGCCGGGTGCCGAGCTCTCGATCGAGGTCGACCCGCGCACCGCCTCGCCCGAACGCCTGCAGCATCTGGCGGCGCTGGGCTTCAACCGGCTGAGCTTCGGCGTGCAGGACTTCGACGCCGACGTGCAACAGGCGGTGCACCGGGTGCAGCCCTTCGAATCGGTGCGCGCGCTGATGCAGGCGGCACGGGCTCTCGGCTTCGAGTCGATCAATGCCGACCTGATCTACGGCCTGCCCAGGCAGACCCCCGAATCCTTCGCCCGCACCATTGCCCAGGTGGCTGAGCTGCGGCCCGACCGCATCGCGCTGTACGCCTACGCCCACTTGCCGCAGCGTTTCAAGCCACAGCGGCGCATCATCGTCGCGCAACTGCCGCCGCCAGACCACCGGGTGCAGATGCTCGGCGGCGCCATCGCCGGCTTCATGGCCCAGGGCTACACCTACATCGGCATGGACCATTTCGCGCTGCCCGGCGACACGCTGGCCGCCGCCAAGCGCCAGGGGCGCTTGCACCGCAACTTCCAGGGTTACAGCACCCAGCCTGACTGCGACCTGATTGCCCTGGGTGTGTCGGCCATCGGCCGCATGGGCGCCACCTACAGCCAGAACGCCAAGACACTGGACGGGTACTGCGACGCCGTGCGCCAGGGTCGGTTTCCGGTCGTGCGCGGCCTGGCCCTGACCCGCGACGACCTGGTGCGGCGCGCGGTGGTGATGGCGCTGATGTGCCAGGGCCGGCTCGACTTCGAGTCGATCGAACTGGCGCACCTGATCAAGATGCACGGCTACTTCAAGGCCGAACTGGACGACCTGGCCGGGTTGCAGACCCTGGGCCTGTGTGAACTGCGGCCCGACGGCGTACAGGTCACGGCCACCGGCTGGTACTTCGTGCGCGCGGTGGCGATGGTGTTCGACAAGCATCTGCGTGCCGACCAGATGCGCGATCGCTTTTCGCGGATCATCTGACGCGGCCGCACCCGGCCGGTGATCGGACACACTGCGGGCCATGGACCAAGCGCTGATCCTCAGTGCCGTGCTGATGGGCCTGGCCGGCACGCCACATTGCCTGGCGATGTGCGGCGCGGCCTGTGCGGCCGCCACCGGCGGTGGGCAGGGCAGCAGGCTGCTGGGCTTCCATGCCGGTCGGCTGCTGGCTTACGCGGCCGCCGGCGCGGTGGCTGCGGCCAGTGTCGGCAGCCTGGCAGCGCTCGGCCAGGCCGTGGGCGCGCTGCGCCCTTTGTGGACCCTGGTGCACATGGCTGCACTCGGCCTGGGCCTGTATCTGGTCTGGCACGGGCGACAGCCGGGCTGGATGGAGCGACTCGGCAGCGTACGCGCCAAGGTGGTGCAACACCGGCCGGGTGAGCGGTGGCAGCTTGTGCGCGGCCCGGCACGCAGCGCCGGCCTGGGCCTGGCCTGGGTGGCCTGGCCTTGCGGCCTGCTGCAGTCGGCGCTGCTGGTGGCGGCGCTGGCCAATTCGCCGGCAACCGGTGCGCTGGTGATGGCCGGGTTTGCCGCCGCGTCGGCCGCCGGGCTGGTGCTGGGGCCGGCGCTGTGGTGGCGCATCGGCGGCGGCCGTGCGGGCGCGGCAATCGTCTCGCCCGCTGCTGCCGTGCGCCTGGCTGGCGTGGCACTGGCGCTGGCCTCGGCCTGGGCGCTGGGCCATGGCTTGTGGATGCGGGCGATCGCCTGGTGCCTGAGTTGAGGTCTGCTTCGGCGCTGCCAGAAACAACAAACGCCCGGCGGGGCCGGGCAGAAACAACAAACGCCCGGCGGGGCCGGGCGTTCGCATGGATGGCGGGCAGCGGGCGCTGCCCGCGCACCGCACGGCCGATCACTTCTTGACTTCGGCCTTCTTCTCGTCCTTCTTGGCTTCCATCTTGGTGGCGGCCTTCGAGGCGGCGGCGGCGGCGGCGGGAGCAGCCTTCTTTTCTTCCTTCTTTTCGGTGGCGAAGGCGCCGGTGGCGGCAAAAGCGGCGATGGACAGAGCGGCCAGGAACTTGGTCATGTTGGATCCTAAAGTGGAGTTGAGATGCCCGCCTGCATTGGGCGAGCCCCCGTCAAACGCCGCCCCAAGTCAGCCGGTTGACAGCACCGATGGCATAAAATCAGGGGGTTTTCCAACCCAAGCGCAGCGCGCGGAGCCAACGCACATGTACCAGCACATCAAGGTGCCCGAGGGTGGGCAGAAGATCACTGTCAATGCCGACTTCTCGCTGAACGTGCCTGATCAACCGATCATTCCGTACATCGAAGGCGACGGCACCGGCCAGGACATCACCCCGGTGATGATCAAGGTGGTCGATGCGGCGGTGGCCAAGGCCTACGGCGGCAGCAAGCAGATCCACTGGATGGAGATCTACGCTGGCGAGAAGAGCACCAAGGTCTACGGCCCGGACGTGTGGTTGCCCGAGGAAAGCCTGGCCGCGCTGCGCGAGTACGTGGTCTCGATCAAGGGCCCGCTGACCACCCCGGTGGGCGGCGGCATCCGCAGCCTGAACGTGGCGCTGCGCCAAGAGCTTGACCTGTACGTCTGCCTGCGCCCGGTGCAGTACTTCAAGGGCGTGCCCAGCCCGGTGAAGGAGCCGCACAAGATCGACATGGTGATCTTCCGCGAGAACAGCGAAGACATCTATGCGGGCATCGAGTACGAGGCCCAGAGCGACAAGGCCAAGAAGCTGATCAAGTTCCTGATCGAGGAGATGGGCGTCAGGAAGATCCGTTTCCCCGACACCTCGGGCATCGGCATCAAGCCGGTGTCCATCGAAGGCACTGAGCGCCTGGTGCGCAAGGCCATCCAGTACGCGGTGGACAACGACAAGCCCAGCGTCACCATCGTGCACAAGGGCAACATCATGAAGTACACCGAGGGTGGCTTCCGTGACTGGAGCTACGCGCTGGCACAGCGCGAGTTCGGCGCCGAACTGATCGACGGCGGCCCGTGGTGCCAGTTCAAGAACCCGAAGACCGGCAAGACCATCACCATCAAGGACTCGATCGCCGACGCCTTCCTGCAGCAGATCTTGCTGCGCCCGGCCGAGTACTCGGTGATCGCCACCCTCAACCTGAATGGCGACTACATCAGCGACGCACTGGCAGCGCAGGTGGGCGGCATCGGCATCGCCCCAGGCGCCAACCTGAGCGACTCGGTGGCCTGCTTCGAGGCCACCCACGGCACCGCGCCCAAGTACGCCGGCAAGGACTATGTGAACCCGGGCAGCGAGATCCTGTCAGCCGAGATGATGCTGCGCCACATGGGCTGGGCGGCTGCGGCCGACCTGATCCTGGCGTCGATGGAGCGCTCCATCGCCAGCAAGAAGGTCACCTACGACTTCGCCCGCCTGATGGAAGGTGCCACCCAGGTGTCGTGCTCGGGTTTCGGCCAGGTGATGATCGACCACATGTAACCATGTTCCAGGCCTTCCCAGGCCGTCCCAAGAAGAACCCCAGATCATTGATTCGACTGGGGTTTTTCGTTTCTGGTGTCTCAGCAGTTCCCGGTAGGTGCCTTGACTGCCGACCGAAATGGGGCCAAATTCGGGGCCACCATGGGGCCATGGCTTTGGCCAGGTGACGAAAAATGAGGCACACCAACTACTTGCTCAAGCCGGTCGCGATCGACAACGCGAAGCCGCGCGACGAGGCTTATGCGCTGACCGATGGTGGCGGCCTGCTGCTCGAAGTCCTTCCTTCCGGAACCAAGACCTGGCGCTACAAGTACCACCTGAACGGCAAGCGCGAGAAGGTCACGATTGGCGCCTACCCGGCCTACACCATCAAGCAGGCGCGCGACCGTCACGAGGAGTTGCGAGCCCTCGTCGAGCGAGGCGAGAGCCCGGCCAAGTCCAAGCAGGCGACGGTGGCCGCCCGCAAGGTCGCCGAGTCACGCGACCTGACGGTCCGCGTCTTCGCGCGCCGCTGGATCGACGAGACGTTGTTCTATCGGTCGCCCGCCTACGTTGCGCAGATCGTGCGCTGGCTCGACGCCTACATCGACCCGGCGATTGGCGACATGCAACTTGCGGACGTGCAGCCGGGCGACGTGCTGGCAATCATCAAGGCGCGCGCCGACACCCCGGTGACGGCCGAGCGCATCCGCGTCATCGTGCAGCAGTTCTACAACCACGCGATCCGCAACCTGCTGGTGACGACGAACCCAGCGCAGCCGTTGCGCGGTGCGATCGCCCGCGCCCCGGTCCAGCATCACCGGCACCTGAGCGAGAAAGAGCTGGGCGCGTTCTGGCGCAAGCTGGACGAGCAGGGCGCGCATGTGACGACCATCGCCGCGACCAAGCTGTTGATGCTCACGATGACCCGCAAGAGCGAGCTGCTGCGCTCCAAGTGGCCCGAGTTCGACCTTGACGCGGCGCAGTGGGATCTGCCCGCCGAGCGCATGAAGATGGGCAAACCGCATCGCGTGTTCCTGTCGCGCCAGGCGGTTGAGCTGCTGCGCCAGGTTCACGAACTGACTGGCCATGGCGAGTACGTCTTTCCGTCGATCTTCCGCGGCAGCGTGCCGATGGGCGACGTGACGCTGAACCACTTCTTCAAGCGTATCGACTTTGGCGTTCCCGACTTCAGCCCGCATGGGACGCGCGGGACTGCGGCGACGCTGCTGCGCGAGCATGGCTTCGGCCGCGATGTCGTCGAGCTGTTGCTGGCACATAGCGAGAAGAACGCCACTGTGGCCGCCTACAGCCACATGGAGCTCGCAGCGGATCGGAAGAGGGCGCTGCAGTACCTCGCTGATCGTGTCGAAGCGTTGGCGGCAGGCTCGAACGTAGTCCCGCTGCGCTTCGCCTGACGCGCCTTGCACGAGGCGAGTGGCTGGTCGACACCGCTTGCGCGCGTATCCGTTGGGTGCCTTCCTCCGCCGGGTCCGCCGTCTTCTGTGCAGGGATTGCGGGCGGTCACGCGCGGCCTTCGAACGCACGATGTCCGCGGCTAAGCCGACTTCGACGCGGACACTGTCATTCCGTTTATGTATCATGTAGCGATACACGCTACACAATGGAGAAGGTAGGAGTGCAAACCAATCAGGGAAATGAAGGCGCCGGCCAATCGACGCCGATGCATCCGGGTCAGCACGTTCGAGAAAAGTGCTTGTCGCCCCGAGGGCTGTCTGTCGTCGCGGCGGCCAAGCTCGTCGGCGTGGGGCGACCAGCCTTCTCCAACTTCCTCAATGGCAACGCGGCAGCGACCGCCGAAATGGCGGCTCGAATCCAAGTCGCCTTTGACTTTCCTAAGGAAGAGCTGCTCGCCATGCAGTCTGCCTACGACGCCGCCGCGGCAGTCGCCAAAGATGCTTCCGCCAGCGCCGTGCCGTATGCAGTGCCGTTCCTTGGTATCAGGGCACGCGACATAGAGGCATGGGCGGAGCGAAACATCGGCGCGCGCGCGCGACTCGCTGTCTTCCTAAGGACACTCGTCGCCTCGACAGGCCGAGGCATCACGAAGCTCGACTTCCCTGGAAACGACGACGCAGAACGCCCGGGATGGGATGGCAGCGCTGAGGCCACGCAGGGAACACCGTGGATTCCAGAAGGTACATCGGGCTGGGAGTTCGGCCTCAACCTAAATCCGAAAGCCAAAGCCGACACTGACTTTGCGAAGAGCCTCAAAGCGGTGTTGCAAGCCGAGCGGGACCGAATGACATTCGTCTTCGTGACGCCTCGCCACTGGCCGGGCAAAGACGATTGGGTGAAGGCGCAGCAGGCGAAACGAGCGTGGCGTGACGTTCGCGCATACGACTCGAGCGACATCGAACAGTGGCTTGAGCATTCGATCGCTGCGCAAGTG
>Ga0105047_10015632_pt1 | contig 11944 bp, 12 predicted proteins | sample MAT04_FD_78384 | JGI IMG/M metagenome (GOLD analysis project Ga0105047, IMG submission 78384) | Freshwater microbial communities from Lake Fryxell liftoff mats and glacier meltwater in Antarctica - MAT-04 (megahit assembly) | ecosystem: Environmental > Aquatic > Freshwater > Ice > Liftoff... | reverse complement strand
GTGGAATGAGGTAAGGAGGCGCGTATGGACCCCCAAGCTTCAGCGCACGCCGCCGCCCTGTGGACCGGCCTGCACCTCATCCTCCTGCTGGTTCTGTCGGTGCTGGTGACGCGTCAGCGACGAAAGCACCATATCGAGATCGGTGATGGCGGCGTGCCGGCCCTGAACCAGGCGATCCGGGCATTCGGCAATGCCGCAGAGTATGTGCCCGCTGCCCTGATCGGTCTGGGCGTGCTGGCACTGGCCGGAGCCATGCCGCTGTTGATCCATCCCATCGGGTTCCTGCTGTTTGCGGGCCGGGTGGTGCACGCCGTGGGCCTGTCGCGGAGTACAGGCGTCTCCTGGCTAAGGACCGCCGGCGTGCTGGCCACCTGGATCGCCTATATCGCGCTGGCGGCGGCACTGTTATTTTACGCCGTTCCTTAGGGTTGTTCCGAGAGGCTGCGTCCGCCATATCCCCCCGATGGATGAGACCCTTCTGAATGACGTAGTGGCCGCAGCCCTCAAGGCAGGAGCCGATGCGGCCGAGGCTGTCGGTGCCCAACGCCGCAGCCTGTCGATCGGCGTGCGCGAGGGCGCGCTGGAAGAAGTCGAGCGCGAGGAATCGCGGGATCTGGGCCTGAGAGTATTTGTCGGCCAGCGGCAGGCCACTGTCTCCGGCTCCGATATCTCTGCGGAAGCCCGGGCCAAGCTGGTGGCGCGCGCCGTGGCCATGGCGCGGCTGGCCCCGGAAGATCCCTACGCCGGCCTGGCCGATCCGGATCGACTGGCGCGGGGCCCCCTGCGCGATCTCGACCTCTTCGACCCTACCGAGCCCTCGCCGCTGGACCTGGAAGACCACGCCCGTGCCGCCGAAGCCGCTGCGCGTGCCGTGCCCAAGGTGACCAATTCCGACGGGGGCAGCGGTTCCTGGTCGTCGTCGCAATGGACGATGGTCACCAGCGGCGGCTTTACCGGCGTTCATCGCGCTTCGGGGTTTGCCATCGGTGCATCGGCCATCGCCGGTGACGCAGACGGCATGGAGACCGGCTACGACGGCCGCTCCACCCGCTGGCAGTCCGACTTGCCGTCGCCGGAGAGCCTGGGCACCGAGGCTGGCCGTCGGGCCGCATCGCGCCTGGGCGCACGCAAGATCGCCTCCACGACCGCGCCGGTGATCTTCGAGAACCGCCTCGCCGGGTCGCTGTTAAGCCCGCTGATCGGTGCCATTTCGGGGCCGTCGATTGCCCGCGGCACCTCGTTCCTGAAGGACAAGCTGGGCCAGCAACTGTTTGCCAAAGGTATCATGATCTCGGACGATCCCCACCGCCTGCGCGGGCTGGGGTCTTCGCCGTTTGACGATGAGGGCGTGGAAAACACGGCCCGGAACCTGATCGACGACGGGGTGCTCACCACCTGGCTGCTGAATACCTCATCGGCCCGACAGCTGGGCCTCACCACCACCGGCCACGCCTCGCGCGGACTGGCCGGGCCGCCCGGCGTTTCCACCTCGAACCTGACCTTCCATGCTGGCGACCGTGATCAGGCAGGTCTGATGCGCGATGCCAAGGCCGGCCTGCTGGTCACCTCGATGTTCGGGCCGTCGCTGAACGGCAACACCGGCGACTGGTCGGTGGGCTGTTCGGGCTTCTGGTTCGAGGGCGGCGAGATCGCCTACCCGGTCAACGAGATCACGGTGGCGGGCAACCTGCTGGACATCTTCGCGCGCTTGGTGCCGGGCGCGGATCTGGAGATCCGGGGTTCCGCCAATTCGCCGTCCCTGCTGGTCGATGGGCTGGCCATCGCGGGTCTATGACCGACGATCTTTCGCTGATCATCGAGGCCGCCCATGCCGCCGGGACCCTGGCGCGGGACATGCGGCAGGCGGGTCTTGAGGTCGAGTACAAGGCTGACAAGAGCCCGGTGACCAACGCCGACCTGGCGACGGACCGGCTGTTGACCGAACACCTGCGCGCAGCACGGCCTGACTACGGCTGGCTATCTGAGGAGACGGCGGACGCCACGCACCGTCTGGACTGCCGCCGCATCTTCGTGGTCGACTCCATCGACGGCACACGCGCCTTCCTGAGCGACAAGCCCTGGTGGTCGGTGGCCATTGCGGTGGTCGAAAACGGCGTAGCCATCGCCGGGGTGGTCTATGCGCCGGAGTTCGAAGAGACCTATGTGGCCACGGCCGGGGGCGGTGCCCGCCTCAATGGCGTCGCGATCCGCCCCAGCGTCGCGACGGTTCTTGAGGACTGCCGCATGGCTGGCGACCCCGCGATGTTCAGGCATCCCGCCTGGCCGCAGCCCTGGCCCACCATGCGGGTCGAGCCGCGCAACTCGACCGCCTATCGCATGTGCCTGGTAGCGTCCGGCGACTTCGACGCTGCCGTGGCGCCGATGCGCAAGAGCGATTGGGACGTGGCGGCGGGCGATCTGATTGCGCGCGAGGCCGGGTGTTTTGTCGGCAATCACAAGGGCGAGGCGTTCCGTTACAATCTGCCCCGGCCATCGCAGGCCAGCATGATCTGCGCCACCCCGGCGCTGGCCCCATTGATCCTGCCGCGCGTCCAGCATATTGGCGCACCCAGATGATTTCATTTGAAACGACCTGACCATGCCCCACAGACAGCTGCTCCACCTCGTCATCGGCGGGGAACTGAAATCCCTCGAAGGCACGCCCGAGTTCGAGGACCTGACCAAGGTCGACTTGGTCGGTGCCTACCCGACCTATGACGATGCCGTCAAAGCCTGGCGCAGCAAGGCGCAGCAGACGGTGGACAACGCCTTGATGCGCTACTTCATTATCCACGCTCACAAGCTGCTCGCACCGGGCATCGACGAAGACGGGTGATGTCTTGCCTCCCCCGCGAATCGGCGGGAGGTCATCATTCCCGCCTGAGCACACCCTCCGTCAGCAGATTCCCCCACATGTTGGTGCGGAACTCGGCCTTCATCGCCGCGGGGTCGTACAGCGGGCTATCCACCCACTGCAGGAAGGTCATCCCGGCTGGCTCCCCCTCGGTCAGATACTTGGCAAACGTATAGTCCAGCACGCCGGTCTTGCCGTGGCGGATATGCAGGTAGCGGAGCGAGAGCTGCTCCATAGCCTCACGGATCGGCAGGCCCTTGCGAAAGTGCATGTAGAGCACGCTCATGATCCCGGCCCGGTCCGCACCGGACTTGCAGTGCATAAAGGCAGGATACTCCAGCGTCTCGAACAGCGTCTTGGCACCCAGCACCCGCTCGCGGGACGGAACCTCTCGCGAAGTGATGGTGAAATCGACCAGGTTCAGGCCCAGACGCGCGCAAGCATCCTTCTCCAAGGCATGAAAGCTGGCTCCAAATCCGCCTCGCAGGTTGACCACCGTCCTGATCCCGCGCGCCTTCCAGTCGGCCAGCTGATGCGGCCAGGGTTGGTTGGCCCGCACCAGTTCGTCGGAAATCCAGTGGGCGTTGGAAAACCCCAGCCTGAGATACGCGTGATCGTTCCACAGATAGTCAGCCACCGCCCGCGCCCGACCCAGCGGTGAGGTCAAATTGAAGCCGGGCCTGGCGCGTGTTTCCGTCATCGCGCCTAGTTAAGGTGATCGCAGCGTCGTTGGAAGTACGCCCGAGCTTGACTTGCAGCCCACAACATCCGACCCCAGCCTCATGAGCGAGCGCGCCCTGCCCGAGCTTTCTGCCCGCGCCCTGATCTCGCGGGTGGCCGGCGTCTACCTGCGGCCGCGCTGGCTGGGCTGGACTGGCGCGCTGGTGGCAGCCATCGCGGCGGCGGTCTTCACGACCTTGCTGGTACAGATCCTCGAGCCGGCTACCAACGACCTGATGGCCAATCCCAAACCCGGGACACTGCTGATCCTGCCGCTGACCATCGTGGCTTACGCCATCGCGCGCGCCACCGCTCAGGTGATTCAGGCCACTCTGGTGAACAGGATCGGCAACGCCGTGGTCGGCGATATCCAGGTGCAGCTGTTCGGCAAGCTGGTGCGCGCTGACCTGGCCCATCTGCGCAGTCGCCACTCCGGCAGCTATGTGGCCTCGGTATTGTATGACGCCGGGTTGATCCGCGAGGCGGCGACGTCGGGGATCATCAGCTATACCCAGAACGTGCTGATCGTGATCGGCGCGATCAGCGTCATGGTCTCCAATGACCGGCTGATGTCGATCCTGCTGATCGTGGTGGCGCCGGTCGCCACCTGGATCATGCGCCGCTTCGCCCGACGCAGCACCAAGGCCGCCAAGGGTGCCATGGCGGAAACCTCGGCCCTGTCCACCGCGATCATGGAAAGCCTCGACGGTGTGCGCGTCGTAAAGCTGGAAAACCGCGAAGCCTACGAGGAGGCGCGCGTCGATGAGGTGGTCAGGCGACGCCAGAAGCACCTGACCAAAGGAGCCAATGCGCGGGCCCGCGCGGCACCGGCCACCGAGCTCCTGATGACCATTATCGTGGCTGTCGTCATCGGCTATGCCGGCTGGCGGGCCCATCAGGGCGGTATGACGGTGGGGGCCTTTGTGGCCTTCATGGCGGCGCTGGGCGTCGCCTCGCAGTCGCTTCGCCAGATTGCCAATCTGCAGACGGTGTTTGCCGAGGGCATGTCGGCAGCACGGCGACTGTTCACAGCCCTGGATGTTGAACCCGAGGTCCGCGAACGCCCGGGGGCGACGATCCTGAAGCTCGATAAGGCCACGATCCGGTTCGAGGCTGTGGGCTTCGCCTACGACGCGGCTTCTCCCACCTTGAGTGACGTGACCTTCGAGGTCCATCGCGGGGAGACCGTGGCCCTCGTCGGCCCCTCCGGCGGCGGCAAGTCCACGATCCTCAATCTGATCCCCCGGTTCTATGACGCCAGCGAGGGCCGCGTACTGATCGACGGACAGGATGTCCGCGACGTGGCCTTGGCTTCGCTCCGGGATCAGATCGCGCTGGTGACCCAGGAACCGTTCCTGTTCGACGAGACCATCCGGGCCAACATCGCCTATGCGCGGCCCGACGCCAGCCTGGCCGAGGTTGAGGCAGCGGCGCGAGCGGCGGCGGCGCATGAGTTCATCAGCACCTTGTCCGAGGGCTACGACACCACGGTGGGCGAGGCAGGTGCTCGATTGTCCGGCGGCCAGCGACAGCGGATCGCCATCGCCCGGGCCTTCCTGAAAAATGCCCCGATCCTGCTGCTGGACGAGGCCACCAGTGCGCTGGACACCGAAAGCGAGGCGCAGGTGCAGGCGGCCCTGAAGCGCCTGATGACAGGGCGCACCACCATCCTGATCGCCCATCGCCTGTCCACCGTGCGCGGTGCCGACCGCATCTATGTGGTCGACAAGGGCCGGATCGTGGAGACCGGCGACCATGCCGGGCTCGTCAAGAAGCGCGGCCTCTATGCGCGCCTGGCCCAGCGCCAGGACCTGGAGGCGGGGCCCGTCGCTTGAAGCCATTCCTGCGCAGCGATGGCGTTCAGGCAGTGCTGGGGTGGCTGCTGGGGACCTATATGCGCCTGGTGCTGCACACGGTGCGCTGGCGGCATGAGAACGTGGATTGCGTGGAGCCTGTGCTGGCCGGGCCGTCGGGGGCCATCGCCCTGTTCTGGCACGGTCGCATCCCGCTGGGTCTGGCTCCGACGCCGCAATGGGGCCGCAAGCGGACCAAATGCCTGATCTCGCCCTCCGCCGACGGCGAGTTCATCGCTCGTGCCTTGGCCATGTCGGGCTTCGGCGCGATCCGCGCATCCTCCGCCAAGCCCGGCGATGCTGCCAAGGCACGGCAGGCCGTTGGGGCGATCCGCGAGGCCGTGGCCTGGGTCAAGGGCGGCGGCGCGCTGGTGATCAGCCCGGACGGCCCGCGCGGGCCGAACGAGGTGATCGCGGCGGGCTCACTGCAGATCGCGCGCCGCTCCGGCCAGCCGGTATTCCTGATGGGTATCGCCGCCCACCCGGCCTGGCAAAGCCGCACCAGCTGGGACCGCGTGATGTTCGCTCTGCCGTTCGGGCGCGGAGCGGTGGTCTGGGAGGGGCCGTTGCACGTGCCGGGCGATGCCGACGACGCTGTGATCGCCGCATTGATCGGCGACTGGTCGGAGCGCCTTTCCACCGCCACGCGCCGCGCCGAAGCCCTTGTGGAGCGGGTCGTATGAGCCGCCCATTGCCGCTCGCCCTCTACGGTGCAGCCATGGCGCTGCTTGAGCCGTTTGCGCCCGGTCTGTTGCGCGCCCGCGCACGGCGCGGCAAGGAAGACCCGGCGCGGGTCGGGGAGCGTCTGGGCCACGCCAGCCACCCGCGTCCTGACGGACCACTGGTCTGGCTGCACGGTGTGAGTGTCGGCGAAACAACATCCCTGTTGCCGCTGATCGCTGCCCTCAGGTCACGTCGCCCGGACCTGACCCTTCTGGTGACCTCGGGCACGACGACAGCGGCGGACCTGCTGTCCAAACGCCTGCCGCCCGGCGTGATCCACCAGTACGTCCCGGTCGACGCGCCCGGCACCGTCCGGCGGTTCCTCGACCACTGGCGGCCGGGGCTGGCGGTGTTTGTGGAGAGCGAACTCTGGCCAAACCTCATCCGGGCGGCACAGGATCGTGGCGTACGACTGGCCCTGCTTTCGGCCCGGATGACATCGGCCAGCGCCAACCGCTGGGCCCGCTGGCCGACGTCGGCGCGCGCGCTGGTGACAGCGTTCGAGCTGATCCTGCCCCAGGACGAAGGCACAGAGCGGCGGCTGGGTGAGCTCGGGGCCACGACCGGCGGGCGGCTGAATCTCAAACTGATCGGCGAGCCTCTGCCCTGCGACCCCGCAGAACTGGACCGGCTGCGTCAAGCTTTGGCTGGCCGAAAGGTAGTGCTGGCCGCCAGCACCCATCCCGGCGAGGAGCCCCTGGTCGCCAACGCCGTCCGCGCCGCAGCCCCCGACGCCGTGCTGATCCTGGCCCCCCGGCATCCGGATCGCGGCCCCGGGATCGCCGACATGCTGGGCGCATCCCTGCGCAGCCGGGGTGAGGCGATGACCACCGTCCACGTCGCCGACACCCTGGGAGAACTGGGCCTTTTCATGCGGCTGGCCGATGTGGTGGTGATGGGCGGCAGCTTCGTGCCCGGTATCGGTGGCCACAATCCGATGGAGCCCGCCCGGCTGGGACGGCCCATCATTACCGGCCGCTATGCCTTTAACGCGAAGGACGTCTATGCCGACATGTTCGGCACGGTCTGCGCCATCGAGGCCCGGGATGGTCCGGCCCTGTCACGGCACGTCAGGGGCCTGCTGGACAATCCTGCTATCGCGCGGCGCATGGGTGAGGCGGCGCTGAGCTTTGCCGCCCGGCAGGGCGCAGCGCTGGATCAGGCGCTGGCACAGCTCGACCCCCTGTTGCCCCGATGAAGCTTTCGACCCCGCGCTGGTGGTACAGCCGTGGGCGTCGCGGCACCGGCGCGGTCGTTCGCCTGCTGTTGACGCCGCTGTCCTGGATCTGGGCTGCCGAGACCGCGCGGCGGATCGCCGCTGGACAGCCCGTCGATCCGGGCGTGCCGGTGATCTGCGTCGGAAATCTGACCGTTGGCGGCACCGGCAAGACCCCGGTGGTTCGGGAAATCGCGCGGCGGCTGGGGGGCACCGTGCTGTCGCGCGGCTATGGTGGATCACACGTCGGGCCGCTCAAGGTGAACCCGCACCAGCACACCAGCGCTGACGTCGGCGACGAGCCCTTGATGCTGGCCCGCGACCTGCCCGTCTGGATCGCCCGCGACCGGGCCGCCGGGGCGCTGGCCGCTGCCGGGGCGGGCGCGAAGCTCATCGTCATGGACGACGGGCACCAGAATCCGTCCGTGGAGAAGGCCCTCTCGCTGATCGTCGTCGATGGCGAAACCCGTAACGAAGAATGGCCCTTTGGCGACGGCGGCGTTTTCCCGTCAGGCCCGATGCGCGAGCCGCTGACGGTCGGGCTGGCGCGGGCCGACGCCGTGATCATCCTGCTGCCCGCCGACCTGGCCGAACCCGACCCGGAGCTGGTCGGGCTGTTCGCCCCCCTGCCCGTCCTGACCGCCCATCTGGTCCCCGCCTCGCCGCCACCCAAAGGCCCTCAGATCGGGTTTGCCGGCGTCGGCAAGCCGTGGAAGGTGGAACGCGCCTGGCAGGCCGCAGGCTGCGACCTGGCCGACTTCTGGCCCTTCCCGGATCACCACGCCTATGACGAGGCCACCTTGCGCCGCCTGGCCGAGCGCGCGGCTCAGTTCGATGCCGGGCTGGTCACCACAGAGAAGGACTGGGCTCGGCTTCCTCCAGCCTGGCAAGGTCGGATCACCGCTTGGCCTGTGCGCGCGGCGTTCAACGATGAGGCAGCGCTGGACGCGATTCTGGCGAAGGCTTAACTCGCCCCTGCCTTCTGCGCGTAGGCCCAGCTCATCTCCGCCAGTCCCTGAACGCGCGGGGCCATGTTGGCGGCGTCGGGGTGGCTGGCGGTGCCGTCGCGGACGCGGCCCAGGATGCCCTGCAGAATGCCCACCAGCCGGAAGGCGTTGTAGGCAAAGAACCAGTTCAGGTCGCGCATGTCAGACCGACCGGTCAGGCCACAATAGTGCTCCACCGCCTCGTCGATCGTCGGAATGCCGTGGGCCTTCAGGTCCGGGATCGTGGCGATTGTGCCGTTGACCCAGCCCATCAGCACATAGGTGAAATCGGCCATCGGATCGCCAAGGGTGCCCAGCTCCCAGTCCAGCACCGCCGTCACCCGCGATTCGGTCGGATGGAAGATCATGTTGTCCAGGCGGTAATCCCCGTGAACAATCGAGGTGCGCTCCTGCACCGGCAAGCTTTGCGGCAGCCAGGCAATCAGCCGCTCGACCTCCGGAATATGGACGGTTTCGGAGGCCTTGTACTGCTTGGTCCAGCGGTCGACCTGACGGCCCATATAGTTGCCGGGCTTGCCGTAGTCCCCCAGGCCGATGGCCTCGTAGTCGGTGTTGTGCAGGTCGGCCAGGGTCTTGATCTCGGCCTTGAAGATCGCGTTGCGCTCGGCCGGCTGGCACTGCGGCAGGCTCTGGTCCCACAGGATCCGGCCCTCGACCATTTCCATGATGTAGAACCAGGTGCCGATCACCGCATCGTCGGTGCACAGCCCATAGGACTTCGCCACCGGAAACCCCGTCGGACCCAGAGCCGAGATCACCTTGTACTCGCGGTCGACCGCATGCGCCGACGGCAACAGCTTGCCCGGCGGCTTGCGGCGCAGGACATATTTCTTGCCCGGCGTGATCAGCTGATAGGTCGGGTTGGACTGGCCGCCCTTGAACTGGCGAACCTCGAGCGGCCCCTGAAAGCCGTCCACATTGGCCTGCATCCAGGCCACCAGGGCCGCCTCATCAAAGCGGTGGGTGTCGGCCACCTCCTTGGTCCCGGTGTTGGCCTGTTCGCGCGCCTGCTCGGCGGCTTCGGCTTCAGCATCGGCCATGACGTTTCCCTTGTCTCTCGTACGTTTGTTGGAAGTCTTCTACAGAAGCGTCCAGCCCCGGAGCAAGGCATGGTCGAAGACGTCCTGTCGATCATCGAGATCGCCGTCCCGCGCGAACAGGTGTGGCAGGCCCTGACGCGGCCCGACCTGGTGACCCGCTGGATGGGTTGCCTGCAGTTCCAGCCGCTGGCCGGCCACGTCTTCTACCTGCAACCGGACAAAGCCCGCCGCATCGCTGGCGACACCACCGACGCCATCGCCTGTCGCATCGAGGTGCTGGACCAGCCGCGCCGCCTGTCGTTCAGCTGGGGCTTTCCCGACATCCCCGACACCTGGGTCGACATCCGCCTGCGCCGCATCCCCGGCGGCACCCACGTGCGCCTCACCCACTCCGGCTGGGACCAGTTCGAGGATCGCGAGCGCGAGATGATGCGCGGCGGCATGGGCCGCGCCTGGCACACCGTAGCACTTCCGGCGCTGAAGGGGGTGGCGGAGGGGGCCAGCTAGGAATTGCCCAGCCTCAACCCTGACCCGTCATCCCGGAACGTCCGCAGGACGTGTCCGGGACCCAGGGGCGGTACGCAGGGCTCTCGACAGGGTGACAGGTCACCTGATCTATTAGAAAAGGCATTGATCAGGTCGATTGAAGGAGCCGAAAGGGGTATGAACGACCACAGCCTTCTCCAACTGTTGGTGGCCGCTGTGCCAGCCGTCGCTTGGATTGTCGCTGCGGTCGTCATGTATCGGTCCCTGCCGTCCTTAGGCGGCTCATTCCGTTGGAAGCGCGCAGGCTTGGCGATGGGCGCTGCGTTCGCAGTTTCAGTCTGCGCGGGCGGGATCATGTTTGTGATTTCGTTCTGACCCGTTCGACCTCATTGACGGTTGAATGCCAAACTAAGCAGGACGCGCGCCAGACGCCTTCATGCAGAGCTCGCCTCCCCAAATGGCGCATCGGGTCTCGGTGACACCATACCGATCCCCCGGTCTCAGGGTCACTTGGACTGCACCCCGACGGTGAGGCAGCGCAATTCAGCGACAGGTAGTTTCTGTGGTTCCAGAAACAGCCTCACCGCCCATCCACGTACGAAAACACTTGACTCAGTGTTCTTGTTATGTTCTCTTCCAGTCATGCAAGACTTCGCCGACATGGCCGAGGCTCACGAGTGGACCATGCGACGCCTCCGGGAGATGTCCGGGCGGCTGACGGAGCAGGCCTATATCAGTGTCACCGAGGCCTTTGGCTCTGACGAGGAAGCCGCCGCCCGGTGGATGCTGATCTTTGACCGCATGGCCCGGGGCCTGCGCCTGACGGTGGCGCTGGAGGCCAAGGTCGCCCGTGAACGGCGCTGGGACGCCGACGAGATCCAGCGCGAAGCCACAGGCCGCAAGCACGAGCCGCGCTGGCGCAAGGGGGCCACCACCTCCGCCGACACCGAGCCATCCGAATCTGACGGTGAGCAAGACGACGACGGCCTGCCCGCAGGTGCCACCAATGCCCAGCGGATCGAGCGCCTGACCACCCTGGTGATGGGTGCAGGCGAACCTGAGCCTGAGCCCGTTCTCTACACTTCCGAGCTTAACGCCCGCGACGCGCGCCGCCTCAAGCGAGCCCGCCGCGCCGGCACCAACCTCGCCCCGGACGAGCCCTGGGATATCCTGCCCGCCGCCGAGCGCACCGCCGCCGTCGCCGCCCGCTGGCGCGGGTCGGGCTGAGGCATCGTGTAACTGTCCGCCTACCCCAGCGCCCGCCAACCGATATCCCGGCGACAGAATCCGTCCGGAAAGTGGATCGCGTCCACGGCCGCATATGCCCGGTCACGCGCCTCTTGCAGGGTCGCGGCGCGGGCACACACATTCAGCACCCGGCCTCCCGCAGCGCGCAGCACGCCCGCCGCGTCGCGTCGCGTACCGGCGTGAAAGACAGCGACGCCCTCACCGAGATTCGCAGGGATCTCGATCTCACCCCCGGCGCGCGGCATGCCCGGATAGCCTTCGGCGGCCAGCACCACACAGACCGCCGCCTCGTCACGCCAGACCGGCGGCGGCAGTTCCGCCAACCGCCCCTCGGCACAGGCCTTGAGATAGGGCACCAGGTCGCTTTCCAGTCGCAGCATCAGCACCTGACACTCCGGATCGCCGAACCGGACGTTGAACTCCACCAGCTTCGGCCCATCCCGCGTGGCCATCACCTCGACGAACAGCACGCCACGATAGGGTGCGCCGTCCGCCGCAATACCGGCAAACGCGGGCTCGGCCAGCCGCGTGCGGATCTGTTCCACCAGCTGTGGCGTGAATACCGGGGCGGGCGAATAGGTACCCATCCCGCCGGTGTTGGGGCCCTGGTCGCCGTCGAAGGCGCGCTTGTGGTCCTGGGCCCAGCCGAACAGCATCGAGGTTTTGCCGTCACAGATCGCGAACAGCGAGCCGATCTCGCCGTCGAGGAATTCCTCGATGACGACCCGGGTACCCGCAGCCCCGAACCGCCCGCCGAAGGCGTCGTCGATGGCCGCATCGGCCTCGTCGCGATCCGG
>Ga0105047_10015630_pt1 | contig 11944 bp, 12 predicted proteins | sample MAT04_FD_78384 | JGI IMG/M metagenome (GOLD analysis project Ga0105047, IMG submission 78384) | Freshwater microbial communities from Lake Fryxell liftoff mats and glacier meltwater in Antarctica - MAT-04 (megahit assembly) | ecosystem: Environmental > Aquatic > Freshwater > Ice > Liftoff... | reverse complement strand
CAGCCACGATGAAATTGCCAGGCACCTCAATAAAGGTCCAAGGAGTTGCCAAAAGCCCTTCGCTTATTCCAATACGAAGGTTTCTGCGGTGATCGGACTCGTGTTTTTTCAAACTGACCGAATCAACACAGGATTCACTCAAAGTTTCAAGATTTCCTCAAATGTATCGCGGGATCATGCGCCACGAGAAAGTAAATGCTTGCAACAGTGGGGTTTACGTAACAGTAATCGTGGGAGGATTGGCGTTTCAAGCCATCTCAGCGTAGGAAACGAAACCATTTGGCTTGCGTATCGTGCGTCTTTTGGACAATAAATGCGTCCATTGAGATGAAAAATCTGCTCTGCATGGCGGTGACGGTTTGGGGTCTGGTCGGCGGATTACAAGCCGCCTCCAGTGCCCCAGGCGATTTGTTTGCACAAGGAGTAAGGGCTTACGAGGCGGGGGACGCCGAAGCCGCGCTGAAAGCGTTTCGTGAGACGGAGGCGAAAGGCCATTTTTCCGCGAACCTCTTCTTTAACATCGGCAACTGCGAAACGCAGATTGGCGAGAATGGCCTGGCGCTTATTGCATTCGAACGTTCGCTCTTGATCGATCCGCAGCACCCTGGAGCGACGAAAAATTTTAAAGTCGTCAGCGAAGAGCTTGGCGTGCCGGAGATGCAATGGTGGGAGCGCATGGCTGCGGCGATTGCAAATCCCGTGTTAGCGTGGTCAGGGCTCGCCGCTTTTTGGATCGGTGTTTTTGCTTTGGTAGCCTTGGTGTTTCGCCCGAAACGCTGGGCGAAAGCCATCCTCGCCGCAATCGCACTCACCTGGGCTGGTGTGGCTGGTGCCGCGCTTTATTGGCAACATAGCTGTTGGAACGGTCCGGACGTGGGCCGCATCGTGGCACCCGAAGCCCCCGCCCGGAGCGCGCCCACGAGCGCCAGCCCGGTCACCGAACAAGCAAAAGCAGGCGTTCGCGTCACCGTGCTCGCCACTCGCGAAGGGTGGGTCTATGCCAGTTTGCAAGACGGACGCCGCGTTTGGTTTGCAGCAGACCAAATCGAGCGAGTGCGGTTTTGAGGGCTTTTGAGGGCAGAAGGCAGGAGTCTCCGGGATCGCAAGCTTCCAGCGTGTCCCTTTCAGCATTCGTCCCTGCTTAATGCGTTTAACGGTCCTTGCTACTCGTGAAGGGTGTGTGTAAGATTCCTCATGACATGGATATGGTGTTTGATTTTAAGCAAATCAAATTGACCGGGTCCGTTTTCAATCAGTTCATTACGTCCTATTTTTATGAAAATCCTCATCCGCTCCCTCATCCTCTTCACGCTCACGTTGCTCGTCAGCAGCGCTTCACTTTATGCCAGCGATAAAGTCCTCTCCGAAGGCCGCAGCTCCGGCAAATTCATGGGAATGGAACAGGGCGACTACACCTATCTGATCGTCAAAACCGGCGGAGGCCGGGAAAGTTTTCTCGTTTTGCAGCCTGATGCACGCATGGAGAAATTACTGGAAAACCCGGATCGTTTTGTTGGAAAAAACGTGACCGTCACTTGGGAGGAACGTCAGGTCAAACTCCCGGAAGCCGGCGGTAAAGTGCGTATCAAAGTCGCCGTCCGCGCTGAGCTGGAATAGTTCGTGCAGCGACAAAGCGTTACGCTTGCCATGCAGCCGGGAATTGGGATTCGGTGGGGGGCAGTATGAAAAGTCGTCGCGATTTATTTTATGATTTCGAGCGCACGATTGCGTTCGATTTCTGTCGTGCCACCGAAGCCGCCGCGTTGAACGCGACCCCATGGCTGGGGCGCGGCGAACCCGAAAAAGCCGAAGCCGCAGCGGCCGACGCCGTTTCCGGGATGTTCGATCTGATGAATATTTGCGGGCAGATCGGCGTTTCAACCAGTCCTGAAAATCCGGACTCCTGGGTGCAGGTCGGCGGTCAGTTGGGCACATGGTTGCCGGGCACCACGCATTTTGAGCTGGCGATTTGTCCGTTGGACGGAAAGCTAAATGTCGCGAAAGGAATGCCGAACGCCATTTCTTGCCTGGCGGCATCGGGACAGGCTGAGGGCTCGCTCGCCGGGCTGGCGACTCCGCCTTTTCGCCTGGTGACCAAACTCACCTACGGTTCCAACGTGATCCGCTACATGGAACGCAAAGGCATTGATGCCGTCGACATCCGGCAGCCCATCGGCGAGACCCTGGTCTGTGTGGCGCGAGCCGTAAACAAACGCGTGCAGGATGTGGTGGTGCAAGTGATGGATGACCCCCGCCATGATCGTCTGATTGCGGCGATTCGTGAGGCAGGAGCGACATTGCGTCTGATGCATGACGGAGAAATTGCAGCCGCCATTGCACCTGCATTGCCAGATTCCGAGATCGATCTTTATGCGGGAATCGGTGGGGCTCGCGAGGCGGTGCTGACTGCTGCGGCGATGCGTTGCCTAGGTGGCGACCAGCAATGCATGGTGTTTTCAGACGGCCAAAATCCCCTGGAAAAGACCGAAAATACAGAAGGCGAAAGTTTCGCGGGCAAAATCTTTTTCGCGGATGACCTTGCGCCGGGGCGCAATATCCTCTTTTGTGCATCTGGCATCAGCGACAGCCCGTTACTTCCCGGTGTGAGAATAAAGGGAAATTCGGCTTCGACACACTCGGTGCTGATGCGCGCGAAGAGTCGGACAGTTCGTTTCATCCAAGCGCATCATGATTTGGAATTGAAAACGATCCGGCTACGTTCGGATCGACGAGAACACCGCATTTGATGGAAACACCCACTTTGGAAACGGAACCCGCCCCGGCGGCACCCGATGTCAGATTTGTCGATTTTGCCCTGTCGAAAGATATTCGACTCGCCGTGCAGACCTGCGGCTACGAAATCCCCACCCCGATCCAGGCCCGCGCGATCCCCTTCGCGCTTGAAGGCCGTGACGTGATTGGTTCGGCACAGACCGGCACGGGAAAAACCGCAGCCTTCGGTCTCCCGCTCCTCTCCCGGCATGAAAACGCCCGCGGCCTTCGCATTTTGGTTATCGAACCCACCCGCGAACTTGCGCTGCAAGTGGAAGCTGCTTTTCAAACATTCACCAAATTCAGTCCGTTGCGCTGCGGCGTGGTCTATGGCGGAGTCGGCTACGGTCAACAGAGCGCCATGCTCAAACGCGGCGTGGAAGCGCTCATCGCAACCCCCGGCCGCGTGCTTGATTTTATCGAACGCGGAGAAATCGATCTCAGCGGGATCGATGCCGTCGTGCTGGATGAAGCAGATCGTCTGCTCGACATGGGCTTTATGCCGGATGTGCGCCGCATTGTGGACCATTGCAAAGGGCGTTCACAGACCTTGCTTTTTTCGGCCACGATGCCGCCTGAGATCGAACAACTGATCAAATGGGCGATGAAAAATCCGGAGATCATCGAGATTGGAATTCGTCGGGCCCCGGCGGAAAGCGTTACCCATTGCCTTTACCCGGTTGCCGCTGATCAAAAGCTCGGCCTGCTGCGCGCGCTGCTCGAGGCGACGCATTACGAAAGTGTGATCGTTTTTTGCCGCACTAAAATCATGGCCGACCGCGTGGCCGCCGCCCTTCAGGAAAGCGGGCATCCCGTTGCAGTCATGCATTCTGATCGCAATCAAAAAGAGCGGGAAGATGCGTTGAGCGGATTTCGCGATGGACGCTACGAAGTTTTGGTCGCGACAGATCTTGCTGCCCGTGGGCTCGACATTGCGACGGTGACGCACGTGATCAATTTCGACGTGCCTGAGCATGCGGAAGATTACGTGCATCGCATCGGTCGGACCGGTCGTGCAGCGAAAGAAGGCGATGCCTTTACGATTTTCACAGTGGATGACATTAATCACGTTCTTGCCATCGAACGCTACATCAGCATGCAGATTGAGCGGCGTAAGATGGAAACCTTCGCCTACAACTTCACGACGCTGTTAAACCTCAAGCCGAACGAAAGTCTAACTCGGTTAAAGATCACCGGAGGCCGGGTTGGAAAGGGTTACAGTTTCGGCAAAGCCAGACGTTAGAGGCTCAGGCATTCTGATTGCCTTCGACACACAGTGAGGGAAAAGTCGGCGGGTTTGGCTACCAATACTAGATCGAGCCGAGTTCCTTAACCGTCAGGGATGTGAATGGCGTCAACTTTACCCTCTTGCCCAACCGCGCTTTGGACACAAAAAACGCCGTCCCTGAACGTCAGGCGACGGCATTTCTTATTGGAATAGGAGCCTTTAGAACGGAATATCGTCTTCTGGATCCGCTTCGAGATCAGGATCTTTAGCTGGAGCTGGTCGGGCAGCCGGACGTGCGGCGGCTGGAGCGCTGGAGCGTTGCGGACGGCTCTCTTCTTCGCTGTCACTGCTTGCTCCGCTGCCACCACCACCACTCCCGCTATCGCGGGGGCCACCAAGGAATTGCATGGTTTCGGCGACCACACGCATTTTACTCCGTTTTTGTCCGCTCGTTTTGTCGTCCCAGGTGTCGAGCTTGAGGCGTCCTTCAAAATACACTGAACGGCCTTTTTTGAGGTATTCGCCCGCGAGTTCAGCCTGGCGACCCCAAAGTTCCACATCAATGAACGTGGTTTCCTCCCGTTTTTCACCACCGTCCGTGGAATAGGTCCGGTTCACAGCAAGACTCACTTCAGCGACTGCCGTGCCTTTCGGAGTATATTTGACCTCGGGATCCCGGGTAAGATTCCCGATTAACATGACTTTGTTTAGATTGGCCATGGGTCAGTTTCTTATACGGATCAGGATTTGGATGCGACCTTTTTCGACACGACCTTTTTGGGTGCGAGCACTTGATAATGCTGACGATAAACGTCGGTATCGAATTTAAGTTTGGTTTTTAGTTTTTCGATCACGGTTGGTTCGCCTTCAAAAATGAAGTTGGCGAAATAACCGTGGTTCAGTGCGCCGGCGACATAGCTGAAAGGCTTGGTCTCCATGCGTTGGATTTGCTCGATGGCCGCGCCTTCTGTGGCGAAGTCTTTTTCGAGGCGTTCAATGATTTCTTTGGCGCCGTCCTCTTTGCCTTTGGTGTCGAGGACGAGCAATGCTTCGTAGCGTCGTTTCATGATGGTTGTGTTTGTGGGTTGAATTGATTTTTTGCGGTTTCAAATCCGCTGGTCATCGTGCAGGCGAGAGCTTCGCATGCGCGTTCGATGGCCGGAACGATGGCGTCGTGCCATTCCTCCGGACCGAAATCCTGAAGGACAAAATCTTCAATGGCGATGCGGCCGGCTGGGCGTCCAATGCCAAAACGCAGTCGGGCCACCTGTTTCGTGCCGAGATTTTCGCAGACTGAGGAGACGCCGCGATGGCCAGCGCTTCCGCCGCCATCCCGAAGACGTAATTTTCCCGCTGGCAGATCAAGATCGTCAAACACCAGCAGGATCTCTTCCGCGGTGATTTTGTGGAAGCGCGTAAACGCAGCCACCGCTTCTCCGCTGCGATTCATGAAAGTTTCCGGCTTCATCAGCCAGACCTCTCCGCAGCGTGCCACGCGGGCGTGCCCCTGCCTTGATGCTTCCCAGGAAGCGGAGCGGGCGGAGGCGTAACGGTCGATCACGAGGAATCCGATATTGTGACGGGTGCCAGCGTAGCGCGGCCCCGGATTGCCCAGTCCGATCAACAGCCGAAATGGCGAGGACATGGAGGATTTCCGGAACCGGCAGCCGACAGCAGTTTACTTCTTGGCGTCTGCGGCAGGATCTTTCTTTTCCTTGATCACCTCCGGCTGTGCCACGGCGGCAGCGGCTGGTTCTGGTTCGGCGACGGTTGGTTCGGCGACAAGGAAAACGGTCAAATTCGCGTCCGTCACCGCAGTGACGCCGCTTGGCAATTTAATATCGCGCACATGAATTGAACCGCCGACACCGAGATGCGAAACGTCCACTTCAATAACGTCTGGCAGATCTTTCGGAAGACATTCGATTTCCAAATGACGCAGCAGCGCTTCGAGAAGGCCGCCGTGGGTTTTGACGCCGGCGGGTTCGCCGATAGATTGGAGCGGCACTTCGGAAGTGATCGTTTCCGTCATCGAAACGGCGAGCAGATCGAGGTGCAGCACGTGCGTCGTGATGACGTCGTGTTGGACGGCTTGGATAAGCGCGGATTTGGTTTGTTTGCCGCCGTTGGCGTCGGAAATCTCGAGCTCAACGAGCATGTGTTCGTTGGTGGCGTGCTTGAGCACTTTTTCGATTTCTTTGCGTGGCACCTGCAATTTTTCAGAAGCTTGATGCGCTCCGTAAATCACCGCCGGAACGAAATTTTCGCGACGGAGACGTTTGGAATTGGTGCGACCGGTGCCCTCGCGGGTGAGGGCGGTGAGTTTAACTAGTTTGGCCATAAGGACGGTGGTGGTTTCAGGGTTTGATTTCGAAAAGCGAAGTAACGGATTCGTCGTTATGAATACGACGGATTCCTTCGCCCAGAAGTTCTGCGATGCAAAGCACGGTGATGCGTGAGGATTTATCCCCGCGGACCGGCGTGCTGTTTGTGGTGATTAACTCCTCGATGCCGGAGGCTGCGAGGCGTTCAAAAGCTTGGGGGGTGAGTACGGCGTGCGAGACGCCCGCATAAATTTTGCCGACGCCCTGCTTCTTCAAAACTTCGGCAGCGGAGGTCAGAGTGCCAGCGGTCTCCGTGAGATCGTCCACGAGCAGCACATCATGGCCGGCGACATCGCCGATCACGTGTTGCACGCGGGTTTCGCTCGCCGAAAGACGGCGTTTATTTACGATGGCGAGATCGCTATGCAGGCTTTGCGCATAGGCACTCGCCATTTTCAATCCCCCGATATCAGGAGATACGACGACGAGTTTGTTTAAATTTTGCGCCATGATGTATTGCAGCAAAACGGGCGCGGCATACAGGTGATCCACCGGGATATCGAAGAAACCTTGCAGCTGTTGGGCGTGGAGATCGACGGTTAGGACGCGGTTCACGCCAGCGGCAACGAGCAAATTGGCAACGAGTTTTGCGGTGATCGGCACGCGGGGTTGATCTTTACGATCCTGGCGCGCGTATCCGAAAAAAGGAATGACCGCGGTGATCCTTGCCGCGCTTGCCCGCCGGGCCGCATCGGTGAGAATCAGCAACTCCATCAAATTCTGATTGGTCGGCGGGCAGGTCGGTTGCACGATGAAGATATCGCGCCCGCGAATGTTTTCATTGATCTTGACGAAAGTTTCGCCATCGGGAAAAGAACTGACCGTGGCATCACCTAAAGGCACTTTGACGTGTTCACAAATGCGTAGAGCGAGTTCGCGGTGCGCGGAACCCGTAAAAATCTTCATTTCTGGCCAGCCGTGTATCATTCAAGGAATCAGAGGAAGGCGGAGTATAGGAGTTACTCACCAAGTTACAACCGGAATATGAAGCGATGAAAAAAGGAATCTTTGTGGCAGGAAACGATACCAACGTCGGAAAGACGTGGGTTGCTTGTGCTTTGTTGAGAAATTTGCGTCGCGCCGGGGTGGATGCTGTCGGTTTCAAACCCTTTGCCTGCGGGGATCGCCTGGATGCGGAACGCCTCGCCACCGCCGCAGATGGAGTCGAGCCGGTGGATCAAGTCAATCCGGTTTGGTTTCGCGCCCCGCTCTCGCCCTTCGCGGCTTCCCTCGTTGAGCAGCGTCATGTCGATACCGCGCTGGCCGAAGAAACTTTCCACGCGCTTGCCCAACGGCATGACTGCGTGATCGTGGAAGGTGTTGGCGGCTGGGAAGTGCCCATCACGCAGACCATTCGCATGTCCGATTTTGCAATACATTGCGATTTGCCGGTGCTGCTCGTCGCTGCTGATCGTCTGGGGGTTCAAAATCACACCATTTTGACGATCAACGCCATTCGCAGGGCAGGGCTTCCGGTGCTCGGCGTGCTGCTGAATCAAGCAAGTCCGCCCTTGCCAATGGAGATGGATCCTTCGCCAATGACCAACCAAGCAGTTTTGGAAATGTTGCTGGATGTGCCGGTTTGGGGGCCGCTTTTGTACGAATGCGAAGATTTGCCGGCTGAAATGCTCCCTGTGTTGGACCCGCCTTGATTTCTAATAGATTCACCTCAAATGAAGCAGGAGCTCTTCCATCTGCCATAATGATGCTGAATCGACGTGATGCATTAGCCATGGCTCGTTGCAATTAGGCCGAAAATTCCGTTGCCATCTGCGGGAAAACAGGGAGTTATCTGTTGCGAAACTTTTATGGTTTTCGATTTCCCAATTTGGGTGTGGTGCTTGGTGGTAATCTCAGTGGTCACCGGTCTCATGCTGATCATTCGCTTGTTAATGGAGAATGTTTGGTTGGGGGTGATTTGCCTCCTGATTCCACCGGTCTGGCTTTATGCATTGATCAAGCATTGGCGCGAACTCCGCACACCATGGGCAATTTCCCTAGTCTGCAATCTCATCATTGGTTTTCACGTGTGGGGAATTGCCAGTTCCGCTGCAGGCGGGGGAAGCGGAGGAGTCTCGGTCGAGGCGGATTTAGAATCAATTCGCGTCGGAATCATGCATCTGGAAAATGGCTTGGAGCGTCAAAATGCGATGGTGCAACGGGAATACAACGGCCTTCTGGAAAACCGTAAAAATTTGGACGTCAAGGACCCCGCCGCCGTGAATGCCTACAACGATGCGACCCGCCAATATGAGACCGAACGCCAGAAAGTCGCTGCTTTAACCACGCAACTCGAAGCAGAACACGCGACTCTCAGCACGGCGCTCAACCAAAGAAAAGCAGGCGCCAGCACAGCCAACGGCTCCGGCAAGGTGGTGATGTTCAGCACGCAATCCTGCGGGGCATGCAAAATGGCAAAAAATTGGTTTCAATCGAACGGCGTGTCCTTCGTGGAAAGAGACGTCAACGCTGATCCCGCGGCCCGGGCCGAGTTTGATCGTCTGGGTGGTCGTGGTGTTCCACTCATCGTGATCAATGGCAAAACCTCATCGGGTTTCAGTGAAACCTGGGTCCGCCAGCAGCTTAGCATGTAGCCAACCTTTGCTTTCTCAGGCTTTTCTGTCATAACCACCGCGCGCACTTGCGCATTACTGTGCCTAAACCTACATCTAAATCACGTCAGGCTCCTCTGAAGGAGCGCCTCCTCGCCATCCTCGGCGAACCCAATTACCAGCCCCTCGACAAAGTCCAGCTAGGCAAGAAACTCGGCGTTCCAGCTGACCTTCGCCATGAGTTTCGCAAGGAACTCGAGTCCCTGGAATCCAACGGCGAAATCGCCAGAATTCGCAAAAATTTCTACGTTCTGCCCGATACCGCGAATCTTTTTTCCGGGCGCATCACGTTCACCGACCGTGGATTTGCTTTCGTCGAAAATGAAATCAAAGGCGGTCCCGATCTTTTTATCGCCGCAGAAAACACGGCGACTGCCATGCACGGCGACACGGTGCTCGCACGCATCACGCATGAAGGCATGGAAGAAAAAGCGGGCGGGGGACGTCCCCGTCGTGGAGGACCTCGCGGTGGTGGTGATCGTCATGAGGGCCGCGTGATTCGCATTTTGAATTCCGCAAATCCCACGCTGGTTGGCACGCTCAACCAGGCGCGCCATTTCTTCTACGTCGTCGCGGATGAACCCCGAATCGTCCAAAACATCGTCGTCGATCCAGCCCACAGCGCTTGCGCAAAAAAACCAAGTGTCGGCGAGAAAGTCGTCGTGCGACTCGACCCATGGGAATCGCGTCATCGTGCTCCTGAAGGCGTGATCACCGAAGTGCTCGGGCAAGCCGATGCGCCGGGTGTGGATATGCTCGCGATCATCAAGAAGCATCATCTCCCGGAGAAATTTCCGGACGCTGTGCTTCGACAGGCCGATGAGACTTCCGAGACCATCCCGGCCTCCGAGATTGCGCAACGCGAGGATTTTCGCGGTGGCTTCATTGTGACTATCGATCCAGATGACGCGCGCGATCATGACGACGCCATCACGGTCACTCCACTGCGCGATGGATGGCGCTTGGAGGTGCATATTGCCGATGTTAGCCATTATGTGCCGCTTGGTTCGCCCTTGGATAAAGAAGCGTTGAAACGCGGCAACAGCGTGTATCTCGCCGACCGCGTGATTCCGATGCTGCCGGAGCGTTTGAGTAATGGGATCTGTAGCTTGAAAGAAGGCGTGGATCGTCTGACCGGGGCGGTCGTCATCGAGTTCGACAAACTCGGCAACCCGCGGCGCACGCGTTTTGCGCGGGGCATCATTTGCGCAAAAGCACGGCTCACTTACAAAATGGCGTTTGCCATGCTCCAGGCGAAGCCGGTGGATGAAATTTCGCAAGCCGTGCATAACGCATGGACGCTCGCCGCGATCCTTCGCAAAAACCGTTTTGCCAACGGCGCACTCGATCTCGATATGCCGGACGTAAAAGTCGTGCTCGACGACAAGGGCACCCCGATCCGGCTCGACAAAATCGAGAACGATATTTCCCACCAACTCGTGGAGGAATTCATGTTAATGGCAAATGAAGCGGTCGCACGCGCGATTCAAGAAGCCCCGGCCCGCAGCATTTTTCGTGTGCACGAACCACCGGACAACGATCGTCTCGCGGAGTTCCGTCAATTTGCCATTAGCTATGGCTATCGGGTCGGCGACCTTTCCAATCGCACAGAAATTCAAAAACTCCTGCGCGCCTCACGCGGCAAGCCTGAAGAAAATGTCATTCGCATCGGATTGTTAAAGAGCCTCAAGCGCGCCTGCTACGATACGGATCCGATTGGGCACTACGGCCTCGCAAAGACTTTCTACACCCATTTCACCAGTCCGATCCGGCGCTACGCGGATCTGGTGGTGCATCGCACACTGTTTGATACCGTGCTCGCCCGTGGCAAAGCCAAACGCCGCGATGCGGCCACCATGGATTTGCGGGAAGCTGCGATCCATATCAGCACCACGGAACGCACGGCGGCAGATGCGGAAAAAGAATCGGTGCGCCTGAAGAAACTCGAATACCTCGAACTCCAAGCCGGTGGTGTCAAAAACCGCGAACGTTTTCCAGCGGCGATCATCGACATCAAAAGCTACGGTCTGCTCGTTGAGCTTCCGCAATTTCTTCTCACCGGACTCATACACGTGTCGGAATTGCGCGATGATTTCTTCACGTTCGACGCGCCGCGTCTGCGTTTCGTGGGACGCAAAACCAAGCGTGAATATATCATTGGTCAGGAAATTGAGGTCGAAGTCGTGAAGGTGGATAAAATCAAGCGTCAAGTGGATTTCAGGCCTTCCACGCCCCGCAAAACGCCGCGGTAATTCATGAATTGGGATTCAGCACGCGCAGTGGCGGGGGTGGGGCTTCTGCTGTTTGTGGCCTGGATTCTATCATCCGATCGTAGAGCACTCCCCTGGCGCCTGGTCGCTGCGGCCCTTGTGACACAGGTGGTATTTGGGTTGTTACTCTTTCAGTTGCCTGTGGGTAGAATGGCGTTCGTCTGGGCGAATGATGCCGTGGGAGCACTGTTGGAACAGGCGCGCGCGGGTGCGCTGTTTGTGTTTGGTCCGCTGGCCTTGCCCCCGGGTGCGGAAGGTAGTTTAGGGTTTGTTCTGGCGTTTCAAGCGTTGCCGACGGCGATATTTTTTGCGGCTCTGACGGCGTTGCTTTACCACGTACGCATTTTGCCATGGATGGTGCGCGGGTTCGCGCGTTTTTTTCAACGTAGCCTCGGGGTTTCGGGCGTGGAAGCCACGGTTTCGGCGAGCAATTTATTTGTCGGTATTGAATCGATGCTCACGGTGCGGCCTTATCTCGCGAAAGCCCAGCCACACGAAATCGCCGTCGTGCTGACGGCCGGGATGGCCACCATCGCCAGCACGGTGCTCGGTCTCTATGTCGGCATCTTGCAAACCGAGATTCCGACGATAGCCGGGCACCTGCTCACGGCGAATTTTCTCAGCGCGCCAGCTGCGGTGCTGATGTCGCGGGTGCTGGTCCCGGCTCCTCGTGAAAAT
>Ga0105047_10015628_pt1 | contig 11944 bp, 5 predicted proteins | sample MAT04_FD_78384 | JGI IMG/M metagenome (GOLD analysis project Ga0105047, IMG submission 78384) | Freshwater microbial communities from Lake Fryxell liftoff mats and glacier meltwater in Antarctica - MAT-04 (megahit assembly) | ecosystem: Environmental > Aquatic > Freshwater > Ice > Liftoff... | reverse complement strand
TTGCCGAATGTCGTAGCGCTCGACGCGGGCCTTGGCAACAGGTCGTCCTGAACTTGTAACCGCCCCCAAAAAGCTCCAGATTCCCGACAGATCTTATTCCCGCCCGACAGACCTTATTCCCACCGAACAACTTGGTCGCTCAGAACAAAGTTGCTAAGTGACAGTGAGCATTGGCGCGCCCTGCAAGGGTGAGACCGCCGGCTTGCCGCTCACTAAAAGTTGCCAATTCGGCGTCTCTTCCTGGCAAGCTGCGGCAAGTTTCGGCAACAAAGTTGCCAACGCCTGCTCGACCCGGACTTGGCTGGGGTTTTCAACCTCCCGCTCAAACGAACACCTGTGCCAATCGCTTCGGTCGGGAACGGCGAAAGGCCGCCGCTGGTTGCTCGATTGCGCGGCAAGCAGATTGACGTGAATGTCCCTGCTACACATCACCAGCGACGACTCGTACCGTACTTGCGCCTTGCCCTTGACGCTCAACCAGCACCTGTACTCCGATGCGCTCCGCCAGTCCCGGAACATGTGAGATGAGCCCGACCTTCCGTCCGGCCGACTGAAGCGAGTCGAGCGTTGATAGCGCGGTCTCGAGTGTCTTCGAGTCCAGCGAACCGAATCCCTCGTCAATGAAAAGCGATTCGATCCGGACCTTTTCCGAGGCAAGAGAGGACAAGCCTAGCGCTAGGGAGAGCGACACGAGGAAAGACTCGCCGCCAGAAAGCGATGACGTCGAGCGGATCTCGTCACCCATGTCGCGATCGACGACCTGAAGTTCCAAGTCTTGGGCCTTGACGCGTTGCAATGCGTACCGCGGTGCTAGGCTGGCCAGTTCGGTGTTGGCATGCGCCAGTAGCAGCTCCATCGTCATGCTCTGGGCGAACTTCCTGAACTTCCTTCCGTCGGCCGACCCAACCAGCGAGTCGAGCTGTTGCCAGACCTTTGCCTCCTTGCGCGCCTGCTCCAGCTCTCGGGCCTTGGCCTCGCCGGTTGCGCGGTTCTGGTTGTCTTGTTCAAGTCGCTGCTTCGCCGCGCCGAGCTGTTGGCCCTGTTCCCCATGTTGCGGCTCCAGGGTTGCGAGGCTGACTTCAATTTCAGTCAAAGGCTGCGCCGGCACCGGCTGCGCTTCGTGGGCCGAGAGGTCCTTGTGCCGTTCTTCGACAGCCTTGGATTCGCTGGAATGCAGGCGATCAATCTCGGTCAGTGCCGCCCGCTCCTGACGGACCCATTGTTCCTCGTGGGCGAGGCGGACGCGTAGCGTCGCGGTGTCGAGCCCGGCCACCGCAAGAGCGTCGGCAAATGCCCTCGCCGCAAGCTCCTTGGCCTGGGTGCACTTGGTGACCTCCTGCGCCGCGATCTTGTGCGCTTCACCTCTCTTGGCCGCTTCTTCCCGAGTTCGCCTTGCTTGCTCAGCGGCGGCAGCGTGCGCCTGCTCGGAAGCCTTCAACGCAGCTTGCAGCGCCGCCTCGACTTGAGCGGCTGGTCTGCCCTGGAGAACCTCTCGCCGCTGCGCCAGCAATGCGTCCCGTTCGGAAGCTTGCTGCTTGCGCTCGATATCGAGGACCTCTCGATGCTGCGTCGATTGCTTCAGCGCGTTGGCCTGCAGCTCCAACTGCGCGTCGATGTCGGACAGCTGCTTGCTGCTGCTATCGTGGGTTTGCGTGCTCTGCCGCGCCTCCTCGACCCGTGCGGACCACTTCGCAACGAAGGCATTCGGGTCGACCTCGAGTTCGCCCTGCCAGCCATCGACCTCGGCAAATGCATGAGTCAGATTTTCGATCGTCGCGTCGAGCACTTTGCGGTGGGCAGACACATCGGCGACGGCGCCGTTGCGTTTCTCGATCATTGACGCCACGGCGCTCTCCGCTGCCTTGAGCGCGCAGCGCGCCTTGTCGACACGGCCTGCCACTTCCTCTTGCGACTTGCGAGCGTTGGCGGCCGTTCTGCGAAGTTGCACCAAGGCTTCATCCTGCTCGGCAATGGCCTTCGACTCCGCATCCACATGGAGCACTTGCGCATCCAGCCAGCCCTTGGAGTCAGTGCCCAAGACATCACCTGCCCCGCCCTGCGATCGCCACTGAGCTGCAGCATCGCCAAACTCACTTTGCCAGCGCTCGATTTCCTTCGCCAGCTCAAGCGCCCGGTCGTTGCGCGCCTCGGCGCGTGCCTTCTCAGTGGTCTCGCGCTTCTGCAGTTCGGCGTGGCGCTCGGATAGCTGACGTTTCTGTAATTCCAGAACGGAAACTGTCGCTTCGATCGGACCTGTGCCAGGGTGGTGCGTCGACCCGCACAGGGGGCATGGCTCGCCATCGACGAGTTGGGCGCGGTGCGCTTCAAGGCCAAGCTGGACGAGCAGGCGATCGGTCGCGGCAAGCTGCTGCGCGACCTCACTCCGGGCCGCTGCCGCTTGTCCGGTCAGAGCCTCTGCCTCAGCTGCCTCTTTCTTGGCTTTAGCTGCCTCGGCCAGCCGATCCTGACACTCTTTGTCGGCCTTCACGGCCTGTTCGCGGTGCTGCTGGAGCTTCGTGAGACGGGCGCGCACGGTTTCGAGTACGGCTCTTCGCTCGCCAAGGCTGCCAGCCGGATGCGCCGCTTCGGCGGCCTCAGCCGTGCGAACACGCTCATGTGCCGCCTTGGCCGCTGCTTCGATACTGGCCAAGTCATGCTGCGCCTGTAACTGCGCAGGGACCGCCTTCTCGTGCGCCTCCTGCAGGGCAGGCAGGGCTGCGCACTGCACCTTCCAACTGCCATGCGTCCTTTCGAAGGCCTGCAACTGCGGTGCAACGCCTTCGTTCCAGCTTTTGGCAAGCGCGACCACTGCACCGTTGGCCTCGACCCAGCGCGACACCTTCTCCAGCGCCGTGCCAACGGTCTTGCGTTGTTCGCCCAGAGCCCGCCCACTTTTCGTAAGCGCAGCAAGCCCGTTGTCGGTGTCTGCCAGCTTCTTGTCCAGGGCTTCGACAGCCTTCGCCTTCTCAAGGATCGCTTGATCCAGGGACTTGGCTTTGTCGATTTGCGGCTTAGTCGCTTCCAAGTCGGTGCGGCGCTGCTCCTGGTCCTTCGACGCCTGCGTGAGCGCCGAGGCCGAGCGCTCGTCGTCGACCTTAGCCTGTGCCAAGGCGCTTTCGGAAACCTTGAGCAGCTTCTCGGCAGCATCGAGTTCAGTGGCCGTTCGCGTCGCTTCCTTGTCAATTGCGCGCAGTGGCTGGACTTGTTCGATGTCGGCCAGCGCTTCGCGGCGCGGCGCGGCGTCGGTCCACTGCTGTGTGAAGGCAGCTAGCCTCTCGCGCGCCTGGGCGAGCTTCTGCCCGAGATCTGCGGCCTTGGTCCACCATGCCTTTTGCTCGCGTAGCACTCCGAGCCGGCTGGCGGTGCTGGCGACGGTCTTCCCCAGTTCGTCAACGTTCGCCGCCAATGCCGCCCGTGACTCGGCGTCCAGGATCGGAAGCGCTTTCGTCGCTTCTTCCTGAAGCCGAAGCGACTCCTCGATCTCCTTGGCCTTGGCGTAGGCGCGTTTCGAGATCGCGCTGTAGAGCCCGGTGCCGGTCATGCGTTCCAGCAGTTCGGAGCGCTCATCGCTCTTGGCTTTGAGGAAGGCCGCGAAGTCTCCCTGCGCGAGCAGGATCGAGCGTCGAAACTGATCGAAGGTCAGGCCGACGGCGCGCTCGGTGGCTGCGAGCACTTCTGTCTTCGTCCGACCCAACGATTGGCCTGATTCGTCGTCGAACAGTTGGATGTCCGACTGCTGGAGTTTGCCACCCACCTTGTTACGCGCGCGCCGTACTGACCAGCTCGCGCGGTGGCGGCGTCCATCGGTGCCGATGAATCGGACCTCGGCAAAGCCTTCAGCCGTGCCCCGACGCAGCAGGTTGCGCGGGTCGTGTACGCCCAGCGACTCGTCCGGCCCATCCGGGATCTGGTAGCCGGAGTTCGACTCCAGGCGGGGCGTTCGGTCGTACAGCGCCAGGCTCAGCGCATCGAGCAGCGTGCTCTTGCCTGCGCCGGTGGGGCCGGAAATGGCGAAAAGGCCCGCCTCGGCGAGGGGGCCGTGCTCGAAGTCGAGGGTGAAATCGCCAGCTAGGCTGGCGAGGTTGCGTCCACGGATTTGGAGAATCTTCATGTGGCCTCGGCGTCGGCTTGCGCCTCGCCAAGCAACTGGTGGAAGGCGGCCAGCAGATCCGCCGGCGGCTCGCCTTCGTGTTCGCGGGCCCAACGCTGGCGCAGCACATCTTCGGGCTGCAAATCGTTCAAGGACGCCTTCGGCAACGCATCGGCCAGCGCCTGGCCGGTACCGGTGTACCGGGTGGAGATGCGGGCGAGTCGCACGCCCTTGCCCTCCAGGGCCTTCTCGATCTTCGAGCGCAACGCGGGCTCCGGCTGCTTCAGCAAGACCGGCACTTCGATGATCGGCCACTCGTTCGGCGGAAGATGAGCGCGGCTGGTCATGGCCAGGAGGGCGGCCTCCACTTCTGCAAGCTGGATGGCTTCGGTCGGCACCCGTAACAGCTCCACCTTGCGGGGAATGGATTCGCTCGCAACCGACACAAGCTTCCCGGCATCGATGTCCACGACGCAGATCTGGTGTGGATAGTCGATCTCGGCCATTGACAATGGGATCGGCGAGCCGGAGTAACGGATCGACTCCCGCTTGACCGCTTGCGCCAGGTGCAAGTGGCCGAGCGCGACGTAGACCAGCGACTCGGGAAATAGATCGGTCGGAAGCGCGTGCTGGTTGCCACCGAGGATCTTTCGCTCCGAAAGCTCCGAGATCGCGGTGCCGGTCATATACAGGTGGCCCATGGCCAGCAAGGCTTGGCCTGGGGCCAGCATGCCCTCGGCATGCGCGATGACTTCCGCGTACACGCGCCGCACCCCTTCGACCAGCGCATCGACTCCTTCGTCCTTGATCACCGGCAGGTCGGCAGGACGGAGAAAGGGCATTGCGACTACCTTGGCCACTTCGATGCCCGTCTTGTCCTTGAGCGGCACGATCAGCTTGGCGTAATCGATGCCCCCGCCGTCGCTGCGCGGCAGGCCCCCGACGACGCGAACGCCGAACGCATGCAGCAGCGGTTCCGGCGCATCAAGGCGCGACGCAGAGTCGGGATTGCCGCCGATGAGCACGATGTCGAGACCTGGCACGCGCCTGCGCGCTGCCGCCAAGAAATCGTAGAAATCGGCCTGCGCTTCGGCCGACGGATTTGAGGTGTCGAAGATATCGCCCGCGACGAGCAGCGCGTCGGCTGCGAGCGCTTCCAGGCGGCAGAGTAACCACTCGAAGAAGGCCAGGTGCTCGGTCCTTCGGGGGATCTCGTGCAAGGTGTGCCCCAGGTGCCAATCGGAAGTATGAACAAGCCTCATTGAACCCACTTCCACCAAGCCTCGTAGATCATCACCATAGCCGGGGTGTCCGGATCACAGCAACCGCGCAGTGCATCGCCAACTTCGCCGCGCTCCGGCATGCCGGTTTCGTCGGACTGGGATCGTGCCCATCGGAAGCGATGAAGACAAGCGCCCGCACGAGCGGCGCGAACCCGCGAGAGCCCCTGCGGCACGTCGGCCACTTGAACTCGCCGAAGCGAAGCTCTTGCGACTAGCCGAAAAACAACCGCTGCACGTGCTTCCCTACAGCCTGGAGAAGAGCGGTTCACACCACCGTGGCCAGACCAGCCGCAACTCTTCGCTTTTCCGTGGCCTTCTTGCTGTCATCGATCATCTTCAGCGTGGCCGCAAGAGTCTCGACGTCAGCGAGGAACTCATCCGGCTCGGGAAGTGCGGGAGCCTCAGCCCCGCCTTCGTGGGTGAAGCTGGAGCAGCGCGTCATCCCGTTGTAGACGGCAGCGGCCACAGCGTCGTCTACGGAGACATAACGCAGCTTCGAGGTCTCGATAGACCTCCTGAAGCGCTTCACCGTACCTGCAAAAAGGTGCTCCTCGACAAGCAACTCCCATGTGTCTCGCATCCGCCGGTAGCCGTTCCGCACAACATCGTTGTATGCCTCGTGGTCGTACTTGTCCTCCAGCAACTTTTTGGCGCGATTGACTTGGTCGCGAAGCTCATTCACTCTTGCGTCCAACCTCTTACCTTCAAATGGCAAGCCATCACCGCACAGGCCCTTCTTTGGACCCGCGGAGAAGACGTGGCGATCAACCGCACTAACGCCGCTCTCACTTGCGAAGTCTTTCAGCGCCCAGGCAAAGGCCAAGTCGTGGGTGAAGACGATGATCTGTCGCTGTTTCGCTTCGAGGACGAGGCGCTTAGCGATGCGCTCGCGTCGCACATGGTCCAGGGATGAAACCGGATCGTCAAAGATAAGTCCGGAACGGCTAAGCTCAATGCCGACCTCGGCCAGGAATAGCGCCATGGCGATGATCCGCTGCTCGCCCTCGCTCAAGATGTCGGACACCTTCGCACGAGCGTACTGAGGCGCGGTACTGAGCTTGAGCTGCTGCATTCGGGCGCCCTTCTGACCCGTCATCTCCAAGACGACATCCAGCCTCGCGAGACCGAGGTGGGCGAGCTCCTGGGTAAAGGCTGCGCGCAGTTCTTCGGTGACATGTGCTTCGTACAACTCGCTCGTCTTGTTGGTGACTAGGCGTGTGCTGCATCCCTTAATGGCCTCGCCAAATGCATGATCTCGCTTGTGCCATTCAATGGCCTCGAGCACCTTGGGTAGGAGTTCAGCGAGCTTCTTTCTGGCCTCCAGGTCTGCGAGGGCCTTGGATTTTTGCTGACGCTCTTCGGCAGTCATCGCCTTCTCCAGCCGACCGGCTTCCTCGAGCAGCTTGGGAATCAGATCACCGAGCGTCACGACGGGAGATTCCGGAAGTGCCGCCACTGGATCCAGCTTCTTGTTCGGAGCCATCGCCATGATGCTCGTTTGGCGTGCATTCAAGGCCGCCACGTACTCGTGGATGGATGCCACCAGTGCGGGCTGACTCTCTTGAAGTTCCTCTAAGAGTGCAGGATCAGAGGGGGTTGCGGCAAAGTTCAACAGCTTGATCGCCAAGTAGAGCCTCTTCGTGACCTCCCTTGCCTCGCTCGCCTTCTTTTGCGCGTCCGCCTCCACAAAGTGGACGAACGCTTTCAGCCGACCCGAAGCCTCGTCGGTGAGCGGTTGCTGGCAAAGCACGCAGTGAGCATCGTGATCCGGCCCAGGGAAATCATGTCCGGGGTATGCAATCTCCGTGGCGTACTTCATCGCACCGCGTAGCAAGATCTCCCAAAGCTCACTCCCAGTACCAGCAACCTTGGTGCCACCTTGCTGAAGCGTCTCGGCCGCAAGCTTTGAAGCTGCTTCTGCCGCCAACATCTTTGCGAAAGCCTCACCCAATTGACTCACACTGGCGTCCAGCAATGGAGCCTCCAGTGACGTGAGTTCATTGCGCAAGGTTTGTAGCCGGGATGCGGTGCGGCGGATGGCGGCCGCAAGCTTGGCAGGATCCTCTTCTTTGAAGAGCTTGGTAAGCAACAGTCGCTCGGCCTCCTCTTCGTCCGACATGACTGCAAGCTTCTTGAACGCCTCAGGATCGCTCTTCCGACTCAGCGCAGCATAGGTGCGACCAACGACGGTATCGCCCGCCAGCGGCGCAAGCTGAGCTAGATCGAAGGCGTGGCCACTTCGGTCAGCTTCGATCAGACGCTGGATCGCGCCCTGTGCTTCGGACAGCGCGTGGATGACTTCCATCCCGTCGGGAACGAAGAGGACCTTTGCCTGGCTGTCCACAAACACGCGTGCGCAGTGAGCGTCGAAGACCGAAATCTGCGAAAGCTGCGCTGGTGGAACCGTGCCGACCGCCCAGTATTGTGATTTGGCGATCTGCCCTTCGAACCACTCAAAGGTTGCACCAGAAACCATCGGACCTGTGGACACGGCGTAAACGTTTGGAAGGACGTTCTCGACGTTGCGAGCCCGGCATGCCATTTTCAGGGCACGGGCGTAGCCCGACTTTCCGGCCCCGTTGTGGCCGTAAACCACAGTCATTCCACTTGCTTTGAAGGTCAGCGCCTGGTTGGAGTCAATTGCATTGAGATGCTGCGGAGAGTGAAGCGCAACCAGGCTGACGTCCACGCCAGCTTCGCCGGCGGTAGGTAAGGTCATGTGGTCGAGACGAATGGCTGCTCTCCCAACCGGATCGGGGATTCCGTGCTCTGCCTTGGCGAGAGCAGCCAAATCCTGGATGTCCTCGGCCTTTAACGGGCCGGAAATCAGCCGTCGAACGGCGTCATCGATCCAGGCCGGCTGCGCAGCCGCCCATGTCGCGATCTTCTGGATGATTCGCATCCAACCTCCCTTTGGCTTTTGGTCTAGGGACCGATGGTGCCACGCCCTCGGCCACAGCGGCCGGACAGTCGTGCGTCACGCGGAAGCGTGACGCACCAACCAGCGCCTAGTCGTCCGGTCATCGACGCCGTCAGGAGTGTGACCTCTCGCTCGAGGGGCTAGCGCCCAGCGCGACCTGATCCCTCCGGACATGCAGCTCGAACCTCGGATTGATGCGATAGATTGTCCGCGTCCCGCCGCGGGCCGTCGGCTCTTCCTCGATGTCGAACAGCTCCGTCGCCTGCAGCAGCTTCTTTAGCGTGCGATGTCCGTAGCGTTCGGTCATGTGCTTCAGCTCGTCCGGCTCCTCTCGCCCAACGATCTGACCTGCAGTCGCCAGGACCATCCAACCGTCGACCCGGTTTGTCCGTGTGGCCAACTCACCCAAGAGAAGCACGACGCGACTGTGCCTCAGCCACTGCAACTCGAACTGGCGGACGCCTTCGGGAGACGCGATGAATTCCGCATGCGCTGCCGCCGCATCCTGGAGCGCCTTGGCGAATCCCTGCAAGAGATCGCGCATAGGTAGGGCCCTTGCTCGCTGGTCGTCCAGGTACGTCAAAGCCTCCCGATTGCTCTCTTCGGATGCTGGTGACCATCGCGGCAGGAAGTGGTGGATCAGATCGTTCCGCGCGTCCACGACGGCCTTCATCTCGGCCGTGTGCTGCTCAACGAACGCGCTGTCTGTCTGAATGGTGAATCCGAACGAGAACCACGCCTCGCTGAGGCTCTCGGGGGCATCACGTTCCCCGGCATCGGCCAACACGTCGTCGGCAAACTGGCCTGCCAGCTGTCCGAGAGTCTGCTTGTGGATCTTCGCCCGTCGCTGCTCGTGGTTGGCCGGCGCCGAAGCGATGGTCCCCTCGAATCGCGCATTGCTCATCAGGTGCTTGAGCAGATGCTCGATGTGCTGGAAGAGGAGCAGATTCCGCCCGATCCTGCGCAGCACTTCGTCCACGTCAGGTTTGCGTTCGGTTTCGGCCTTTCCGGTACCTTCTGTCATTGCTTCATCCCTTACCTTCGCTGGTGCGGAGCGCGGCGACCAGCATGCCATCGTAGTGAGTCGCTGAATGCGTATTCCGGACCAAAATCGCCAGCGATTCCGATCCAAACCCGCCACCATTTCCGATTCGATCCCGCCACAGATTCCGACCGAGGTCTGCCACCAAGAAGGCCCGTTTGGGGTAAGCGCAGGCATCGGCTGCTGAGGAACCGAAGGACGCTTCCAGCTGAACGTCAGGTCAAGGCGGCGAAGCGGCCGTTCAAGCGCAAAGATCGAAAACCCGGATACGACCCTGAAGAGACATTCGCGTAGGCGTTTTCATCACCGCGAAGCAGACAGTGAGGGCGGTGTCCTGACGCCAGCGACTGGTTGGCGGTGCGACGGCGCGGAGATCACGCCAGCGCGTAGAGGACGGCGGGATACGTTCCTGCTCTTGTTAACTTCGTGCCAAGCGGCGTGACCCTTAGGGTGCAATCGGCCGAGCCCTGCAAATGTCATGTCGAATCGGCCTTGTAGTGACGGCCGCAGTTCGGCGCCTGGGTACGCCGTGGAACTGACAAAGCCCTGAAGGGTTATGACCCCTGCAAGGTAAGACCCAGCTCGGCTCTGCTTCGCGGCAGGGGTGTCCCCGAAACGAAGTTCCCCGCCGTGTCCGGGGCCGCTTGCCCAGGGCACTGGTCCCGGCTCCGGCGGGATAATCCACCCCGGGACCAATGGCAGAAGACGTTCCGAGCCAAGCGCACCGCGCAAGAAGAACTGGATATCGCATGACCATAGTGGTGGCGGGATACGACGAAGGCGACTGGGCGTCGGCGTGGAGCAATGACGCCTCGCAAGCGTTGGCCCCTGAGGATATGAGCCAGGCATACATACTTTCCGACAGCAGATTGTCGATTGGCCTTGGGCCTCACCGCCGAGTGGTGAGCGACAAGGCACCGAAGATCGAGCGGATCCCCGTGGCGGTGGCGCAGCCGCTGTTCACGCCAGATGGCTACACCACAGACAGGGTCGAATCCCGCTACACCTGCTCATGCGGACTGGCCTACTCCGGCAACGAATTCCTGGGCAGGACGGTGATGGATCGCTTTCGACGCGCTGCTGAATTATTCGAATACACCTGGATCAGCAAGACCTCAACATCAGAGGGCCACTACGCCATATGCAGTTCGGAATCACCCGACGCGCTGCGGTTATCACGCACGCGATACGACAGAGACCTCGACTTCGCACACGCCGACCTGCCGCCACTGCCAGGCCTCCTACTCGTCGAATCGCTGCGGCAGCAAATGCAGGCGGCAGCGAACGACATTCTTCGCCGTGAGAAGGAGAACGATCGCCTTGACGATTACCTAAGGACCCGCTTTGTCCTGGGTACTGTCTGCCACCTCAACAAGAAGGTCGAGCTCCACGATGCCAGCTACAAGCGCGACGCCTCCGTGGATCCACCCTGGCTCAATGCAGTGGTCGAGAAAGTCGACCGGGACGGTCTCGTCGTTCTCGGGCAGGAGGGCTGGAAGCCGGACCTCGAAGTAGTGCGTGACGGTGCTCGCAGAGCGCGACAGCAAGCTTGCGGCCGAATGCAGTTGGCGCTGAAGAGATGCATCGCAAACGCCGAGCCTAAAAACTTCGTAGGTGGCGATATACAGGTCGGTATTCTGACAGTTCAAGAGGGATTCTCGCTGACGGGCATGACCTAATGCTCCTCCGCAACTCGGCGCGGCCATTCTTCCGATCTTCACGGAATGACCCCGGAATTTCAACGCCTCGCAAAAATTTTGAAAAAATGTCGACGTGGCTGCTGTTCCTGCCGGCAAGACCCGCCGCGGCGGGGGAACCATGCCCCTACAAGCGCCGCAAATTCCGCGGTTCAAAGGTGATGAAACGGGCGGAAGCGCTGGCGGCAGGCAGAGCCCGACAAAACTGACACTCCTGTGGGTCAGTCGTCGGCCGATATGAGCCACCGACGGGATTGGATCAAACGGCTGTTGACTCCAGCTTCCAGACGTCCGGGCTTGAGGTTCCGCGACGCAAGGCGGTTCGTCAACAGCACTCTGCGAACAACGCCAGTCGGCCCATTGCGGTCATGAGTCCTCTGGGTACTCATTGCCGAAGACTGACACTGCGCTTCCGTTGGGACCTCTGGCGTCGCGGCTTGACAACCCCTGCTGCTGCCATTTAAAAGCGGTCCTTACTGTTGCTCCCATTCACCGTGCCCATGACCAACGACATCATCGTCTTCATCCCTGGCATAGGCGGATCGCGACTTGAACGAGACGGCAAGCCGATCTATGACCTGTCCTTTCAGGCATTGCCCCGGCTGATCTGGAACTGGGTTGGTGGGGACATCGCCTTCCGCGGGGGCAGCAGCAAGCCCGGCGACGGCGTGGTGGCGACCGACTTGTTAAACAACCAGCTTATCCCCGGCTGGTTCGGCGTCGACGACTACGACGGCTTGGTCACCACATTGAAGTCGGTCGTAGGCGACCCCCTTCGCCAGTTCGTGAAGTTCCCCTACGACTGGCGCGCGTCCAACCGCTGGGCGGCGTTGGCGCTGGACGCCAAGGTGCGCCCCCTCCTGCACGACTGGCGCAAAGGTCCAGGCGGCGCCGATGCCAAGCTCTGGCTCG
>Ga0105047_10015626_pt1 | contig 11946 bp, 11 predicted proteins | sample MAT04_FD_78384 | JGI IMG/M metagenome (GOLD analysis project Ga0105047, IMG submission 78384) | Freshwater microbial communities from Lake Fryxell liftoff mats and glacier meltwater in Antarctica - MAT-04 (megahit assembly) | ecosystem: Environmental > Aquatic > Freshwater > Ice > Liftoff... | reverse complement strand
GCGGTCCACACAAGTTTTGATCCAAGCAGCCATTTGGGAAAATTCTTGCGCCGCGTTACAGGACTGGGGGAGCGTGCCATTGAGCGGGCAGGGCTGCTGTTTCGCACCTTTGTGGATATTCTCCTGGTATTCATCGGATTGCCGGTCCTGTTCCTGCTGTGGACGGTCACCTGGATTGATTTTCGGGCGCTGGCCAACAAGGCTTTCTTCGGTTTTGATGTTGGCAGCGTTACGGTCTCACCTTCATCGATGCTGCTTGTCGCATTTGTGCTGGTTAGCGGCATTGCGGTTACCAAGCTTTTCGTGGGCTGGCTCAACCGGCGCATCCTTCTGGAAACGCGCATTGACAAGGGGGTTCAGGACTCGGTTCGCAAGGGCGCCACCTATGCGGGCTATATCATCGCGGCTGGATTTGCCCTTACGGCGGCTGGCCTGAAATTTTCCAATCTTGCCATCGTTGCCGGCGCCCTCGGTGTTGGTATCGGTTTCGGCCTGCAATCCATCGTCAATAATTTCGTGTCGGGGCTCATTCTGCTGGCGGAACGGCCGATACGGGTGGGTGATTGGATCTCGATCCCGGCGGGTGAGGGGCTGGTCAAGAAGATAAACGTGCGCGCTACGGAGATTGAGACGTTTGACGGCTGCTCGATTATTGTTCCCAACTCCAACCTGATTACGGAACCTGTGAAAAACTGGACCCATAGCGACACCATGGGACGCTTTACCGTCCACGTAAGCGTTGCCTATGACAGCGATGCGGAGAAGGTAAAAGAACTCCTGATGCAATTGACCAAGGCGCATCCGAATGTGTTGACCTATCCAGAACCGGTTGTGACGCTGCAAAAGTTTGGGACATACTCGCTTGATTTTGAGATCAAGGGCACTGTGGGCGATATTTTTTATGGAGTGTTGGTTGCCAGCGATGTGCGCATTGCCATTTTGAAAGTGTTTCAGGAGAAGGGAATTGTCATTCCCCAGCCTTCCCTCGTGAGCGTTACGCGGTAGCTATTTTTTGTAATATTCCTTGTACCAGCTTACGAATGGGCCAATTCCCTGGGCAAGGCCCATTTGCGGGCAGAAGCCTGTCAGTTGTTTCAATAACTCGGGCGAAGCATAGGTGCGGGGCACATCGCCTTGCTGCATCGGCAGCATTTTGCGGATGGCCTGTTTGCCCAAAGCCCGTTCGAGAGTTTCGATGAAGGTCATCAGGCCAATGGGCTGGCCGCCGCCGATATTGACAACCCTGAAAGGAACAGGCGTGCTTGCGGGCGGAAGTGGCATCAAGCGCATGATTGCCTCAATCAAATCGCTGACATAGGTGAAATCACGTTCCATTTTGCCTTCGCCGTACACTTCTATGGGACGACCGTCGAGCATGGCTTCGGTGAACTTGAAAAGCGCCATGTCAGGCCGGCCCCACGGCCCATAGACGGTAAAGAAGCGGAAGGCGGTGGTTGGGATTTGATGCAGGTTGGCATAGGCATGGGCCATGGCCTCCATGCCCTTCTTTGTCGCCGCGTAGAGGCTCATGGGCTCATCAGCCTTGTCGGTTTCCTTGAAAGGAACCTTGGGGTTTGCCCCATAGATGGAACTCGTGGAGGCAAGCAGCAGATGCTGTGGTTTTACCTGCTTTGCCAGTTCAAGCACGTTCCATGAACCAATGAGATTGGAATCAATGTAGGACTTGGGATTTTCAAGACTGTAGCGAACGCCTGCCTGGGCCGCCAAATGCACAATGATGTCTGGTTTTGCCAGATCTGCGGCAAGGTTCAGTGCTTCGGGGTCTTCAAGCCGGCCAAAGACCGCTGTAAAGCCGGGATTCTTGGCCAATAATCCATTGCGGGCCTCCTTCAGGGTTACATCATAATAAGGGGTCATGGCATCAAAGCCTGTCACCTCATGCCCCTCGTCGAGCAGGCGCCGGATGAGGTGAAAGCCAATAAAGCCGGCGCTGCCGGTCACCAGATATTTCATTGGGCTGCCAGTTTTTGCTCGACGGAAGAAGCGGGCCGTCCAATACTGAAGTAGGCAAAGCCCTGGCTTGTCACATCTTCGGAGCGGTAGACATTACGGAGATCGACGAGTGTTTTGGCCTGCATCGTTGCCGCCAGTTTACGGAAATCAAGAGCCCGGAAGGCGTCCCATTCGGTAACGATGACAAGGGCGTGGGCGCCCGCCGCCGCATCATAGGCGTTGCCGGAAAAGTGAACGTCATGGAGCAGGTCGCGGGCCGCCGCCATGCCGGCTGGATCATGGGCGCGGATAATCGCTCCCTGGTCCTGCAGCGCCTGGATAACGGAAAGCGATGGGGCTTCACGCATGTCATCAGTGTTGGGTTTGAACGTGAGGCCCAGAATGGCGACCGTTTTTCCGCGGACATTTCCACCACACGCGGCGATCACCTTGCGGGCCATGCCGCGCTTGCGCTGGTCATTGATGGCGACGGTTGCTTCAACCAGGCGGAGCGGGCTGCCATAATCCTGAGCAGTCTTTACCAGAGCAAGTGAATCCTTTGGAAAACACGAGCCACCATAGCCCGGCCCCGCATGGAGGAATTTGGAGCCAATGCGGTTATCGAGGCCAATTCCGCGGGAAACCTCTTGAACATCAACGCCAGTTACTTCGCACAGATCGGCAATCTCGTTGATGAAGCTTATTTTCAGGGCGAGGAAGGCATTTGCCGCATATTTAATGAGTTCGGCACTGCGCCTTGCGGTGAACAGAAGCGGGGCTTGGTTGAGATAGAGCGGCCGGTAAACCTCGGTCATGACGGCGCGGGCCCGGTCATCGCTGAGGCCGATCACGATACGGTCCGGCTTCTTGAAATCGCCGATTGCCGAGCCTTCGCGCAAAAACTCCGGATTGGACACCACAGCCACATCGGCAGCAGGGTTGATTTCGCGGATGATGCGTTCAACTTCGTCGCCGGTTCCTAATGGAACTGTCGACTTTGTGGCCACCACGGTGAAACCCTTGAGTGCCAAGGCAACTTCGCGGGCAACCGCATACACATACGAAAGATCGGCATGCCCGTCACCCCGGCGCGACGGCGTTCCGACGGCTATGAATACAACATCGGAATTGCCAACCGCGGCGGCGAGATCGGTTGAAAAAAACATCCGTGCCGCCGCCACGTTGTCTTTTACCAGTTGATCAAGACCGGGCTCATAGATTGGGATCTCACCACGTTTCAGCGCGGCAATTTTTTCCGAATTGCTGTCGATACAAGTGACTTCATGGCCAAAATCGGCAAGGCAGGCACCGGACACCAATCCCACATAGCCCGATCCTATCATCGCAATTCGCATTAAACTCTCCACGGTTGCCATCCCGGAAAGGAGATGGCAGAAGCAAGAAAACTAGGCGTGTAGCGCCGTTTGGAAGGGTTCACAAGCCCGGACAGAAGCGCGTGGAAAGAAGAACAAACAGGATGTTTGGGCGGGGTGAAACCGATGTCGCGATCATGCTCCATGATCTTGCCGAGTCCGGCGTGACACGCAATGCCTTGGCCATTGCGGGAGCTGCCCACCGCGCAGGGATGCACACTGAAATTTGGGTTGTTGATGGGACCGGGCCGTTGATTGCACAGGTCCCACATGGGGTGGGCCTGATTACGCTGGGTGGTGTGGGATCTAAATGGAAAAATAGACGTCTGGCGGGTATCGGCGCCATTGGCAATCTGGCCAGAGCCTACCGTGAGCGGCGGCCCAGAGTGGCGCTTTCGGCCGGGAACCATTTTCACATCACAGCGAGTGCTGCCTATCTCATTGCGGGATCGCCCAATTCTGTGCGACTTCTCTTTCGTGCAAGCAATCCTCCGTTCCGCGGGCGCGATATTCGTATCGGCGCGGTTCTGGCGTGGCTTTACCGCCTGAGGTTCAGGGGTGCCCGACGAATCATTTCCGTCTCGGCGGAGCTGGGCGGGATTCTGGTGAAAACTATCCGCCTCGATCCCAGCCGCGTGGTGACAATTGCCAACAGCATAGACCTCGAAGCTGCCGCAGAACGGGCGGCGGAAGCCCTCGAACACCCGTGGTTTGCGGCTGGTGAACTGCCGGTGATTCTTGGCATTGGGCGCCTTGCGCCGCAAAAAAATTTCACCCTGCTGATCAAGGCTTTTGCGCGCGCTCGTCGAGACACGCCTTCCCGTTTAGCCATCATTGGTGATGGGAAGGGGGAAGAATTGCTCAAGCTTCAAGGGTTGGCGGCAAGCCTGGGCCTTACACCAGCTGATATTTGGTTTGCGGGCCGTCAGTCCAATCCGCTGAGGTTTCTGGCTCACGCAGAGCTGTTTGTGCTTTCTTCAAACTGGGAGGGCATGAGCAATGTTTTGCTCGAAGCGATGGTTTGCGGATGTCCGATTGTGGCTACGGACTGTCCGACTGGTGTGCGGGAATTGCTGGAGGGCGGGCGGATCGGCGTGATCGTGCCAGTTGGCAATGTTGACGCGATGGCCCAAGCCATTGTCACCAAGCTTTCCGAGATGCCCAACCGTGAATCTCTACGGCGGGAAGCTACCCGGTATGACCGAAAACAGGCCATGGACCGCTATGTTGCCATTCTCAAGGAAGAATTCGCCCAGACGAAACCGCTGGAAGACTGATCTAAATCAAAGTAGTACACCGATATGCCAGCCTATCGTATTAACAGCAAAAATGTTCTTTTCATCCATGTGCCGAAAACCGGCGGCACAACTGTGGAAAGTTTCCTGGAAATGCACGGAAAAACGAGCCTCCACAATCATGGTGTGAAGCTTCTTAAGCCGGTTTCCAATTCGTTTCTCACCCGTTCCCTGCCGCTGCAGCATTTTCATGCCGACCTTCTTGCGGAGATGTTTGCGCCAGATTTTTTTGACTACACCTTTATGATTGTACGTGATCCGCTGGAAAGGCTGAAATCCGAGTACCGTCATTCACGCGCCCTTGGCCGGCTTGATACCCGTTTGAATTTCGAACATTGGGTCCGGCTGATGATTGGGCTTACCGCTTTGGCGCCCAACTTGCGCAACAACCATTTCAGACCGCAGAGCCAATTTAAGTGCTTCAATGCGGAAGTCTTCAAGCTCGAGGATGGTATGGAACATATTCTTGCGTCCGTGTGCCTGCGCCTTGGCATTCCGGCCCCAGAAAAAATTCCACATGAGAGAAAGATGACTGATAGTGCTTTTGATGTAACACCAGCCGCTAGTGCCAAAATTCGCGCCGTCTACGATGCTGATTACCGGATGTTTTCCTACGGTGACTCTCGTGAATGATGGCAACCCAATATGCGGCGTGATTTATATCTCTTCCGGTGCATTTCATACGGCAGCGGCGGTATCTGCGGCGCGCTCGGTGCGTGAAACAAACCCGTGGCTGGCGATCGACCTGTTTACCGATGAATCCAATGTAGACGGACCATTTGACCGTGTCGTGGCATTCAGCGGCGGCCACCGCCGCTCCAAAGTTGATTACCTCGCGCAGACGCGTTTTCGGCGGACCCTCTATCTTGATTCAGACACAAAGGTGGTTGCTGACCTGAAGCCAATGTTTGAACTGCTGTCACGCTTTGACCTGGCCATTGCCCATGCACATGCGCGCAATGCCGGCCGCCAGACAGAGATATGGCGCAAGGAAATTCCCGAAGCTTTTCCGCAGCATAATGGCGGGGTGATTCTCTATCGGGGAGAAGGCAAGACGCTCAAATTCATGGAAGAATGGAGCAACGCCTTTCATCAGGCGGGTTTCAAATGGGACCAGATCACATTGCGCGAGTTGATGTGGACGAGTGATCTTGCCATATACGTGTTGCCGCCGGAATACAACATCCGCTACCGCAAGTACCTGGATATCTGGACCGATCGGGAGGCTATTCCCAAGATCATGCATCTTGAAGATTATTATGACGAGGTTGCTGGCAGCAACACGCATCTCAAGAGGACAGACAAAGGCTGGCGCTATTTCGTCTCGCGCCTCAAGAAGCAGGTTCTGGGAAGATAGCTTTTCCTATTTTGTTGCTTTCGGCGGATAGCGGCGGTTCCAGAACAGCCTGGCTCGTGTTGGCACAAGTTGGACCTTCTGAAGCGCGCGCCTCCAGCGCTTGAGGGAATGCAATGGTTTCAGATGCAGGATCAGGGGCAGGGGTTCCTTTACCGGCCAAAAAGCGTAGCGCAATGAGCGTGAGTTGTATTCAGGTGCGAGCCACGTAAATTTTAGGTCCGAGAGCCAAAGGAGTTCGCGGAATGGCACCTGCTCTCGCTTAAATCCACCGTCGAGCATGGCCGTTCCCCAGTCGGCAAAAAGCTTTAGCACAGCCGGAGTTTTGGCGAACAGCAGCACGCCGCAATTCGCCTGCGAAAAGGCCACGGGTATTGACTCACGCCATATCTTGTTGCGGTTGGGGTGTGTGCGGTACCGGACTTGCGCAGCGGCGAGTTCGAAACGATCAAGTAGCTGGAACAAGTCGTCGAGGGGCCCAGTGACCCGCACATCGGAATCCAGATAGAGTGTGTGCTCATACGGCGTCTGCGAGATGTAATCGACTTTGCGCCGTCCGCCCTCAGTTTCAATGCGGCCGATAAATGAAACGACGGGATCCGATATATCCTGATCAGTGAAAATGCCAATTTCAAGATCGGGGTTGTGACGTCTTACGGAACGGGCGGCGGCCACGGCAGCGCCGGTGAAGTGGGCGCTTGTGGTAATGAACAAGACTCCCCTGGACTTCTTCAACATGACTTCTCCTGAATGAGGCAAAATCCCTTTGACACAATGTTGTGGCTGGTTTCAAGCCCTTCGGTGTGTGTGAGCAAAGCAAAGGATGAAACGCTTGAGGAAGCCTTGCAGTTCGGCCAACTCTGGGTATGGTTGACCAGGGTCGGAGTGAAACAGGCAATTGCGGATTCAGGGCTCCGGAATTGCGCGGGTATGGGAACTTCTGATTTGTTTAAACTTGTTTCTGGTGTCAGGCGAGATGACGCAATTGCCGTTTGCTGCATAGTAAAGGATGAATTGTTTCATCTTCCGGCTTTTTTTGATCATTACCGGAAGCTTGGCGCTGAGCAGTTCATTATACTGGACGACAAGTCTCGTGATGGTACTGGTGAATTTCTCCGTAACCAGCAGGATTGTTTGGTTTTGGAAGCCCAGCAAGGGTTTGGCGATATTTTGCCGAGCGGGCAGCGTGCGGGCGTAATGTGGAAAAGCGCCATTCCACAAACCTTTTGCAAAGATAGGTGGTCAATTTATATTGATGCCGACGAACTGCTTTTTTTACCCGGTTTTGCTGACATTCGAAGTTTGACTGAGCAATTGGAACAAAAAAACGCGACCGCCATTGGTGCTGCCATGATTGATTTCTATCCAGCGTCAATAAGCGAGTTTGCCAATAAGTTGCCGCCCGCGAACAGGGAGGCGATGTTCGCGAGATATCCCTATTTTGACGCTTGCAGGCATCTGGCTTGGAAAGCTGGCGAGCTTCGTCCGACGATCCTCAATGGAGGCGTTCGGGAGCGCCTTTTGCGCGAGTTCAAGATTGAGAAAAGAAGCTATGGAAAGCAAGCCACTTTCGCCAATCGTGCCGCCACGCTGTGGAAGCGCATGTTTTCCGGTCGGCCAAATTTCGCATCACTTCACAAGGTTCCCCTTGTGCGCTGGATCGAGGGCAGATCGTATCTCCATTCGCATACGCTTAATGTGCCGCCCGATGTTGACCTGATTTTGCCGATCGCCCATTTCAAGTTCACCGCAGCCCTTGATAGCAAGATCGTTTCGGCCCTGGAGTCTGGTGCTTACAGCCAGGGCAGCCGCACCTATTTAGCTTATCGTGATCTTCTGGCGGTTATGCGACAGGGCAATGGCTCTTTCTTAGGCAAGCACTCGAGACGATTTACAAGCGTGGAAGATCTTTATGAAAAGTGTTGTAAATAGTTTGCTGCAAGATATGAAACCAAGCTGGGGCGGCAGATCGCTACCTGATTTTTTGATCATAGGTGCACAGAAGAGCGCCACCACTTCACTCCTTTCCTATATCGGCCGCCATTCCCGCGTGCGTCTTGGGGGCAAGAAAACAGCTCATTTTTTTGACCTGAATTTTCATAAGGGAACGCAATGGTATGCTGGTCACTTTCCGCGCATCCGTCCATGGCCATTTCATCTGTTCCTTTCAGGTAAACGTTCTGAGAGGAATTGGCTTACCGGAGAATCCTGCCCCTCCTACATGTTCCTGCCGGAAGTTCCGGAGCGCGTGCGCCAATTATTGCCCGACGTAAAACTCATTGTCATTTTGCGCAATCCCGTCGACCGGCTCATTTCACAGTATCAGCATGAACACCGGAAAAAGCGGGCGGGCAAAGATTTTGAAGAGTATATTTTGCCTTCGCTTGCGGTTGATTGGCCGCCGACAGGGGATGTTCAATCACTTCGCCAACGCTGTGCGGTGCCAAGGGGTTTTTATGCCGATCAGTTACGCCACTGGCAGACCTTTTTTCCAACCCAGCAATTCCTGGTTTTATCCTTTGATGAACTGGTAAAGAATAGCTCAGCAACGCTGAACAGGGTTTTCGAGTTTCTCGGGCTGGAGGCCCAGGCTGTCGATACTTCCCAAGTGCACAATAGCGGCAGTGGCGCAGGGCTACCTATACTGCGTCCTGAGCTTCGAACTCAGCTCGAAACTCTCTATCGGCAGAAAAACAAAGACCTGGCTGAACTCACCGGGCAAAGATCATTCTGGGTGTGAAATAAGGCATCCTGCTTTTAGACAGGATTTACTTTGCGATAGAAGAAGCTTGCTTGGATTGCGATGTCTGCGTTGTTGCCAGTTTGATTGAAATAAGCCCGGCAGTGAAAATCAAGCCAAGGCCCGCGACAGTGCTCCAGCGCGGAATTTCATTGAAGAACAGAAATCCCCAGAGCGGCGACCAGATCAAGCCTGTATATTCAAACACGGTGACAAGATTTGCATCGGCCATGCGATAGGCGTTGGTGAGCAGCGACATGGCAACGGCGGCAATGATGCCGCAGACGGCCATGAGGAAGAGATCGTAGTTATTTGGCCAGGCCCAGGGGCGCACCAGGAAATCCAGGCTGGGGTGGCCGAGATGGTCTATTCCGGCAACGGCAAAAAATGCGGCGATCAATACGGCCCCCAAAAAGTAGACTGCATTCTGGTAAAAGGCCATGACCGTGGCGGATTCCGTAACGCCGAGCCTGCGGGCGATGACCATGGCAAGTGCGTAGGTGGCAGCGCTCACAAGACTGAAGAGGGCGGCCGGATTGAAGAGGGCCGTGCCGGGCTGCAGGATGACGAGAACACCGATGAAGCCCAAGACAATGGCCGCCCAGGATTGGGCGGAAACCTTCTCACTCAACATCGGCACCGAGAGGATGGTCACAATGATAGGCGCGGCAAAGAAGAGAGCGATAGCCTCGGCCAGCGGAAGGGCGGGCAATCCCATGTAGTAGGTCGTGTAGGCGACGAGAAGAATGCCGCCGCGCATGACTAGGGCCCAGAACAGCGGTGAGCGTAGCTTCGCAATGCCGCATTCAAAATGGACCAGCAGAAGCAGCAGCGGGAGGGAAACAATGCAGCGAATGGCCATGGCGAGGGTCACCGCATGGTCGTGGCTGATGGCCTTGATAATGGCATCCTGGGTTGAAAACAGCATGACGCCGAAAACGAGCGAAGCAATGCCAAGAAGATTGCGGTTGGCCCACATGCTTAGGCTTCAACTGCAATGGAAATGTGGCGGCGCTCGCGGTGGAAAATATAGAGGCCCGAGCCAATGATGAGGGCAGCACCCAGCCATGTCCAGGAATTGGGCCAATCGCCCCAGATCATGAAACCGAAGAGTGTGGCCCAAATCAGGGACGAATAACTGAAGGGTGCAACAACAGAGGCAGGCGCCAGCCGCAAGGCACGAATCAGGCAGAGGTGGCCAAGGGCCCCCGCCAGTCCGCTGCCAATCAAAAGCAGCCAATCGAATGCCGTGGGCCAGGACCAAAACCACGGGACGATCAGGCTTGTGACGACAGCGCCTGCCGTTGCGGTAAAGAGGAGCGAGGTGAGGGGGTCATCCTCGCGCACCATGCGCGTGACGATCTGGTAGTTGGCATTGAGCAAGGCGGCAACAAGCAGGAACAATATGCCCAAACCTATGCTGCCAAAGCCGCTTTGCCATGGCTGGACAACAATGACAGCTCCGGTGAAGCCCACAATAATACCTGCCCAGCGGCGAAGGCCCACTTTTTCCCCAAGCAGCGGAATGGACAGGAGGGTTACCAGGATCGGGCTGAGAAACATGATTGTCGTTGCGGTGGCAAGCGGCGTTGTGCGGATTCCGGCATTGAACACGGCCGTTGTGGACATCAGGAGCAATGAACGCAGCGCCTGCTTTACCGGAACAGCGCTCCTTGCCAGTCTTCTAAGGTTTCGGCCGCAGACAAGGGCGGCAATGATGGTCGCGAAGAAAAACCGCCCCCAGGTGACCTGCACCAATGAATAGCTTTCGAGCAGGTGTTTCATGGTGGCATCAAGAATTATGAAACACAGCATGGTGGCGAGCATCCAGAGGATGCCACGCATGCGATTTTCATGGGAATCCGTTGGAGACATGGGCATTCTATAGAGGGCTACGACACGCTATCCTACTGTGGCTGGGGTGCTAGCAAGGTTGCGCTATTTGCATGGCGCAAGCTCATCTTCCATGTGCACCCGGATGATGTCCTCGAAACTGCTCTCGGCCTTGAAGCCCAAGGCCAGGGCCCGCCGGGGATCAAAATTGCGCGGCCAGCCGGATACGATTTTGGCTATTGTTTCGTCATTCTCACGGCGGATGAGTTTGACCACATCATTTCCCGCAACCCGGCGAAGCGCCTCGATTTGCTCGGCCACGGTGCAGGAGAGGCCGGGCAGGGTGAGGGTGCGGCGGTTTCCCAGCTTTTCTGAATCCATGGTCGCGGCCTGAATCAGGAACTGAATGGCGGCGCGGGGCGAAGCATGCCAATGGCGCACGGTATCGCTCACGGGAAGAATGGCCTCTTTTCCGGCAAGTGGCTCGCGGATGATGTTGGAGAAGAATCCGGAGGCCGCGAGATTGGGCTTGCCGGGGCGGACGCAGACAGTCGGCATGCGGAGCGCCACACCATCAAAGAAGCCGCGGCGGGAATAGTCATTTAGCAGAAGCTCGTCGATGGCCTTCTGGGTGCCATAGCTGGTGAGCGGCGTGGTGAAGAACTCATCGCCAATCGCCTCGGGGAAGGGCGCGCCGAAAACCGCAATGGAGGAGGTAAAGATAAGCTTTGGCTTGTAGCCGCCGCCCACCTTGCGGATGACCTCGAAGAAAATGCGGGTGGCATCTAGATTGATCCGGTAGCCCTTTTCGAAGTCTTTCTCGGCTTCGCCGGAAACGATTGCGGCGAGATGGAATATGACATCAGGCCTGCCGGCAATAAGCTTTTCAGCTTCGCCAGCAGCCGAAAGATCGCCCACAAATGTTTCAACCGGGTAGCTTGAAGCTGGTGGCGCAGGGGGGATGACGGCATCGTAGCGGGTGACGCGTGATATGGCCTTGCCGCCCAGCTTTCCCTCGTTGCCAAGACGCGCCAGCAGTTTTGCGCCGAGCATTCCGCCAGCGCCGATAACCAGAATATGCAAATGAACCTCCGATGTTAAATGATGCCGGCGGAGGCTACTCCACTGACGGGTCTTTCCTTGGCTTTCGCCGCACGATAGCCGGAGGTGCGGTACAGGCTCAAGGGGTCTATGGCACCACCCTTGCGGCGGCGGGCTTCTGCAAGTATTGGGCCGACGTCCGTATTGAACGCCTGCTTGATCAGGCGGTGGCCGGCCATCACGTCGCTGTCGTCCTGGGCGGCGCTGAGAATTTTGCGGTCCACCAGTGAAGCCTGCACGTAAGCCCTGACGATCTCCACGACCGAGGCCATAAGGCTTTCGATGGGGTCGGTCACG
>Ga0105047_10015625_pt1 | contig 11946 bp, 8 predicted proteins | sample MAT04_FD_78384 | JGI IMG/M metagenome (GOLD analysis project Ga0105047, IMG submission 78384) | Freshwater microbial communities from Lake Fryxell liftoff mats and glacier meltwater in Antarctica - MAT-04 (megahit assembly) | ecosystem: Environmental > Aquatic > Freshwater > Ice > Liftoff... | reverse complement strand
GACTTGATCGGGCCCTTGACGCGGTCGCCGCGCTTGGTGTTCTGCGCGAATTCCTGCCACGGGTTGGCCTTGCATTGCTTCATGCCCAGGCTGATGCGGCGCTTGTCTTCGTCGATCTCGAGCACCATGACCTCGACCTCGTCACCCAGCGTGACGATCTTGCTCGGGGCCACGTTCTTGTTGGTCCAGTCCATCTCGGAGACGTGCACCAGGCCTTCGATGCCTGGCTCGAGCTCGACGAACGCGCCGTAGTCGGCGATGTTGGTGATCTTGCCGAACATGCGCGTGCCTTGCGGGTAGCGGCGGTTGACGCCCATCCACGGGTCGTCGCCCATTTGCTTGAGGCCCAGAGAGACACGGTTCTTCTCGGTGTCGAACTTGAGGATCTTGGCGGTGATTTCCTGGCCGGCGGTGACGACTTCGCTCGGGTGGCGGACGCGGCGCCAGGCCATGTCGGTGATGTGCAGCAGGCCGTCGATGCCGCCGAGATCGACGAACGCGCCGTACTCGGTGATGTTCTTGACCACGCCCTGGACCACGGAGCCCTCTTTCAGGGTCTGCATCAGCTTGGCGCGTTCTTCGCCCATGCTGGCTTCGACCACGGCACGGCGCGACAACACGACGTTGTTGCGCTTGCGGTCGAGCTTGATGACCTTGAATTCCATGGTCTTGTTCTCGTACGGAGACAAGTCCTTGGTCGGGCGGGTGTCGACCAGCGAACCCGGCAGGAAGGCGCGGATGCCATTGACCAGAACGGTCAGGCCGCCCTTGACCTTGCCGCTGGTGGTGCCGGTGACGAACTCGCCGGACTCCAGCGATTTCTCGAGGGACATCCAGGATGCGAGGCGCTTGGCGGTGTCGCGGCTGACGATGGTGTCGCCGTAGCCGTTTTCCATGGCGACGATGGCCACGGACACAAACTCTCCGACCTGGACTTCGAGCTCACCCTTGTCGCTCTTGAACTCGGACAGCGGCACATAGGCCTCGGACTTCAGTCCGGCGTTGACGACCACAAAGCTGTGTTCGATGCGCACCACTTCGGCGGTGACGACCTCGCCAATGCGGGTCTCCGAGCGTTTCTGGGATTCTTCAAATAGGTCGGCAAAAGATTCTGACATGCTGTTTTGCGGCAATACCGCGGGTTAAGTTGGTGAACCACACAACCAGAGCGCAAGGGAAGGCGCGAAGGGAGCCGTGTGGACCATTGCAGGGGCGGGCAGCCCCTGCAGTTCGACCAACAGACGTTACGGGTTGCGTACCGGCTGCCTGCCTTGCCACCAGGCCAAGACGATCTTGACGGATTCTTCGACCGTCAGGTCCGAGTTGTCCAGGAGGAGGGCATCTTGCGCTGGTTTCAAAGGTGCGGTGCTGCGGGATGAATCCCTGGCGTCGCGTGCTTCCAAATCGGCGCGAAGAGCGGCGAGTGTAGTCGAAATGCCCTTTGAAATCAATTGTTTATGGCGCCTTTCGGCGCGCCGAGCAGCACTTGCCGTGAGAAACACCTTGAGTGGCGCGTGCGGAAAGATCACCGTGCCCATATCGCGTCCGTCCGCCACAAGTCCGGGCAGCCTTTGGCGGGCGTGTTGCAGCTCGATCAGGGCAGCGCGCACCCGGGGTAGGGTGGAGACACGGGATGCGTTCATGCCCATGGCCTCGCTACGGACCAGGGCGGAGACGTTTTCGCCGCCGAGGAAGATCTGTCCGGGCCCGAAATGGATGTCCAGCGTGCCCACCATGGCGGCGATCGCCTCTTCGCCCTGGGCATCCAGGCCGATGCCGGCGCGCGTGGCCGCCAGGGCCGTGATCCGGTACAGCGCGCCGGAGTCCAGGAAGTGGTAGCCCAGCCGGCGTGCCAGTTCCGCTGCCAGCGTGCCCTTGCCGGATGCGGTCGGGCCGTCGACGCAAAGCACCGGGATATTCGCCAGGGGTGTCTGCACCACGGCGAACAGCGTCTCGAAATAGTCCGGGAAAGTCTTGGCCACGCACTTCGGGTCCTCGATCCGCACCGGCAGGTTGGCCGGGTTGAAAGCGGCGAGCGAAAAACACATCGCGATCCGGTGGTCGTCGTAGGTATGGATGCTGGCGCTGCGCCAGTCTGCGGCCGTCGCCGGCGGGGTCACGCGCAGGTAGTCGGCACCTTCCTCGACGCCAGCCCCGAGTTTGCGCAACTCGCAGGCCATGGCGGCGATGCGGTCGGTTTCCTTGACCCGCCAGCTGGCGATATTGCGCAGCGTGGTCGTGCCTTGCGCGTACAGCGCCATCACCGCCAGTGTCATGGCGGCGTCCGGAATGTGGTTGCAGTCCAGATCGATCGCCTGCAGGGGCGCGCCATCGGGCCGCTCACCACGCGACACCTGCAGCCAGTTCGGTCCGCTCTCCACCTGGGCGCCCATCAGCCGGGCGGCTTCGATGAAACGGATGTCGCCCTGGATCGAGTCCGCGCCCACGCCGTGGATGCGGATGCCCTGGGCCCTGGAGGGCGCAATCGCGCCCAGCGCGATGAAATAACTGGCGGAGGATGCGTCCGCTTCCACGTGCAGCACACCGGGCGAACGCAAGCTGCTTCCGGCCGGGATCACGAAGCGCTGCCAGCCCTCGCGCCGCACTGGCACGCCGAACCGCGCCAGCAGGTTCAGGGTGATCTCGATGTAGGGCCGCGAGATCAGTTCGCCCTGCACGTCGATCACGATGTCTTCCCGCGCCACCAGCGGCAGGGCCATCAGCAGGGCGGTAAGGAACTGGCTCGACACGTCGCCACGCACCTGGATCGGTGCCCCCAGCGCCAGCACCGGTGCGCCGATGCGCAGCGGTGGGTAGCCGTCCTTCTCCAGGTAGTCGACCACGCAGCCGAGCTGGCGCAGCGCGTCCACCAGGTCGCCGATCGGGCGCTCATGCATGCGCGGCACACCGTGCAGCTTGAAGTCGCCCCCCAGCACCGCCAGCGCGGCCGTGAGCGGGCGCATGGCGGTACCGGCGTTGCCGAGGAACAGGTCTGCCTGACGCTGCCCGAGGTGGCCGCCCAGGCCCTCGACCGTGACGCTTTGGCCGGCCTGGGTGATGCCGCAACCCAGCGCACGCAGCGCAGCCAGCATCACCCGTGTGTCGTCGGAATCGAGCAGGTCATGCAGCGTGGTGGTGCCAGCGCTCAGCGCCGACAGCAGCAGCAGCCGGTTGGAGATGCTCTTGGAGCCGGGGAGGGCGACCGCGCCGCCTGCGCTGGCCAGCGGCGGGACATCGAGAAACTCGGTTGCGAACATTACTTCTGCTGCTTCGCCATGCTCCAGTTCGCCCGCATGGCGCTGGCGTTTTCGATCTGCTCCAGCAGGGCATCCGCGTTGCTGCTGGTGATCATCAGTTCGAGCGACTGCAAATTGCGCTGGAACATGCGCGACTGGTTGAGGAGTTCCTCGCGGTTGGACAACATGACGTCGCGCCACAGGGTCGGGTCCGAGGCGGCAATGCGGGAAAAGTCGCGAAACCCCGGGCCGGCAAGTGACAGGAAGTCCTTGCCCAGGGGCTGCCCCGCAATCGAGTTCATGAGCGCGAACGCAATCAGGTGCGGCAGGTGGCTCACGGCCGCAAAAGCTGCGTCGTGCGCCTCCGGCGACATCTTGACCACGCGACAGCCCAGTGCTGCCCAGACGTCGACCGCCTTTTGCAGCTGCACCGGGTTCGTGCGTTCGATCGGCGTGAGGACCACCTGGCGGCCGACGTACAGGTCGACGTCGGCGTTGTCCACGCCCGACAACTCCTTGCCGGCGATCGGATGCGCCGGCACGAAGCAGTCGACCTGCTCGCGCAGTGCGCGGCGCGCCGCGTCGATGACGTCGCGCTTGGTCGACCCGACGTCCATGATCAGCATGCCCGGCGTCACCAGATGCTTGATCGACTTGAAGGTGGCTTCGGTCGAGGCCACCGGGACCGCGATCAGCACGATGTCCGCGCCCGAGACCGCCAGCAGCGCCGACGGCGCCTCCACGTCGATCACGCCCATCTGGCGCGCGCGTTCCGTGGTGGAGGGCGATTTGCTGTAACCCACGACGCGCTTGACCAGCCCCGCGCGCTTGAGCGCCAGCGCAAAGGACCCGCCCATCAATCCGCAGCCGATCAGCCCGAGCTGTTCAAACATCAGTGTTCCCCGACCGGGTAGCTGCCCAGCACCTTGTAAAACGCACAAAGACCTTGCAGGTCCTGGAGGGCCTGCGCGATATGGGACTGCGAGGGATGGCCCTGGATGTCCAGGTAGAAGTAGTACTCCCATTGGCCGGAACGCGCCGGCCGGGACTCGAAACGCGTCATCGATACACCGTGCTCCTTGAGCGGCACCAACAGGTCATGCAGGGCACCGGGCCGGTTGGGTACCGACACGATCAGGCTGACGCAGTCGTGCCCGGTGGCGGCGCTCTGCGGCATCTGGCGCGGCAGGCAGACCACGGCGAAGCGCGTGCGGTTGAAGGCGTCGTCCTGAATCGCGTGGGCGGCGATGTGCAGCCCGAATTCCGCGGCGGCCCGGTCGCTGGCAATGCCGGCCCAGGCCGGGTTGGTGCTCGCGAGTCGGGCGCCCTCGGCGTTGCTCGAGGCGGTGCGCCGCTCGACGTCCGGCAGGTGGTTGTTGAGCCAGCCCTGGCACTGCGCCAGCGCCTGCGGGTGGGCGTAGATCGCCTCGATGCCGACCAGCGAATCGGACTGGCGCAGCAGGTTGTGCCGCACCAGCAGGCTGGTTTCGCCGACGATCTGCAGTGGCGTCGTCAGCAGCAGGTCGAGCGAGCGGGAGATCACGCCCTCGGTCGAGTTCTCGACCGGCACCACGCCGAACTCGGCACTGCCGGATGCCGCGGCGCGGAACACCTCGTCGATGCTGCTGCAGGGGACACGTTCGATGCTGGAGCCGAAATACTGGAACGTGGCCTGTTCGCTGAAGGTCCCGGCCGGGCCGAGAAAGGCCACCCGCTGCGGCGCCTCGAGCGCCCGGCAGGCCGACATGACTTCGCGCCAGATGTGGGCCAGCCCCGCACCCTGGATCGGCCCCGGATTGCGGGTCTGCAGGCCGCGAATGACTTCCGCCTCGCGCTCGGGCCGGAACACCGGTGAGCCCTCCGTTCGCTTGATATGGCCGACCTCGCTCGCCAGGGCCGCGCGCTGGTTCAGCAGGTCGAGCATCTGCGCGTCGACGGCGTCGATTTGCTGGCGTAGTTCTGGCAGTGTCTGTGTCATGGGAATCGTGGTGCTCCGGCCCGGCCCGGCTCAGGCGCTGGTTTTTTCAAATTCTCGCATGTAGGCCACTAGTGCCTCGACACCCGCGATCGGCATGGCGTTGTAGATGCTGGCACGCATGCCGCCCACGGATTTGTGGCCTTTCAGCGCCATCAGGCCGCGCGTGGCCGCGCCGGCCAGAAAGGCGCCGTTGCGGGTTTCGTCCCGCAGGAAGAAGGGCACGTTCATGCGCGAACGGCAGTCCACCGCCACCCGGTTCTCGTACAGGCCGGATGCGTCGATGGCGTCGTACAGGAGCCGGGCCTTGGCGACGTTGCGCGCCTCCATCGCCGCAATGCCACCGTTGCGCTTGAGCCAGGCAAACACCAGGCCGGCGATGTAGATCGCGTACGTCGGCGGGGTGTTGTACATCGAGTGGTTGTCGGCCACCAGCTTGTAGTCGAAGGCGCTCGGGCAGATCGGCAGGGCGTGGCCGATGAGGTCTTCGCGCACCACGACCACCGTCAGGCCGGCCGGGCCCAGGTTCTTCTGCGCTCCGGCAAACGCCAGGCCGACCCGGGACCAGTCCACCGTGCGCGAGGCGACATGCGAGGAAAAGTCGATCACCAGGGGTGCATCACAGCCCAGCTCGGCGAGGTCGGGCAGTGCGTGGAACTCCACGCCATGGATCGTCTCGTTGGTGCACACGTGCACATAACTGGCATCCGGCGCCAGCGTCCAGGTGGCCGGGGCGGGCAGCGTCGTGTGACCGGATGCGGCGTTGCTGGCCGCCACCCGGGTGCTGCAGTAACGTGCGGCTTCCTTGTGGGACTTCTGGCTCCAACTGCCTGTCAGCACAAAATCGGCATGACCTGGCGATGCAGTGCGTTGGCGCAATGCCGACAGGTTCATCGGCACGATGGCATTCTCGGCCAGGCCCCCCCCCTGCATGAACAGGATGCGAAAGTGCGCCGGTACGGCCAGCAATTCGCGCAGGCCGGCCTCGGCCGCTTCGTAGATCGAGATGAACTCCTTGCCTCGGTGGCTCATCTCCATGACGCTCATGCCACTCGAGCGGCCGCTGGTGTCGCGCCAGTCGAGCATCTCTGCGGCTGCCTGCGCCAGGACCTCGTCGGCAATCGCCGCAGGGCCGGCAGAAAAGTTGTATGGGCGTTGCATCAGGGCCGCTTACTCGCTTTCTGGGTTGTGGTTGGCCAGCCTGCCCGCGAACCGGCCGCGCGCGAATCAGTCGCCCTTGCTTTCGTCCGGGTCCGTCGCGGCGTCACCGGTGGCGTCGTTGTCGGCCACGTTGGCATCGTTCTCCACGATGCGCTGCAGGCCGCTGAGTTTGGATCCTTCGTCGAGCCCGATCAGCGTCACACCCTGCGTGGCCCGGCCCAGTTCGCGTATTTCGCTGACCCGTGTGCGCACCAGCACGCCCTTGTCGGTGATCAGCATGATCTCGTCGTCCACATGCACCAGCGTGGCTGCCACGACCCTGCCATTGCGCTCGCTTTGCTGGATCGCGATCATGCCCTTGGTCCCCCGGCCGTGGCGCGTGTACTCGGTGATGCCGGTGCGTTTGCCGTAGCCGTTCTCGGTGGCGGTCAGCACCGACTGCTGTTCGTCCTCGGCCACCAGCATGGCGATCACGCTCTGGCCGTCGTCGAGCATCATTCCGCGCACGCCGCGGGCGGTGCGGCCCATCGGCCGCACGTCGTTCTCGTCGAAGCGCACGGCCTTGCCGCCGTCGGAGAACAGCATCACGTCGTGCTGGCCATCGGTCAAGGCGGCGCCGATCAGGAAGTCGCCCGGGTCCAGGTCGACCGCAATGATGCCGGCCTTGCGCGGATTGCTGAATTCATCCAGCGTGGTCTTCTTGACCGTGCCCATGCTGGTGGCCATGAAGATGTAGTGATCGGGCGGGAAGCTGCGCTTCTCGCCGGTCAGCGGCAACACCACGGTGATCTTTTCGCCGTCCTGCAGCGGGAACATGTTGACGATCGGGCGCCCGCGCGAGCCGCGCGATCCCTGCGGCACCTCCCAGACCTTGAGCCAGTACAAGCGGCCACGGTTGGAGAAACACAAGATGTAGTCGTGGGTGTTGGCGATGAACAACTGGTCGACCCAGTCGTCTTCCTTCGTGGCGGTGGCCTGCTTGCCGCGGCCGCCGCGCTTTTGCGCCCGGTATTCCGACAGCGGCTGGCTCTTGATGTAGCCGCTGTGGCTGAGCGTGACCACCATGTCGGTGGGGGTGATCAGGTCTTCGGTGCTCAGGTCGTAGGAGCTGTGCTCGATCAGGCTGCGCCGCATGCCGAGCTTGCTTTGCCCGAACTCCTGCTTGATGTGGCCCAGTTCGTCGCTGATGATGGTTGAAACGCGTTGCGGCTTGGCCAGGATGTCGAGCAGGTCTTCGATCTCGGCCATCACCTCCTTGTATTCGGAGACGATCTTGTCCTGCTCCAGGCCGGTGAGGCGCTGCAGGCGCATCTGCAGGATTTCCTGGGCCTGCGTGTCCGACAGCCGGTACAGGCCATCGCTGCCCATGCCGAATTCCTTCTCCAGGCCGTCCGGCCGGTAGTCGTCGGCATGGATCACGCCGCCATCGGCACGGGTGCGGGTGAGCATTTCGCGCACCAGCTGGCTGTCCCACGGCCGGTTCATCAGCTCCACCTTGGCCACCGGGGGGGTTGGCGCGTTGCGGATGATGGCGATGAAATCGTCGATGTTGGCCAGCGCCACGGCCAGGCCTTCGAGCACATGGCCGCGTTCGCGCGCCTTGCGCAGCGTGAACACGGTGCGGCGCGTCACGACTTCGCGCCGGTGTTCCAGGAAGACCTCGATCAGGTCTTTCAGGTTGCACAGCTTGGGCTGGCCGTTGACCAGGGCCACCATGTTGATGCCGAAGGTGTCCTGCAACTGCGTCTGCTTGTACAGATTGTTGAGCACCACCTCGGGCACTTCGCCGCGCTTGAGCTCGATCACCAGGCGCATGCCGGATTTGTCGCTCTCGTCCTGGATATGGCTGATGCCCTCGATCTTCTTCTCGTGCACCAGCTCGGCCATGCGCTCCTGCAGCGTCTTCTTGTTGACCTGGTAGGGCAGTTCATCGACGATGATGGCCTGGCGCTGGCCACGGTCGATGTCCTCGAAGTGGCATTTGGCGCGCATCACCACGCGCCCGCGCCCGGTGCGGTAGCCGTCCTTGACGCCGTTGATGCCATAGATGATGCCGGCGGTGGGGAAATCGGGCGCCGGGATGATCTCCATCAACTCGTCGATGGAACTCTCCGGATGCCGCAGCAGGTGCAGGCAGGCGTCGACCACTTCATTGAGGTTGTGCGGAGGGATATTGGTGGCCATGCCGACCGCGATGCCGCCCGAGCCGTTGACCAGCAGGTTGGGAAGTTTGCTGGGGAGGACCAGGGGCTCTTTTTCGGAGCCGTCGTAATTGGGGCCGAAGTCGACGGTTTCCTTGTCGATGTCCGCCAGCATCTCGTGCGTGATCTTGGCCAGCCGGATTTCGGTGTAACGCATGGCGGCGGCGTTGTCGCCGTCGACCGAACCGAAGTTGCCCTGGCCGTCGACCAGCATGTGGCGCATCGAGAAATCCTGCGCCATGCGCACGATGGTGTCGTACACCGACTGGTCGCCGTGGGGGTGGTATTTGCCAATGACGTCGCCGACGATGCGGGCCGACTTCTTGTAGGCGCGGTTCCAGTCGTTGTTGAGCTCGTGCATCGCGAACAGCACGCGCCGGTGTACGGGTTTGAGGCCGTCACGGGCGTCGGGCAGGGCCCGCCCCACGATCACGCTCATCGCGTAGTCGAGGTAGCTCCGCCGCATTTCCTCTTCAAGACTGATCGGCAGGGTTTCTTTGGCAAACTGGGTCATGAGAAGCTTTTTCGGCGGAAACGGCGATTTTACGGGCAAGCAGTTGTAGCTAACTGGCAACACATCGTGACAAACACGGCATCGTCCTACACAAGCCCGTCCTTCCTGCGCTTGAAGCCCCTTCTGTGTATGGCACAATACATTTCATGCCTCGGGTGGCGGTCACCAGAGGCGCCTAACACCTCGCAGCGCCGCTGCGGTTTTTGTCTCACTGAGGAGAAATATGAAAAATCTGAACAAAGTGGCAATGTTGTTCGCAACGGCAGCCCTTGCCACAGCTGCAGGCGCGCAGTCCATCGACAACTGGCGTAATGGCAATTCCGAGCTGGTCTGGAAGAACAGCACCGGCCTTTGCTGGCGCGACAACTTCTGGACTCCTGCAACCGCCGCTCCTGGTTGCGATGGTGCCATCGTGGCTCCACGTGCAGCGGCTCCTGCACCGGCTCCCGCTCCTGCTCCCGCTCCCGCTGCTGCCCCGGCACCAGCTCCTGCTGCAGCTCGTACCCCGGCACCAGCTCCCGCACCAGCCGCCGCAGCCGTCCAGCCCCCCGCAGCCACCAAGGTCACCTACGCTGCTGACGCGTTCTTCGACTTCGACAAGTCTGTGCTGAAGCCAGAAGGCAAGGCCAAGCTGGACGATCTGGTCGGCAAGGTCAAGGGCATCAACCTGGAAGTCGTGATCGCCGTCGGCCACACCGACTCCGTGGGCAGCGACGCCTACAACCAGAAACTGTCGGTCAGGCGTTCGGAAGCCGTCAAGGCCTATCTGGTGTCCAAGGGCATCGAAAAGAACCGCGTTTACACCGAAGGCAAGGGCGAGAAGCAACCCGTGGCTGACAACAAGACCACCGAAGGCCGCGCCAAGAACCGTCGCGTGGAAATCGAAGTCGTCGGCACCCGCGCCAACAAGTAAGCCTTCAAGGCTTGCCCCGGTACCTGCTTGAGGTACCCCCCAGTGAACCCCGCCCCGGCGGGGTTTACTGCTTTTAGGATGGGTCAAAGTCCTTCGCCGATGGGTCTGCGGCGCTTGTGCGGATAATCCAGCCATGACTTCCACTGCCAATGTCGATCCGGCCGAACTGGCCAAGTTTTCCGACCTTGCCCACCGCTGGTGGGACAAGCAAAGCGAATTCCGCCCTTTGCATGAGATAAATCCCTTGCGGCTGGACTGGATCTCCCAGGTTTGCCCCCTGCAGGGCAAGCGGGTGGTCGATGTTGGTTGCGGCGGCGGCATCCTTGCCGATGCCATGGCGCGCAAGGGTGCCGAAGTGCTGGGCGTGGATCTGGCGACCAAGTCACTGCGCGTGGCCCAGTTGCACGCGCTCGAGGCGCAAACCCCCCATGTGAGTTACCGCGAGATCAGCGCCGAGGCATTGGCGATCGAACAAGCGGCCGGCTTCGACGTGGTGACCTGCATGGAAATGCTGGAGCATGTGCCGGATCCGGCGTCCACAGTGCATGCCTGCGCCACACTGGTGCGGCCCGGCGGCTGGGTGTTCTTTTCTACCATCAACCGAAATGCCAAGTCCTTCGCGTTCGCAATCCTGGGCGCGGAATATGTTCTCAATCTGTTGCCGCGCGGGACGCACACCTATGCCAAGCTGATCCGTCCTAGCGAGTTGGCGCGGTTCTGCCGCGATGCCGGCCTCGAATTGCGCCAGACCCGGGGCATGCAACACAACCCTTTGACCCGCCGTTATTGGCTCGACGGCGACACCGGCGTCAATTATCTTTTCGCCACCCAGCGGCCGCTGGATCCCGCGTCGACATGATTTCCCCTTTGGCCAGGTTTCATCATGTCCGGGCGGTGCTGTTCGACCTGGACGGCACCCTGGTCGACAGCGCGCCCGACCTGGGTGCAGCCGCAGACCAGATGCGACTGGATCGTGGTTTGGCGTCCATTCCATTCGAGAAATACCGCCGGCTTGCCGGCTCCGGCGCACGGGGAATGATCGAAGTGGCCTTTGGGCTGACTCCGGAGGATGCCGGGTTTGCGGCCCTGAAGGACGAGTTCTTCGTGAACTACACCCGTTGCCTGACGCAACGCACCCGCCCGTTCGACGGAGCCGCCGGTCTGGTCGCGGCCCTTGCCCGCCGCGGGCTGGTGTGGGGCGTGGTGACCAACAAGGCCGCACGATTTTCCGAGCCGCTGACTCGCGCCATGGATATGTTCGCGACCGCTGCGGTGGTGGTCAGCGGCGACACGACGCCGCATACCAAGCCCCATCCCGCACCCTTGTTCGAAGCGGCGCGCCGCGTCGGGCTGGAACCTGCCGTATGCATGTATGTGGGTGACGATGAACGCGACATCCTGGCGGGGCGCGCCGCCGGCATGGCCACCGTGGCGGCTTGCTACGGTTATCTCGGCCGAACGGCGGACACCCGCCTGTGGGGTGCCGATGCCGAAATTAAATCTCCGGCAGACCTCTTGGAATTGCTGGCCCCGGCCTAAAATGATTGCTGAGGGGCTGCATTGGTTTCGACGTGGGTTCGGAATCGCTGTGGTGCATGTCGAGCTGAATGCGCTCGTAAAACAGATTCAAACAAACTAACTGCAAACGACGAACGTTTCGCACTCGCTGCTTAATAACCAGTGAGCCTTACAACGGCAGGCCGGTGGGCCGGGCAAGGGTGTCGTGACCGCAAGGTCATGATGTCCAGGCTGTAAGGTTATTCACATCGGCTGGCTCTGCGTCGGGTACCTTGGCGCGGGGCGAGAAAATAGGGTGCTGGCGTCCTGGGTAGCGTGTGGCTGCGCGACACAGGTGGCGAGACTCAAATCAGACCACTAAACATGTAGATCTGCTCGAAGATGGCTTGCGGACGGGGGTTCAAATCCCCCCAGCTCCACCATAAAAG
>Ga0105047_10015623_pt1 | contig 11946 bp, 11 predicted proteins | sample MAT04_FD_78384 | JGI IMG/M metagenome (GOLD analysis project Ga0105047, IMG submission 78384) | Freshwater microbial communities from Lake Fryxell liftoff mats and glacier meltwater in Antarctica - MAT-04 (megahit assembly) | ecosystem: Environmental > Aquatic > Freshwater > Ice > Liftoff... | reverse complement strand
GGGGGGCGTGGGGGGCAGGCAAAGGGTCGGTAGCGTGAGCGGCCATGTCTGATCGCACTCTCGTTCTCCTCAAGCCCGATGCCGTCCAGCGCAAGCTCACCGGCGAGATCATTCGCCGCATCGAGTCCAAGGATCTCACCATCGTGGCGATGGACCTTCGTCTGCTCGACGAGGCCACGCTCGAGCAGCACTACGCCGAGCACGTGGGCAAGGGCTTCTACGCCGACCTGGTGTCGTTCATGTCCAGCGGCCCGGTCGTGGCCATGGCTGTCGAAGGCCCGGAAGACACGTGGGAAGTCATGCGCACCCTCATGGGCGCCACCAACTCGCGCAAGGCCGCCGGCGGAACGATCCGTGGTGACCTGAGTGCATCGTTCACCGAGAACCTCGTCCACGGCAGCGATTCGCTGGCCTCGGCGGAACGTGAAATTGGCATTTTCTTCCCGAATCTGTAGCAAACTGCGCAGGCGCTAGACTGCGGCACACGTTCGGCGAAAATGAAGGAGATGGTGATGGCCAGAAGCAATCCGCTCGCGCTTGGTCGTGATCTAGCCATCGACCTGGGCACGGCGAACACGCTCATTTATGCCCGTGGGCAGGGTGTGGTCCTCAACGAGCCGTCAGTCGTCGCCATCGACATCACCGACGGCCGGCCCGTCGCCGTCGGCATCGAAGCCAAGCGCATGATGGGCCGCACGCCCGGCCGCATCAAGACCATTCGTCCACTGAAAGACGGCGTCATCGCCGACTTCGAAGTGTGCGAAAAGATGCTGCGCTTTTTCATTCAGAAGGTGCACGCCAGTCGCTGGAGCAAGCCGCGAATGATCATCTGCGTACCCTCGGGCATCACCGGTGTCGAGCAGCGTGCGGTTCAAGACGCGGCCGAGTACGCCGGCGCGCGCAAGCCGGTGCACATCATCGAAGAGCCCATGGCCGCGGCCATCGGTGCCGACATGCCGGTGCACGAGCCAAGCGGCAACATGATCGTCGACATCGGCGGCGGCACCACCGAAGTCGCCGTCATCTCGTTGGGCGGCATAGTCACCGCGCAGTCCGTTCGCGTTGCAGGCGACGAGCTCGACGACGCAGTGATGCAGTGGGTGAAGAAGGAATTCTCGCTCGCCATCGGTGACCGCACGGCCGAGGAAATCAAGATCCACATGGGTTCCGCATGGCCGCTCGACGAGGAATTGACTGCCGACATTCGCGGTCGCGACCTCATCAGCGGTCTGCCGCGTACTATCCCGATGACAACTGAACAGGTGCGCGAAGCCCTGGCAGAGCCAGTTTCTGCCATCGTTGACGCCGTGAAGACCACGCTCGACCGCACTCCACCCGAACTCGCCGCCGACATCATGGAGCAAGGCATCATGATCACCGGTGGCGGTGCCCTTCTCGCGGGCCTTGATCGTCGCCTCTCTCACGAGACCGGCATGCCGATCAACATCGCACACAATCCGCTGTTCAGTGTCGTCCTCGGCTCTGGTCGGGCGCTCGAAAACATTGATGCGATGCGGGGGCTGATGTCGCTCGGTGGCGACGACTAGTCGCTCGGAGGCCATCACATGTTTTCCGCTTTGAGTCGTCGCCGTGTGGTCGCGCTGGTCGTGCTCACCTGCCTGCTGTTCATCACACTCGACAGGAACGGCAACCCCGTCATCGACAGAGTGCGTGGGGTGCTGGCCACTGTGCTGCAGCCAGTCGACACCGCTACTCGCGCCATTACGCTGCCGCTCGAGCGTGTCTGGTACGGCATCTCCAACTACGACGATGTCGAGCGAGAAAACCAGGCGCTGCGCGACCAGATCGAACATCAGAAGGGCAACGATGTCGAGGCTCGCTCGGCGATCCTCGAATATCGGTTGTTGCTCAAGGTGCAGCAGCTCGCCTCCAAGTTCAATTACCCGACGGTTCCTGCCCTGGTCATTGGTGACTCGCCAGGCAACTTCCAGAACACGGTTGAGATCAACGTCGGTTCTACCGATGGCATCCAGGTCGGAATGCCGGTGACGAACGGCGCAGGCCTCGTCGGACGCATCACTCGGGTGTACCCGACGCACAGCCTCGTCAAGCTGATCACGGACCCCGGATACTCGGTGCCGGCGCAGGTGCTCTCGTCTGCCGACGATGAGGGCATCACGGGGCCGCTTCCGGAGATTCCGATCGGCGGCGCAACCTCCAGTAGCACCTCATCGACCACCACCACCACCACCACGGTGCCGGTCACATCCACCACTCAGCCCGGCGATACCGCTGGCCCAACTACCTCCACGCCTCCCGCAACCACCACCACCGCCCTGGAAGTGGTTCGTGAGACAGGGTTGCTGGAGGGCCAGGGTGGCAACAAGCCGATGTTGCTGCGCTTCGTCGACAGCAGTTCGTCGCTCGCCAACGTCAAGGTTGGCTCCATCGTCGATACCGCCGGAGGTACGAAGGGGCTGGCCCCTCAGGGCATTCCGATCGGTGTCATCACGCGCATCGTGTCGCAGTCGGGTGATAGCGCCGATCTGGTCGAGGTCACACCGAACGCCAGCCTTCGTCAGCTCAACTTCGTTGCGGTCGTCCTCTACGTCTCCGGAACTGTCGGTCCCTGACCGGTGCGCGGGTTCGTTCTTGCACCGCTGATTCGCCTCTTGCCAGTCGGCCTGGTGGCGCTCTCGTTACAGCGGGTCATTTTCGCCAACCATCCGATGCACGACGTGCAGATCCAGCTGGTGTTGGCACTGGTGGTGGCGGCCGGCGCCGGTGGCGGACTGGACCGTGGCGCGATCGCCGGCTTCGTGCTGGGAATGCTTTCCGACGCCAGCGGCGACACCCCGTTGGGCGTGCTGGCGCTGGCGTATGGCTTAGGTGGCCTGACGGCTGGTTACCTGCACCGTTTCACCACCGATCCGCAGTGGTGGCTGGCTGCGCTCTTCGCAACGATGGGCGCGGCGGTGGGGGAAACGGCAATACCGGTCGTGAAGACTCTCACTGGTGACAGCGGGTGGATCACCACCGACCTGCTCGTCACCGTGCCGATCGTGGCGGTGACTGCCGGCCTGATGTGCCCGCTACTGATGCCGGTCGGGCGCTGGATGATGGGCGTCAAGCGGAAGAAGTGGAAGGCGATGACGGAATGAACATGACGAACGTGACGTCTCGAAACCTCCGCGCGCGGCCACTTCCAGTGCCATTCAGACAAGACTGTAGAAATGGCTGTTGACAAGCGCTCCGCCCGACTTGGCGTCCTTGCCACCGTGTCGCTCATCCTCATTGGTCTCCTCGGTGCCCGACTATGGTTCCTGCAGGGCGTCCAGAGCGAGGCCTACCAGGCGAAGGTGACGGCATCGAAGACTGCGGTTGTCTACACGCCGCCCGAGCGTGGTCGCATCTTCGACGCGAAGGGCCGCGTGCTTGCGGACAACAAGCGCATCCTCACCGTGACGGTGGACTGGGCAGTTGTCAAGAAGCCGAAGAATCGCCAGGAGCTGTTCGAGCGACTCTCCGGTCCGCTCGACACCCCTGTCGACGACCTCATGCGCCGCTATGACCCTTGCCATCTGATGCCAAAGCCCTGCAGGGAAGCGCAGCTGTACGACCGACTGCTGCCGCTGCCGCTGAAGGAAGATGTCGACGAAGACACGGTGGCGTTCATCAAGGAACGAAGCGAGGACTACCCGGGCGTAGACGTGGTGGTGCAGTACAAGCGCGTCTACCTCTACGCGCCACTCGCATCGCACGTCATCGGCTACATGGGCTCCATCACCAAGGAGAATCTCGACACGTACCTTGCGCAGGGTTACAAGCGCAATGAACGCGTGGGCCAGTTCGGTGTCGAGCTGAGCTTGGAACGCGAGCTACACGGTCGCTGGGGCAAGCGGGTCTACGAGGTGGATGCCTCCGGCAGCATCGTGCGCGAACTCACGGACCAACGCGTCGAGCCGGTCGCCGGCTTCGACGTGCAGCTCTCCATCGATCTCGATTATCAACAGTTCGCCGAGCAGGCATTGGAGACCGAGTTGCGTTCGCGGCGTGACCTTCCGTTTGACGAAAGAGCAGGTGACCGCGCACCACGTAACCCGCGCGATCCGATCACCAACTTCACGACGCGGGTCTTCTTCAAGACGCTGCCCGACGGCACGAAGCAGGACTATCCCGAGTATGTGAACCACAAGGCGCCCGCTGGTTCGGTGGTCATGTTGGACAACCGCAACGGGCAGGTGGTGGCGATGGCCAGCTACCCGACGTTCGACAACCGGTGGATGGAGGCCGGCATCACCGGTACGAAGTACAAGGAACTGTTCCCGAGCAAGAATCCCGATGGCACCAAGATCGACCCTGACCAATCGATTCTGGTGAACCGCGCGGTGCAGGGCAACTACAACCTCGGCTCCACGATCAAACCCTTTGTGGCCTGGTCGGCGATGCACTCTGGGCTGATCACACCCAACGACGTGTACCTCGACCAGGGCACGTACACGCTGAGCCAGATTCCGCCTGAGGACTGTCAGAACAACGGCGGCAACTTCAAGTGCGTGTTCAAGAACGCCACCTGCGGCAACGGCAGGCCATGCCAGTACGGGCCTGTCAACGTGGAGAGCGCACTTGCGGTGTCCAGCGACGCGTTCTTCTACAGGCTCGGGGAACTGTTCTACTACGCCAGCAGGAAACAGCCCGAGGGTGACCCCAACCTGCTGAAGGTCAACCTGCAACGGTTCGGCTTCGGCAACAAGACCGGTGTGCAGTTGCCCTACGAGTGGAGTGGGCGCATTCCCGACGACGCCACCAAGAAGGCCCTCGTCGAGGCGGGGGTTCTGGCACCAGGTGAGGAGCCTCGCTTGTTGGTGGGCGACGAAGTGCAGGTGGCCATCGGGCAGGGTCTGATGGCCGCCACGCCATTGCAGATCGCGGTTGCCTACTCCACGCTGGCGACAGGCGGTTTCCGCCAGCAGCCGACAGTGGTGAAGGCGATCTATTCACCGCTGACACCCGACCTGTCGCCAGGAGTCGCCGACCTGGAGAGCGGAACCATCGTCAAGTCGTACGACAAGCCGACGATCGTCGATCAGTTGGAGGACAACGGCTCGCTGGGTGCCATCGGTAGCGGCCTGCATCGTGTCATCCGTGGCCCTGGCACCGTCTACAAGGACGGTCCCCACAGACCAACCGGTTTCACGTTGTTCAAGGACTCCGATTTCGACGTGTCCGGTAAGACGGGAACTGCCCAGGGCGCTGGCAACCTGCCGTGGAACGACTCCTCGGCGTTCGGCGCGTATGGCAGCACCGATGCGCTGCCCTACACAGTGGTGGCGTACCTGGAGAAGAGTGGGTACGGCGCAAAGGCGGCCGGTCCGGTCACCAAATGCATGTTCACTGCTCTCAGCGATCCCACTGTGATGGCGCCGGTGCTCATCAGCGACACGTTGGACCTCGGCTCGACGTTGCCGGCACCATCCAACCCGCTGGCGAAGGCGGCATGCCTGACGGGGATCCCTGATGGGCAGAAGGGGTAGCGCCGCATGACGATGACCTTCCTGCAACGCAAGCCCGACTCGGGTCTTGGCAATATCCGCTCCAGCCCCAGTGCGCCGTCGCGCAACATCGATTGGGTCTTGCTGCTGGCGCAGAGTGTGCTCTCCGTGATTGGGCTGGCGGTCATCTACTCCGCCTCGCACACCAAGTTCACTGATCCATTCCTGTTCGTCACTCGCCAAGAGGTGTTCCTGATCGGCGCCTTCATCACGATGATCATCGTGATGAGCTTCGACTATGACTGGTGGAAGGATCGATCCCGATTCCTCTACGGCGTCACCATCATGTTGTTGGTGCTGGTCATCCTGATCGGTGCCGTCAGCGGCGGCGCTGCGCTCAGCTTCGACCTCGGCCCGCTCAAACTGCAGCCAGCCGAGTTCGCCAAGTTCACGGTGCTGCTGATTGTGGCTGCGTACCTCGGTGATGACCGCAGCGACGAGCTGCCGTATCACCGCTTCATCATCGGGCTGGTACTGGTGGGGGTTCCGGCGGCACTGATCATCATCCAGCCTGATCTCGGGTCGGCATCAGTGCTGATCACGATGGCCATGGGCATCATGCTGGTGGCGGGTGCCAAGGCTCGTTACATGTTCATGATCACGGCGGTCTCACTGGCAACAGTGGGTGCTGCGGTGGTCGCTGGTTTCGTCAACGACTACCAACTGCTCCGATTCCGGGCGTTCCTTCACCAGGATTCACGCGAAAAAGACCTGCAGGATGTCATCTACCAGGGTCGCAACGCGATTCGAGCCCTGGCCACTGGTGGTATCGACGGCAAGGGTTGGCTGCAGGGCCCCATCACGAATGCGAAAAACGACATTCCCGTGCAGTGGGCAGACTTCCCGTTCTCCGCGGTGGGCGAGCAGTTCGGGCTGATTGGTTGTGCAGTCGTGATTGGGCTGTACGCCTTGCTGCTGCTGCGAATCTGGCGCATCGCGCACCTCTCGCGCGACCTGCTGGGTACCTACATCTGCGTCGGCGTTTTCGCAATGTTGCTGTGGCAGATCTTCCAGAACATCGCCATGACCGTCGGCATCATGCCTATCACCGGTCTGCCGCTGCCATTCATCTCGTACGGCGGGTCAGGCATCGTCACCTTCTTCGCGCTGATGGGTTTGGTCCAAAATGTGCACATGCGCCGGTACCGATAGCCATCACTGTGGCCCGTAGACGGTGACGGTAGGCTGTCCAGAACATGAATTCCCTCTGGGCGCGGATCAAACCGCTCCTGGCTCGGTTCACAAAGCCAGCCCGTGACATCGGGTGCGAGATCGGCGTGGCAACCCACCGGCAGGCGCTGGTGATGGTTCGTTGGCTGGTCGTATCGCCCGAAACCTGCGAGTTCGGCGTGTCCAACCAGGGGTTGCAGGTCCACCACGAACTCAAGAACGAGCGCGACACGCACGTCGCCCCGCGCAACGACGCGCGCCCGACCACACCACACGATCCAACGCGACGGCATGCAGCTGGGTTCTTCCCACGCACGTCGAGTCGCGACGCGCGCCCTCATGGGGTGCGCATGAGAAGGGACTGCACCAATGGACAACAACGAGCTCGATCTGGCACAGGCTGCCGAGAGCGCCGAGCAGGCTGCGCCGCAGCCAGCGGAGATCGTCGAGGCTGAGCCGGCGGACAGTTCCGCTGACGGACTGGACGGGACGGAATCGCTGGACGATCCGACGGTCACCACGGCTGCGCGCAAGCGCCGCCGCGGTTCGCGTGGCGGCCGGAATCGAAAGAAGCCGCGCCCGGCCGGCGAGGCAGGAGCCGATGACGACGATGACGACGATGACGACTTCGACGACGATGATGGCGGAGTTGACGATGATGGCAGAGTTGACGATGACGGCGGAGTTGACGACCACGATGTGGCCGCGGGTACCGCACCGAAGGAAACGCCGCCGGTGAAGAAGGCGGCCCCTCGTCGTCGGCCAGCCGCTGCCATTGAGAACGACGTCGAGTTGCCGGATCGATTGAGCGAGGGCCGGCCGTCGCCAGAGGCAGCAGAGAAGGCGCTCGTGCGCCGGCCGCAGATCGGCGACACCCGTCCATCATTGGCTGCGCCGGCGATTCCGCCGCCCGGGCCGGCCAACGGGCAGCCGACCACGAAGAACACTCAACGCGCCAAGACTCCGACGACCGGCGGCATCCAGAAGTCGAACGGCAACTCGAAATCGAACGGTAACGGCAACACGCCGCCTGATCAGCGGTTTGCCGACAGCGTTGACGCCGACCAGGCTGGCGAGAGCGAGGCCGCGAAGAAGAAGCGTCGCCGTGGCGGTAAGGGTCGCGGCACCGGCGGTGGTGGCGGCGGCGGGCAGGGTGGCCGCAACGAACCGATGCCTGAGATGGATGCCGATGTGCTCGAGCGTCGCCGTGGCCGGGAGCGCAACGGTCGCCCCGTTGGCCGCTACCTGATGTGCGTGCAGGTGCGCCCCACCCTTACCCAGGTGGCTGTGCTGGAAGGCCGCACGCTGATCGAGCACTACGTCAGCCGTCCCGCCGACGATGTCAGCCAGATCCACGGCAACATCTACGTCGGCAAGGTGCAGAACGTGCTGCCTGGCATGGAGGCAGCGTTCGTCGACATCAGTACGCCGAAGAACGCCGTTCTGTACCGCGGCGACGTGCAGTACGACCAGGAAGACATCGTGCAGAAGCACGACCAGCCGCGGATCGAGCAGATGCTGAAGTCCAAGCAGCTGATCGTGTGCCAGGTCACCAAGAACCCGATCGGCGCCAAGGGTGCGCGACTCACTCAGGAGGTGTCGCTGCCGGGCCGTTTCGTGGTGCTGATCCCGAACTCGAAGACCTACGGCATCTCCAAGCGCCTGCCCGACGATGTGCGCAAGCGCCTGCGCAACATCTTGGACCGCGTCAAGCCTGCCGAGCACGGTCTCATCGTTCGCACGGCTGCCGAGAATGCCACCGAGCACGAGCTGCGTGCCGACATGACCCGGCTGCTCGACCAGTGGAACATCATCGAGGCCAAGGCCAAGAAGGCCGGCGGTCCGGCGCTGCTGTACCGCGAGCCCGAGCTGGCAGTGCGAGTCATCCGTGAAGAGTTCAACTCGGAGTACCGCGGCATCGTCATCGACGACCAGCGCCTGTTCGACGACGTTCACGACTATGTCAACGCGTTCAACCCCGAGCTTGCCGACCGCGTCGAGCGTTACGACGCCGAGGAGGAGGGTCTGCCGATTTTCGAGCGGTTCCACATCCACGAGCAGCTGCACAAGGCGCTGGATCGCAAGGTGTGGTTGCCCAGCGGCGGCTCGCTGATCATCGAGCACACCGAAGCGCTGACGGTCATCGACGTCAACACCGGCAAGAACGTTGGCACCTCGAATCTGGAGGAGACGGTCTTCCGAAACAACCTGGAGGCGGCCGAGGAGGTCGCCAAGCAGCTGCGATTGCGCGATATCGGTGGCATCGTCGTCATCGACTTCATCGACATGGAGATTCGCGAGAACCGCCGCAAGGTCGTCGATTCGTTCCGCTCGGCGCTTGCTCGTGACAAGACCCGCACGCAGGTGTTCGACATCACTGAGCTGGGCTTGGTGGAGATGACGCGCAAGCGCATCGGTGAGGGCCTGCTGGTCAACTTTGCCGATCAGTGCCCCAACTGTGAGGGTCGAGGCGTGGTCATCGACGCCGCATCGCTGGAATGAGCCAGCAAGTTCGCCTTCATCCGGTTGGTCGGGCTCTGTTCCACGCTAGGATCGCAGAGCTATGTACGCAGTAATCGCATCTGGCGGGAAGCAATCCCGCGTCGCCGAGGGCCAGCAGGTCCACGTCGAACTGCTCGACGCCGAGCAGGGTTCTGAAGTGTCCCTCACCCCTGTGTTGGTGGTGGATGGCGAGACTGTTCTCGCCACCCCCGACCAGCTCAAAGGCGCCTCCGTCACCGCCAAGGTGGTGGGTTGGGCGAAGGGCCCGAAGATCGACGGCTTTACCTACAAGCGCCGCACTAACCAGCGTCGTCGCTATGGGCATCGTCAGAAGTACCACGTCATCGAAATCACCTCGATCAAGAAGGGCTGAGCCTCATGTCAAAGACAAAAGGCGGCGGGTCAACCCGCAACGGTCGCGATAGCAACGCTCAGCGCCTCGGCGTGAAGGTGTTCGGCGGCAGCGCAATCAACTCCGGCACCATCATCCTTCGTCAGCGCGGCACCAAGTTCCACCCCGGCAACAACGTCGGTATCGGTGGCGACGACACGCTGTTCGCTCTCACGCAGGGAACCGTGCAGTTCGGTCACCGCAAGGGCCGTCGCGTTGTCGACGTCGTCCCAGTCGAAGCCACTCCGGTCGCCTGAGCAACCCAGATTCTGAACGACAAGTTCTGATTGAATGCCCGGCCGTCCGGCCGGGCATTCGCCCTTTTCGGCCCATCCGCCCAGCTGCATTCGCTGGTCCACGCCGGGAAGTGACGCGCTCTCAACGCCCGGGCCTGGCTCACAGCTGCAAAACGCGTCACTTGGCTGGTGGTGCGGTCAGGCGAGGGTGTCGATGCCTTGGGGGAGTTGGTCGAGGGGCCAGCCCAGCAGCGCTACGCCCTGGCGACAAGCAAAGCGGTCGGTCATGCCGCCGACGTAGGTGACCGCGGCGTGCAGCGCTTCAGCGCTGTTGGCATCGAAACTGTTCGCATTGGGCAGCAGCCCGGGCCGTTGTGCGTACGACTCGACCAGCGCCTGTAGCAGATTGATGACGGCCGTGGCCTGGGCGGTGGACGCCGGACGAAGGTAGATGTTGTCGTAGTTGAAACGCCGGAAGGCCGCGAGTGCCTCCGCCAGCGGCGCCACCATGCCAATGCGGCCGGAGGCCCGAGCAGCATCGATCATGCCGTAGACAAATGCGCCCAGCTGTTCGCGGCGCAGCACGCCACATCGTTCGCGAACGAGCTCGGGCAGCATCTCCGGAGTGACGACACCGGTTGCAACTGCGTCTTCGAAGTCGTGACAGACATAGGCGATTCGGTCCGCCCAGCTGACAACTTCACCCTCCGGGGTGCCCGGTGCCGGCCGGCTCCAACTGTGGTTGCGAATGCCATCGAGCGTCTCTGCGCACAGGTTCAGCGAGAGCAGCGTGACATCGGCACCCCAGGTTGCGTGATCAAAGCCACCCGGTACATAGGGGCTGAGCGCGTCTTCGCTGGCATGACCGCCAGGCCCGTGCCCGCAATCGTGCCCGAGGGCTATGGCCTCTGCGAGCGCGACATTGAGTCCCATCGCTCGGGAAACCGACGTTGCAACCTGTGCAACTTCCAGCGCGTGTGTGAGGCGAGTGCGCTGATGATCGTCGGGGAAGACGAACACCTGGGTCTTGCCGGCGAGGCGGCGAAAGGCGTTGGCGTGCAAGATGCGGTCACGGTCGCGTTCGAAACAGGTGCGCCACTCGTCGGGCTCTTCTTCGGTAGCGCGACTGCCTGCACCGAAGGCTCTGGTGGCCAACGTCGCCTGGGCGCTCTCCTCGCGCTCCTCACGTGCGCGGCGGGGGAGCAGGATTGCGTTACCGCTGCCCGCCCACGAGTCGGCATGGGCCAGCCGGACACCTGTCGTGTCGAGACCTGCTGTGTCGCGGCCGGCCGTGTCGCGGCCCGTCATGCCGTGGCCCGTCATTGTCGCGGCCCACCGCTGCGCTCGCTCGTCCATGCCGGTCACTGTTCGAAGGGTACCCGCGACGACGCCCGCCAAGCCGGGCAACCCGCGTGTCAGCCTGCCCGGTAGCCTCTGAGGGTCCTATGAGCTCCTTTGTCGACGAAGCCCAACTGAATGTGCGCGGCGGCGACGGCGGCGCGGGCTGCGTCTCCTTCCGCCGTGAGGGGCCGGTCGCATTCGGAGGGCCCAACGGCGGCGACGGTGGCAAAGGTGGCGATGTGTGGTTGGTCGCCAGCCGTAACTCGGCCTCGCTACTGGCGTTTCGCGACCACCCGCACCGTCGCGCAGGCGATGGGGTGCACGGTATGGGCAAGGACCAGCACGGCAAAAAGGGCAAGGACCTGGAAGTGATGGTGCCGGAAGGCACCGTCATCAATGATCTGCACACTGGCGAGCTGTTGGCCGACCTGGCCAATCACGGTGATCGATGGCTGGCTGGTGCCGGCGGTCGGGGCGGGCGCGGCAACGCCAAGTTCGCCTCCAACCGTCGCCGCGCCCCAACGTTCGCCGAGCAGGGTGAAGAGGGTGACGAGCAGTGGTTGAAACTGGAGCTGAAGCTGATGGCCGATGTGGCACTGGTCGGTTTCCCCAATGTGGGCAAAAGTACGCTCATCAGCGTGATCAGCGCTGCCAAGCCGAAGATCGCCGACTATCCGTTCACCACGCTGGAACCAAACCTTGGCGTCGTTCGCTACAACGACACCGAGTACATCGTCGCCGACATTCCTGGCCTCATCGAGGGTGCCAGCGAAGGTAAGGGCCTTGGCCATCG
>Ga0105047_10015622_pt1 | contig 11947 bp, 9 predicted proteins | sample MAT04_FD_78384 | JGI IMG/M metagenome (GOLD analysis project Ga0105047, IMG submission 78384) | Freshwater microbial communities from Lake Fryxell liftoff mats and glacier meltwater in Antarctica - MAT-04 (megahit assembly) | ecosystem: Environmental > Aquatic > Freshwater > Ice > Liftoff... | reverse complement strand
GATGCGCGCCAGCGCAATCAACGGCCCGGCGTCGGCAATCACGACGCGACGGCTCACGCGGCGGGTTTGGTCAGCCCAGGTTTGGTCAGTCCAGGTTTGGTCAGCCAGTCACGCGCCACGCGCATCTCGTCGGTGGCCTTGTCATCGCCGGTGAGCGCAATGCGCATGCTGGACAAAAGCGTCAGCATCTCAGCCAGCGGCTTACTTGCCACGCGAGCGGCAAAGCCTGCCGACACCGAGCCGCTGCGGAACAGCGCCACGGCCAGCGCCACGCGCACGGCGGGCAAATCAGGCAGGCCCAAGCGTTCTAGGTCGATCAGCAAGGCTTGTGGGCGATCGCGGTTCATCACCACAACCATGTCCTCCAAGCGCGCAGCGGCCAAGGCCGTGCTGGGGTTGTTCTTGAGCTGGCGGATGTTGACGGTCTGCATGACGGGCTCGAGGTGGGGCTCTATTTGGGCCTACGGAGCGTAGGAACATTGGCAGTTTAACAGCCGAAACCGGTGTTTCGAGCAGCCAACAGGCGCGCTAGGCTGCGCACCGGGTCCGGGCCGACAGGCGTTCTCAAGGTGCATGCACGGCACGATGCTGGTTTTCCACCCAGGCGCGCGGAATGGCGGCGAAAGAGGTTTCAAGAATTAGCGGCAAGGTGTGGCCATCGATGCTGGCCACCTGCGGCTGTGGCGTCGGCAACAGCAGCCAAAGCGAGGGCGTACGACCGGGGCGGCCCACTTCGGCTTCCAGCTCGCCGAACAGGTGCATCAGCTCAAAGCGAGCCAGCAGGCCCGGGTGCAGCAGCAGAATTGGCCGGGCGGACTCCAGCAGCGCACTGCGCACAGCCGGCAGACAGCGCTGCACCAGCTGCAGCAAGCGGTTGGCATCGGGGCTGTGCGCTGCCGCGCTGTCAGCGCGCAGCACCACGCTCCAGTCGGCCCCCAGCGCGGCGGCCTGCGCCTTCATGGCCGCCAGCAGCAGCGCATCGAGATTCACCGGTTTAAGCGCGTTCACCCCAGCCCCACCGAAGCGGCGCAGCAGCTCGCGCTCGGCTGCCGTGGCCGTTACCGGCTCGGTGCTCAGCACCAGCAGCCCGCCCTGGCGCAGCTTGTGCTGCAGGCGCTGCTCAAGCTGCTCGGCATCGACCAACAGACCGCGGGCGGCATCGGAATAGGTATCGGTGCGCTGGCGCTGGATGCGGTTGGCGGTGCTGACACTGAGGCCGGAATCGAGCTCACGGCAAACGTAAGTTCCGCCGTCGCGGTGCGGATCCCATACCAGCGGTGCACCCGCTTCCTCCAGCAGACGATCCAACAATTGCCGCTGCGGCGGCAGCTGCTCGGCCTCTGGATAGCGACCGCGCACCCGTGCCAGTAAATCGGCATGCTTGATTTCCCACAGGCCGATCAGCGCGTTGAGTGACTGCTTCAGCGCCTGCAGATAGGGCATGCGCCGCCGGTAGATCTCCTGCCGACTGGACAGGGCTGCGTCCATTGAGGCGCTGGTGGCCAAGCGCAGCAGCCGCGATGAGGACATGGCGGGGTGACCAGCCTCGGCCGGCACATCCTGCGGCACCGGTACGCGCCGCAGGGCTTCCAATGCACGCGCGGGCGGCAGCAGCGGATCGGCGAGCGCACAGCCATCCGCATTGGCGCCCAGCTGACGCGCGTAGTGCGCCCAGCAAAGGTGCGTAGCGATCAGATTGAACGGATGGTGCTCGAAGCCTTGGAAACGCGGCTTTTCAAGTTGCGACTCGGCTTCAAGCGCAGAACGCACCACGGCGCTGGCCAGCCGCAGGCGTGATCCCTCCTCCTGCAGCGCGCAGCCGCGCAGCGCCAGCACCGCCTCGGCCAACTCCAACGCGGTCATCACCCCGCCCTGAATGCCGATCAACGTGTAAATTTGCGCGCGCAGCTCGGTAAACGCCGGCATCTTGAGCCAGCGCTCGCGGGCCTTGATCAGCGCGTTGGCAAAGAGCTGGCGAGAGATCTGACCGGCACCGGCGGACGCGCCAGGTGTTGGCCAGACGCCCGGCTTCACGCCGTCATCCAGACCCAAATAGTGCTCAAGCGCGTCATCTTCGGGTGCTTCCGCGGAGGCCGCGCGTTTGGGTAACAGCACCTCGGCCAGCTCATTGATCGAAATCAGCAGCTTGCTATCAAGACTGTCGCTGTCGTCTTGTTCGTAGGGGCTGCTCTGGCCGGGCACCAGCAATGGCCGCAGGCGCGCCAAATCCTTGGCCTTCTCGCGGATCTCGCGGCGAATGCGATCGCCGACGCTCTTCAGGTAGCGAAAGCGCACCCGATCGACGCCCAACAGCTCGCGCACAGTGTTGATGCCCATACGCGACAGCACGTCCTGAGATTCTAGGCTGTAGCCGAGTTCAGCCATCGTGGCGGTGGCACTCAGCGTGAGTGCCAGGGTTTCAAAGCTGCTTGACGGAGCGGCGGAGGTGGCCTCAGCACTGGCGCGCTCGAACGTGCCACGCCAGGCGCGCAGCATGTCCTCGGCGTTATCGAAACGCTCGCGGAAGTCGCGCTTGAGCGCCTTGGCGAAAAACGCGGTGAGCGGATCACGCAGGTTTGGATCAAAGGCGTCCGACTCGATGCTGGCTTCAACGTCGAGCACGGCAGCAGCCGATTGCCCGTCGCCAAAGCGCGGCGGCCGCCCCACCGCCATCTCATGCAGGGTCACCGCGGCGGCGTAGCGCTCTGCATACAGATCCCAGCGCCGGTGCGAGCGCAGCGAAAGGAACGGATCGAGGTAGGGCGGCGTGCCGGCGCTGATGTTTTCAACCGGCGTGCGGCTCAGGGAAAAATCGAACAGCACCAGCTTGAGCCGGCCACTGGCCGATTTGGTGATCCCGATGTTCTCCGGCTTGATGTCGCGGTGGATGACGGCCTGGTTCTCCAACTCGCGCACCGCGTCGATCAGTTCTTCACCAAAGCGCCGCAGCAAATCCACCGAGAGGCGGCCAGTGCGCTTGATGAATCCTCCCAGCGTTTCGTCGCCGGCACTGCGCAGCAGCAAAGCCGTGCGCCCGGCAATTTCCAGCGTCTTGTGCCATTCGACGATATTGCTGTGGCGCAGCTTGGCCAGCGCCTGAGCCTCTGCCCGGAGTGCATCGTTTTGACCCGCATCGGTGGCGACCTTGAGCGCCTGTGGCTCGTCGTCAGAGTCGCGTCTGACCAGCAGCACATCGGCTGAGGAGCCGCGACCCAATCGGGAAACCACGCTGAAGCCGCCTTCCAGCCGATCACCGGGCCGCGCCAGACTGGGATCGACGGTGGCTTCCGGATCGGGCGTGGTCAGCTCGTCTTCGACCGCCTCAAGCTCGGCCAAGAAGTCCTTGATGCTGTCGTAGCGCGCAAGAATGTCGGGATTGGTGGCGTAGCGGATCAACTCGGCCAGCTTGGGCGTGCAGCCGTCCATGACATCCGCCAACTGCAATCCCTGATGCTGGCGCAATCGCGTCTGCAGGGTCAGTGAGTCGTCTGCCGGCGCTTGTCCGCTGAACACCAGGTAGGCCAAGCTGCCGAGCGCATAGACGTCGAGCTCGGCGCTGTGGGCCACCTCGGCATGGGCGGTTTCTGGCGCCAGATAAACCAGGCCCGGATCCTCCACGTAGTCCTCAACGTGCTTGGTGCCGGTGGTGCGATGCAGGCTAGATGGGTCCTCAGCACTGCGCGAGGCGGTCTGCCAGTTCATCAACTGCACGCGCAATTCGATATTTGGCCAACCGCGGATCAGGACATTTTGCGGTGCCAGGGCGCGATGGTAGAGGCGCTTGCCGTGGGCAAAACGCAGTACCTCAGCGATGTCCCGCACCAGCTGCAGGCGCTGGCTGATCGACAGCTTGGCGCCGTGTTCGTGCATCAGATGGTCGAGCCGAAGCGCGGCCGGATCGTGATCAAACACAAGCGCCGGACCGAGCTCGGTCTCTTTGTATTCGCGGCAGCGCAGAATCCCGGAGTGCTCGATGCCCTCCAGCATTTGGAACTCGCGCTTGGCGCTGCGCACGCGCGATTGCCGAGCGTCGGCACTTTCTGCGGATGCGAGGGTGTAAATGCGCACCCGCCGCTGCACCGATTCAACGCTGACGTGTTGTCCCAGCCAGTCCTGGAAGCGCTCACCCTCGGTCAACAGCTTGACCAGCGCGTATTCGCCCACCGTGCGGTGCTTATTGGACTGGCGGATGCCGGCCTCAGCAAGCGCTTTTGCCAACGCCCGAATTTGCTGGACGCTGATCGGCGGCTGCGTGGTGTTGCGAACGCCCAGCGTCAGCGCACGCACGATGCCATCGTCGCCTGGACGCCCGGGTGATCCGCGCAAGACGACGCCGGCCCGGGCACGATCCTGCAGATCGCACCTTAGGCTTGTCGCCGACAAAAAGACCAGCGGTTCGACATAGGGCAGCCGCACCTTGGCCTTGGTGATTGCCGGCTGTCGGCGCAGGATGCTGGCCAGACGCTTCGATTTGCGATCCGTCAGCAGCAGCGGATTGTCGACCGAGAACTCGCGGCCCTCGGTGCGCCAGGTCCAGGTGTGCGAATCACCGCGCACTTCGCCGGGGCGCGACTTGATCTCCACCACGAACAGCCCGGCCGGACTCAAAACCAGAGCGTCGACTTCGTTGACCTTGCCCTGGTCGTCAATGAACTCGAAGTTGGTCCAAACATGCCATGGGTCGTGGTTCGGCAACTGCTCCCGCAACCACTGCTGCGCCTCCCGCTCCCAGGCGAAATTGGACGCTGCAATCTCGTGCCAACGCGTGGACGCCAGGCTCATGCCGCACTCCCGACGTCATCCGCTACAAACTCCAACAGGTCGCTCACTTGGCAATCCAGCAGCGCACACAAACGATCCAGGGAATGCAGATCCAACCTAGTCGCCCGCTCCTGGCAAAGCGCCGTCACCGTACTGCGATTCAACCCCGACATCCGCGCAACCTCCGCAACCCGTAACTTCCGTCGCTCAATCAACGTGGAGAGGTGACAGCGAATCATGGACGTAGACGCCTAGCAGAGTCGGGGTGCTGCGCAGCGTAGCATTTCGCATGCGTGGCTATTGGCCTACGTGACCCCTAAACCTTTTCAGCCCCATTTAGCCACCAGTGGATTGCGCACGCGCAGTCGGGGAAAGCGCGTGAATCGGCGCTCTACAGTTCGTGGGCACCGGCATCTATGCAGCAGGCGGCAATGCGGGCGTCGGGGATGGCGGCGGCGCTAGCGCCTGAACCTAACACCAGAGTTTTCAAGGTTTCGAGATGCATGGGACTGAAGCCGATCCAGCGGAAATTATGCTGGCGTACACCAGAATGTTGGTGTCGATGGCGATCATCAAGTTACTGGCCTTCGCCCGATAGGCCCATGGCGCGCGCATCGGCCTCGCTGCGCGTCAAGTCGATCATCTGGTTGACGCTGAGTTTGCTCAGCGCTTGCTGCATGCGCGCGGGGAAACGCTTCCAATGAAATCGCGCGCCCGGCTTTGCTGGCGGCGCCTCCAGAGCCAAGCGCAAACCGCGTTCCAACAGGTCCCGCAGCGTCGTGCCCTTGCGCAAAGCGTGCTGTTTCGCCTGCGCCAGCAAATCATTCGGAATTTCGACGGTGGTCTTCGCACTGTGGGCTGTATTTCGCGCTGGAAAGATTTTGCGGATGGCTGCGAGCGGCTTAAAGCCTGACGGTAAATTCGGCGCCGACGTAGCGTGGGGTGTTGACGAATCCGGTCAGATTGTTGAAGTCGACGCCGCCGACGGTTTCGATTTCGTTGAGGATATTGCGGCCGAGCACGGCCGCCTCGTAGCGACCGCCGCCCCAGACGTAGCCCAGGCGCAGACCGCCTTGCAGCAGGGGATCGCCGACGAATTCGCGGCTCTCGTACAGGAAAAAATTGACTTCGCTGCGATATGCCCAGTCGCTCTGCACATACCACTCGCCCGCGCCGATTTCGGCGCCGTAGCGGCCGCTTAGGTTCGCTGTCCACTTGGGCGACTGCGGCAGGGGATTGCCGTCGATCAATACCGTGCCTGGCGTGCGGCCGACTGGGTCGAGGACGCTGCACGGGCTGCCGCAGGGCTGTACGGCGAGGTTCGGATCATCCAGTTCGGTGCGATTGTAGGAGCCGCCGGCGGCCACGCTCAGGTTTTGCGAAAGCAGCGCTTCTAGCTCGACTTCGACGCCGCGGCCGTTGGCGCGATCGGCGTTGATCAGCGTATTGAAGTTGGTCTGGCCACCCACTGCCGTTAGCTGCAGATCGTTGACTTGATAGTCGAACAGGCTGACGTTGAGTCGCGCGCGCTGATCCCACAGATCGGCTTTCATCCCGAGCTCCAGCGAGCGCACGGTTTCTGAATCGGCAATCGACACCACATCGCCGAACAGCAGGCGCCCCTGAATCGCCGGCGCGCGGAAGCCGGTGGCGTAGCGTGCGTACAGCTGCACCGTGTCGCTTGCGCTAAAACTCAAGCTCAGATCGCCGCTGGTCTGCTGATCAGAAGGCGAGGCCTCAATGCGCGCCAGCGGACCCGCGCCGATTGGCGACACCAGCCGCTCGGCGTAAAAATCCTTGGAATCGTCGGTGTAGCGCAAACCGCCTGCCACGCGCCAGCGCTCGTCGATTTGGTAGCCCGCAGCGCCGAACAGCGCATAGGCGCGATTGTCCTGGCGCTGCTGTGCAAAGCCATTGCGCACGCTTGCCGACAGCGTGTCGTAGCTGACGTTATCAATGTTCAGACGTTCATCGTAGATCAGCGTGCCGATCTGCCAGTCGAGCGGCCCTTCCATTTGCGATTCAAGACGCAGTTCCTGGGTTAGCTGCAGATGATCGGGGATGCCATCGCCCGACTCGGCCGGAAACGGAATGTTGCCCACACCGAACGGCGGCGCGAAAGCCGCACCGAAGCCGCCGTCCACATCGCCGCGGGCGAACATATCAACCGATTCGTAAGCGCTGATCGAATACAGCTTGAAGGCGCCCAGATCCCAAGACAACCGCGCGCTCGCCCCGTTTGTATCAACATCGAGGTCGGGCTTCGCGTCCTGCGCTAGGCGGTCGAAACGAAACCCGGGGCGGATGTGATTGCTTCCGCGCACGACCAAATTCGACTGGAAGATCGCAGATCCGCCGTTTAGGGTACGGGCGTGAAATCCGAGCAGCGCCTCGAAGCCCGATCCGGACTCAAACAGCCACTGCGCGCGCACTGCGGCTTCGTCGTAGCCGCCGCGCGAATCGCTCGGCGAACGCGTGTTCTCGACGTAGTCGTCGCGATGCTGCACGAGCAGCGAGATGCGCGCTGATGATCGATTGCTAACCCCACCGCCCAGCGCGGTTTCAAGCTGGCGCGTGCCGAAGCGGCCGAAGCCGATCTTGCCGTAGGAGCTGAACGCCTGTGCAGGCCGCACGGAATCGAACTTGATCACGCCGGCGGGCGTGTTGCGCCCAAACAGCGTGCCTTGCGGCCCGCGCAGCACCTCCACGCGCGCCAGATCGAAAATCGGAAAGCCCTTTAGGGTCGGGTTTTCCTGCACCACGTCGTCGTAGACGAACGAAACCGGCTGGCTCGCGTTGAGATCGAAATCGGTGTTGCCCAGACCGCGCACGTAAAAACGCGGAAAGGTGCGCCCGAACGAGGATTCGGCCTGCACGCTCGGCACGCGCGTGCCCAAGAGCAGCACGTCATCGGTGGCTGCGCCATAGATGCCGAGCGCTTCGCCATCGACCACGCTGATCGACGCCGGAACGTCTTGCGCGTCTTCGCTGCGGCGTTGGGCGGTCACCACGACCGGAGCCAGCTTGGTCTCGTCCCGATCCGCTTGCGAATCCTGCTGTTCGGCTTCATCGGGTGCGGCGGCGGCGAGCGAGGGGAGCAATACAGTGCTGGCGATCGCCAATACAAGTCGGGTGAAACGGGCACGGATCATGGCGTTACTCTGAGATGGGAAAAAGTCGGGTTTTGCGGTGGCGAGACAAACCCAGATGACATCGGGGCAGCAGGTCGGCGGTGATCTGCTGCGGCGCGGATCAGGCTCACTTTGCGTCGGTGAATGAAGCCGGTGTAGCGGTTGATAGTGGCGATGACCAGCGCCGCTTAAACCAGCCTCACGGCGCCATGCGGTTCAACGACCAATCGTATTTTGTGTACTCGATTTTGAACTCGCCGGCCGCCATTCGGCGCTGCTGGTCCTTGTTGATGCCGAGTTCCTGGGCGTAGCGTGCAGCGAAACCCGCCACTGAATCGCTGCCGCGAAAGCTGCGTTCGAAGTCATCGCCGTACCAGTCAAAAATGCTTGATAAGTAAAGCGTGCCGGTCGCTGCATCGAAGCGATTGATCTGGCGATCGCGCAGAAAGCGCCGCGTTTGATCCTCCATTTGCGCGTCCAGCTGGGCAGCGCGATAGGCTTCCGGGCGCAGCGCCGGACAGCCGATTGAGGCGCAGTTCACCGCAAAATGGATGCGCGGATCGTCGTAGTCTGCGGCGCCGCGAATCAAGCCGTGCTCAATCCCATCGAGGCTCTGTTTTTCGCCGAACAGGCTGAAAAAGCGCTTCTTCCAGGGCGAGGAAAACAGCGAGCCCAGATCGCGGATCGACTTGAGCTTTGGGTCGCCGCCAAGGATTAATTCAACCGTCCAGGCGTTGTAGGCATTGATCAGAAACGCGCGCCGCTCGGGCTGCGGCCAGGCGTCGAACTCCGCGCGAGGGACTGCGGACACCTGCGCCAAATAGCCCTTGAGCTTTGGGCGCTCAGCGCGCATGCCGGCATAGTCAACGGTGCTTGCGGTGCCCGCGGGGTTCCAGTGCACGTGGCGCGCCAGCAGCCCCGACCAGAGCGCATGGTCGTGCTCGAAAGCCTGCGCCGGCGTTATGAAGATTGCCAATATCAGGGGGAGGAGAAAGCGAGTCATGGTTTCAGCCATTTGGGTATGTTTAAGGTTAGACCAGCAATTGGGCCGCGATCTTTCATGCGCAAAAACGCGGCGGCTATCGGGCGCGCGTAAACATCCACCGCCGCAGCGCGACATAGGCGCCGCCCAAGGCCAAGATCGCCGCAAACGGGGCGCCGTTCCAGGCGCTCCACAGTGGGTGGGCGGCGAGCAGCAGCAAGGTGAGCGCGGTTGCGGTGAGCCCGCTGCGCGGCAGGCGATCGCTGCGGTCTAACCTTTGCAGGCCGCAGGCGAGCGCGAGCCCGGGAAGGATTGAGGTCACGGCCATGTACTCAACGTAGGCGCGCCCGTGGCGCGACACCAGCTTGCGGTCTTGCCACAGGATGCCGACCAAAGAAAGCACGCTAAAGCCAGCGAAATACAGGCACTGCGCCAGGTTTGCTGCAAGCATCGCGTGCGCGGCCGCAAAGACGCCGAAGCCTAAAAAAAAGCCGTGGCGGGTGATTTTTTGGATACCAATCGGCGGGTGCACTTGGGTCCGCAGCAGCGCCATCGGCGAGCGCGAGTAAGCGCCGAGCGCAGCCATCGCGAGGCCAAGCCCAGCGAGCGCGATGATCGTCAACAGCGCTCGCGGCAAAGGCTGCTCAGCCAGTCGCAGGCCCACCGGCCCTTCTGCGCCCCATCGCGCCATCACCCACGCGAGAAGGGCAAGACCAAGCGCGGCGACGGCACTGAATAGCGCAACAAAACGCCTGTCTCCCAGACGCCGTACCAGGATAGTGCGGGTGGGTGGAAAGCCGAGCAAAACGTGGCTGCCGGCAAATACCAACCAGGCAACCAGGACCGCTATTGGCGCAGTCACCGGTTGGCCTTCGCAGGGCTTTTGCCGGCATGGGCGATGACGGCCTCATAGCCGACCCGAATCAGGCTCTCAATGCTCAGAGGAAGGTCTTCTTGGGCACGCAAGTGCGGCAGCACCGCGGCCATCGGGATGTCCACGATCGCAAAGCGAAGGGCACGCAGTGCGGGGGGATCAACCGCGCCGAGCAAGCGTTGACAAAAATCTTGCATCCCGGTTTCGAGCTGTCGCTTGAGTGCGTCGGCGCGGAGCGCCAGCGGTTCCGGCCAGCGACCGCGCAGAAAATCATCGCGCCGATGGAGCAGCAAAATACGCGCTTCGGCGGTGTGCGTGCGCGCGCGCTCGGCAACCATCAGCGCAGCATCCAGCCCCGCCCGCCACGGGTCGCGCCCGCGCAGCTTTTCGCCAAATGCGGTCTGGAAACCCTCGGCCGCAGCCAGCCAGACCTCACCGAGCAAAACATCCCGCGAACTGAAACGGTGGTAGATCGACCCCGTCGGCGCACCGGCTTCGGCCGCAATGCGCGCCATCGTCGCCAGCGCTGGGCCGTCGCGCGCGATCAGGCGCGAGGTGACGTCGATGATTTGCGCTGAATCGAATTTTGCACTGCGTGACATGCATTTAGAATACACGTTCTAGAATGTTTCTTCGCGCAATCGCGCGCGCTGCGAGTGCAAACAATCGCGTTTCCATCGGCGCTTTGCGCTGCGCCAAACCAAGCCCAATCCCAAAAAGAGTGGGCGCAATGAATCGCGCCCCGGCGCCTGAACGGCGTTAAGGCTGACATTTGCCATAGACTCGTCCCGAATCGTGCCGCTGAGGTTACCAATGAAGCCGTTGATCGCCCTTGTTATTGCGTCGGCGCTTGGCGCGTGCGGCGCAGCGCCCCAGCGGTTGCCTCCGGACACACCGAAAATCACGCCAATAGCGCCAGCCAGCGTCGATCCGCAGGCCGCATTTATGGCGGCACTGCGCAAACACTGCGGGCGCGCGTACGCGGGGAAAATCATCACTAACACCCCCGAGGAGTTGAATGACCCGTTTGCCAATAGCGCGCTGGTCATGCACGTGCGCGAATGCGCCGAAAACAGCGTCAAGATCCCGTTTCACGTTGGCAACGATCATTCGCGGACGTGGGTGATCAGCCGCAGCAAGGCGGGCCTTCGCCTTAAGCACGATCATCGCCATGCCGATGGCAGCCTTGATGTGTTGACCCAGTACGGCGGTGACACCGTGGAATTGGGCGCCCCGACCCGCCAGACGTTCCCGGTCGACGCCTTCAGCATCTCGCTCTTTGAGCAGCAGGACCGAAGCATCTCGACGACCAACATTTGGGCGATCGAAATCGTGCCGGGTGAGTACTATCGGTATGAGCTCTCTAGGCCCAACGGGCGGCTATTTCGAGTGGAATTCGATTTGCGCCGCCCGGTCTTGAATCCACCGACGCCGTGGGGCCATCCGGCGCTGCCAGGCGACGCTGCCGCGACTGACTGAGTTGCCGCCAATCGCGTCACGCCGCGCGGGTGTTGGTTACGCCTAACAGCGTGCCGCGGCGCAATCGCCGCGGCAAGTCATTAGGTGATCAAAGCGATGCACGATTTCCCAACACGGCGAATGTTCTGCGCCAAGGGCTCTTGTTGAGAGCTTAGCTTTGCGCTGATCGTGCTAGATCGGGTCACCCCTTTCCATCCTTTTTTTCGGCCGCGTCTTTCTCTTTGTCCTTCTCTTTGCGCGAACTCGGATTGCCGTCTTCCGCTGGCGGTGATTGCTCCTGCGGAACTTTCTGCTGTTGCTGTTCTTGCCGAGCCTGCTCGGCGCGTTGAGCCTGGGCGTTGGCGTCCTGCTGGCGCTGCTCTTCTTTGCGCTGGGCCTCCTGCTGGCGCGCCTGCTCCTCGCGCTGCGCTTGCTCGTCGCGCTTCGTCTGGGCGTTGGCGTCCTGCTGGCGCTGTTCTTCCTTGCGCTGGGTCTCCTGCTGGCGCGCCTGCGCCTCGCGCTGCGCTTGCTCGTCGCGCTTCGTCTGCGCGTTGGCGTCCTGCTGGCGCTGCTCTTCCTTACGCTGGGTCTGCTGCTGGCGCGCCTGCTCCTCGCGCTGCGCTTGCTCGTCGCGCTTTATCTGCGCATTGGCGTCCTGCTGGCGCTGTTCTTCCTTGCGCTGGGTCTGCTGCTGGCGCGCCTGCTCCTCGCGCTGCGCTTGCTCATCGCGCTTTAACTGCG
>Ga0105047_10015621_pt1 | contig 11947 bp, 8 predicted proteins | sample MAT04_FD_78384 | JGI IMG/M metagenome (GOLD analysis project Ga0105047, IMG submission 78384) | Freshwater microbial communities from Lake Fryxell liftoff mats and glacier meltwater in Antarctica - MAT-04 (megahit assembly) | ecosystem: Environmental > Aquatic > Freshwater > Ice > Liftoff... | reverse complement strand
GCTAATTGTCTGGGAGGGCGACCGTGTACTTTCATTCGCAGACGTTCCTATACCTGTTTCTGCCGATGGTCCTGATCGGCTATTACGCACTGCAATGGCTGTTGCTAGGGAATGCGCGGACATTGCGAACGACCGCGCAGAATGCCTTTTTGTTCGTGGCAAGCGTGTTCTTTTACACGTGGGGCGAGAGAGGATTCGTGCTCGTGTTGCTAGGATCTCTGGCAGCGAACTATGCTTTTGCGAACGCCATTGCCCGCAATCAGATAGCGAACCGGAGCGGCAAACGATGGCTGGTTGCGGCTATCGTTTTCGATCTCGGACTGCTCGTCTACTTCAAGTACATGGGGTTTCTTGCGGCGAATCTGTCGCTGCCGATCGAGGATATTCACCTGCCAATCGGCATCTCGTTCTTCACATTCCAAGCGATTAGCTACGTGACTGACGTCTATCGTCGCGAGGTACCCGCACAACAAAATTTCCTCCGCTTCGGGCTATATGTGTTCCTTTTCCCGCACCTCATCGCGGGACCGATTGTCCGCTACAAAGACATCGCCAGCCAACTGTCCGTACGCTGTGTCACACGGGACACATTCGCCGAAGGCGTACGGCGGCTAATCTTCGGACTCGCGAAGAAAGTCTTAATTGCCGACACGCTCGCCGTGGTCGCCGATCAATTGTTTCAGCTACCGGCATCGGACCTCACCGCATCGGCAGCGTGGCTCGGAATGGTGTGCTATGCGCTACAAATCTACTTCGATTTCTCCGGCTACTCGGACATGGCCATCGGCCTCGGGAAGATGATCGGCTTCGACTTCCTCGAAAATTTCAACTATCCGTATACGGCAGCGAGCGTCACCGAGTTCTGGCGGCGCTGGCATATCTCGCTGTCGAGTTGGTTCCGCGACTACGTCTACGTCCCGCTCGGCGGCAACCGAGGCGGCAAGACGTACCGCAACTTACTCATCGTTTTCGTGCTCTGCGGGGTATGGCATGGTGCGAACTGGACTTACCTGATTTGGGGCGTGCTACACGGTGTGCTACTCATCATCGAACGGCTCGGCTTCGGCGTTCTATTATTGAAGCTCCCCCGGCCATTGCGACATGTGTATACACTCGTCGTTGTCACTATCGGCTGGACGTTCTTCCGTGCGCAAACTCCGGCACAGGCAGTCGCGATAATCGGCGCGATGTTTGGGTTCGCAGAAGGCACGTACACCGCGACGGACCTCGTCAAAAATTCCACCATCGTCGCGCTCGTTGTCGGTGCGATTGCGGCACTGCCGGTGCATCGACTAGCCACGCGATGGCAAAATTGCGGCTGGGGCATCGAAGCCGTGGGTCACGTGGTGAAGCTCGCCGCGCTGATAGGAATCATGCTGGTCGTGGCGGCGTGGCTCGCGGGGAATACCTATTCTGCATTCATTTACTTCCGGTTTTAAAGCATGAAACGCATTGCGAACGTGGCCACGATTCTGCTATTCACTGCGGGACTTCTCACACAAGCGTACGGGTTTCTATTCCGCGAAGCCGAGTGGCCCGCGTCCGAGAAGCGCCCGCAAAACGCACCACCACCAATGTTGTTCAAGCGCTGGGCGTTCCAAGTGTTCCCGTTCATGTTCGATGCGTACTTCAACGACCGCGTCGGATATCGAACGGAACTCCTCGATCTCAAGCGCGACATCACCTACGGCCTCTTTGGCGAAACGACGTCGAACATCGTTTTGGTCGGCAAGAATGGCTGGCTATACTTCGATAATGTGGGATTGTCAGCACGTGCACAAGACCCGGAGGGCACGCTCGAACCGAACGTAGAAGCGTGGGCGAGCGTGCTCGAAAAACGCCGCGATTGGCTCGCGAAGCGCGGCATCGTCTACATCGTCTACATCGCTCGCGAAAAGTCGATCATCTATCCCGAACACTTACCCGATTCGCTACAGCGACATCCGCCTGTCGACCTCGTTCCGGTTTTACTTGCGAGGCTAAAGCAAGCGAACGTACGCGCAATCGACCCGTATATACAGCTGATCGCGGCGAAGCCGACGGCAATACACCCCCTGTATTTGATGAACGATTCGCATTGGAGTGGCACCGGTATGTCAGTCGGGTATCGGCCACTTGCGGAGGAGCTCGAGCGCGCGGTGCCGGGCTATCGTGCGAAGCCGGATACGGCGTTCAATTTCTTGCCGTACATACGAAAGGAAGCCGATTTGACGACGGCCCTCGGGCTGAAACCCGGTGACAAGACCGAGTCGACCGTCCACTGCGGCGAATCGAATAATCCATCAATAGAAGTACCGGACGACGATGTGGCCGCGCTGCTAATTTCGGGCGGGAAACCGCTTGCGCATCTACCATCGCGACGAACTGTGTGTTCGACTGCTACGCCGCATGGTGTGATGCTCCACGATTCGTTCGGCGCGGATTTCCGGCGAATGTTCGCGTCCGATTTTCAACGACTGACCGCTGCCGGAACTTACGGCTTTCCCACTGCACTCATCGAAGCGGAGAAGCCGAACGTAGTGATTCAACTTTTCGTCGATCGCGTACTACGCTTCGTCCCTGCAACCAATCCGCCCGAGTTGCTGAAGTAGCTAAATTCGTACGATTTCCAGCGTTGGCACTGCTGTCAGTGCGGTGTCAGCGATAAATAGACTCCCAGCGTTCGGCGATGTTTTCCGCATCTCCGTTGGCATCGCCTCCGTACAGGTCGTCAGCACGAGTTTGATCTTTCCCTTGATGTTTACAAGTAGCGGACACGTGACTCGTGGGGAGCCGGGCGTCGTCCATTCTTCGATCGCTTTTCCGGTGTCGAGTTTGTACCGAACCGCTTTGCCCGTGCCACCGCGATGCGGGTTGTAGAACGCGACGATGGCGGTGCCATCTCCGCAATCGCACATGCCATCGGGGAACGCCTCTTCGTGTCGCAAGTCGATCGCGGTGCCATCGATCGCAAGTGTACGGGCATGCAAGCTGAAACGATATTTTGCGACGGTTTTGGTCGGCGTATCGATGTCGAAGAGCGTTGCGCCATCGTTGGCGAAGAGTTTCCCATTCGAGCAGGTTTGGCCGTCTGCCAAGATTGACAACTGGTTGTCAGCGAATGTAAACAGGTACAGGTGTGCAATTTTATCCTGAAATTGCAGGTCTTTCGTACCAAAGACGATCGCTTTGCCGCCGGGAACTATCTCGCCATCGTTGATGATCGTACGCGGGTTAGTGTCGAGAATCTTCGCGAACGGCGTCCAATTTCCGGTCTTGATGTTCAACGTACCGATCGCTTTTTCCATGCCGAGTAGCACAGTGTCTGGTACATCGGTCGGGAACACGAATCCTACACGCGCGGGCATCGCGTATCGTCGGCGTTCGCCACCTTCCCAATACGCAACGTGTAACGTTCCACGCACTGCATCGGTGGCCGTCTGAATATTCACCCACACTAACGCCTCGCGGCCACCGATTACGAACGTGCGCGGACCTTCCGGCAAAAACGTATCGGCTTCGGTTTCGGGTGCAATCAGCACGCGCGATTCAGAACTCGGCAACGGACTCATGGCAATCCCCCTCTACAATGTTAGTTTGCAATGTACTCTAAAGTTGTGGCCGAGAACACTATCGACAGAAAGAGTTTGACCCATGCTTTCCGGGAAAACGGCACTCGTTACGGGTAGTAGCCAAGGGATCGGCCTCGCGGTCGGCCACGCCTTTGCTCGAAGTGGTGCGAGGGTAGTCTTTACTTCGGAGTGGCCCGCCGTACGCTTTCCGGATGTACTGCCACCGGGCTGTCACTACATCTGTGCGGACCTAACGAAAGACGGTGAACCGGAGCGTCTGGTGGCTGAGGCTTGGGAGGCATTGGGCACCATCGATGTGCTCGTGAACAACGTAGGCACTTATCGAGAACCGGCATTCTTGGACCTCACGCGGGAACATTTCGACGCGATATTTCGGTTGAATGTCTGGTCGGCAATCGCTGTCACGAAGGAAGTGGTGAAGCGAGCCGTGGCGGCAAAGCGCGGCGGGCGAATTTTGTTCACCACGTCGTTGAATGGCACGCGATCCGAGCCGTTGCACACGCTGTACGATACCAGCAAAGGCGCGATCAATGCACTCACACGGCAACTCGCAATCGAGCTTGCGGGACACGGTTTTACAACTGCGGCCATCGCTCCGGGATTGGTCGAAACGCCACTGACAGACTTCGGTTTGAAGTCCGACCCCGTGGCACGACAAGCGATACTCGATCAGATTCCGATCCGCAAAATTGCGACGGTCGACGACCTCGCGGGTTGGTACGTTTTCCTCGCTTCGGACGCGGCCTCGTATGCCACGGGAACGATCGTCAACGTCGACGGCGGCCTCGACGCGCAACAGATGCCGATCCGCCCCGTGACGGCCGCCGAGCGACACAATTAATGCGGTCGAGGTGGCTGTTCACGCGGCCCGCGCGGTCCTCGATCATCGAACGGTGGTGGCGGTGGCATCCGCTTCTCCTCCGCTTCCGCAAGCTTGCGATACTTATCCGCGTCCTCGTATTTCGCTTCGTGAAATGCAGTGAATGATAGGCGTATATACAGCAACTTGAAGTGCATCGCAAATCGGTTGACGGTGATCGCCGTTTGCGGGCGAAGTTCCTCTGCGTAATCAAATGCGACATGCAATCGCCGCACGCGATCCGCGTACGCAGGGTCGGACAGTGCGGGCAGTGGTGCCCACGATGCACTCGCGATATACTCGCTTAAGAGTTCGGGCGCGTGCGGATTTTGTATTAATAAGGCATCGACGATCGCCGTCGATCGCTTGTAGGCGTCGGCTGATTTATCCTGGTTTTGCAGCTGTAAATTCATTTCGCCGACGCGCCGGTACGCCGCCGCCGCATCGAGTTGCATCTTTGGGTTCGTCGAATTTTGCTCTGCGAATTTTTCGTAAAACCCGAGCACGACTTCGAGGAGCGCCGAGCGATTTCCGGCTTCTCGCGCCAGGATCTCTTTCGGAATTTGACCGCGTTTCGGTGGGCCACCCTCTGGTGGCCCCTTGCCGTCCGGTCCGCGTCCTTCCGGTGGACCGCGACCGTCCGGTCCGCCGGTTCGCTGGAATGGCGGTTCGATATTGCCGATTGTGTCGAACAGCTTTTCGAGTGTCGCTAACGACAAATCGAGACTCGCCGAGAGTTTACCGTTCGCGTCTTCCGCGTCTTTGCGAAGCCGCGATTCTTTGGCGAGTGCCTCATTTGTGCGTGCGTTACTAATCCAGCCAAACGCCGCAGAAAAAATTAATACAGCGAGTGTCACGAACGACAGCGCCGCAATCACCGGGTTGCGCCGGCAACTACGATATAAGCGATCCGACACCGAACTGCGTCGAGCACGGATCGGAAGATCGTGTACGAACGCAGTCAGGTCTTCCGCCAATTCGCCCGCCGTCTGGTAGCGCCGATCCGGTTCGCGCGCGATCGCTTTTAAGACGATCGTCTCCAAATCTTTTGGCACTTTCGGTACAATTGTTCGCGGCGTTGCTGGGTCGCTTTCGGTGATTGCGCGAATTAGCGCCGCCGGTGTCGACTCGTTGTACGGTAGTTCCCCCGTTACCAGTTCGTAAAGCGTCATGCCCAAACCGTAGACATCAGTACGGCGGTCTGCATGGCCGTTCAAACTCTCCGGGGCCATGTATTGCACGGTACCCAACAGATCGCCGGTGGCGGTCATCGTTTCGCGATCGATCAATTTCGCGAGGCCGAAATCGGCCACCCAGACGTTCCCGCGTGCGTCGAGCAACAGGTTGCCGGGTTTGACGTCGCGGTGCAAAATCCCTTGTTCATTGGCATATTCGATGGCGTTTGCGGCATCGGCGATCAGCCTTGCGATCGCCTGCCACTGCCCTTTTTGCAAAATGGGAGAACTGCCGTCTACCTGTTGCCCTTGGGGTGTCTGCCAGCCGTGTAGCACGTCGTTTAGACCACATCCGCTGATGTATTGCATCACGAAGTACGGCGTGCCATTCGCTTCGCCGACGCCGAATACGGGAACGATGTTCGTGTGGTGCAATCGCGCCGCGGCGTGGGCCTCGCGGAGGAACCGCTCGCGCTTTCCCATATCGCGCCGGGCGGCGGGGGGCAGCACTTTTAATGCAACGCGGCGACCGAGCGATTGTTGTACGGCTTCATAAACAATGCCCATACCGCCGCGGCCGAGTTCGCGCAAAATGGAAAAATCGCCGAGCTGTGTCGGCGGAGGTTCGATAGGCACATCGTTACCCGCGTGCGCATCGAACGAGTGCCGGTAACGCTTCAGCATTTCCATCTGTGCAACGGCCGGTAACAGTTCGCGCAAATCGTCCGCTAGCTCCGGGTGGCGGGTGGCATACTCGGTAATCGACGGCGTTTCCCCGCGACGGTAACGGTCGGCAAATTCTTCGGCAAGTAGGTCGAGCGGGTCGCGATCGCGGTCGACGAAGTCGAGCGTACTTGCGTTCATACGGGCTTACTTTCTAGGCTTTCCAACAGTTGCTTGAGGCGCGCCAATGCACGCACATACCGCTTGCTCGCTGCAGCCGGGAGGATGTTGAGTATCGCGGCCGTCTCGCTGTTCGAGAGTTCTTCGAAGTGCCGCAGTGCCAGAATTTCGCGGTCGATCGGGTCGAGATCTTCGAGCGCCACTTCGAGTTTCGCGGCCTGTTCGTGCCGTTGCGCGACGCCGCTCGGCGAGCTGAACCGCCCGACGAGCCAATCGGCCATGCACGCGGAAGTCGCGCCGCCGGGGACTGGGCGAGCGAGTGGGATTTCCTGCCGGGCGTCGCGTTTCTTTGCCGCTAAATGTTCGCGATGAATGTCCGCCAGACGCTGCGCCACGACCAGCCGCAGCCAGCCGAAGAACGATTGATCGACCTTTTCGAAGAAGTGCGGAAAGCGTTTCAGAGCATCGATGTACGCTTCTTGCAAAACGTCCGACGGCGCGACGCGCCCGTTTAACCGACGGTCGATGCGGATCTGGACCATCCGGCGTAACTTCGCGCGATAATGGTCGAAAAGCGGCGCGAGTGCCGCTTCATCGCCCGCTTGCAATTTCGACAACAACTCCGCCTCGGTCATATTTCACCCCAAATATATTAAACCCGATTCGCGAGCGAACGGCGACAAGAGTTTGCGAAGCTCTCCTGTCTCCTGGTATTCGTTTGCGTGCTTAGAGCCAACAGTTGGCACGCATCCACTTTCACGCAGTCGGAACCTTCCTTCGGAAGGTCGTTTGTGGGCTTTGGGTTGGTGTCACCCACACGATTGCCGCAAGTCAAAAAATCTTTGGCGATTTGACGTAAGTCGGAATTCGCGACGTGCTGGAAAGTGTCTCAAAGTGTCGCCAAAATGTCGTGTGATGTCGTGTGTCGGTCGCCTCGATGTCGTGTGACGGTCGCCTAACGTCGTCAAAATGTCGGTACTTGCGCCGGTTCTCAGAGGGAGAGCATTCGACATAACTCACGATGCGAGTTCGAGATACGGCAAACGGATCAGTAGCTCGCGATCGAAAAGCGTCATTTTGGAACCTCCAAACCCCGAAAAACACCCCAAAAACCGGTTTTGAAGCGTGTGCAATTCGGACTTACGTCAATTATGAGAGCGAGTTTACCTCCAGTTTACCTCGCATGCGATTGAAAGTTCGTTCCGCTGCGGGGGATGATCTGTTCGTTGGCGTTGGTGCCGGGCGGGTTCGTTCGCCAGCCGTTCCCCGTTCGGCCGACCTTCGCGCCTTCGTTGAACAGCGCCACCAATTCGATCGGGTCGAACAGGAGTGCATCGCCGGTGTCTTCGTAATCTTGCCGCAACGAGGTGAACTGGAATTTCATCCCCGTCAGATGCGACATCGTGTAAATCCGCAACAGATCGTTCTGCGTCATCGCGTAGACTAGCGAAGTGATCGATTTGCCGAGGATGCCGAACAACTTCGCCCGCACGCACTCGGGGTTCGCGTACAGTTTCCCGGCGATGATGGCGTAGACATTCGACCCCGCCAGCGGTAGCGGGCCTCGGTTCAAGTGCCCCGGTTCGAGTGTGATGTTCGGCAGTCGCACGAAGACTTCGCTCGTTACGCCGCCATCGACGTGGAGTTCGGTGTACTTCTTGCCATTCACTTCGATTTCGATCCGGACGGGCGGAAACTCGCCGGGAACCGATGCAGAAGCGAGAACGATTTTACGGAAGAGATCGGCCTTATCCGCGCGATCTGATGCCGCAATCGCGCCGAGATCCCAGACGACGAACCGTTTTGTATCGAGGTTCGTCGTGCCGACGAGCAAGCGTCGCCCGCAACGGTGCCCCGCCGCAACCGCTTCGAGCAACTCCTTGTCCACGGCTTTATCGATCAGCTTTTTCAACGGTGCCGATGATGCCAAAGAATCGGTAAACAGCGCGATCGGCAGCCACTTGTTATTCAGGATTTGTCGCGTCGTGACGGTGGTGTAGAACTCTCGCAGTTTCGCGTCATATTCGCTGCCGAGGAAGGCGTAAACCGCCACAATCGCACCCGTACTGACTCCCGTGGCGAGGTCGAACACCGGTCGCGTGCCGCTCTCGGTCCAGCCGCACAATACGCCTGCCGAAAACGCACCGTATTTGCCACCGCCGGACAGCGCAAGGATGTTGTACTTCTTGCCGTCGGGCGGGGCGACGGGCGGGCCACCTTGTAAATGATTGGAGAGTTCTTCAAAGACCATAGGTTCGGAGGCGCGGTACGAAGTCTGACTGATTTCGGACCACGAATCGGGGTTCGGCGCGCAGCGTTTGTCCGCCATCCGGCAACCTGTCGCCGCGATCAGCGCCAGTACGACGATTGCCCTTGAAAATCGGCGACAGAATCCGATCTTTTCAACGACGACGTCTCGATTTTTATTCGCAGCATGAGGCAGATACAGCATGGCAACTTCCGCAACCCGTGGCCGGTTAGCTATCCTTGTAGGTGGCGGGCCTGCGCCCGGAATCAACGGAGTCATTTCGTCGGTTACAATCGAGGCCATCAATCAGGGCTGGGAAGTCATCGGCATTCGCGACGGGTTCAAAAACCTCGTCTCCGGCGACCTCACGAAAACCAAAACGCTCACGATTGCCGACGTCGCCCCGTACTATAACCGCGGTGGCTCGATGCTCGGCACCAGCCGCACCAACCCCGCCAAGAAGGACGAAGACCTTCTCAACGTGATTTCGTCGCTCGATAAACTCGGCGCGGAGTACCTCGTAACGATCGGCGGCGACGATACTGCGTTTTCCGGTAGCCAGGTATATAAACGAGCCGCTGGAAAGATCAAGGTCGCTCACGTTCCGAAAACGATCGACAACGACTTGCCACTCCCGCCCGGAATTCCCACCTTCGGGTTCGAGACGGCCCGGCACATCGGCGTGGGCCTCGCACGCAACATTCACGAAGACGCGAAAACCACCACGCGCTGGTATCTCATCGTCAGTATGGGCCGTGCTGCAGGCCACCTTGCGCTTGGCATCGGCAAAGCATCTGCGGCGACGGTGACGATCATTTCCGAGGAATTTCGCGGCAATAAGGTCAAGCTCAGCCAGATCTGCGACATCATCATCGGCTCGATCATCAAGCGCAGGGCACAAGGCAAAGGTTACGGCCTCGTCATCCTCGCCGAAGGACTCATCGAAGCGATCGGCGAGAATAACCTCGTTGCAGACCTCGGCAATTTCCGCCTCGAAAAAGATTCGATCGCCATCGCCAACAAAGCCGTGTGCGTGACCGACAAATGGCTCGCAGAAAACATCCGCGAGTCCGCACAGGAACGCTGCAAGCTGCTCTCGAAGAAGGACGCCAGTAACGAATTCGAAGTCGAATCGATGATTCAAGTCCTCGGCGAAGACGAACTCAGCCGCTACGGCACGCTGCAACGCGACGACCACGGCCACCTGCGACTCGGCGAGATCGAACTCGGTCGCATCATCCGGAATCAACTCGATTGGCGGCTCGGCAAACTCGGCTTGAAGGTCATCATGGTCGACAAAGACCTCGGCTACGAACTGCGATGTGCCGACCCGATCCCGTTCGATGCGGAGTACACGCGCAACCTCGGTTACGGCGCGGTGAAGTTCCTGATGTCGCCCGAATCGAGCGAATACGGCGCGATTGTCAGCTTCATCGGCGGGAAAATGACCCCGCTGAAATTCGAAGATATGATCGACCCGAAAACCTCGCGAATGCGGCCGCGCCTCGTCGATGTCGACAGCGAAACCTTCGAGTGCGGTCGCCGTTACATGATACGCCTCGAAGTCTCCGATTTCGCCGATCCCGCGACGCTGGCATCGCTTGCCGAGGTCGTCAAAATGACCCCTGCTCAGTTCCGTCAACACTTCGAATATCTAGTGAAGTAGGCGGTTTTTTTGGCTCTCATAATTGACGTAAGTCCGAATTGTGCACGCTCCAAAACCGGTTTTTGGGGTGTTTTTTCAGGTTTAGACTGCCAAAATGGCACTTTTCGATCGCAAATCGCCGATTTAAAAATGGTGAATTTGCCGTATCATGAACCCATGTCGCGTTTTGCGTCGACTACCATCGATTCGAGACTCGCCGTAAGTACCGACAAATTCGCGACGTGAAGCGACCGAGACACGACATCGAGGCGACCGACACACGACATCACACGACATTGTGGCGACGTCAGACGACACGTTCGCGACAAGCACGCGAATCTGACTTACGTCAAATCGCCTAGAACTTTTTGACTTGCTGAATTCGGGTGGGTACGTGCAAAAATCACAGAAGTTCCACACAATTTGTTTGACTTTCGCCTCGGCCACAATTATTATCCGGATTGGGTTCTCGGCTCTCTTCGCACCTCTCGAAGCGGGTTACGACATCCGCATCGTGCAGGAACTGCTCGGCCACGACGACCTGAGTACGACGATGATTTACGTGCACATGCTAACAAGGGCGTGAAAAGCCCACTGGATGGTTGACGATTCTGGCGAGCCGAGCGGCGTCGGTCGCCGGGTGGGGTCGAGCAGTGCAATGCCCATTAGTGGGGTAGGTTGCGCAAGTTTTGCGAATCGAAATTGACGCAAGTTGATATCGAGCAACGATATCGGCGGGACGTTCCCGTCGAACAGTGATTGTATTAGATTACGCATGCGCAATCTAATACCAAGTTCGGTCCCAAAGCATATGGAGCGTGGTATGTCGAATCGCTCGTACTTCGCGGCGTCCGACGCCGACACGATATACCCGTCGTTCGCCCAGAAAGGCTACGATGCTGAGAAACAGTTGATCGCCACGGATGTCGAGGCCCTGCCCTTGCTGTGGCTGGCCTTGTTCCGCGAGGGCGACTTGCGCCGGAAGGTCTTCAAAGTCCAGGGAGAGAAAGTTCCGGCCTTCGCCCCGGTCTGCCCAAAGGACCGAGCACTTCAGCAACTGGACCAAGCCGTTCCTTACCTATCAACGATCTTCCCGAAGCTTGAGCGGCTCGCAGAGTATGCGTCGATGTTTCGGTCCGCGATCGAGCCGCTGCCCTACCGGTTTGTCTCGATTGAACTGGAAGAAATCGCCGGCCTGTACCCGAAAGAGCACCGGTTCGAGGAACTCCTGATCCTGGGGCTTCGGGGCCACGATAGCCCGAACGAAATCCGATTCCACTGCGAGGACGTCACGATTGACATGTCGGGAATGCAGATTTCGTTCGAGCCAATGGACGGCGAGGATGTGGACGAGGAATTGATGCAGGAACTCAATTCGGGCGGCTCTCCAGCGAGTGCCGGGAAGGCGACTATCGAGGGTTTCACCGCCAAATCCCACGCTCAAGTGCTTGAGCGACTGACGTCAATCAAATCGAAGGTCAGGCTGCTTTCGGTCCGGATGTATCTCGACAACCTCAAGCGCTCCGACGACGAGGCATGGAACTTCACCCGCGTACTGGGAGCGGGGCGTCACGGGTCGATGGGCTACGGCCTTGAAGTGCCGTG
>Ga0105047_10015620_pt1 | contig 11948 bp, 10 predicted proteins | sample MAT04_FD_78384 | JGI IMG/M metagenome (GOLD analysis project Ga0105047, IMG submission 78384) | Freshwater microbial communities from Lake Fryxell liftoff mats and glacier meltwater in Antarctica - MAT-04 (megahit assembly) | ecosystem: Environmental > Aquatic > Freshwater > Ice > Liftoff... | reverse complement strand
TTTGTTGTTGCCCACCGAGGACGACGGAATCAGCCGCCCGTCGGGCAGAATGCCCGCCACTTCGACCACCGCTATATCCAGATTTCCCAGAAAGCCGAACCACACCAGTTGCGCCACGTGTGACAGGTGCAGGTCGGTGTATTGCATTTCCCCGGCGTTGATCTGTTTGCGCACTGTCGGGTCGGATTGGTAGGGCAGGCGCATCGAAATGCCATGGGCCTCGGCCAGCACACCATCAAGCTCGGGCGCGGTCGAGGCGCCGGTCCACAGGCCAATACGGAAGTCTTCACCGGTGGCGTGCGCGTGTTTCATGCGCTTGGCCAGCGCCGCAGGCAACTGCTTGGGATAGCCGGAGCCGGTAAAGCCACTCATGCCGACATTGGCGCCGGTCGGGATCAACGCGGCGGCAGCTTCTGCCGACATGATTTTGGTTTTTAGCAGGGTATTGCGAATGCGTTCGACAGGTGACGTGACCATGGGTTTTTGACTAAGTGAGTTACAGGGGGAGGGCTGGGCGGTGGCCAGGCGCGCAAAGTCTAGCAGTGCTGCAGCCTTGGATAAGGGTTTACCCTGAAATGTAAACTCTTGTGATGCCGAGGTAGCTACCTTATCAATAGCTATTACCGCAGCACTGATAAGGGCTAGAAGCCATTTTTGCTTGAAGAATTCAGGTGGATCAAGGTCAGGCCGACTTTGCCCGGCGGCATCAAATATTTGAGCGCCAGCCGGTAGCTGTCCAGGTCAAACGCCAGCACCTCGGTGCGCGTTTGCAAGGCCTCCTGCAGGTCCTCGTCACTGCGCACGGTGGTCAGGTGGCACCACTGGTTAAAGATATGCATCTCGCCTTTGCCCGTGTGCGGGTTGTGCTCACGCAGGCCCACTGGCCCGGCAAACGGCCAGACGCGCAGTTTGTCAGCGCTCAGGACCATTTGCAGGCGCAGGTGATGCCGCTCAGGCGCTTCTTCGCCGCAGCACACGCCTTTGCAGTGGCCGATCTGGTGGGCAAAACAGCGGCCCTTGCCAGACTCCAAGCCTAACGCCTGCAGGCACAGGCCGTGGGCGTCGGCGAGTTCGCGCAGGTGGCTGATGGCCTGATTTTTGGAGCGATACGGGCCATACAAATTGCCAAACTGCTCGGGCGAGAGTTCCGCGCCGCGCACCAAGGTGAGCAGCGGGCGGGCGTTCGGGTTGGCATCCAGGCGCCAGGCGCACAGGCTGCTCTCGCGGCGCAGCTGGCGGTTGTGCAGGGGCTGGTGCTTTTTTACCAAGCGGGCTTCCAGCAGCAGCGCGCCCAGTTCGCCAGCGGTCTCAACCCACTCGATGCGGCGGATTTCCTGCGCAATGCGCATCTCGCGCGGCTCGCGGCTTGCGGCAGAGAAGTGCGACATCACCCGGCTGCGCAGCTTCACACTCTTGCCAATATACAGAGGCAGCGTGCCTTCGCCGTAAAAAATATACACGCCGGGGCCTTCGGGGATGTCGGCCACATGGGTGTCGAGTTGCGGCGGCAGGGCTGCGCTGCCTTGCAACAGCACCAAGGCCTGTTGCCGCAGGAGTGGCGCGCCAAACTGCTGGGCCACTTGCTTCAGCCAGGTTTGCATCACCTGCACGTCGCCCATGGCGCGGTGCCGCGATTCGGTGGTGATGCCGTGGCGCTGCATGATGGCGTCTAGCCCGTGGCCTTTGATGCCCGGGTACAGCAAGCGCGACAGGCGCACCGTGCACAGCGTTTTGGTGCGCAGCGCGACGTCCATGCGGGCAAATTCATGCAGCAAAAACCCATGGTCAAACCGCACGTTGTGCGCCACCAAAACCGCACCGTCGAGCAGTTTCAGCAGCTGCACGCCCACTTGGTCAAACGCGGGTGCGTCGGCCACCAGCGCGTTGCTGATGCCGGTGAGCTGCGTGATGAAGCCAGAGATGAACACGCCCGGGTTGACCAGCGTGCTCCAGCGCGCCACCTCCACACCGTGCTCAAAACGCACGGCTGCAATCTCGGTGATGCGGTCACGCACCGCGTTGCCGCCCGTGGTTTCTAGGTCAAGCAGAACGTAACAGGGCAGCATGAGATGTCAAAAATAGGAGCTGCTCGCGCTTATTGCATAAGGGCTAGAGCACAAAAACACTAACAAAACATCAGCGCCAGCCAGGCCGGGTCGTCCAGGATGCTGGTGACGAAGAAATTCCCGGCGCGGTAAAACCACAGCTCGGCGCTGGCCAAAAGCTCAGGAGATATCAAAGACATGGGTGGTGAAAGCGCCTGCGCGGCGATCGGCGAAAAAGCGCTTCAAGGTTTCCGACACGGTGCGAAAAGCCATCTCTTCCCAGGGAATCTCATCCTCGGTGAACAGGCGGGCTTCCAGGGTTTCAAAACCGGGGTCAAACTGGTCGCTGAGCAGGCGGGCGTGGTAGAACAAATGCACTTGGCCAACGCGGGCAATGTTCACCAGTGCGAAAAGCGCACCCATCTCGAACTGCGCACCGGCTTCTTCGAGCGTCTCACGGGCCGCACCTTCGGCCACGGTCTCATTGAGTTCCATGAAGCCCGCAGGCAGCGTCCAGCGGCCAAGACGCGGCTCAATGGCGCGCTTGCACAGCAGCACCTTGTCGCCCCACATGGGGATGGTGCCCACTACATTCAGCGGGTTTTCGTAATGCACCGTGTGGCAGGCCGGGCAGATGGCGCGCTCTTTGGTGTCACCATCATCGGGCAGGCGGTACACCACGGCCTGGCCGCAGTTTTTGCAGTGTTTGATGGGCGGTCGGTGCATGGCAGCAGTGTAATTTGAAACCGCTTCAAACCACCTGCAGGTCGATAGGTGTCAGGCCCTCAATGTCAGCCTGCAAGTGGTCGCCACGCACCACCGCCGCCACGCCAGCGGGCGTGCCGGTGAAAATCAGGTCGCCGGGTTGCAGTTCCCACGCCGCAGAGAGTTGCGCGATGGTCTCGGCCACATTCCAGATCAAATCGCTGGTAGCGCCGTGCTGACGCGGTGCCCCGTTGACGCTCAGCGCAATTTTTGCCGAGTGCACGCCAGGCACTTCCGCTGCCGGGGTGATCGGGCCGATGGGCGCGCTGTGGTCAAAGCCTTTGGCAATGCACCACGGGCGGCCCTGTTTTTTCATGTCGGCTTGCAGGTCGCGCCGGGTCATGTCCAGACCGACGGCGTAGCCAAAGATGTGTTGTAGCGCCTGACTGACCGGAATGTTTTTGCCACCTGTGCCAATGGCCACCACCAGTTCCACCTCGTGGTGCAGATTGCCAGTCAGGCTGGGGTAGGGCAGGGGCGTGGTCTGGCCGGGCGGGCACACCACCACCGCGTCGGCTGGCTTCATGAAGAAAAACGGCGGCTCGCGGCCCGCGTGACCCATCTCGCGGGCATGCTCCTCATAGTTGCGGGCCACGCAATAGATGCGGTGTACCGGGAAAAAAAGCGCGCCGCCCGTCAAGGGCACAGTCACGGCGGCTGCCGGGGGAAATACAAAGTTCATGGTGCTATTCTTTTAAGTGCTACTGGCGCTTGATAGACGGGGGCTTCAGGCCGATTTGGCTACCAAATCAAAGTGCTGCACCACTGGTGGGCTGGCAAAAAATGGCCCCACAATGGCCCGCCATTCGACAAACGCAGGCGACTCTCGGAAACCCACGGTGTGGTCTTGCAGCGTGGTCCAGAAGATTTGCAGCACATAGCGCTCGGGGTTTTCAATGCCACGGTTCACCTTGAAGCCCTCAAAGCCCCGGGCCTTGGCAATCACGGTGGTCAGGCCGCGCTTGATGGCTTCTTCAAACGCGGCGTTGTGGTGCGGGTGGATTTGGAGGTCGGCGAGTTCGAGGATCATGGGGGCTCCGGCGAGTAGTTTGCAGCCTTCAGCAGGGGTTTGGCCGGTGGATCGGTTTCCGGTCTTGATGCAGGCAGTATCGAAAAAGAGCAGAGGGTGACCAGGCCCCCGCGTCGGCGAAAAAAACGGGTGTACAGCTTTTCAGCTTGACACCCGTTGCGCAGTTAGCGGAGTAGTCGGCTATTTTTTGGCGGGCGCATCCAGCCGAACCGAGGCGTAAGAACCAGGCGCATCGCCGACAGGTTTGTACTTGCCCTCCATCGGGTCACGTGCTGGCACCTTGGCATCGTTGAGCCCGGTGACCCAGGCCTGCCAGTCATTCCACCACGAGCCAGGCGACTGTGTGGCACCCTTGAACCAGTCGTCGGCCGGCATCGCTGTCGGTTGTGCATCATTGGTCCAGTAGCCATACTTGTTGGCTGAAGGCGGATTGACAATGCCGGCGATGTGACCCGAGCCACCCAGCACAAAGCGCACCGGACCACCCAATGCGGTGGCGCCCAGATAGGTACCTTTCCATGGGGCGATGTGGTCCTCGACGGTGGAGATGAAATAACATGGGGTTTTGACCTTGGTCAGATCAATCGGCGTATCAAGCAAGGTGATGCCACCTGGCTCGCGCAGACGGTTGTTCAGGTACATGTTGCGCAGATAGAAGCTGTGCATGGCGTAGGGCATGCGGGTGGAATCAGAGTTCCAGAACAGCAGGTCAAACGGGAACGGCTGTTTGCCCAACAGATAATTGTTGATCACAAACGACCAGATCAGGTCGTTGGAGCGCAACATGTTGAAGGTGCCGGCCATTTCCGAGCCTTCCATGAAGCCGCGTTCGGACATCTTCTTTTCCAGAAAAGAAATCTGCTTTTCATCAATGAAGACACCGAGCTCGCCCGGGATGGTGAAGTCCAGCAGCGCCACGAAGAAGGTGGCAGATGCCACGCGTTTGTCTTTCTTGGCGGCCATATAGCCCATCGTCGAAGCCAGCAGGGTACCGCCCAGACAGTAACCAATGGTGTTGATTTCTTTCTCGCCAGTCTGGTCGCAGACCACGTCGATGGCGGTCAGTGCGCCTTCGGCCATGTAGGCATCAAAACTTTTTTGCGCCATCTCGGCATCCGGGTTGACCCAGGAAATGACAAACACGTTATGGCCTTGGTCGGTTGTCCATTTGATCCAGGAATTACTTTCACGCAGATCGAGGATGTAGTATTTGTTGATCCACGGCGGCACGATCAGCAAAGGGCGCTTGTATTGTTCAGTGGTGGTGGGGCAGAACTGGATCAGTTGGATCATTTCGTTCTGGAAAATCACTTTGCCCTTGGTCGTGGCGACGTTGCGGCCCATCTCGAAGGCTGAGGTGTCCGCCATCTTGACGCGCAGTTCACCGTCACCCGTTTCTATGTCGCGCAGCAGGTTTTTGAAGCCGCTGAGCAAATTCTGACCACTGGTCTTGACGGTTTCGCGAAGCACATCGGGGTTGGTTGCAGCGAAATTGGTCGGTGCCAGCGCTTCAATGAACTGGCGTGTGAAAAAGTCAACCTTCTTTTTGGAATTTTCATCCAGACCTTCGACACTGCTGACCGTGCCATGCACATGGTTGGCAGTGATCAGGTAGCTCTGCTTGATGAAATCGAACACAAACAGTTCTTCCCAGTCCTTGTTCTTGAAGCGGTTATCTCCCTTCTTGGCTTCGACCACCACCTTGCCCTCCAGGCCCATGGCACGTTGCATCGAGTGTTGCCACAGTGCAAAGTAGTCTTGCATCAGTTTCATCTGCGCCTCGACCATTTTCTGCGGGTCGGACAGCATCTGTTGTGTCATGTCCATGAAGGCCTTGGCAATACCCAGGTCGTCGGTGGGCATGGACACGCCTTTTTTCATCTGCCGTTTGATGTGATTCTGAATCATCGCCGAGGTGCGCATGGCTACATCCGCGTAAGCCTTCATGAGTTCGTCAGGGTTAGGGGTAACCCGGTCTTCATGGGCCGACAAGATGGCCCCGGCAATCGAAGCGATTGGCCCAACTGATCGTCTGTTCTTGTCGGGCGCGTTTTTGGTTTCCGGGACTGCCATAGTGACTCCTCTTTGTGATGTGAAAAAGTGAAAAAGCGGCTGGTGATGGTGGCGATGAATTATTTCAGCGCCACCCAGGCATTGCGACCGACAAGCGTTGGCGCATCGGTTGCCTGAGCAATCTGGCTCAGGCATGCAATCAGGGCGTTCAGAAAGTATGTCATTTTGTGGGTCCGATGACGAACAGTGATCTCATGCATCGTTGTGACCCACTGGTGGCCGGTGGCCAGTCTCTCTGGGGTCTGTCGAGTTGAAATGTACCTCAAAAACTGACAAGTCAAAAGCTGGCCAGTGCCGTGCTGTGCTGTGCTGTGCGGGACCGCTGTTATGCTGCCCACATGCACAACACCACCTTTATCCCCGGCAAAGACGCCGCCCTTGAATCCACCATCACCACGCTGCAAGGCAAGCTGCAGCACCTGGGCTTTCATATTGAAGAGCGCAGCTGGCTCAACCCGGTGGACGGCATCTGGTCCGTCCATATCCGCGACCGCGACTGCCCGCTGCTCTTTTCTAACGGCAAGGGCGCCAGCCGTCTGGCTTGCCTGGCCAGCGCGCTGGGCGAGTTTTTGGAGCGTTTGTCCACCAACTATTTCTGGACGCACTTCTATCTGGGCCCCGATGTGGCCAACCGCGACTTTGTGTTTTACCCGCAAGAGCGCTGGTTTGCCCTGCCCGAAGATGGCACCTGGCCCGCCACGCTGCTGACCCCCGAATTGCAAGCGCTGTACAACCCACAGGGCGATGTGGAGGCAAAAAGCCTGGTGGACTTCAATTCGGGCAACGACGAGCGCGGCATTTGCGCCATTCCCTACGTGCGTGAGTCTGACGGTGCCATCGTTTACTTTCCGGTCAACATCATCGGTAACCTGTATGTCAGCAACGGCATGTCGGCCGGCAACACCCCGGCAGAGGCGCGGGCGCAGGCGCTGTCCGAGATTTTTGAGCGCGCCATCAAGGCGCGCATCATCAGCGAAGGCATCTGCCTGCCCGATGTGCCCGAAGAAGTGATCGCACGCTACCCGCGCGTGGCCAAGGGTATCGCCGCCTTGCGTGAAGCAGGCTTTGGCATTCTGGTGAAAGACGCCTCGTTGGGCGGCCAGTACCCGGTGATGAATGTGACCCTGCTGAACCCGCAAGACCAGGGTTGTTTTGCCAGCTTTGGCGCGCACCCGCGCTTTGAAGTGGCGCTGGAGCGGGCTCTGACCGAGCTGCTGCAGGGCCGCGCGCTGGATGCGTTGTCGGGCTTTCCTGCGCCCGGCTTTGATCTGGAAGAAGCCGCCAGCTCCACCAACATCGAGATCCATTTTGTGGACTCCAGCGGCGTGATCCACTGGAAGTTTTTGGGCAACACGCCCGACTTTGAATTTGTCGACTGGAACTTCAGCAGCACCACCGCCGAAGACGTGGCTTGGTGCGTGCAGCGCCTGCATACTGACGGCCAGGACATTTACATCGCTGATTTCACCCATCTGGGCGTTTACGCCTGCCGCATCCTGGTGCCGGGCCTGTCAGAGATTTACCCGATCGACGACCTGGAGTTTGAGAACAACAGCATCGCCAACACGATCCGTGAAGCGATTTTGAATCTGAGCGACCTCGACGACGAAGAGTGCACTGACCTGCTCGAAACCCTGAACGAATCCAACCTGGCCGACCACCGCCCGCTGCCCGGACTGATTGGCTTGGCCGCCGATGCCGACTCTTTTTGGGCTGACCTGCGCCTGGGCGAACTCAAAACCTTGCTGGCGCTGGCCGTGGGTGACGAAGCCGCGACGCTGGAAGGCTGCGAGTGGATTTTGAACTTTGACCAACTCAACCCACAGCGCAAACCCGTCTACGCCTGCATTCAAAACCTGATCCACCTCGCCGACATGGGCGACAGTGGCCCGTATCTCGATGCGTTATCGTTACTCTATGGCGCGGGCCCCTTGGCGCAGGCGCACGCCCTCATCATGCAGGAGGACCGCTTCATGGGTCTGAGCGCACCCGGCCTGGCGCTGGTGGGCTGTGAAATGCATCAAAAGCTGCTGCAGGCCTACGACAAGGTCTACCAAGCTCAACCGGCCCGCTAGTCCATCCGGGTTGGTCCAACCAATGACGCCCCCGCTGCCGCTGGACTGGCTGATACCCGACTGGCCCGCGCCAGCCTGTGTGCGAGCCGTTTGCACCACCCGTGCAGGTGGCGTGTCTGCGCCGCCGTATGACCGTCTGAACCTGGGCAACCATGTGGGTGACGACCCGGCACATGTGGCCGCCAACCGGGCTATTTTTCAGAGAGCCATGGGTGCGCGGCCGGTGTTTTTGAACCAGGTGCACGGCACAGCGGTGCTGCAGTTAAATGCTGACACGGATGCGTCCAAGCTGACCACTGCGGCTATCCAGGCATCGCCTGCGGTGGCTGATGCCGCACTCACCCGCGCCACGGGCGTTGCCTGCACCATCATGGTGGCAGACTGCCTGCCGGTCTTGTTCACCACCCTGGATGGCCGCTGTGTGGCTGCCGCCCATGCGGGTTGGCGCGGCTTGGTGGGCCAAGGCGGCATCGGGGTTCTGGAAGAAACTTATAAGGCTTTTCGTGCTCTAGCCCTTATAGATAAAGCGCTGGCAGATACAAAAATAATAGCATGGCTAGGGCCTTGTATTGGGCCGCAAGCGTTTGAGGTGGGTGATGGGGTGCGTGCCGCCTTTGTAGAGCATGATGCGCAAGCAGCTCAGTGGTTTGTCCCACAAGGTGGCGGTAAATGGATGGCGAACTTGCCAGCGTTGGCGTGTCAAAGATTGGCCAAGCTGGGTATTCAGCAGATTTTTGGCAACGACGGCAGTGCGCTGTGGTGCACCGCAAGCCAGCCGCTACGATTCTTTTCGCATCGGCGCGACCGCATCAGCGGCCGCTTCGCCGTCAGCATCTGGCGCAGCGATTGAAGCATCGGCGGTTGTGGCTGCAACCACCGGGCTAGCGTACAAGGCACCTGCAGCTTGCGCCGCTGCCAATTCAGCCTTTTCTTTGGCCTTGGTAGCGCGCTTTCTGGCGGGCGTGCCCATCACGTACACCACCAGCGTGATGGGCAGCACGCCGTAAAACAAAAAGGTGATGATGGCTCCCAACACCGTGCCATTGCTGGCGGTGGCCTCGGCCAGCGCCATCATCAGCGCCACATAAAGCCAGGCAATCGGAACGATATACATAGGTTACTATTTCGCGGGAAATGAAAACATGTTTGGTTTTCGGCTAGATTCTTCCTGCATACTAAGGGTTTGTCACCAACCAGCCTTAAGAAGGGTTTTCAATGAATGATGATGTAGAGCAACCATGGCTAGAAACCACACAGCAGTTCCAGCAAACCATGACCGAGACTTGGACAAAAGCGTTTGAGTCCTTCAAAACCATGGACCTGGGCAAGCTGCAAGGCTCCATGGCCATGGCCAGCCCGCCCAAGATGCCTGACATCAAGCTTCCGCCCGAAAAGCTGCTCCCGATCCAGCAGGCACACGCCAAGGAAGCCAATGAAATCCTGACGATGAGCATGCAAAACAAGCTGGTGCTCAAAGACCGCCGTTTCAGTGCACCCGCCTGGACCGCCAACCCCATGGCCGCTTTTACCGCTGCCATGTATTTGCTCAATGCCAAAACGTTGACACAATTGGCCGAAATTGTGGAAGCTGACGACAAAACCCGGGCCAAGATCAGCTTCATGGTCGAGCAGATCAACGCCGCCTCGGCACCCAGCAACTTTTTGCATCTGAATGCCGACGCCCTGAAAACTGCGTTGGACACCAAGGGCGAAAGCCTGGCCAAGGGCATTCAGAACCTGCTGCAAGACATGCGCAAGGGCCACATGTCCATGACCGACGAGAGCCAGTTCACGGTGGGCCAAAACATTGCCACCACCGAAGGTGCAGTGGTGTTTGAAAACGACTACATCCAACTCATCGAGTACAAACCGCTGACAGACAAGGTTTATGAGAAGCCGTTTTTGCTGGTGCCCCCGAGCATCAACAAGTACTACATTCTTGACCTGCAGCCCGACAACTCGGTGATTCGCTACGTAGTGGCGCAAGGGCACCACACGTTTGTGGTGAGCTGGCGCAATCCGGACGATTCGATGAAACAGGTCACCTGGGACAATTTCATCGAACACGCCATCCTTGAGGCCATTCGCGTGACCAAAGAAATCTGCGGTGTTAAGAGCATCAACACGCTGGGCTTTTGTGTCGGCGGCACCATGCTGTCCACCGCGCTGGCGGTGTTGGCCGCGCGCGGCGACACTTCGGTGGCGAGCTTGACGCTGCTGACGTCGATGGTTGACTTTTCCGACACCGGTGTGCTGGACATTTTCATTGATGACAAGTTTGTCGAGTACCGTGAGAAAGAAATGGGCAAGGGCGGCATGATGAAGGGTGGCGACATGGCCAGCACCTTCAGCTTTTTGCGCCCCAACGAGTTGGTTTGGAACTACGTGGTGGGCAATTACCTCAAGGGAGAAACGCCTCCGCCATTTGACCTGCTTTACTGGAACGCAGACAGCACCAACCTGCCCGGCCCCTTCTACACCTGGTACTTGCGTAACACCTACCTGGAAAACAATCTCACCAAACCGGGCAAAGCGGTGGTGCTGGGCGAGAAGGTTGACTTTGGCAAGGTGAACACGCCACTCTATATCTACGGCTCGCGTGAAGACCATATCGTGCCGATCAACGGCTCATACGCCACCACACAGTTTTTCCCTGGCCCCACGCGCTTTGTCATGGGTGCCTCCGGTCACATTGCCGGTGTGATCAACCCACCAGCCAAAAACAAGCGTTGTTACTGGACGCGTGATGACGGCAAGTTGCCCAAAACCCATGCCGAGTGGTTTGAAGGCGCTGTCGAGCATCCGGGCAGCTGGTGGACCGACTGGTCCAACTGGCTGGCCAGCCAGTCTGACAAACAAATCCCTGCACCCAAGGCCTACGGCAAAGGTAAGTACAAAGCCATTGAGCCCGCGCCGGGCCGCTACGTTTTGGCCAAAGCCTAGTCTGTGTAGGCGCTGTTTGATCAGATAGTCGTTTTTTAGTCAGTTCTCAGGAATGACATGGAAGATATGGCTATCGTTTCGGCAGCGCGTACAGCAGTGGGCAAGTTTGGTGGTTCGTTGGTCAAGGTCGCCGCATGCGAGTTGGGCAGCATCGTGATTGGTGACGTGACGGCGCCTGCAAAACAGTCAGCAGACCAGATTGATGAAGTGATCGTGGGTCAGGTGCCTGGCCTGGCTGCACTGTGTATCGGCAGCAGCATGGGGGTTTGCCTTGAGCATTGAGCCAGTCCCTGAGATCAAGATTCAATAATTCATAACGAGGAGATAGCAATGAGTCAGAAAGTAGCATACGTGACCGGTGGCATGGGTGGTATTGGTACCGCCATTTGCCAGCGGTTGAGCAAAGAGGGTTTCAAGGTCATTGCGGGCTGTGGTCCAACACGTGATTTCGCCAAGTGGCTGGCCGAGCAGGCCGCTCAGGGCTTCACCTTTCATGCATCAGCCGGAAACGTGGGCGATTGGGATTCCACCGTGGCAGCCTTCAGCAAAGCCAAGACCGATCACGGCAGCATTGACCTGCTGGTGAACAACGCGGGTATCACCCGTGACCGCATGTTCCTGAAAATGACCCGCGACGACTGGGACGCAGTGATCGAGACCAACCTCAACTCCATGTTCAATGTCACCAAACAGGTGGTGGGCGACATGGTTGAAAAAGGCTGGGGCCGCATCATCAATATTTCCAGTGTGAACGGCGTCAAAGGCCAGGCGGGCCAAACCAACTACTCGGCGGCCAAGGCTGGTATGCACGGCTTCAGCATGGCGCTGGCGCAGGAAATGGCCAACAAGGGTGTCACCGTCAACACGGTGAGTCCGGGCTACATCGGCACCGACATGGTCAAAGCCATCCGCCAGGAAGTGCTCGACAAGATCATTGCCACGGTGCCGGTGAAGCGCCTGGGCGAGCCGTCCGAGATTGCCTCCATCATCGCGTGGTTGGCGTCTGATGAGGGCGGA
>Ga0105047_10015617_pt1 | contig 11949 bp, 5 predicted proteins | sample MAT04_FD_78384 | JGI IMG/M metagenome (GOLD analysis project Ga0105047, IMG submission 78384) | Freshwater microbial communities from Lake Fryxell liftoff mats and glacier meltwater in Antarctica - MAT-04 (megahit assembly) | ecosystem: Environmental > Aquatic > Freshwater > Ice > Liftoff... | reverse complement strand
TTGCCATAGGCGGGGAAGGGCCGCAGTAACTGTTGCCGCTGCACCGTCGCCCCCGCCAACGGCCCGCTCGTCAACGAACCGAAGTACGGATTCGGCACCACCGTCAATAGGTTCTGCCCTTCGGCCAGGAAACGCGGATCCACCTGATTGATGTTTTCGGACACGTTGTTCCCAATCGAAACCTCGCTCGTAAGTCGAACGCCCTTCCCGCCGATGTACCCCACCTGTACCAAGGACCGCGCAAACAACTGCCGCTGCAAGTTCACGTTCCACGTGTGATAGATGGGCGTTCGGTCCCCGGGATCGACATAGCTAACGTTCTGGCCGAGGAACGCCGCCGCGTTCGCGCCCACCGTTGCCAACTGCTGCGGGAACGGATTTGCAAGCCGATTCAACGGGGTGATCCCGTCTTGCGAGGTCACCATCGGCGTCGTCACCGAAAAGCCGAACGCATCCACGGAACTCACCACTGGCACGTAGTTCAGACCGTACCCGGCCCGGATCACCGTCTTTGTATTCCACGAGTACGCGAGGCCCAACCGCGGGGCAAAGTTATTCCGGTCCGGGTTGTAAATCCCGCGCGCCGAATCCGTCGCGTAGGCGAGCGCCCCCTGCACCGTCTGCGTTCCCAATCGGTTCGTCGCCGTTCGATCGAACCCGCGCGTCGCCCGGTTGTAGCGCTCCGTCCGCGGCGTCTCGTATTCAAAACGCATCCCCAGGTTCAACGTCAGCTTCGAAGTCACCCGGAAGTCGTCTTGCAAGAAGAACGCATAATACTTGTTCAAAATCGAAACGCCCGTGTTCCGATCGATGGACCCGCTGGCGGCTGTCCCCAGCAGCATCGAAGCCATCGGGAAGCCGGTCGTGGCCAGCGGCGTATCGGCCCGCGGCCCGTTCGTCCAGGCGTTCGTGAAGCTATAAGTTCCCGGCCCGGAAAGATTGCGGAAGAAGTTCCCATAGAGCAACCGCAAGTCCGCCCCATAACGCAGCAAGTGCTTCCCGTGTTGCTCCGATACGCTGGGCTGCAGGGTGTAGGTGTATCCGGGATCGTTAACCAACCCGCTCCCCGCCAAATTCATGAACCCATTCACCCGCATCAAGGGAAACGACGGCGATTGCAGCGTGCTGACGAACGAGGCCGGAAAGCCCAGCGAAGCCAGATCGAACCCGGCCGACCACGGCTTGTTGTCTTCCTTCGCCCGTGCGTAGCCCAACCGCACATCCAACGTCCGCCGGGGGCTGAGCAGGAACGTGCTGCCCCACGAAATTCCGAAATTGGGCCGATTCACGACGTTTCGTCCGTCCGAGGCTAAGCCGTCAAACTGGAACGGAAAAATCAGAAGCGCCGTCCCATAGTTCACTCGCACAAACGTCGTGAACTGATCGCTGAACTTGTGGTCGAACTTCACCGCGGTCATGTTGTAGTTCCGCGGCCACTTGCCGCCAAAGGAAAAGTTATTCGCCCATGGTTGGGCGGCCACGGGCGGCGTCCGGTTCGCCGTAGGAAAGAACGTCATGATCTTCTGCGCTACGGGGTCCTGCCGGTTCTGCGGAATCACGTTCCCCGCAAAGGGCGTCCGCGTCGGAGCGCCATTCACGGTCGCGACGGAAAACGGATCATAGATCACCTGCGGGGCCTCACTGAAATCGCCCGCTCGCATCTTCGCCGTCGGCGTCGAACCCACGAAATCAATCGCGTTACCTTCCTTCGACCCCTCAAAATTCATGAACCAAAACGAACGGTTCCGCCCGTCGTAAAGCTTCGGCAGGAACACTGGCCCTCCCAGGGAGAACCCATACGTATTCGCCCCGAACGCGGCCAACTTCCGGCCTTGGCCCCGTGCAAAGTATTGGTTCGCATCCAGCTTTGAATTCCGGAAAAACTCGTACATGGTCCCGTGGATTTGGTTCGTACCGCTTTTGACGACGATGTTCGTCATGCTCCCGCCGGATCGACCGAACTCGCTCGACAACGAACCCACTTCCAGCTTGAACTCCCCGATCGCGTCGACGGCCGGCACCCAACCCGAAATGTTCACGCCCCGGTTTACGTTGACCGTATTCGCCACGCCGTCGACGAACACGTCCGTCGCCGCCACCGGCGCGCCGTTAGCGGAAAACAAAACGTTGGTGATCGTATCGTTCGGCCGCGTATCTTCGCCGTACCGGTTGTTCACGACGCCCGGGGTCAGCGTGAACATGAACAACGAACTCCGCCCTTTCAAGGGCAGGTTATCTCTCACCTCTTGCCGAATCGCCGTCCCCAGGGAAGTCGTGTCGGTCTCGATGGTCGCGACGCTGGCACTGACCTCCACCGTCTCCGCCGTATCGCCCAAGGCTAACGCCAAGTCCATACGCACCGTCTGCGTCACATTCAGTTCGATCCCGGTTCGCACCAAACTCCGAAACCCGGGTGCCTTCACCGTGACCTGATACTTCCCGGGCGTAAGAAACTGAAACAGGTACGCCCCGTCGCCGTCGGTCTCGATCGTCCGGTCAACGCCCGTGTCCGTGTTCTTCAACACCACCTGCGCCTTCGCCACCGACGCCCCCGTTGGGTCCGTCACCGTCCCCTGTAAAGTCGCTCGAAAGTCTTGCGCCATGGCTAACCCGGCCATCGCGAATATAGCAATTCGAAGTAGATTCATGAGCTAGAGTTATATCACTCCAGGCGAAACCGAACAAGCCTTCCCTTCTCCATCTCCGTTACATATACGGTCTTTCCGTCCGCGCTGATCGCCACGTTACTCGGCTTCTTGCCTAGCGTATCGATCTCCCGGATCACTTTGCCGGCCGGGGACACCATCGCAACCGTCCCTTTTCCGTGCCGCGAAATCAGCAGATTCCCCTTCCGATCCATCCGCATCCCATCCATCGAAAAATCCGGAAACCCAATCAGCAAAGTCTTCCCGCTCAGCGTCCCGTTCCGCTCCACGCGAAACCGCCAGACCTTTCGCTGGACCGACTCATTCACATACAAATACTTTCCATCCCGGCTTAGCTCAATTCCATTCGTCGTTCCCATTCCCTCCGCCGCCCGGACGACGTGCCCTTCTTTCGAGATCCGCCAAATCTGGCCCGTCCCGTTTCCCCAATTCGGGTCCGAGGCCCATAGCGTCCCATCCTTGGCCATCGCCAGATCGTTTGGCTGATTCATCCCCGCCTCATGGGCAAACACGCTGATCTTCCGCGTCGACGGGTCAATCTTCAGTATGTTGTGGCCCGTGTAATCAGCCACGAACAACTGACCATCGCGGCCAATCCGAATGCCGTTGGCCAGACTGCCCTTCGGCATCTCGACGAAGATTTCGCCCTTACCGTCGGGACTCACCCGCCCAATCGTGTTCTTCCTTTCAAAGCTAACGGCGTAGACGTTCCCGGCCCGGTCCACCGCCGGCCCTTCGATCTCTCCGGTAAAGCTCTTCTCGGCGGTAAACGGCATCGCCACAAATAGAATTTCTGCTGCCAATAAAAAGACCATCATGTCCATGCAGTATAGTTCTAACAATGCGTCTTGAACCGAAGTGGCTCCTCATCATCCTCCTTTGGTTTTGCTACGTTCTCAACCACGCCGACCGCCAAGTCCTCTATACTCTCTTCCCCGCCCTGCAGTCTCACTTCGGTTTCTCCAACGCTACCCTCGGCCTCACTGGGGCCCTCTTCCTTTGGATCTACGGCCTCTTCTCTCCCGTCGCCGGCATCCTGGGCGACCGCTGGCCCAAGCCCGCTCTGATCGCCGGCAGCGTCGCGCTCTGGAGTCTGTTCACGGTCCTCTCCGGCCTTGCGCCCAACGGCCCGATTCTGCTTCTCTGCCGCGCTCTCCTTGGTATCGCCGAATCGTGTTTCATGCCGGCGGCATTCGCGCTGATGGCCAACGCCCACGGCCCGGAAACGCGCTCGAAAGCGATCGCGCTGTTCGCTACCAGCCAGATGGTCGGGGTCGCCTTTGGAGGCTCCATCAGTGGCTACATCGCCGAACAGTTCCATTGGCGGGTCGCCTTTTGGACGCTCGGTGGCATTGGCCTCCTCTACTCGTTTCCGCTCTATCGCTTCCTCAGCAGCCTCCCCGCGGCCATCCGCATCTCGCCGCAATCCGCCGCGCCGGCCCGGCTCGCCGATTTCGCCCGCCTCGTTCGGATCCCGACGCTCCAGGTGGTCTCCACGTACGTCGCCGTCGCTACGTTCGGCCTCTTCCTGGTCTACACCTGGCTCCCGACTTTCCTTTACGACAAGTTCCATCTCACCCTTGCTCAGGCCGGCTACGAAGCCGCGATCTATCCGCAGATCGGAAGCCTCGCCGGTCTGCTCTGCGGCGGCCTGATCGCCGACGCTGGCTACAAGCGAACCCCGGCCGCCCGCTACTGGCTCATCCTCGCCGCCTTCCTCGGAGCCGGGCCCTGCATCTTCCTGCTCGGTGCCGCACCCTCTCTCGTCACGATGCGGGTCGCCGCCGCATTCTTTGGCTTTTGCGCCGGCCTCGTCACCGGCAACCAGGCAGCCTCGGCCTTCGACGTCGTCCCGAGCGCTTTCCGCGCAACCGCCATCGGGGTGCTCAATTTCCTTGGCTGCTTCATCTCGGGCTTCGCGCCGTATCTCGGTGGCGTGGCGAGAGATACGATCGGCGTCGGCCAACTGATGGCCTTCACCGGCGTGGCCTATCTCCTGACCGCCTGCCTCATTCTCTACGCCACCCTCCGGCTGTTTCCCAAGGATCACGCCGCCGCCCAATGATCTCCGGCCGAATTCAGTAGCCGATCGCCTTCCCGCCCCGTCGCCCATCGCTCCATCCCAACCGCATCCCCGTCTTCGGCTCCACCGCCACCGCATGAACATCGCCTTGCGACCGTAGCGTCGCACCGACCGTATGCCCCATCGCCCGCAGCCGATCCGCCACCTCGCGCACCAGCGCCCCGGGCTCGGCATCAATGCGATCCGGCGTCCCCTGGTGATGAATCCGCGGGTACTCAATCGCATCGCGCAGCGACATTTTGAAATCGATCATGTTCACAATCACCTGCAGCACCGTGTTCGGAATCGTCTGCGAGCCCGGCGACCCCAGCGCCACCCACGGCGTCTTATCCCGGTTCAAAACCAGAACCGGCGACATTGAGGACACCGGCCGTTTCCCCGGTCCAATCGCGTTCCGGTCCCGCACGCCGAATCCGGTCATGATGTCGTTCAGCAATACGCCGGTCCCCTTCGCCACCACCTGCGACCCGTAGAACCCGTTCAGCGTGTAGGTGTTCGAAACGATGTTCCCCTCCCCGTCAATCACGCTGAAATGAGTCGTCTCGTTGGACTCCTTGGCCCCCGCCCGCACCGCTGCTTTCGACGCTGCCGTCAGCGAGATCGTCTTCGCCAGACCGGCGGCGTGCTCCTTCGAAATCAGCCGCGCCGTGGGAATCTCAAAAAACGCCGGATCGCCGCTGAACTCGGCCCGATCGCGAAACGCCCGTCGAGCCGCTTCCACGTGCAGATGCCGCGCCTTCACGCTTCCTTCGTCGCCCAACCCGAGCGGAAATTTCTCCAGGATATTGAGCATTTCAATCACCGCCGTCCCGCCCGAACTCGACGGCCCCATCGCCAGAACCGGGTGCCCGCGGTAGGTGCCCTGCAACGGCTCCCGCTCGACGACCTTGTAGCCCTTCAAATCGTCCAGCGTAATCGTCCCCCCGTTGGCCTTCATATCCGCCGCGATCAACTGCCCCGTCTTCCCCTCGTAAAACTCCTTGGCTCCGCCCTTCTGAATTCGCTGAATCGTCGCCGCCAAGTCCGGCTGCTTGACGAGTTCTCCCTGCTTGAGCGGCTCCTCGCCGCCATGCAAAAACACCCGGGCCGTTTCTGGAAATTCCTTCATCACCGGGACCTGCAGAGCAAGAATGATCTCCATCCGCTGGGAGGCGGGGAATCCATCTTTAGCCAGCCGCCGCGCCGGCTCCAGCACCTCAGCCCACTTCAGTTTGCCGAACTTCTGATGCGCCAGCGCCAACCCAGCCACGGTCCCCGGCACCGCCGACGCTTTGTACCCGACGCGCTGCTCCTCCGCCGTTTTGTACATCCCCGGATGCGCCGAGGCCGGAGCCATTTCTTTGTAGTCGATCGCGGAGACCCGCCCGTCGGCCATCCGCACGAGCATGTAGCCGCCGCCCCCCAAATTACCCGCCTCCGGATGCACCACCGCCAAGGCGAAGCCCACGGCGACCGCGGCGTCCACCGCGTTCCCGCCCCGCTTCAGAATGTCGACGCCCACTTGGCTGGCCAACTCGTGAACGCTCGCCACCATGCCGTGCTTGGCCCGTTCGGCCTGGGCCACCAACGGCCGTTCGGCCTGTAACTCTCGGCCACTCTGCGATACCTCCTGCGCCCCCACTCCCATCGCCAAAGCCAAGCCAAGCCAAAGTCTCATTGCGTCTCCTTTACTAACTCATGATGCCGCTTCCGCGCCGCCAACGCCTTCCCGCGGGCCCCTTGCTTAGCGTAGAGTTGCGCCAGCGCATAGTAGGCCGGGGCGTACTCCGGATTCAGTTCGACCACGCGTTCCAGCAGTTCAATCGCCCGCCCCGGCTCCGCCCGCTTATGCAGCGCAAACGCGGCCGGCCAGAACTTGGCATCCGAAGCCCACGCCTTCTCCCATAGCGCCGCGTCGCCCCGCTCCAGCCCCAACAAATACCATCCCAACGCAGACCCCGCGTGCCCGGCCACGTACTTGGCCAGCCTGGCCTCCACCGCCTTCCCCGCGGGCAGCAGCGTCTCCAACCCCGCGTACAAACTCTCTTCCTCGGGAGCCAAATCAATCGCCGCCACGAAGGCCGCCACGGCCGGCGCGTTCCTCCCCTGGGCATAGAGCGCCAAGCCGAGCAGCCGCCACAATTCGGCTTTCTTTGGGAAGGCCTTCACCGCCACCTGCAAAACCGCTTCGGCTCGTTTCTCCTGCCGGGCGTCGAGCAACCCTTGCCCCACCTCGCCCATTCGCCGGGCGAACATCAGGCGGCCCCGGTCCACCATCGGCGACCCCGGGGCCAACTTCCCCGCCTGCTCCATCGCCGCCATGGCCAACGCCGCGTCCCCACTGCGCAGCCGCGCATCGGCCACCGCCAGCCACATCACCGGCTCGCCCGGCGCCAGCTTCACGGCCTCTTCCAGCGCCGCGCGGGCCTCCACCACGTTCCCTGCCTTCAAGGCCGCAATCCCCTTCTGCAGCCAGTCATTTGCCCCGAGCTGGGCCCCGAACAAAAGCAACGCCAGGACTAACGCCACGGCACCCGCCCGACTACGCCGGCCCCTTCCTTCATTCGATACATTGCTCCTGCCTCTAGCTTACCCATCACTTCGGTTTCTCCATTGGGCCACCGGACCTCTACCCGCTCGGCCTCTTTCGCCGTGCCCAATCCGAAGAGCAGCGTGAAGTCATGTTGGGACCCATAGCTCCCGCCGCTCCGCACCTCCTCGGTCTGCGTCTTGCCCGCCACAATTACTTTCACTCGCGCTCCAATCGCGCTTCGATTGCCCCTTGTCCCTTCCAATCGAACGCCGATGCTGGCGCCGCGCTTTCCTTCGACCTTGTACACCGAAGGCGACGCGTTCATATTCGCGACCACCACCTCGGCCACGCCGTCCCCGTCCAGATCTCCCACGGCCAACCCGCGCGAAGCCATCGCCGCCCCGGTCCGCAGCGTCGCGAACACGCCTCCCCCATTCCAATAGAGGCTCTTGCTCTGCCGGTACGCCGCCTTCAACTCCGGGTAAATATGGCCGTTCGCCATGATCAGATCCGGCCGTCCGTCCATGTCAAAATCCATCACGCCGACGCCCCAACCCACCGCCGTCGCATCGCGGCCGAAGCCGGTCTCCTGCGTCGCGTCGACGAAAAACCAGTCCCCTAAATTTCGATACAAACTCGGCGTTTCGTCAATGAAGTTGGTCTTCACCAAATCGAGCCGTCCATCGCCGTCGATGTCGACCGCTGCCACTCCCATGCTGCCCAGCTCCTCGCCGTCGGCGCCATAGGCCGCGCCCGCCTCCACGGCGACGTCGGTCATCGTGCCGTCGCGATTGTTCCGCAGTAGAATGCCGGGAGTCGAGTCGCAGGCGATGTAGATATCCATCCACCCATCGCCGTCAAAATCAGCGGTCACCACCCCCAGCCCATAGTGCAACCCGCTGATGCCCTTCAGCGCCTTTTCGCTGACGTCGCTGAACTTGCCGCCTCCGTCGTTGTGGTAGAGAATCGGCCGATCGGTCGGGAAGCCGCGCGGGCCGCAGAAGACTTCCAGGCCGAGCCACGTGCAGTACTTCGTCGCGCCTGGCTGGGCGGCGGTGGCGAGGTCGAAGCCGACGTAGTTCGACACGATGAGGTCGAGCGACCCATCGCGGTCGTAGTCGACAAACGCACAGCCGGTCGCAAAGCGCTTGCCATCGGTCGGCATCCCCGCCGCGCCGGTTACATCGCGAAATTTGCCTTGTTCGTTCCGATACAGCCTACTCGCGCCGTAATAAGTCAGCAGAACGTCTGTCCACCCATCGTTATCAAAATCGCCGGCGCAGACGCCCTGGCCCCAGGGCCGAGCCGTCAGCCCGCTTCCGGCCGAAACGTCGACGAACCCCTTGCCCGAGTTCTTGTATAGCACCGGCGCCACGCCATCGGCGAACAGCAGGTCGGGCTTGCCGTCGTTATCGAAATCCACGATCGCGACGCCGTTGCCGGTCATGCTCAAAATGTACTTCGACGTCCGATCGCCGTAGCGGTGTTTGGCGGTCAGGCCAATCGGCACTTCCCGCAAAGTAAAAGCGGGCGCGGCCACCTTCGGCCCGCCCGCTTGTTTTACCGGTCGCGGACCGCCGCCCATCCCTTGGAAGAGCAGCAGTCCCGACAATAGCCACGCTGTCATTGATGATTTAGAAGGTGAACTTCAGAGCCATCTGGACCAACCGCGCATTCACCGAAGTCGACGTGATCTGCCCGTAGTTGGCGTTGTCGATGTTGTTGCCCGGGTTGCCGAAGTTGGCTTGGTTTAGTAGGTTGAACATTTCGGTCCGGAACTGCATGTTGAACTTCTCGGCAAACCTGAAGTCCTTGAACACCGAGAAGTCGACGGTGGTCTGTCCCGGTCCGCGGAACATGCCGCGACCCGAATTGCCATAGGTGCCGCGGGGTGCCCGGAAGAACGCGTTCGGATTGATGTACGTCCGCAAGTTGTTCTTCAGGTCTCCCGGATTGATCAGGGGCACGCCGGCGTTGACGTTCGAAAAGAACGGGGCCGCCGGATCGGTCGCAATGCCGCCTAAACCCTGGCCGCTATCCCGGTTGAACACCGTGATCGGCGTTCCGGTCTGCGCCACGAAGAACGCATTCACACTCCAGTTGTTGAGCAGGAACTTCCCGGCTCCGCCCGTGAACTTGCTCGGCAGATCCTGATTCAGCACAACCGTCAAGCGGTGCGTCCGGTCAAAGTTGGCCGGTCCCTTTGCGCGGCTGAAGTCGTTCCATGGCGTGGCGAATAGGCTCGTGAAAAAGCGCGCGCCGTCGTCGCCGTTGCCGAGCGTTTTGCCCCAGGTGTAGGCTCCCTGCATCGTTGTCAACTTGCTCCGTTTCTTCACCGTCGTTTGGAACGAGTGATAGGACGAAGAACCGTTTTGAGCCGTGATCAACAACGTCCCGAAGCCGGGGTACTGGCGGACCGCGGAACCGTCGGCTTGGGGAATGATCGGGTTGAAGTTCCGGCGAGCCATCAGGTTGGTGCCCTTCGTACCGACGTAGGCGGACTCGATCAGCACGTTACCCCGCAGCTGCCGTTGCACGCTGAAATTGTACTGCCAGGCGTTATCGTACTTCGTGTTTTTTTCGGTTCCCCAAACTTGCTGCTGGTCGGTCGTGCGGGTCGGGAACGGAATCCGCGCCGGGTCATAGCCCGGATCGAGGTACGTCCAGTTGTCGGGAGTGTTCAACCGGCAGGCGGCACCGGGTGCCGTACAGTCGGCCTCCAACTGGGCGAACGTCGGCGGATTGTTAAAGGCCTGTTGGGCAATCTGGCCCGTCCGGGTGTCGTAGTAGAGACCCGCGCCAGCGCGGATCACCCACGCATCGCCGATGCGGTAAGCGATGCCAACCCGAGGGGCGATGTTGTTGGCGTCGTTGAAGACGGCAGCCTTCGGAATGCCGTTCACGCCGCCCTGGACGATCCCCGATCCTTCCAAGGTGCCAACGCCCTTGTAACGATCCGGCCACCAGTTCACCATGCCGAGGTTATAGGCCGCGGGCTGGATGTGATACTCGTACCGCACGCCAACGTTCACGGTCAACCGGGAATTCACCTTCCAGTCATCGTTGATGAAGCCGCCGAGCAGGTTGTCGCGCATCTTCAATTCACCACCGATGCCAGGCGCTCCGAACTGCTTCCTTCGCGTATGGCTCAGCAGAAAGTCGGCATACTCATCGCCGCTGGCCTGCCCGTTGTACTCCCACAACCCGCGGCTGACCAGCGCATTCTTCGGATTATAATCCGATAGCTGGCTCTCGGCCCCGTACTTGATGTTGTGCTTGCCACGGATCCAGGTCATCGTCGCGCCCATCGTGTAGCGCTTAATGAAGTCCGACCAGTTCGCCTGGTTGCCGAACTGCGTGTAATTCAAAATGTTGATGCGCGGCATGCCGCCCAGGTTGGTGATCGCCAGGGGCTTCAGCCCGACGGTGGTCGGAGCGTCCGAATTCTGCATCTGCAAAAACTGCGAAGAGTCATCGAAGCCGAAGCGCGCTTCCAGCACCTGGGTCGCGCTAAACAGATGGGTGTAGGTGACGTTGCCGGAATCCTTCTGCCGATTGGCGATATTGCCGAAGCCAGGCAGCCCCTGGCCGAAGGGGGTCAGATCGCCTTGCTTGCTCTTGAACCAACGGCCGGAGATCGTATCGTTCTGGCCGAAGCGGTGGTCGAACTTTACGGTCCACATGTCGATGTCGGTCGCGATCGACTGGGCGGCGAAGAAGTTGTTGGCACCCAAGGAGAAGTTCGGCACCGGGATGAACTTGTCCTGAATCGCTTTCGAAATCGGGTTGATCCGCGACGCGGGAATTATGCTGCCCGGAAACGGCTGTCCGGTCACCGGATCATTGATGACGCGCCGCTGCGAGAAGTCGCCGTTCCGCATGAGCACGGTGGGCACAACGCGCTGAATAGCGGCATTCGACGAGTTGGCGTTCCGTTGCCGCGAACTTTCAAAGCCGACAAAGAAGAACGTCCTGTCTTTGCCGTTGTAGACTTTCGGAATCAACACCGGGCCACCAAAGTTGGCACCGTACTGGTTCTGGTTGTTCTGGCCGCGCACCGGGTTGAAGAAGGGGCGGGCGTTCAACCGCGTATTCCGCAGGAACTCATACGCCCCGCCATGCAACTGGTTCGTTCCACTGCGGGTGGTGACGTTGATCGCGGAACCCAGGTTCCGGCCGTACTCGGCGCTGAACAGGCTCGTCATCACTTTGAACTCGCTCAAAAATTCGATCGACGGGGTACCGTCGCCGTCGGGCGCGTTGTTCAGAGGGTTGGTGGTCGGGACGCCGTCGACGAGGAGGTTGTTGCTCCCGCGCCGGGCTCCGTTTACGCTGACGCTCGCGCTGCCCGTCCCCGGGTTGTCCGCGTTGTAGATATCGCCGACGACGCCGGCGGAGGTTCCCAGGATCTGGGTAAAGTTGCGCGTCGCCAGCGGGATCGATTGAATCGTCCGCTGCTCGACGACCTGACCGATCGTCACTTTTTCGCTTTGCAGCAACGGCGTCTCCGCCGTCACGTTGATCGTGTCCGTCAACTGGCCCACGCTCAGCGTGAAGTCGATGCGGGCGCGTTCGCTCGTGTTCACAATCACGTTGGTCTGCTGCACCCGTTGGAAGCCTTTGCTTTCGACGACGAGTCGGTATGTGCCGGACCGCAGGAGGGGGAACTGATAGTTGCCCGATTCATC
>Ga0105047_10015613_pt1 | contig 11952 bp, 10 predicted proteins | sample MAT04_FD_78384 | JGI IMG/M metagenome (GOLD analysis project Ga0105047, IMG submission 78384) | Freshwater microbial communities from Lake Fryxell liftoff mats and glacier meltwater in Antarctica - MAT-04 (megahit assembly) | ecosystem: Environmental > Aquatic > Freshwater > Ice > Liftoff... | reverse complement strand
ATGGAGTGAGCGGGACAAATAAAAAAAAGCGACAGGTAGGTCGCTTTTGAGAGGTGCCCCCAACGGGATTCGAACCCGTGTTTTGGCCTTAATTACTCCTCGATGGAGTGAGCGGGACAAATAAAAAAAAGCGACAGGTAGGTCGCTTTTGAGAGGTGCCCCCAACGGGATTCGAACCCGTGTTTTGGCCTTGAGAGGGCCACGTCCTGGGCCACTAGACAATGGGGGCCAGATTGCGAGCAAAATTTTATCATGGGGCAGGGTGGTTGTCAATGCGCGTTTAACCGCAGGGTGTCCGTCAATTTTTCGGAGATTTCACCCCACCCCCGGCCCCCGCCCCTCAAAGGGGCGGGGAGCAAGATTTAAGCCCTTTATGGGCGGCATGCCGCCCATAAAGGGCTTAAAAATAACTCCCCCGCCCGCCGCTTCGGCCGCCCGTAGGGGTGTGGGGCGGGGGCCGGCGGGGGAAAGCATTTGCCCAGCATGAGGGCAGTCATTTTGGATGGAAAAGCATTTTGAATGACCCGTGGGTAACCATTTTCACTTTGTCAAAGGGCTGAGGGAAACTTTCCCGAAAAATTGACCGACACCCTTAACCGCATGTTTCGCTGCCCGGGAGCTCGGGGTTTTTTACAAAACTTTAATTGACTTTCACCCGTCCCTGTGCTATCATCCTTAAGCACGCATTTGTTTCGGCCAAAATTTGTACTTTAACAATGCGATAGGAAGGAGTTTTTCATTAATATGAGTGCCGATTTCATTGTACGTCTAATCGGAATGGTTTTCTTTGCAATCATTGGGGTTTCATGGGGTGTCTCGTTAGGGCAGTTGGCCAACCAGAATCCGGGCCCTTCCACGTTTTCGGTGGAGTGGTATGCCTTCACGGTTGGCCTGGTGGGCGCATTAGTGGGTCTGATCCTGACTCCCTTTATTTCCACACGGCCCATCCTGACCCTACGAAAAGTTTTTGCGCGAATCTCTGCGCAAGTGTTGGTATTAGCCCTGGTGGGGCTGGTGGTAGGGTTGATCATCGCGGCATTGTTGGCTTACCCGCTTTCGCTGCTGCCTGCTCCTTTGGGTTCTCTTTTGCCCTTTATTGGGGTATTATTTTTTGGTTACATGGGTGCGGCTGTTTTTGTGATGCGTCAGAATGACCTGGCAGCCTTGTTTGCTTCTTTTAGCAGCCGCTCCGAAAAGGGCGCAACTGCTGCCGAAGAGCCTGCTTCTGCTTTATCCAGCAATCGTACGATCTTGCTGGATACCAGTGTGATCATCGATGGGCGCATTGCCGATATCGCCCGGACAGGGTTTGTGCCGGGTTCTTTATTGATTCCCCATTTTGTGCTGGCAGAACTGCAATATATCGCGGATTCATCAGACAGCCTGCGGCGGCAGCGCGGACGGCGCGGCATGGAAGTGCTGACGCAGCTTCAAAAAGATCCCAACGTGGTGGTGCGCATTAGTGATATCGATGTGGAAGGCGTGCGCGAGGTGGATGATAAACTGGTAATTTTGGCACGCCAGATGCGCTGTATGATTTTGACCAATGACTATAACTTGAATAAGATTGCCGAATTTCAGGGTGTCACCATCCTGAATGTCAATGAGCTGGCCAACGCGGTCAAATCTGTGATGCTGCCCGGTGAACTGCTTTCCATTCGAGTGATTCAGGAAGGCAAGGAAATTAATCAGGGGGTCGGCTACATGGATGATGGCACGATGGTGGTGGTGGAAGGCGGGCGTGATTACATTAACCGTCAAATTAACGTAACGGTGACCAAGGTGCTGCAGACCGCGGCGGGTCGAATGATTTTTGCGCGTCCTGAAGACCGCAGTGAGAGAGACCGATAGGTGAGGGAATGGCTTTACGAATTTATAATACGCTTTCACGGAAAAAAGAAGATTTTATAACGTTACAGCTGGGCCAGGTGCGCATGTATGTGTGCGGGCCGACGGTTTACAATAAGGCGCACATCGGCCACGCCATGTCGGCGATGGTGTTCGATATTATTCGCCGCTATCTGGAATACCGGGGCTTCCAGGTGACCCACGCGATGAACTTCACCGATGTGGACGATAAAATTATTAACCGCGCCAATCAGATGGGCATCGACCCCTTTGAGTTGGCCGAGACCTATATTCGCGATTTTCGCAAAAATCTGGCCGATTTAAATGTGCTGCCGGCTACGATTAATCCGCGCGCCACGCAGGAGATGGATCAGATCATATCCATTGCGCAGGGGTTGATCGATAAGGGCTATGCTTATCCCATGGAAGGCGATGTCTATTTCCGCGTCAGCCGGGATGAGGATTACGGCAAACTTTCGGGGCGAAAATTTGATGATGCCCAGGCCGGCTATCGCATTGATGTGGACGAACGCAAAGAGACCTCGATGGATTTTGCGCTGTGGAAGGGCGCCAAGCCCGGTGAACCGGCCTGGGACAGCCCGTGGGGCAAGGGCCGGCCGGGTTGGCACATTGAGTGCTCGGCGATGAACCTGCATCACCTGGGCGAACAAATCGATATTCACGGCGGCGGCAACGACCTGGTTTTTCCACACCACGAGAATGAAATTGCCCAAACTGAAAGCCTGACCGGTAAGGAATTTGCTCACTACTGGGTCCACAACGGCATGCTGCAGTTGGGCGGCGAAAAGATGTCCAAGTCGCTGGGCAACCTGGTGCTGATCGAGGATTTTCTGGCGAAACACACCGCCGATGCACTGCGTATGACCCTGCTCAACTCGGGTTACCGCGGCCCGCTGACGTATAACGATGAAGTGGTAGGCCAGTCAGAGCGCGCGCTTGAGCGGCTGCGTACGGCACTGCGCCCGGCATTACCCGGCGCAGGCGGCGCGTCGCAGACTGCGCTGGAAAGTCTGGCCCGGCAGATCGAAACTGCCCAGGCCGGGTTCAGCGAGTCGATGGACGATGACTTTAATACCTCGGGGGCGCTGGCGCAATTGTTTGAACTGGTGCGGGTGACCAACCAGGCGCGGTCCGAAGGGGCCAGCGACGGGCAGTTGGCTGCGGCTCAGGCCAAGCTGCGCGAACTAAGCGCTATTTTGGGGCTGGTGCTGGCTGATTCCGTGCAAGAATCGCAGGCGGCCGACCCGTTTATTGCCTTGTTGCTAGACCTGCGCCGCGAACTGCGCACACAGAAAAATTATGCGCTGGCAGACCAGGTTCGCCAGAAACTGGCTGCCCTGGGTGTGGTACTCGAAGATAGCAAAGAAGGCACCGCCTGGCATTGGAATAAATAAGCGTAGAGCAGTGAGCCGCCGTATGGCGGCTCACTGCTCTTGAAGTGAGGATGGTATGAAGGAATGGATCACAGGGCGTAACCCGGTTTATGAAGTGCTGCGGGCACGGCGACGGCAGGTTTTTCGGCTGTGGGTGGCGCGTGGGGCCGAAGTGAAGGGCCGGCTGGCTGAAGTAATGGAGCTGGCGCAGAGCCGCAAGTGCGTGGTGGAATGGGTGAACCGTACGCAGTTGGATGCGCTTGACGAAAGCCACCAGGGGGTAGCGCTGGAGTGCAGCGAATACTCATACAGTGCGCTGCAGGATATTCTGGACCTGGCTGCAGAACGCCAGGAACCGCCTTTCCTTTTGATCCTGGATGTGATCCAGAACCCACAGAACCTGGGCACACTGCTGCGCACGGCCGAGGCGGTGGGTGTGCATGGGGTGCTATTACCCTTGCGGCGCGCTGCCGGGGTCACCCCGGCGGTAGTAGGCGCCAGTTCGGGGGCCAGCGAGCACCTGCTGCTGGTTCAGGTTAACCTGGCACAGGCGATTGACACGCTCAAAGAAGCCGGGGTGTGGGTGATTGGCCTGGAGGGTTCGGGCGAGTCCAGCCCGGTGGAAAAGGTGCGGTTGGATGGCCCGCTGGCGCTGGTGGTGGGCAGCGAGGGCGAAGGCATGCGCTTGCTGGTGCGCAAATCGTGCGATGTGTTGGTGCGCTTGGAGATGGTGGGGCAGATCGAATCGCTTAACGCTGCGGTGGCGGGTTCGATTGCGCTCTACCTGGCGCGCCAGGCGCGTATTTTGAAACGCGTTTAGCCGTATAGAAGTATATCAACCATGCGTCAAAGGGATTGCCCACGCGACAGAGTTTACCTGTCGCGTGGGTTTTAGTTCTTATCTTGAGCCGGCAGGTGGATGGCTGCGGCCAGCCCGGTTTGCCGGCGAACATGCACCCATCGATAATACCCGCAGGCCTTTTACAAAGCGGAGAGATCTCAGCGGAACCAGAAGAGCCAGCCCAGGTACAGGCCGATCATCACCACTCCCAGACCAAAGCGCATTACCACGGCCCAGCCGCAGCCCACGGCCATGTTTTTGGTTGATTCCAGGGCGCTGCGCCAACTGCGCTGGCGGTAGTATTCCAGTGCAAAGAGTGCTACCAGCGAGAGCAGAATACCGCCAAAGATGGGCAGGAAAAGGCTGCCCAGCATGCCCGCAGCCAGCGCGATAGTGATCGCGGTCCAACTGGCGCCGCTGCGGCGCGCACCGGCGCCCATCAGCAGGTTATCCACCAGGCTGCCGGCGATCATCAGCAGGGTGATGAGCCCAAACAGGAAGATGCCGGCGGGCGTGTTAAAACCACTCAGCAGGCCAAACAACAGCGGTCCGGCCCAAATGATCACCAGGCTGGGCAGAATCGGCACAAAGATCAGGCTGAACAGCCCAAACAGCATCAGGGTCAGCACAATGATGGGCAGGCCCACCTGGGTCAGGATCTCCAATAAAGGCTCCTTTTAGCGTTCCCGCGGCCGGGTCACCGGGCAATCAGCGGGGCGCCGCCCATCCATGGGCGCAGTACTTCGGGCACCACGATCGAGCCGTCGGGCTGCTGGTAGTTTTCCAACACGGCGATCAGGGTGCGCGGCATGCCCAGCCCCGAACCGTTGAGGGTATGCGCCAGGCGGGTTTTGCCGTCGGCGGTGCGGAATTTGATATTGGCGCGGCGGGCCTGAAAATCACCTACATTGCTGACCGACGAAACTTCCAGCCATTCGTCGCAGCCGGGAGCCCATACTTCAATGTCATAGGTGATGCGCGCATTAAAGCCCAGGTCGCCGGTGCACAGCTTTAGCACGCGGTAGGTGAGGCCCAGCAGGCGGCAGGTTTCTTCGGCATCCGCCAGCATTTTCTGCAATTCCTGCTCCGAATCTTCGGGCTTGCAGTAGGTGTACATTTCTACCTTGTCGAACTGGTGACCGCGCTTGATGCCGCGCACATCGCGCCCGGCGCTCATCTTTTCGCGCCGGAAGCAGGGGGTGTAGGCGGTGTAGCGCAGCGGCAGGGTTTCCTCGGCCAGAATCTCGCCCATGTGCAGGCCGGTCAGGGGCACTTCTGCGGTGGGCACCAGCCAGAAATCTTCTTCCGCGTCGTGGTACAGGTTATCAGCAAATTTGGGCAGTTGCCCGGCTGCCAGCAGGGTTTCGGCTTTCACCATGAAGGGCGTGTATTTTTCCAGGTAACCCTGGCGCATGTGCAGGTCGAGCATCCAGGCAATCAGGGCCCGCTGCAAGCGCGCGCCTTCACCGCTCAAAACGTAGAAGCGCGAGCCGGTGATTTTTACACCACGTTCGAAATCGATCAAGCCCTTCTGCACGCCCAGGTCCCAATGCGGCAGGGGGGAGAACGAACGAACGGGGATGTCACCGCTGGTTTTGATGACGACGTTTTCGTGTTCATCCTTGCCCAACGGCACATCCTCCTGGGGGAGGTTGGGGATGGTCATCACGATTTGCTGCTGGCGGGTTTCTGCCTGGCGCACCTGTTCATCCAGGGCGGCAATGCGGTCACCCACCTGGCGCATCGCCTCAATTTTGGCGCTGCGCTCGGCCGGGTCTTTCATTTTGCTAATTTCCTTCGAAACCGCGTTGCGCTCGGCTTTTAGCACTTCCACCTGGGCAATTAACGCGCGGCGCTCCAAATCGACCGCCTGAAGCTGGTCGACAATCGCGCCATCCATGTTGCGCTTTTGCAGCGCGGCACGCACCTGTTCGGGGTGCTCTCGGATTAAATTAATATCAAGCATCTTGACCTCCACGAGCCACAATGGCTCCGGCAGGCTGCCAGGCGGTGCCGGCGCTGCCGGAAATGAAAACGCCCCCTCCCGAGTGCAGGACGAGGGGGCGCTCGTGGTACCACCTGCATTTGCCGCGTAGATTGCGACCTCATTGGCGGTTTAACGGACCTCACCGGCTCGCTTACAAGCCCTCAAAGGGTTCTTCCTGCGCGGGCAGCCTGCTCATTGAACGGAGCGCCGGGGTGGATTTCAGCGTAGAACCTGCCAGCTTGCACTACCGCTGGCTCTCTGCAAGGAATTGCGCTTACTTGACCCCGGGCAGGCCAATTTGTATCATTATACCCACAAGACCGGCTGAGAGTCAACGCAAACAGGTGTTTTGGAAGGTATTTTGGCAGAATTCAGGTAGAATAAATATAGGAATGATATGGAGCGGCAGCCCCAGGGGATGGGGGCGTTTGACATTCTGCGTGCCTGCGGTAGAATCAAAATCAGCAGGAAATTTCAGCGATTTTCTCTGGGGCAAGCGGTAATCCAAGGAGTGAGTGTGAGCAAATGGCCGGGTAAGTATGTGATAGGCCTGACAGGCAATATTGGCACGGGCAAGAGCGTGGTTCGCCGTATGTTGGAACATTTGGGGGGCTACGGCATCGATGCAGATATGCTGGGGCATCGCGCCATAGCCAGAGGGGCACCGGGCTACCAGCCGGTGCTGGCTACTTTTGGCCGCTATGTGCTGGGGGCAGATAACGAAATTAACCGCGTGCGCCTGGGGCGGATTGTCTTCAATGATCCGGAGGCGATGACCCTGCTCGAAGTCATTGTCCACCCTTTGGTGGACCAGGCGATTGATGTGATGGTGCGGCGCGCGGCGCAGCCGGTGGTGGTGATTGAGGCGATCAAGTTGTTCGAGGCCAACCTGCACCGCATGGGTGACGCGGCGTGGGTGACCTATGCCCCGCCTGAAGTGCAACTGGCGCGCCTGGTGCAGCAGCGCAAAATGAACGAAGTGGATGCCCGCCAGCGCATTGTCGCGCAGCCATCGCAGGAAAAGAAAATGGCTCAGGCCAGCGTGGTAATTAAAAATGTCGGCAGCTTTGAAGATACCTGGAAGCAGGTGACGACTGCCTGGCAGAAGACCGTACCGGCCAGCAGCCAATCTGCTGTGCCAACTACCCCTCTGGCGCGCGTGCGCGTGCCTCAGGGAGAAATGACCGTGCAGCGTGGCCGCCCGCGCCATTCCAATGAAATTGCCGAACTAATCAATCGCCTGCGCCGGCCCGCGGTGCTGCTGAAGAAAGATGATGTAATGGCAGCCTTTGGTGAGAAGGCCTTTATGCTGCTGCAGGTGGGCAGCAGCAATATGGGCGTCATCGGCTGGCAGGTAGAAAACCTGGTGGCCCGCACCACCGATATCGTCATCGACCCGGCAGTTCCGATAACCCAGGCCCTGCCGGTGTTGATTACCGAGATGGAAAAGGCCTCAAAGGATTTACAGTGCGAAGCTTCGCTGGTGTTTGTGCCCCCAGACCTGGCCAAACAGGAAGGCCTGTGGCGCAGCCTGGGATATGACCGCCGCTCTGCGGAAAACTTAGGCGTGCTGGCATGGATGGAGGCGGCGCTCGAATCGGCGCTGCCCAATACGATCCTTTTCTTCAAGCAACTGCGCACCGACCGCATTCTGCGGCCGATCTAAAACCTGCCGTGCCCGATTTCGTAAACGAGCTCTCTTTTCTTTTTCAGCGGCTGAACTGGCTGAGCGTCTTGGACCTGGTGTTGGTGACACTGGTCTTTTTTGGAATCTTGCTGCTCGTGCGCGATACCCAGGCCATGGTGCTGCTGCGTGGAATGATTTTTCTGGCCATTCTGCTCAGCCTGCTGACCAGCGTAGTGGCGCTGCCGGCTTTTTCATGGCTGGTGCGCACCATTTTACCCTCGCTGCTACTGGCCATTCCGGTGATTTTTGCCCCTGAGATCCGGCGCGGCCTGGAACGCCTGGGGCGGGCCGGAGCGGGCACGGTGCTGCCGCAGCGCCCCGCCGACACGCTGGCCATGCAGCAGACCATCAAGGCAGTGGTCACCGCGGCAGCCCGGCTCTCGGCGCGCCAGCACGGCGCGCTGATAATTCTGCAGCGCAACGATCTGCTGCAGGAATACGTGCTGACCGGAGTGCTGTTGAATGCGCGGGTTACACCAGAACTGCTGCTGCAGATCTTTTATCCAAATACCCCGCTGCATGATGGTGCGGTGATTATTTCGCATCACCACATCACCGCGGCGGCTTGCGTGATGCCGCTTTCGGCCAGCGGGATATTAAACCGTTCGCCGGAACGCCAGATGGGTTTGCGGCACCGCGCGGCGCTGGGTATTTCTGAAGCCAGCGATGCGATTGCGGTGGTGGTTTCGGAAGAAACCGGTTCGGTATCAATCGCCCATTCCGGTCGGATGATCCGCCGGTTGGACAGCGAACGTTTGGAAAATATTCTTAACGCATTTTACCAGCCGCCCGAGGGCGTTGGGAATCCGTTCGCCCTGTTTGCCCGCTGGTTCGGGCGGGGTAAAAAACGGCAGGAGAAATGATGCCGACGCCTCTGCGTACTTTTTTCAAATATTTGCCCTCATTTATCCTGGCTTTTGCGCTGGCGTTGGCCGTGTGGATGTCTGCGGTGACCGCGGCCGACCCTAATGAGGAAAAGATTTTCCCCAAACCGCTGACTGTGGAAATCATCGGTCAGGACCCGGGGCTGGTGATCACCAGCGACACCATACCGACGGTATCGGCAACACTTTCTGCCCCCCGTTCTATTTGGGAACGCCTGACCAATGAGCCGTTGATGGTGAAAGCGATGGTCGACCTGTCGGGGATCGGCGAAGGGGCGCAAACGGTGGATGTGCAGGTTCAGGTGAGCTTGCGCCCGGTGAAGAAAATCTCTTACACCCCGCGCACCGTGCGCATCACACTGGAACGCCTGGCCAGCCGGAGCATTCCGGTGCGTATTCTCTCGCGCGGTGACCTTTCGGTGAGCTTTCAATCGGACCCACCGGTGCCTAGTGCCACGGCTGTTACCGTCAGCGGCCCGGCTTCGCTGGTTAACCAGGTGGATTCGGTGCGCGCCGTGCTGGATATCAGCCAGGCGCAGGAATCGATCAACCGGGTGGTGGTTTTGCAGGCTTACGATAGCAACGAACAGGCCGTGAACGGAATCACGCTCTCGCCCGACCGGATAACGATTACGCAGGTGATCACCCAACGTGGCGGATATCGCAATGTGGTGGTCAAAGTGCTGCCGTTTGGCAAAATTGCCAACGGGTACCGCCTGACCAATATTGTGGTGTCGCCCCCGGCCGTGACGATTTTTTCCAGCGACCCGCGCCTGGTGAACGATTTGCCCGGTTTTATTGAAACGGCGCCGTTGAATTTGTCTGGAGTGAAGGATGATTTTGATATACGCCTGGCGCTTAACCTGCCGAAAGGTGTTTCAGTGGTTGGCGAACCGACGGTGCTGGTACAGGTGGCTGTGGCGACCATTGAAGGCAGCATCACCCTTTCGTTTAACCGGGTGGAAGTGGTGGGACTTTCTGAAGGCCTGGTAGGGAAAGTATCGCCCGAAACGGTGGATGTGATCGTTTCGGGGCCGCTGCCCATTCTGGATTTGCTCCGTTCTGAAAACTTGAGGGTATTTGTGGATATGAAAGATACGAAAGTGGGTATCTATCAACGCATACCTAAGGTAGAATTAGCGGTTGGCGAAGTGCGGGTTGATTCGATCCTGCCCGGGACCGTTGAAGTAACCGTGAGTTTGGCTCCAAGCCCCACGCCAAACCCCACGCCAAGGAGATAGTATGCCCAAACCTGTTGTAGCTCTGGTCGGCCGGCCTAATGTCGGCAAATCGACCCTGTTTAACCGCCTGGCGGGTGAACCGCTGGCGATTGTAGATAACAAACCTGGCACCACCCGCGACCGGCTTTTTTCGGATGCGCTGTGGAATGGAGTTGAATTTACCATTATCGATACTGGCGGCATCGACCCGAGCACGGGTAGCAAAGTGCCGCTCTCGGTTGATTCAGCGGAATATATCGAACAGATTCGCGGTCAAGCTGAACTGGCGATTCAAGAAGCGGATGTGGTGCTGTTTCTGGTGGATGCGACCAGTGGGGTGACCCCGGCCGACCAGGAAGTGTCTCAAATTCTGCGGCGCAATCGCCGCCTGGTGGATGGCGAGCCGCGCCCGCCTGTGCTGCTGGTGGTGAACAAAGCCGATAACCAATCCACCCGGCAGGATGCATCCGAGTTTTATGAACTGGGAATGGGTGATCCATACCCGATCTCAGCCGCGCACGGCACCGGCACCGGCGACCTGCTGGATGAGCTGGTGGCGACTTTCCCCAAACAGGTGGAACAGCCGGAAGATGATTCGGTGAAAATTGCCATTGTTGGCAAACCGAACGTCGGAAAATCGAGCCTGCTCAACCGCCTGGTGGGTGAAGAACGGGTGATTGTCAGCCCAATTGCCGGCACCACCCGCGACGCGATCGATACCAAAATGGTTTATAACGATCTGCCGATCACCCTGATCGACACCGCGGGTATTCGCAAGCGCGGTAAGGTTGAACCCGGTGTGGAAAAATACAGCGTGATCCGCTCGATGCGGGCAATTGACCGCTGTGAAGTGGCGCTGCTGGTGATTGATGCCACCAGCGGCATCACCGCGCAAGATACACATATCGCCGGGTATATCCTGGAAGCCTACAAGAGCATTGTGGTGGTGGTGAACAAGTGGGACGCGATCGAAAAAGACAATGAATCGATGAACGCCTTCACCCGCCATGTGCGCGAACAATTAAATTTTTTGGCGTATGTGCCGATTCTGTTTATCTCGGCGCTGACAGGCCAGCGCATAGACCAGGTGATGCCGCTGGCACTGCGCGTGCAGGAAGAGCGCCTGGCGCGCCTGAGCACTTCGCAGTTGAACAAAATCATGGTGAACGCGCAGGATAAGCACGCGCCCAGTAACGCATCCGGACGATCGCTAAAGATTTACTATGGCACCCAGGTGCGCTCCGATCCGCCGACGTTCCTGCTGTATGTCAACGATCCCAAGCTGGCTCATTTTTCTTACCTGCGTTATCTCGAAAACACGATCCGCGAGGACTATCCCTATACCGGAACACCCATCCGGCTGGTACTGAAGCCGCGGCGTTAGTTTTGCGGGCTTTTTTGCGGGCTGACCGTTTGTCAGCCCGCAAAAAGCCACTTGTAGGGAGAATGACAGACGGGGCGGGGGGTGAAAGTAAGAAAGCAGGGATTCGAGATAGAAAACCTTGACGGGAAGTGCGTTCTTTGATAGACTCGCGCAGCGCTTAAGAACGGCGAAGTTGCAAAGTAACAAACGAGAAAAATTTTGAACCTTGCGCATATAACCGGGCTCTGATATAATACTGTCCGCTGAGTACATTGAAAACAGAATAGCGCCGACGTAGCTCAACCCGGCAGAGCAACCGCCTTGTAAGTGGTAGGTTACGGGTTCAATTCCCGTCGTCGGCTCAGTTGCAGGTTGGTGAGTGAGATGCTTCTCAGGAAGCACCTCACTTGCGAACTGGCGACAGTTCGGAATAATTAGGGCAGTTACCCAAGTGGCCAAAGGGGGCTGACTGTAAATCAGCTGGAGCACTCCTTCAGAGGTTCGAATCCTTTACTGCCCACTCACTATGATCTCGCCGACCTGGTGAGATTGTAGAGTACGGCAAGCCCACATAGCTCAGCTGGTAGAGCACGCCCTTGGTAAGGGCGGGGTCATCGGTTCAATTCCGATTGTGGGCTCTTTTTGCCGACTTTGCGTGACGAGCGTCTTTGATTGTAGGAGAAGAAAATCATGGCAAAGCAAAAGTTTGACCGAAGCAAGCCGCATCT
>Ga0105047_10015612_pt1 | contig 11952 bp, 5 predicted proteins | sample MAT04_FD_78384 | JGI IMG/M metagenome (GOLD analysis project Ga0105047, IMG submission 78384) | Freshwater microbial communities from Lake Fryxell liftoff mats and glacier meltwater in Antarctica - MAT-04 (megahit assembly) | ecosystem: Environmental > Aquatic > Freshwater > Ice > Liftoff... | reverse complement strand
GGGAAAGGGTCGAAACAGAGCGTTTTGTTGTAGCGGGGCCGATCCTCAAGCTTGCCACCAGCAGCAAGTGACCACTCGGAGTGAGTCGAGGAACTCAGAACTCCGAGGCTGTAGGCGGAGTCGATCGCGATGCACGTTACGCCATGCTCGACCGCGACGTCCGTAACCAGCCACTGGAAAAACCTGTGCTTTGCAGTCTCGACAGTGACCATGTAACGAGACAGGCCTTCGAGCGCGTTTCTTAGCGCGATATTCGTACGACCAAATAGCCACCAGCGCTCTCTGCGACCACGGTCTCCATTCGACTCGCGCTCTGGAAATACTCTGTCCCGTAAGAGGTTCAGCAGAACGGGGAAGTGAGCCGCGTCCTCGAGCGTTCTCAACCCGAAGTCGACGACGTGCTGCTCAATGACCGGACGCGTGACCAAGTCTCGACCGGAGAGAATGGGCCGCAACACGGCCCTGTGAGAAGCTTCGGCAAAGAGAGTGGTTGCCTCGTTGTGCTCGACGACGAACCCACGGCCGGCTAGTAAGAAACCGAATGCAGCGAGTCCCGTATTGCTGGTCAACGGAATAGATACGGCTGCAGCGACGCCAGTGTCTCCGCGCAGATCGGATGACACTCGCGCGAACGTTGTTCTACTCGACGCGACCCCTGCAGGATCGACGGAGACCAGCGTGGAAGGTTCTCTATCGCTGCGACCCTGAACAGTCATTGCAACTAGGACAGCAGCGCCGTCTTCGCCGTCATCCCACGGATGATCACGACAGGCCCACTTGATGACAGCTCCCTCGCTCCGAACCAGCTCGATCACTTTGCGATTGATGGACTGGGTGATGGCATTTGTCGTAATGAAGCCAGCACGATGTACCCGCCCAGCCGCAACCTTCTCTCCACTCCTGAACCACCAGTACATCACAAAGTCAACGCCATCCGCAAGCCGTGGATACGCGCGACGTAGTGCCTCGACGTATCCGTCACCAAGGGCATCCCGCTGCTTCCCCTTCCCCAAATACGGTGGATTCCCCACAATGAAATCCGCCTCCGGCCACGCCGCCTGTCGTGCCCCCACATACTCGTAGTACGGTAGCTTCGTCGCCGGATCCGGCACCAACTCGCCCGTCACGGGATGCACAAGCCGCGGCGTTGGATCCGGTCGATCCTTCTCGGGCCGATGCACGATTTCATCCCACGCCAACACCGCATCACGGCACTCAATCGTACCCGTGTCTTCGAGCACCGGATCAGGCGGTGTGCGCCCACCATGCGCGTCGCGCCAGAACTGGTGATACCCGATCCACAACGTCAGCTCGGCAATCTCGCGCGCCCACGGCTTGACTTCGATGCCGAAGAACTGACGCGGATGCACCTCGTCGAGTACGGCCTCGACCTGCTCGCGACCGCGCACACGTTCCATCTCGCGCATCACCTCGAGCTCGATGCGCTTGACCGCAGCCATTGTGACGTAGAGAAAGTTGCCGCTGCCGCAGGCCGGGTCGAGGAAGCGCAGCCCGCGCAGCCACGCATGAAAGTTCAGCAGCGCCTGCAGCGCCTCGCGCTGCGCTGCCGCCTGCCGGCGACCGATAACCTCGGTCAGTTGCAGGACAGCACCCTGCACCGCCGTCCAGCGATCGCGAATCGGCTCGACGACCGTGGGTTCGACCAGCCGCTCGATGTATTCGCGCGGTGTGTACTCCGCGCCCAGCCGGTGTCGTTCGGCGGGGTCGAGCGCGCGCACGAGCAGCGTGCCGAAGATCGACGGCTCCACGCGGCTCCAGTCGAAGTCGGCCGCCTGAATCAGCAGGGTGACGTCGATTGTCTCGAGCGGGAGCGCGTCGACGGTGCGGAAGAAGTGCCCGTTGAAGCGGCGAATCAGGTCGGCGCCGAAGCTTCCGCCCTGGTCCATGGTTTGCCACAGACTGGTGAGCACCGCCCCCACGCGCTCGGGGCCACCGGCCGTTCGGGCCGTCTCGAGCGTGCGCTTGAACAGACCCGCTGGAAGCAACTCGATGTCTTCGGCGAAATAACAGAACACGCAGCGCATGAGGAAGCGCGCCACGCGCTCCGGCTCGTGGCCACGCAACTCGAAGGTGGCCGCGAGTTGGGCAAGCTTTCCGGCAATCTCCCGCGTCACGACTTGCGCGCGCCCACGTGGGTCTCTGGCGGCGGGGTCGGTGAAGATGTCCTGCAGGAGCTTGATGTCCGCAGGCCGCTCCGCGAGCGTGGTGAGGTTGATGCGGTACCCCGCCGGGAACCCGCCGTACTCTCCGCTCCAGCGATCCCAGACGATAAGGGTGCGAGGCACGTCGACCACCATCAAAAATGGGGGCGCCGCACCTTTTGTATGCGCGACGTAGTTGCGCACCTGCCCAAAAGCCTTCCGCAGCGGTTGCTCATTGGCGTCGGCCACGTCAGTCGCTTTGGCTTCGAGCGCGAAGTGCCCTGCCTTCCAACAGTCGATGAAGTTCGTGGACTCCCGTCCGTCCCGGTCGATGACCCGCACGGGATACTCGAACTGGTACTGCTCCGTGGGCGGGACCGGCGCCGACACGCCGAGCGCCTCGCACCACTGGATGAGCCAGGGTTGGAAGGAGGCGCGTTCGGAGGCTCGGGTGGCGGCCCAGCTCTCGGCGAGGGCGCGGAGACGGGTGGCGGTGGTGCTCACGTCGGGAGGCATGGCCACCAACGTAACGCGAGTCAGTGACATTGCCGAGCCGGGGAAGTCGGCGCGACGGGACGCTTCCATTGAGGATCACGGGGTATCGCAACGAAGCACAGACCCCCGCAGGTCATCCCACGCCTCGATGGCCGGCCCGTCGGAATCACCGTGGGATACGGTCGACACCGATAACCCAGTCCTCGCTACGTTGCCGCAGACGGCGCGAACTCGCGAGCGACGCGAACCCGTTCTACCACTGCCGCGAACCGCCGTCGACTCACTGGCACCGTCAGGCCGCCCGTCAGCTGGACGGTTCGCTGTTCGGCGTCTCCGTCGAGCAACCGCACCACGTGACGAACATTGATCAGATGTGACCGGTGCACACGCACAAACCCCGTCGTGAGCTGACTTTCCAATTCGTCCAGTGTCGCGTCGTGCAGAGCCCGACGGCCGTCGCGCAGATACAGTTCGACATAGTCGTCGGCCCCGGACACACACAGCACCTGCTCCAATGGCACCAGCTCCACGCTTCCCGGTCGCCGTACAACCAACACGGCTGCATCCTCGGCAAACGGCTCGAGCCGGAGTCGGCCGAGTGCTTGCGCAAGTCGTGATGCCGACACGGGCTTGCGCACAAAGTCCACGACCGCGTGCTCGAACGCTTCGATGGCGCGCTGCGGATACGCCGACACTACGATGATCTGCGTGGGGCTCGACGAGGAAAACCGTCCCACCAAGTCGAAGCCGTCTCGTCCGGAGAGGTCGAGGTCGAGCAACACGACGTCCCACGCCGTTCCCTCGAGGTGCCGTTGCGCGTCGCGCAGCGATTCCGCAACCTCGATCGCGGCCTGTTCGTAGCCTGGCGTGTTGCGAATCAACCGACACAATCGCCTGTGCGCAGGCGCCTCGTCCTCCACGATCAGAACGCGTATCACGACGGGGCCCGTAGCCGCATTTGCGTGCGCCAGCCGCCCGTGGCCGTCCGGCCATCCACGAGCGCGGCGGTGTCACCGAAGGCCTGCCGCAACTGCGCGCGCACGTACTCCAATCCCTCTCCGTGGTGCCGCACCGTTGTAGCCTGCGCGCCATCTTCCGGCGCTGGCGTCGTGAGCTCGAGCTGCGAGCCACCGCCGTACGGCGACATCCGAAGCACGAACGTTGCGCCGGTGACATACCGACCATGACTGAAGGCGTTTTCGATCAGTGTTTGCACGATGCCCGGAGGCACGTGCATCTGTGTATCGACGTCGAAGCAGTCGAGATGGAAGGCCCGGTCCACGCGCAGCGACATCACTTCGAGGTGCTTCTTGCACAGCGCGATCTCATCGCCCAGCGGCACCAACGGTTTGCCCGACATCTCGACCACCATGTGATACTCTTCGCCGAGTGCTTCGATCAGCCTGACGGCCGTTGGTGGATCCGCCTCGATCCACTCCGTGAGTGCATTGAGCGTGTTGAGCAACCAGTGCGGGGCGAATCGGCGGCGCAGCAACTGCGCCTCCAGTTGTCCGACGCGACGTTGCGCCTCCAGCTCGCGTGCCTGCGTCGCCAGCCCTACGCGCCATTGGTGACGCAGCAGTACGATCGCGAGCGCGGCGGTGCCGAGGTAGAATCCGCGGTCGAGGAATCCCGACGTATCTACCACAGCGAGCACCAGGAAAAACACGAATGCCGCCGCGATGCCTCGTGCGCCATCGTCTCGGCGCCTCGCAGCCGGCAACACGAGAATCAGCGCCAGTAAAATCGGTAGCGAGAGCGTGAGCAGCGTCCACAAGTCGTACCCCGGCACCTGCGAGGTTATCAGCGGAACCAGCAGCGTGCACCAGAGCGCGCGAGTCCGCCATCGCGGCGCATATCGACCAGTAACATACGCCACCAAGGCAAGGGAAAATCCCGTTGCCATAACTTCGATGGCAAGTAAGCGCCAGGCGTGCCAGTGGTAGGGAAGGGGCCACATGACGCGCCAGAGCTCCGCGACCAGTTGCCCCAACGCACTCGCCGCCATCAGCACCACCCAAAGTGCCTGCGTGTCGCGTGTGCCAAATAACCATGCGCCACCGAAGTACGCCAAGGCGACCAGCAAAGCACCGGCCATCATCATCGCCGGCACGTAGTATGGCGCGGCCTCGCGGTAGGACTTACCGTACTCTTCCACGAGGATGTAGTGCACCGGCGTCGTCAGTCTCAGGCGATTGTAGAAGCCGGACATGTGGACGAGCAGCTCGTTGCTTCCGGTGTTGATGCGGTCCGATGGCAAGTACAGCATCGTATCCATGGCTCCCGGCTGTTCCGCCGCACGCGAGCCGCCCGGCACGCCGTTGCTGCCGATACGTGTGCCGTTCCAGAACACCTCGCTCGAGGCTACGGCGCCGATCGCCACCCCCAACGGCACACGTCGTAGGTCTGCCGCGCGATCGATGGTAACGCTGGCGAGAAACCATAGCTCACGACCCTGCGGATCAATCTTCGCGCGTGGTGTTCGCGTGCAGCCGGAAGCAGCGAGCCGCACGTCATCGGTGTGCATCGGTCGCGTAGGGCATACCCATCCCTCCGTGATCCACGCCTGTACTGGCGACGGCGCGCCACTGATCTGCCCGACGAGCGCGAGAAACGGGAGTAGCATCGTCATGCCTCATGATACTCTGTGTCGGTGCGAGTACAGAACCGCTGGCCGCTCGCGCCCTACCGCTCACCGATTGGTCCTTGAACAGTCGCTTACCGTGTCACTACCGTCCGGTCATGTCTATCACCACACATAGCACCGGCACGCTGCTGGTCCTCGCCGTTGCGCTCGTGAGCTGTCGTCCGAGCGCTCCACAGCCGGCACTTTCCAACGAGCGCGCGTCATTCGAACCGTTCACATTCAAAAGCGGGTCTGGTGTTGAAGTACCCGCCGAACTCGGAAGCTTTCGCGTGCCGGAACAGCGCGGGAATCCCGCGAGCCGTATGCTCACGCTGCGCTTCGTGCGTTTTCGCGCCACTACCGCGAATCCCGGTCCGCCAATCGTGTACCTCGCCGGCGGACCGGGCGGCTCCGGCATTGGAACCGCAGCGGGTTCGCGCTTCCCGGTCTTCCAGGCACTGCGCGGGGTAGCGGATGTGATCGCGTTCGACCAGCGCGGCACGGGACGGTCGAATGACATCGTCCCGTGCGTGCCACCGGGAGAGCCGTCATCACCGGTGATCGTGACGCGTGATTCGGTCATCACGCAATTTCGTCGTGAACTCCAGGACTGTTTCGCGAAGTGGACGGCGGCTGGTGTGGCGATCGACGGATACACCACCCGCGAAAGCGCGGCGGACATCGATGCGCTTCGTCGCGCGCTTGGCGCCGAGCAGATCAGTCTGTGGGGAATCAGCTATGGCTCGCACCTCGGTCTCGCCACGCTCAAGTCTCACGGTGCAACGATTCATCGCGCCGTGTTCGCCGGGATCGAAGGACTGGATCAGACCGTGAAGCGGCCCGCAGTGTTCGACAGCCTGATCGGGCGTGTGCAAACACTCATCGACCGAGACTCGGCAGCACGGCAGGCCTATCCCGATCTCGCCGCCACGATGCGACGAGTGCACTCGCAGCTCAACGCCTCACCGGCCCGCGTGACGATTCCGGCCGTGGGTGCGCGCCCCGGGACGGTCTTGATCTTCGATGCATTCCCGGTGCAAATACTGGTCGGTGGCATGATGGCCGATCCATCGGGTAGTGCGCAGGTTCCGCTGCTCTATCGAGCCATGGCCGCTGGACGATACGAACAGATTGCCGCCATCGTGTGCCGCGAGTTCTGTACGCGGAGCGGCGGCTATCGTGGGATGCCGGAAGCGATGGACCTTGCCTCCGGGATTTCGGCAGCTCGTCTCGCGATGATTCGCCGCGAGGCGGTGACGGGCGTGCTGGGCGACGCGATCAACTTTCCGATGCCGCACGTCGCGGGCATGCGACCGTCGCTGGACCTCGGCGATGATTTCCGCGCTCCGCTGCGGTCCGCCGTACCCACGTTGTTCATCTCCGGCACACTGGATGGCCGCACATCGCCGACAGAGGCGCGTGAAGAGCTCGAGGGGCTCCGCAACGGGAAGCATCTGCTCGTCGAAAACGGTGGGCACAACATCTTCGAGGCGGATAAGCGCGTTGCGGATGCCGTGGTGGCGTTCTTCCGCGGTGCCGAGGTGCAGTCGTTGATCCGACTGGAGCCGCCCGTGTTTCGGTTGCGCTGACCCGGATTTCGCACGAGGGTAGTGCATAAACGGCGCTCCCTTCGCGCTACCCGCCGCAGTCTTCGAAACAAAGCGGACGCTGACCTGCTCGCCGACCGCCACCGCTATGCGCTGCAACACAGAAATCGAGTGCCCGCGGTATTCGGCGTGCTCCATGCGGGCGATGGCGGACTGGGTAGAATTGACCCGTTTCGCGAGCGCGGACTGGGTGAGGCCATGCCGTTTTCGCAGGGCAAACACTTGCTCCGCGATCAGCGCTGCGTCCGTGTCGGCGACTACGCGCTCGTCCCAGCCGGGGGTGTCCCCGAAACTAGACGACGAACATCGTCTATCATCAAAAATCGCCACGCGTAACGTTGGACGCACGACACTTCGCGCCCTTCGCGCCCGTCGCGAGCTTCGCGTGCACCGCGGTGCGTGCGGCGGCCTCGGAGCGGTCGGAAAGCCGGCTGGTTCGCGCGAAGCTCGCGGATTACGCGAAGTGTCGCGAAGAAAGGCGAATTGATAGATGAGGGGATTGCGCGTTAGAACCGAATGGGCGCGTACACGTCCACGCGCCAACGTGCGCCGGCCGCGAGCTCACGTGCGGCGTCGATGCGGATGGGCAGTCCGAACAACGCGGCTCCACCACCGACGCTGGTGCGCACGTTACGATGCGCGCCGAGGTCGGAACGATTGCCCGCCCATCCGGCGTCCCAGAAGAGGCCGGGTTGTAGTCGCCCGGTCCGCGCCCACGTCAACTCACCGCGGCTCATCCAGTACGCGTCGCCGCGCATGGAGCCGGCCTTGAGGCCGCGCACGGTTTGCCACCCTCCCATGTTCCACCAGCGATGCAGCGGTAGCGTTCCCGCGCTGGTGCCGCCGCTGATGGTGGCGGTGGCGCGCAGGGTGCGCGTGAGCGCGCGGTTGAGCGAGAGATCCGTGGCGGCGCGCACGTAGTCCCACGCGCCTGTAGCGGCTTCGATGCGCCACGCCGAGCCAAGTCGCCACCCTTCCTGTTCCACACCGCGCGCGGCCAACAGGCGCCACTGCATGCCGTACGAGGCGCCTCGCGCGTAGGGCAGCGTGTCGATCACCTCGCGGTCGAAGGTGCGGGACCGATCGATCAGCCACGGCAACGACACGGTGCTCTGCGTGCCCACGCCCTGCTGCCACTCGGCAAACAGTCGAAGCTCACGCCGATTCGCGCCCGTGCCTCGGCCGTTGTGCCGCCACACCGCTTCGGCGCCGGCGGCACGCAAGTAGAACTGTTCGTCCTGTGCGGTCACCAGGTTTTGCAGCGATGAGAACGGAGTAAACGCGGCCCCGTAGTCGTCGGCCTGCACCAGTCGACGATAGCCCGCCACGCTGAAGTCGCCGCCACCGTTGGCACGCGTGGCGCTCCATTCGCCGTTGAGCTGCTGATCACCCAATGACCCGCGCGCGTTGAGCTCCCAACGCCAGCCGGCGCCAAGCTGTTGCCGCACCGCACCGCCCACCGACAAGGCTTCGACGCGGTTGAATCGCAGGTATTCCAACCCGGCATGGGCGGTGAGTGGCTGCGGGTTGAACTCAGCCTGCACGTCGAGCGCGAGCGCCTCGCGTGTAGCGTCATCCATCGTACTGGCGTACACCTCCGCGCGCGTGGCAAACAGGCCGCCCGACAGTTCAGGCGCGTTGGCCAGCTTCACCGAGTCACAGGGAATGGCCACGCGCGTGACGACCGCATCGCCAAGACGAGTGCCGGTCTGATAGCGCACCCCGTCACGGCGACAATCCGCTGCCGCCTGGCGGTCCATCCTTGTGCCGTACTGTAAAAACGCACTGTCCAGAACGGCCCGCCGTCTGTTCCAGAGCACGCTGTCGGCGGACGTTCGCAACGCGCGGCGATCACGCCACAATTGCTGCCACGGGCCGTAGAGCGAATCGTACTCGGCCCGCAACACCAGGTTCTCGGCGGGGATCGTGGGCATGGTGGCGACCGCGTTGACGCTCTGATAGCGAAAGCCCTGCTCGATCGTGACCGTGGCTTCCAGGGGACCGGCGCGCACGGTGCCATCGACCCGCCGCACGCGCGGCAACCAGAAACGCGATTCGTGCAATCCGTACTCGAGCGTCACCGCCTGCAGTTCGGCCTTGAGCGGTTGCGCCAGCGCTTTGACGTACCAGGGCGGGCCCTTCTCGCCGGCATTGGCCACTTCGGTCCACACATCGTACGGCACCGACAGCCGGTACACGGCGCGCACCAACTGCATGCGATCCGTATCGAACCAGTACGACCCGACAGACAGGTTCCAGCGCGGCGCCCGCGGTCTGGTGCGCAGCTCGCGTAGCGTAATACGACGGCCGTCCTGGAGCGAGATGGCGGCGCTGTCGCCAAAAGCGAAGGTGTAGTACGCCTCACTGCCCGTGGAGAGCGGATGTACGAGGTCGGTGGTGTCGACTTCGGCGGCGCGGCCATTGGTTCCGGTCGGGCCGTTGCCCGATGGTAGCCAGAGGGCGTCCATGCCCGGATACCAAGGAATGGGGACGAGCAGATCGCCGGTAGGATTGGGCAAGGCAAAGCCTGTGCTGCGCTCGCGGCGTCGTCCGCTCAGCGCGACATGCGCACCGGCGGCGCGCGACCAGGTCACCTCACCAACGGTCTCCCGCCGCCCAAGAATTCGCTCGCGACCCACCGCCGCAACGCTTCCGCCGGCGGTCACCCGCTCGTACGAGGTGGCCTTATAGCTCTCGAGCGTCGAGTCGACGCGAGAGCGCTCGAGTCGCGCACGCTCGACGAACGCGCGTGTCTCGGGCGTGGCGAATGCGGAGGACAGTTCAGCGGCAGTGGGAGGCCGACGACGAGACGGTCGCGGCTGCTCGGGCGGCAGTTCCTGCGCGAGCAGCACGGCAAACAGAAGCAGGGGCAATGGCATGGAAGGTACTATACCGCAATGCTACGCCGTGGGTTCGAGCACCGTGATGTTGGTGTTCGTGTAGATGCAGATCTCGCCGGCGATGGTGAGGGCCTTCTGCACGATCTCCGCCGGCGAGAGCGTGGTCTCCCGCACGAGCGCGCGCGCCGCCGCCTGCGCATAGGCGCCGCCGGATCCGATGGCGAGAATGCCGTCATCGGGCTCAATGAGTTCGCCATTGCCGCTCAGCATGAAGCCGTGATCGACGTCGGTCACGATCAACATGGCTTCGAGCCGACGAAGCACACGATCGCTGCGCCATTCCTTGGCCAGCTCTACGGCGGCCTTGGGCAGATTGCCCGGAAACCGATCGAGTTTTTCCTCGAACTTCTCGAAGAGCGTGATCGCGTCGGCCACGGAGCCGGCAAAGCCGGCGATCACGCGTCCGCCCTTGAGGGGGCGGACTTTAACCGCCTGCGATTTGGCGATGGTGTCGCCGACGGACACCTGCCCGTCGCCGCCGATGGCCACGCGTCCGTTACGACGCACAGCCAGAATGGTGGTAGCTCGGATGATTGGGAGAGGCATATTTCTGGAATGTACCCCATTACCTACGACGACGTACTCGCGGCCCGCGCCCGGCTGCGCCCGTATCTGGACCCGTCCCCGGTGCGACAGTACCCGCCACTGGACGAGCTCGTAGGGCACGGTATTCGCGTGCTGGTAAAGCACGAGAACCACCTGCCCACCGGCAGCTTCAAAGTGCGGAACGGCACGTCGTCGATCACCGCCCTCACCGACGACGAAGCGCGTCGCGGCGTGATCGCTGCCACCACGGGCAACCACGGACTTGGTCTGGCATGGTCAGGCGCGCAACGTGGCGTGTCGGTGACCATCTGCGTGCCGCGCGGCAACAACCCCGAAAAGAGCGCGGCGATTCGCGGACTCGGGGCCATCCTCATCGAGGTGGGCGATCGGTACGACGACACGGTCGCGGCCTGTCGCGCATTGGCGGAACGTGACGGGAAGACGTTGGTGCACTCGACGAATCACCACGCGGTGATCGCCGGCGCGGCCACGATGACGGCGGAATTTCTGGAGCAGGCGCCGACGCTCGACGCGATCGTCATCGCGCTGGGTGGTGGTTCGCAGGCGGTGGGTGCAGCGGTGGTTCGCGATGTGCTCCGCCCCAGTCTCGAGGTATTCGCGGTGCAAAGCATCGGTGCGTCGGCGCAATATGATGCCTGGCACGACGGCGTGCCGCGCGTGGGCGCGCCGGTGCATACGTTCGCCGAGGGGATCGCGACGGGTTCGACCTACGAGCTCACGTTTCCCGCCTTGCGTGAGGGGCTCGAGGAGTTCGTGGTGGTGAGCGACGCGGCGATCGCGCAGAGTGTGCGGGATTTGTGGCGCATCACGCACAACCTTGCCGAGGGGGCGGGCGCGACGGGGTTGGCCGGCCTGCACCTGCTGGCACCGCGACTGGCCGGGCGCACGGTCGGCATCGTTTTGTGCGGAGGCAATCTCGACGCGGCTCGCGCTGTTACGGTGTTGGCGGGTGGCACGCCGTTGTGAGTTTCGGGTGGTGTGCTTGCGGAGAGGTGGTGGTCGGCGGTGTGCCACCCTTTCGCCGCTTCCTGCGGGCGGGACGCGTGGGTGCGCCGCGCAGCTGAGGCGCGGCCGCCCGCAGAGGCGGCTGCAGGGAGGCACACCGCCGACGTACCGGACGTCCGAGGGGAGCACACCACGCCGACGGTGCGGCGTGCCGGCGAAGCGATCGTGGCGCGCGGACCGCGTCGCCGTGATTGCTGTCGCGCCTGCTGGCAAGCAGCGTAGTTCCCAGCGCTTGCCCTCCCCCCGTAACCGCGCGCCGGATTCCCGCGCGAGGGCGTGTCCCGCGCCAAACAACGCAGGTGTGATTTCCGGGTATCTGTGTATAGCCGCTCGCCCCGTGGGGCTCCACGGCGGCTCTCTGCGGGGGGCGGCACTTCCCCCGCGCGGCGCTCCCAAGATCTCCCCCCGCAGGAAAGCCGACGAGGAGATCCCCACGGGGCGACGCGGCGTACGTGCCAGCCCAGCAACCACGCGCACCACGACCGCAGCCGCAAGCACACCAACCCACACCCACACAAAACAGCTCAGGCGCGCGGGTGCGCCTGCCTGTAGACCTTCTTGAGGCGCTCGACACTCGTGTGCGTGTAGAT
>Ga0105047_10015609_pt1 | contig 11954 bp, 11 predicted proteins | sample MAT04_FD_78384 | JGI IMG/M metagenome (GOLD analysis project Ga0105047, IMG submission 78384) | Freshwater microbial communities from Lake Fryxell liftoff mats and glacier meltwater in Antarctica - MAT-04 (megahit assembly) | ecosystem: Environmental > Aquatic > Freshwater > Ice > Liftoff... | reverse complement strand
GACGTATTAGAGTCGGTGCAGCTGTTGGCCCGACACCAGATATGGAAGCCCGAATGGAGGCTCTGATCAAGGCCGGTGCAGATGTGATTGTTATTGATACAGCTCACGGCCATTCCCAGGGAGTCATCGAAGCTGTCATTCGTGCAAAACAGATTTTTCCTGATTGTGAGATAATTGCCGGTAACATTGCTACAGCCGAAGCTGCTGAAGCACTAATAAAAGCCGGAGTAGACGGTATCAAGGTCGGGATTGGACCTGGTTCCATCTGTACAACACGAATTGTTGCAGGTGTTGGAGTCCCTCAGATTACTGCTATTCATGAATGTGCACGTGTAGCTCATAAATTTGGCATTCCTGTAATTGCTGATGGTGGTATTAAATATTCCGGCGACCTGCCCAAAGCAATTACTGCCGGAGCCGACAGCATCATGATCGGGTCACTTTTTGCCGGTACTGAAGAGTCTCCCGGGGATACTGTTCTATATCAGGGGCGTACCTACAAGAGTTATCGTGGAATGGGATCTATTGGAGCTATGAAAGATGGCAGTAAGGACCGCTATTTCCAGTCTGAGGTAGGTGACGATGTGAAGCTGGTACCAGAGGGAATAGAAGGAATGGTTCCGCTGCGTGGACCACTTTCAGCTAATATACATCAGTTGTTGGGTGGTTTGAGGTCCGGTATGGGATACACCGGTTGTTCTACGATTAAAGAACTGCAGGAAAAAGGTCGTTTTATCCGTATTACCGGTGCAGGACTGAAAGAGTCCCATGTACATGATGTTACAATAACTAAAGAAGCTCCTAACTACAGGGTTGGAAACTAATTCTTATGACAACAGATATCCATAGCCAGAAAATACTGATTCTTGATTTCGGGTCACAGTACACCCAACTGATTGCCAGACGTGTACGTGAGGCCCATGTTTACTGTGAATTGCATCCTTTTGATATGGATCAGGCTGCTATAAAGGCTTTTGCACCTACCGGGATTATCCTGTCAGGTGGTCCCAAATCGGTTTATGAGCCAGAAGCACCAACCGTTGCAGAAGACCTTTTCGAAATGGGTGTTCCAGTATTGGGTATCTGTTATGGCATGCAACTGATGAGTCGACATTTTGGCGGCGAAGTCGTACCTGCCGGCAAGAGAGAATTCGGCCATGCTGAGCTGCTAGCCTGTGGCGAGCCAGGACCTTTGTTTAACGGATTTTTTGTGGAAGGTAAAAGTCCCGTCTGGATGAGTCACGGTGACCACGTTGCTCAGGTGCCAAAAGGCTTCGATGTTGTTTCTATTACTGACAATGCTCCGGTTTGTGCGATTCAGGATGTTGCCAAAAAACTTTACGGAGTTCAATTTCACCCAGAAGTTAATCATACCCCGCGTGGCGAACAGCTAATCGACACCTTTGTGCGTAAAATATGCGGATGTACCGGGCAATGGACTCCGGGACTAATTATAGAAGATGCTGTTGCCAAAATTCGTCAACAGGTTGGAAATGATCGAGTCATACTGGGGCTTTCCGGTGGAGTTGACTCCTCTGTTGCTGCTGCTCTGATTCATCGAGCCATCGGTGATCAGTTGACATGCGTTTTTGTTGATAACGGTTTGCTGCGTCTGGCTGAAGGTGATCAGGTAATGGCAACTTTTGCTGAAAACCTGGGAGTAAAAGTAATCCGAGTAGATGCTGAAGAACGCTTTTTGTCTGCACTGGCCGGGGAGAGTGATCCGGAGCGAAAACGTAAAATTATTGGTGGAATGTTTGTAGATATTTTTGATGAAGAGTCCTGTGGGATTGTAGATGCTCGTTGGCTGGCCCAGGGAACAATTTACCCGGATGTTATTGAATCTGCCGGTTCAAAAACCGGGAAGGCCCACAATATCAAAAGTCATCACAATGTTGGAGGACTGCCTGAACACATGAAGCTCAAGTTACTGGAACCATTACGTGAGTTGTTCAAGGACGAGGTTCGTGCAATTGGTGAGGAATTGGGTCTGCCACATCAGATGGTCTGGAGACATCCATTCCCAGGTCCCGGGCTTGGTGTTCGTATTCTCGGCGAAGTAAAAAAGGAATACGCAGATATTCTACGGCGTGCTGATGCGATTTATATTGAGGAATTGTATTCCTCAGGTCACTATCAGAAGATCAGTCAGGCTTTTGCAGTCTTTCTTCCTGTCAAGAGTGTAGGTGTAATGGGAGACGGGCGCACATATGAATATGTAGTGGCGCTTCGTGCTGTTGAAACCAAAGATTTTATGACTGCCGGATGGTATCCGTTGCCTTATGAAGATATGGCTAGAATAAGTGGCAGAATCATTAATGAAGTCAAAGGCATTAATAGGGTTGTTTATGATATTTCCAGTAAACCACCTGCAACCATTGAATGGGAGTGATTTTGGGGGGTAACAGATGAGGCGATTGGCTGGGTTAATTGCTGTCGTATCCACTATCTTAAATCTACTGAAATGGTTCAGTCTGATTCTCCAGAAATAATAGAACTAGCACGTCAGCTGACCTCAGGGGTGAAAAACGAGTATGAAGCTGTTACGGTCATAACAAATCATGTCGCCGATGCAATCAAATACACATTTAACCTCCCTAAGTACGATGCTCTCTATACACTCAAGACAAAATCCGGCAACTGTCAGAACTTTGCCCATCTTTCCATTGCTTTGCTACGCAGTATGGGAATTCCCGCCCGCATTGTTGGTGGCATAACACTTAAAGACTCCTGGAAAGTTCCAATTGTTGCACGGAATTCAATTGTGCAAAGTATGGGGCAGGGTGGGCACGCCTGGATGGAAATTTATTTTCCTGATTTAGGATGGCTTTCTTATGATCCACAGCAGTCAAGACAGTTTACTTCGACGCGTCATATCAAACAGACGCATGGCCTTGATTCACGTGATATAACTGATACATGGCGTGGAGCACTTTAACTGCCTGGTTACTCCGAATTGATAGAAAGAATTTTCAAATCTGATGACATCAGCTTGAAAGTCAAAAATACAGGCAAAGATCCAAGGCCTTACATAATTAGTAATATGGTTGCCATGAAGGCTTCTGTCGCTGTGGATGAAGAACCTTCTGTAACAGTTAAGAGCCCTGGACCTCCAGTTGTTCCAGCTGTTAAACCTACCAAGTCTGATGCTTCTGTTGCAGGAACACCTTCAGTTAATGGTGTAGATGAGGCAGAAATTAATATAATCAAGCCGACTAAAGTTACTAAACCTAAAACTAAGTTACCAGTGAAACCAAAGGTAAAACCTGCAGAACCGAAGATTGAAGTGGCAAAGGTTATAACTCCAGAGCCTAAAATTAAAAAGCCGGTTCCAGGCACAGTAATTGTTTTTGGTAATATGGATTTTCCAAATCTTGTAAATGGATTCTCTGTTCAAGGTGATACTGGTACACGCATTCTAGATAAGGAAACCTCGGAATATGTCAGTTCGCAGTATATATTTGCCCAGGCGTTTAATTGTTAATAATCTTAGACTAGAGAGGTGCTAAAAGTGGCTGCAATTTCCTTTGAAGAAATCATGTTTACTATAATGGCCGCAACACAGGATACTTTTAAAAGTTATATGAATATCGACCTTTTGGCTGGGAAAGTTGAAAAACGTGTTGTACCGGTTGATTCCGATGTTACTGGAATTGTAGGTGTTGCTGGTGACAGGGTAGGTTACATCATCATAGCTACAAATAAAGCGACTGCACAGTATGTTGCAAAAGAGTTGCTAATGGTTGATGAGGCTGATGATGAGTGTATCCGGGATGCTGTAGGTGAGCTTACTAATAATATAGCTGGTGTTTTTAAAACAAAATACCATGAGCATTATGGTAATGTTGCACTAGGTCTGCCACTTGTTATTTCCGGTCAATTGCGGGCTATTTCAGAACCTCCAGAGGCTAATGAACAAGCAAGTATAAATGTTCAGTGTAAAGGGGTTACCATCCCTTTTATTACCGCTGACGGTAGTATTAATGTCCAAGTAATGGTGTACATGTAATCTGTTTGATTTGTACTATCGCAATCCAGCAAGTGCCATCAAGGTTTTTATATCATGATGGCACTGCATGGTTTGATTTCAGTGATGTAAAAAAACCATATCCTGATTTCCACGATTCCCCCCTAATCTGCCAGATTGCTATTTGATAAGATCTGAATTTGATTGATATTAATTTTTAGTTTTATATCCATCCAGGAGTAAGCGTGCAAGATATACTGGAGAAGTATGGTAGCCTCTTGAGAGAGGTTGACAATTGGTTTACAATTTGTCTGCGTCAATACCCAGATAAAATAAATTGTCAGCAGGGGTGCTCGGCTTGCTGCCGTGGACTGTTTGACATTACTTTAATGGATGCTGTTTATTTGAAAAGTGGTTTTGACAAGTTGTCCGGTGACTTGAAAAGTTTCATTCTAAGCAAATCTGAAGCGCGTCTTAATGCGATATCAAGAATCTATCCGGATTTTGACCAACCGTGGTTGCTAAATTCTATTTCTGAAACCGATTGGGAATTGATTATGCCAGAAGATGATGAAATTCCCTGCGTGCTTCTATCGGAGACAGGTCGGTGTCAGGCTTATGAATATCGTCCTATGACATGCAGGTTGAATGGTATACCAATGATTGATATATCTGGTGAAGAGCTGTTTAATGAATGGTGCTCTCTGAATTTTGTAAATGTTGACCCACTTTTGATAGAAGAGTTACGGTTTAACTTCAATGAACTTTTTGCACAGGAATTACTTCTGTTCCGAGAGTTGAGTAAAAGGCTGATTGGGCGGTCCATAAATGAGATCGATACCGTTATTCCAGCTGCACTTTTAGTTGATTTAGAATCTGTCATTAATCAGATAAAACAACAGGAATTACAGTGTAACTAATATATTGTTTGAATAGTGTAATTTATTAGCTTTAAGACCAGATAACGCGCATTAATAATGGTCAGAAATGCTTTGACAAACCATTTTTAATTCATTTAGTATGTTAAATCTTTATCCCCAAAGGATCTATAATGCAGACAGTATATAACCTTATTGGCGAAGACCTTAAAGTCGTCGAACAAAAATTTATTAAATACCTTGAATCCGATACTCCTCTTATTCGCCGGGTAGGTGAATATGTTCTTTCCAGCGGAGGAAAGCGTGTGCGTCCTGCTCTTCTTTTGCTTGCAGCGAAGCTTTGCAATTATAACGGTGATAAGGGCGTTACAATCGGTAGTGTAATTGAATTCATTCATACAGCTACATTGCTGCATGATGATGTTGTTGATAGTGCTACATTACGGCGTGGTCTGGCTTCTGCAAATACACTTTGGGGTAATGAAGCATCAGTATTAATCGGGGATTATCTTTTTTCCAAATCGTTTTCCATGATGGTTGAAGTAGGCAGCATGGATATTTTAAGAATTCTTTCCGGTGCGACAACACTCATTACGGAGGGTGAAGTCATGCAGTTACTCTGTACTGGTGATGTTGAGTTGACTGAAGAACGTTATCTCTCTGTAGTACGCGCCAAAACAGCCATACTTATGGCTGCTGCCTGCGAATCTGGTGCAGTTCTTGGTGGTGTTTCCGAAGCAGAACAGCAAGCCCTTTCGGATTTTGGTATGGAATTGGGTATGGCATTTCAGCTTATGGATGATTCTCTTGATTATGTGGCAACTGAAGAAGAGTTTGGCAAAAGTATTGGCCATGATCTGGAAGAAGGCAAAATGACATTGCCTCTTATTCATGCTCTGCGTCAATGCAGCAAGGAAGAGCATGCCCTGATTACTACTGTCGTTGAAAAAGAAGATATGACACCTGAAGATTTCAAAGCGGTTTCAGACCTGGTAAACCGTTATGGTGGCATTGAATATACTGTAACTTGTGCTCAACGTTATATTGATAACTGTAGAGCCCATTTGGACATGTTTAAATCATGCCCGGCTAAAGATGCATTACTTGAACTTGCAGACTATATTCTTGTACGCAATCGCTAGTAAATCTGCCGATAACCGGTTGTTTTTGTAATGGGGGCAATATGAAAAAACTCTTATGTCTGTTGATGTCTTTGTTTTTGTTATCCCTTGTTGCTTGTGATCGCAAGGATAAACCGATATCGGGAGCATCTGGTGGGGCTTCCCAGACTAAAGCTGCTGCTGATATTACTGTTACTGCTTTAAATGGATCCCGTCAAAAACTATCAGATTTAAAAGGTAAAGTTGTCATGCTAAACTTCTGGGCGACGTGGTGTCCACCATGTCGTGAAGAAATTCCTTCCTTAATGAATCTGAATAAAATGATGGAAGGTAAGCCGTTTCAAATGCTTGCAGTTTCAATTGATGAGGGCGGCAAGGCAGATGTGGAAAAGTTTTTTTCCCGTAGTGGGTTCTCGTTGCCTGCCTATACAGATCAGGATCGAAAAGCTGCTGCAATTTATGGCGTAACCGGAGTGCCAGAGACTTTTCTTATTGATACCAAGGGTAATATTGTTAAGAAAGTTATTGGTCCACTCAAATGGGATGATGCGGAAGTTGTCGCCTATATTACAAAAATGATGAATTAAAAGGTATTTAGCTAACTTATGCATAGCCAGGAAGTTACCTACTTAGGCGCTTTTATTGCCGGATTGCTTTCATTTCTTTCACCTTGTGTTCTCCCCCTGATACCATCCTATCTGACATATATTACTGGTCTTTCTTTTGCTGATCTGCAATATGAGCATCCCTCGCATCTTGTCAGGAAAAAGACAATATTTCATTCACTCTGTTTTGTATTAGGCTTTACAGTTGTTTTTGTGTCTTTAGGGGCTTCTGCAACTTTGTTAGGTTCGTTTTTGAGTGAAAACATGCCGCTTCTTAGAAAGATCGGCGGGGTATTGATTTTTATTTTTGGTTTTCATATCACAGGTCTGATTCCCATAGGGATCCTGTTAGGTGAGAAGCGGATCACCATTCATAATAAGCCGGCAGGGTATGCGGGAAGTTTTTTTGTTGGTCTGATCTTTGCAGCAGGGTGGACGCCTTGTATTGGACCCATATTAGGGTCTATTCTTGCGCTTGCTGCCACTGAGCAAAGTATTAATCAGGGGATTTTGCTTCTTCTGTTTTACTCTCTTGGTTTAGGAATTCCATTTCTGCTTTCATCATTAGCCATGCATCGTTTTCTGTTCCTGTTCAATCGATTTAAAAAGTTTATTCGTCTGTTTGAGGTTTTTACAGGACTTTTCCTGATGTTGGTGGGTATTTTAATCTTCTTTGATTTGCTGTCCAGGCTTTCTGGATATACAACAATGTTGTTTAGTGGCTTTTGATGAAAAGCCATCGAGCCAGCCATTCTATACAAATTTCAGTATCTGACTTACTTGTTACGGAAGCATTTTATGCTGGTATCCTGGAGTTGTCGTTGCAGCATTCTTTGACTGCACAGGGAGCACCCGAGCATTTGATTCTTGATATGGATGGAATCGCAATCATTTTTGTTGAACAGCAAGATGTTATTCGTGCCCATCCTGTGCTTGAAAACAGGTTGACTATTTTTCCTCGCGGGATTGGGATTACACTGCATTTTGAGGTCAAGGATATCGAAGGTATCAGTGATGCCATACTGGAAGAAGGGCTGGAAATTTTGTATCCTCTGGAGCTTAAACCATATGGTATTAAAGAGATGTGGTGTTTCGATCCTGATGGATATTTGATTGTACTGGATGAGCCTGTTGCTCGCTGAGATCAATCAATAAGTTGACGTTCTCGTAAAACTGTTTTGATTGTTAAAGGTGTTTTTTAATGCAAATCCCCGGATCTCCCTATCTGCTGCTTGTTTTTACCACACTGTTCTGGTCAATTAACTTTGTTGTTGGACGTGCCGTTCATAACAGTATTCCGCCCATCGGCCTGGCTTTTTGGCGTTGGTTTGGGGCGCTGCTGATTCTTCTGCCATTTTCATATCCTTATCTGCGCGAGCAATGGCCGCTGTTGAGACGTCATTGGAAGCTGATGGCTGTCTACGGACTGCTTGGTGTTGCCAGTTTTAATACATTCATCTACATAGCCTTACAAACAACTACTGCTACCAATGCCCTACTGATAAACTCCAATATACCGGTGCTAATAGTTGCGTTTTCCTGGTTATTTGGTGGTACTACTCTTTCCAGACGCCAGACTATTGGAGTATTGATTTCTCTTGCCGGCGTTATCACAATAATCTGTCGCGCTGAACTGCAGATACTGACCTCATTAACCGTGAATCAAGGTGATCTGTGGGTTTTGCTGGCCGCATTATGTTGGGCCTTTTATACGTACCTTCTTCGAAGACGACCTTCGGAATTGAATCCGCTATGTTTTCTTACAGTTATTATTGTCTTTGGACTGGCTGTCTTGACTCCATTTTATTTATGGGAGTTATCACAGGGGTTGCATATGGTCAGCAGCTTGTCTACTTATGCAAGTCTTGTTTATGTTGCCCTGTTTGCTTCTGTGCTGGCATTTATTCTATGGAATCAAGCGGTAGGGCAGATAGGAGCAAATAAGGCTGGTCTATTCCTGCATTTGATGCCGGTATTTGGAACGCTTTTATCAATTATTTTTCTTGGAGAATCATTTCACCTTTTCCATCTTTTTGGAATATCACTGATATTCTCAGGGATTTACCTTACAACAGCAAGTTGACTTAAAACTTGATATAGCTTTGGCAAGGTGTTGATAGTTATTTAGTCTTGTGAAACTGTCACAGTTGCGACTTCTCCTTCAACTGTTTTCTTCTTTTTTCTGCGTCGACGTTTTTTTGCCGGTTCAGCACCTTCCTGGCTACCTTCAGCATTGAGTAGTGGTTTTGTGACGGAAACCTTACCTGCTTTAGGAGTTGTACTCTTTTTCAGGGGCGGCTTACTCCCCATTCTTCCACCAGATGCACCGTCTTTTTTTAGATCCTTTTTGTGTTTGGGTTTGGCTACACGGTTATAGTCATTGACAAACAATTCATCTTCAGCCCATTCACTAGGTATCTTGTGTTTGATAAATTCCTCAATCGCTTCCAGATACAAAACACCGTCTTCATCCGCAAGTGATATGGCTTTTCCTTCAGCTCCTGCTCTGGCTGTACGTCCGATACGGTGAACGTAATCTTCGCTATCCTGCGGCAGGTCATAGTTTATGACATGGGAAACACCGTCAATATGCAGTCCACGGGATGCAACATCAGTAGCAATAAGGATGGGAAGCTTACCATCCTTGAAGTCCTCAAGTATTCTCAGACGTTTCTTTTGATCCACGTCACCGGAAATTAGCCGACAGGGGAAGCCATTGGCATTAAGTCGGTCATGCAGATATTCACCTTCACGTTTGGTATTGATGAAGATCATGGTCCTCTCCATACCGTCCCGTCTGAGCAGACCCAGTAAAAGAGGGAATTTTTCCTTACGAGAAGCATGGTAGATGACCTGTTGAACTCTTTCTGCTGTCATTTTTTCAGGTGTCACTGATACTTTTTCAGGAGAATTCATGAACTCATAGGCGAGTTCCATTACACGTTGATTTAGGGTGGCTGAAAACATCAGGTTCTGTCGTTTGTCAAATGGTGGCAGGCGGCGAAGTATAAAGCGCAAATCTGCAATAAACCCCATGTCGAACATGCGGTCCGCTTCGTCAATTATCAATATTTCGATGTCTTTAAGGCTGTAAACTTTTTGTTTTAGATAATCAATCAGACGTCCTGGGGTGCCGATAATTACATCTGCACCTTCTTGAAGAGCATTACGTTGTTTCATGTAATCTACTCCACCATAGATAGCCTGAATATTTAAACCACAGTATTTACCTAACAGTTGAGCATCCTGCTCAATCTGTACAACAAGTTCTCTTGTCGGGGCCAGAATTAGTGAGCGTGGGTGGCTTTTCTCTTTAGTTTTATTTTCAAGTAACCTGGTAAACATGGTGACCAGAAATGCGGCAGTTTTACCGGTACCGGTTTGTGCCTGCCCAGCAATATCTTTACCAGTTAACGTTAAAGGTAGGGTGCCTTCCTGGATGGGTGTACATTCAACAAAGCCGGCTTCGGCAATACCCCTCTGCAGGGCTTCCGGCAATGTCAGCTCTTCAAATTTCATTCAATTTCCTCATTTTTCAGATGGCTTATAGCTTTTTTTCAATTATTTACAATATACCCTGTAGCTGTGTCTGGCAATCTAATCCTTTCAAATCAGGCTTTTAAATGAAAATGGCCTGCGGAAATATGCTTCCGCAGGCCATTAAAATTGAAAATAATGATAAATTATTTTCCGATTGCTTTAACCATCAGTTCGCTGACCAGACGCGTAAAGCGAAGCGGATCCTGAATCGGCGACCCTTCTGTGAGCAGTGCCTGATCGTACAGTAATTCAGCATAATCAGCCAGACGGGAATCTTCCTTGTTCTGATTGAACAGATCAGTCATGACCTTCATGATTGGATGGGCTGGGTTCAGTTCGAGAACACGTTTTGATTCAGGTACCGGTTGGTTCATAGCTTTGAGTATGCGCTCCATATTGGCATTCATACCGTACTCATCAGCTACGAGGCAGCAGGCGCTGTCTGTCAGGCGTTTTGACAGTCTAACGTCCTTGATCTTGCTTTCCAGCTGGCTTTTGACAAAGGAGAGCATGTCGCCGAACTCTTTCTTAGCCTCTTCCTGTTTGCTCTCTTTTTCTTTTTTTTCATCTTCGCTATCCAGATCCACATCACCACGGTCTACTGCTTTTAGTTTTTTCTCGTTGTATTCGGTTAAAGCCTGGACAACCCACTCATCAACAGCATCAGTCAGGAACAGAACTTCATATCCTTTGGATCGGAAAATTTCCAGATGAGGCGAGGTTTCCAGTGCGGTACGCCGATCACCGGTAATGTAGAAGATTTCCTGCTGTGTCTCCGGCATGCGCTCAACATATTCTTTGAGACTGGTGAAACTACCTGCTTCTGTTTTGGTGCTTTCAAAGAGAACAAGCTCCTGGAGTTTCTCTTTATTGGCATAATCAAAATGCAGACCCTCTTTGAGCACCGGTCCGAATTCTTTCCAGAATTTGACATACTCATCAAAAGACTTTTCTTTAACTTCAGCCAGTGTTGAAAGGACCTTGCTGACCAGGCCCTTCTGGATGCGCTTGATCTGAACGTCTTCCTGCAAAATTTCGCGGGAGACATTCAAAGGCAGGTCGCTGGAGTCCACAACACCTTTTACAAAACGGAGGTAGTCAGGAATCAGCTCTTCACAGTGATCAGTAATAAATACACGTTTGACATACAGTTGCAGACCTTTCTTGCGATCAGCCATGAACATATCAAACGGTTTTTTTGCCGGCAGATATACGATGGCTTTAAATTCACTGATGCCTTCAGCAGAAAAATGAATTGTTTTGAAAGGGTTGTCGTAGTCATGTGAAATATGCTTGTAAAACTCTTGATACTCTTCTTCCGTAACATCGCTCTTGGAACGCGTCCAGATAGCCTTCATGGAGTTAATTGTTTGTTCTTCAGTCTTGTCAATGGTGCCGGCACCTTCTATCGCTTTACCATCGGCATCTTTAACTTCTTCAGAACGTGTAATATCCATTACTACCGGGTACTGAATATAATCAGAATATTTTTTGATGATTGAACGTATTTTCCACTCATCCAGATATTCTTTGAATTCTTCTTTCAGGTGCAGAACAATTTCAGTTCCACGTGTCTCACGTTTGCAACTCTCTATTGTGTACTCACCATCACCGGCAGATTCCCAGCGGCAGCCGGAATCAATAGCACCGCCTTTTCTGGTTTCCAATGTGACTTTATCCGCTACCATGAAGGACGCATAAAATCCAACACCAAACTGTCCAATCAGTTCCGGATTGTTCGTATCTGTTTTGTCTTTCAGTGCCTGCATGAATGCTTTAGTGCCTGAGCGAGCGATGGTGCCGATATTCTCTTCAACTTCCGCAATAGACATACCGATGCCGT
>Ga0105047_10015608_pt1 | contig 11954 bp, 12 predicted proteins | sample MAT04_FD_78384 | JGI IMG/M metagenome (GOLD analysis project Ga0105047, IMG submission 78384) | Freshwater microbial communities from Lake Fryxell liftoff mats and glacier meltwater in Antarctica - MAT-04 (megahit assembly) | ecosystem: Environmental > Aquatic > Freshwater > Ice > Liftoff... | reverse complement strand
CGCGGCTGAAGATCAGCCGCCCTTCGCTGAGTTCGGCGTTGAAGCCGCTGCCCTTGAGCCGTTCACGGAACTGGGTCAGCTGCGGTTCGGCGAAACCGGGCACGGTGAGCGTCAGCCGTCCGCCGTCGAAACGCAGCGACTGCACCGGCCCCTGGCCGTCGGGCCAGGCCGCGGCGGCGGCGCTCCACAGCGCTTCCAGGTCGGCATCGCCCGGGCGCCCGGCGGCCGCGCGCAGGCGTTCGTTCTCGCGTTGCATCTGCAGCGGCGCGTCGAGCACCACGCGCACGCCGGGGTGGGCGGTTCTAAGCAGCTGGTCCATCCCCACGCGCTTGGCCGCCAGCGCCTGGCGCTGCTGCCAGGCGTAGGCGTTGAGGCCGACCAGGTTCAGCAGCAGCAGCGCAACGACGCCGATGCGCACCGGCCGCCACTCGGCGCTGAGGAAACGTTTGCCGCCCTCGCGCAGCGCGCGGGTGCCGCGGTGGCGGGCGGCGAGGTCGAACTGACGCAGGTTGGTCGCGCCCGCGGCGGCTTCCAGCGTGCGTTCGGCTTCGGTCAGCAGCGGCACCGGCAAGCCCACCCAGCGTTCGGCGGCGGCGGCCGCGGCGGGCGTCGCGCTCCAGCGCACCGCGGCGGCGTCGGGCTGCAGCGCGCGCGCCAGCGCGCCGCCGATGCGCAGCACGGCCACCCCGTCGGGGCGCGCCAGCGACAACCAGGGCACGGCCTCGGCGCCGTGGTCGACGCTGAAGAAGTGACCGCGCGCGCTTTGCCCTTCGGCCGCCGGCGCGCTGGCCGCGACAACCCGTTCGACGCTCAGGCCGGCCGCTTCCAGCGTGGCCAGCGCGGCGGCCAGACGCGGCCGGTGCGTCACCGCGACCCAGCCCGGCTGGCCCGCTTCGCTGCCTTCGGCCAGTGCAAAGTGCAGCGCCTCGTCTTCCTCGAGCAGGCCTTCTTCCATCACACCCAGCAGGGCGGCGCGCAGGCGGCCGGCCGGCGCCTTCGGGATGTCGACGCGGTGCCAGCTGACGTCGGCCTCGGCCAGCACCAGCAGCACGTGGTCGGCGCGCGGCAGCAGTGCGGGCGCCGCGTGGCCCTGCTGCGTGGCGCTGCGGCCGTCGCTGCTGAGCACGAAGCTCCATTCCGTGGGCAGCCTGGCGGGGGTGCCGGAAACGTCGGCGCCCGCGGCACGCGCAGCCAGGCGCTCACGGGGCGGCAGCAGGAGGGCTAGGACGGACATCGGCAGGTGCGGGCGCGGCAGGTGGAAAGGCAGGCGTGGGCGGGGCGTATTGTGGCCTCGCGGCTGGGCGCATCAGCGCGCGGCGGCGACGAAGCTCTCACGCTCGCGGCGGCGCACGTTGACGTTGCTGCCTTCACGCTGCAGCAGCGAGCGTTCCTCGAGCACACGTTCCTCCAGCCGCAGGCGGCCGGACACCTCGAACCAGCTCGAGCCCACGCCGACGCGGCCGGCCTCGGCCTTCACCGCGGTGGGCAGTTGTGCCTCCAGCTCGGCCAGCGTCTCGAAGGGCCGACGCTGGCGCGCCTGCACCAGGCGTTCGGCGCTGCCGAGGTCGAGGCCGTCGATGGCCGCCAGCAGCACCTCGCGCGGCGCGGTGTTGGCGTTCACCGGTGTGGCCACCGGCAGCAGGTCGACCCAGGGCGCCAGGCGTTGCAGCGTGGCCGGCTCGATCCCCAGCCAGGTCAGGTCGGCCATGCGCGCCGGTCGGATGGGCGCGCCGCCGGCACCTTCGTCGCCGGTGGGCGCCTCGGCGCGCGACAGCGCCTCGGCGATGCGCGTCGCGGTGTCGCCCGGTGCGCCGGCCAGGTTCGCCAGCCGCTGCAGCGCCTCCACCTGCAGCGGCTGCGGTTTGCCCGCGGCGTCGATCAGGCCGCGCAGGTTGAAGCGCGACTGCGCGTCGACGATGCTGCCGCTGATGAAGGCCTCGGGGCCGCTGTCGGCGTTGTTTTCCTGGTCGGCGGCCAGGAAGGTGGACAGGCGCGCCTCGGCCAGCGGCGTGGCCCAGGGCTCGTCGAGCGAGTCGAAGGCCTTGCCGCGCTGGCGGGCGCCGCGCTCGTCTTCCTTCAGGATCAGGCGCGCCCAGTCGAGCGCACCGCTGAGGATCCACGCCGACTGCGCGCGTGCGCGCTCGGCGGCCTCGACCTGCACGGCGCGGGTTTGCAGCCACACCATGCCTGCCGCGGTGGTGACGATGAGCGAGACGATGACCATCGCCAGCAGCAGCGCGGCGCCGGCCTGGCCGCGTTTCGGCGCTCGCCCGGTCATCCGGCCGGCCCGAGTGCGATGTCGCGTGTCAGCGTCTGCCCACCCAGTGTGATGAGCAGGCGCACGGCCTCGGGCAGCGCCTCGCGCGCGCTGGCGGGCCGCGGCGCGCCGGTGGCGGGCGCGCCGCCGCCGGCCGGCGACGCCGGCGAGGCCGGCGCGGCCGGCGGCGCGGCCACGATGGGCAGGGCGAGGTCGCCGGTGGACTGCGCGTTGCTCCACTGGCCGCCGCGTGCGAAGTAGATCTGCCACTGCTCGGCGCCCTCGGCCAGCAGCACGGTGCCGGGCTCGTTGCCCTGCAGCTGCTGGCTGCGCAGCCAGGCCTCCTGCAGTTCACCGGCGCGCACGTAGGGCGGCGTCATCCAGCGCTGCCACTTGCCGCCGCGTACCGCCCAGGCCACCAGCATCACGCCCCCTTCGCTGCGCCGCGTCAGGCGCAGCGTCTGGCCGTCGAAGGACAGCGCCGGCACGGCCAGCGTGTCGTGCAGGGCCTGCAGGTCCTGCTCCCATTGCGTCAGCACGGTGGCCAGGCGCACGGTGCGGTCGATGGCCAGGCGGCTGTCCTCGCGCGAGCGCAGCACACCGTCCAGCGCCTGCCACGACAGGCCGGCCAGCAGCGCCATCATCAGCAGGGCCACCAGCACCTCGACCAGCGTGAAGCCGCCGTCATGGCGTCCCTGGATCGACGGGTACGCCGATCGATCCCCAGCGGCGGTGTGGGCCGGCCTCGAAGCGGCCCGGCGCTCGGCCCGCTGCGCCCGCCAGGAGCGAAGCAGCCTCATGGCCGTGCCAGCACCGTCGACAGCGTCAGCAGCGGGCGACCCTCGCTGTCGCTGACCACCGCGTCGACGCGCCGAAAGCTGGGGTTGGGCGTCGGCCGTGTCACCAGCTTGCCGGGGAAGCTGCGGCCGAGCTGCTCGCAGCCGAAGTCGGCATCGCCGACACCCGGAAAAGTGCGGCTGATGCGCAGCCCGGTGAGCTGGTTCTCGGCGCACCACTGCGCGGCGACGACGTCGGACAGGCGCTGCGCGTTGTCGGTCAGCACGCCGGCCGCGCGTATCCCGGCGCCCAGCGCGATGGCCACGATGGCCAGCGCCACCAGCACCTCGATCAGCGTGAAACCGGCCGCTCCGGGCCGGTTCCGCGCAGTGAAACCGGCCGCTCCGGGCCAGTTCCGCGCAGTGAAACCGGCAGCTCCGGGCCGGTTCCGCGCAGTGAAACCGGCAGCTCCGGGCCGGTTCCGCGCAGTGAAACCGGCCGCTCCGGGCCAGTTCCGCGCAGTGAAACCGGCCGCTTCGGGCCGGTTCCGCGCAGTGAAACCGGCCGCTCCGGGCCAGTTCCGCGCAGTGAAACCGGCAGCTCCGGGCCGGTTCCGCGCAGTGAAGCCGCGCCGGCGCCTCACCATTTCAGTTGCCCCAGGCGCAGTGCGGCGCAACCCAGCTTCCCGCCATGGAACCGGCTCCGCCGGTCCATTGGCGGACGGCCCCCTTGGGGGGTAGCGCGCGCCAGCGAGCTTGGGGGCTCCACGTCAAGGCCGCGACGCGGCAAAGGGGCCCAGCCCGTCGCTGGCCAGCTCAAGCCGCTTGTCGGCCAGGCGCAGCACGATGCGCTGCGGCGGCAGGATGGCCTCGGGCCCCAGCACCACGGTGGCTGCACCCACGACCTGGGCCCGCGTGGCCGGATCGAGCCAGCGTGTGGGCAGCGGCTGCAGCGCCGACAGGCCGACGAAGCGGAACTGCACCGCGGTATCGGGGTCGGCGCCGTCGTCCTGCCGCGGCACCCAGTGCACGCTGATGCCGGCCACACGCGCCTCGGCACGCGCCATCTCGAGCAGCGCGCTCAGGCGTTCGCCCTCTTCTTCCAGCCGCGCCTCGTGGCTGTCACGCAGGCTCAGCGTGATCAGGCCGGCCGACACCGCGACGATGGCCACGACGATGATCAGTTCGAGCAGCGTGAAGCCGAATGCGGCGGCACGCCGACGCAGGCTGCGCGGCAGCGCGCCGCGCGCCGCGTTATTGCCAGGAGCCGATGTCGGCATTGACGCCTTCGCCGCCCGGCTGGCCGTCGGCGCCGAAGCTGAAGACATCGATCTCGCCGTTGACGCCTGGGTTCAGGTACTGGTAAGGCCGGCCCCAGGGGTCGGCGGGCAGCTTGTCGAGGTAGGGCTTCCAGTTCGGCGGCACGGGGCTGGCGGCGGGCTTGCGCACCAGCGCGTCCAGGGCCTGATCGGCCGACGGGTAGCGCTGGTTGTCGATCTTGTAGCGCTTCAGCGACTCGACCAGCGTCTTGATGTCGGTGCGCGCCGCCGTGCCGCGCGCGTCGTCGAGGCTGGAGAACAGGTTGGGCACGATCAGCGCGCCCAGCACGCCGATGATCACCAGCACGACGAGCAGCTCGATGAGCGTGAAGCCGCGCGCGATGGTCGACGGGGGGCGGCGGGCGTAAGCAGGCAAGGCGGTCATGGTCGTCGCCGCGGAGGGCGCTGGTGGCGGGTGCAAGCCGGGCCGGCTGCATCGCTTGAATCATAATCGGCCGATGTCGGCACGCTGGTGGACGGGGGGGGTATGGGCGCTGGCCGCAGGCAGCGCCCTGTTCTGGGCGTTCAGGGTTTTCGTGACCCCGCTCGCGGCGCCACCGCACACGCAGACGGCGGCGCCGACCGTGGCGCTGCGCGGCGACCTGACGCGCCTGCTCGGCGCCGACCCGCCGCCCGTGGTGGTGGCCGCCGATGAGCCGGTGGCCGACGCCCGCTTCCAGCTCGTCGGTGTCGTCAGCCCGCGTTCGCCGCGCGCCGCGAAGGAAGGGCTGGCGCTCATCGCCGTCGATGGCAAGCCGCCCAAGGCCTACCGCGTGGGCGCCGTGGTCGACGGCACCACAGTGCTGCAGTCGGTGGCCGCACGCGGCGCCACCCTGGGCCCGCGCGACGGGGCCGCCGTGGTGGCGCTGAACCTCGCGCCACCGGCGCCGGCAGCCACGGGTGTGCTGCCCGGACTGGGGGGCGGTACTGCGCCCGTCGTGCGGCCGCTGCGGCCGCTGCGGCCGCAACCCAGCGGCGTGGTGATGCGTCCGCCGGTGCAGCCGCAACAGCCCGACGTCGACGCCGAGCCCCCGCCGCCACCGCTGGCGGTGCCGCCGCAGGGCCTGCAGACGCGCTGAGGGCCGGCTCTCGGCTCTCGGCGGCCGGCCGAACCGCCGCGCCCTTCAGTACAGCGCGTCGCCGAAAGGCGAGCGCACGGGTGCCGGCTCACTTGGGGTTTCGGCTTCACCGTCGACCGCGGCGAAGTCAACTTCCTCACCCTCGACAGGCTCGGCCAGCAGCGCGGCCGCACTGCGCACCATGGGCCAGGCCAGGGTGGCGCCGGTGCCGTCGGTGCTTTCCATGCCCAGTTCCAGCAGCGCCGAGGCGTGGAACAGGTTCAACGCCTGGTCGAGACCGAGGTGGCTGTGGCTGCGGCAGAACATGCAGTAGTCGGTGACCGGCTGCGCGATGCGCGCGGCCAGCATCAGCGCGGCGCAGGCCGGGATGCCGTCGACCATCAGCAGGTGGCGCTTGCTGGCGGCCATCAGCATCACGCCCACCATCACCGCGACCTCGAAGCCGCCGAAGGCAGCCAGCACCTCGATCGGGTCGACGACGTCGCGGTGCCGGGTCTGGGCGGCCTGCAGCACCATCATCAAGTGCGCCAGCTCGTCCTTGTCCATGTGCGGGCCGCTGACGATGAGATCGCGCACAGGCGTGTCGGTCATGCGCGACAGCACCATCGCCGCGCTCTCGTGCGCGCCGACGCCGACACCGGCGATGAGCGTGCAGTTGCCGCGCAGCTTGTCGCCGATCTCCATGCCCGCGCGCATGCCGGCGTGAGCCTGCTCCAGGCTCATCGCGGCGGCCGCGCGCGCGTTGCGCGTGGCATGGGCGATCTTGCGCACCAGCAGGCGGTCGTGCGGCGGCAGGCTCTCGGCCATGCCGCAGTCGACCACCGTCAGCTCCAGCTGCTGCGCGTGGGCGAACACCGTCAGCGGCAGCTGGTTGCGCAGCAGCAGGCGCACCGTCTCGTGCGTCGTGCGGCCATGGGCTTCGCGGATGCCGTCGACGGCGATGCCGTGGTCGGCCGCGAACACCAGCAGCTGCGGCTCGGTGAAGTGCGGACGCAGCGTGTTCTGCATCAGGCCGATGCGGATGGCCAACGGCTCCAGTTCACCCAGACTGCCGCCGACCTCGTTACGGCGCTGCAGCTTCGCGCGCAGCGCCTGCTCGAGCTGCGGGTTGGTGGTCGGACTGACCAGCGAACGGTTCGATGACGCCATGGCGCCTGAGTGTAGCCAGCAGCACGCACCGGGCCGGCGCGGCGGGCTACTTCAGGAACAGCGCGACCAGGGGGTTGCGCGTCTCCTCGATGCAGGGGTAGGCCAGCGTGCGCAGAAAGTCATCGAAGGCCGCCTCGTCGCCGCGTGGCACCTGGATGCCGACCAGGATGCGGCCGTAGTCGGCGCCCTGGTTGCGGTAGTGGAAGAGGCTGATGTTCCAGCCCGGGTGCATGGCGTCCAGGAAGCGCATCAGCGCGCCCGGCCTTTCCGGAAACTGAAAGCGGAACAGGCGTTCGTCGCGCGCCAGTTCGCTGCGCCCGCCCACCATGTGGCGCATGTGTTCCTTGGCCAGCTCGTCGCCGGTCAAGTTGACGGTGGCGAAACCCTGCTTGACGAAGTTGCGCTCGATGCGCTCGGCTTCGTCGTGGCGCTGGATGGCCAGGCCGACGAAGACGTGCGCCGCATCCGCGTCGCTGATGCGGTAGTTGAACTCGGTCACCGAACGTGGGCCCATCAGCTCGCAGAAGCGTTTGAACGAGCCGCGCTCCTCGGGGATGGTCACTGCGAACAGGGCCTCGCGCTGCTCGCCGAACTCGGCGCGCTCGGCGACGAATCGCAGGCGGTCGAAGTTCATGTTCGCGCCGCAGGTGATGGCCACCAGCGTCTGCCCCTTGAGCTTGTGCGTGGCGACGTATTGCTTGATGGCGGCCACGCCCAGGGCGCCTGCGGGTTCGAGCACGCTGCGTGTGTCCTGGAAGACGTCCTTGATGGCGGCGCAGACGGCGTCGGTATCGACGACCACGTAGTCGTCGACGAGTTCGCGTGCAATGCGGAAGGTCTCTTCGCCCACCAGCTTCACCGCGGTGCCGTCGGAGAACAGGCCGACGTCCTTCAGCGTCACGCGCCGGCCCTTGCGCACCGACTGCAGCATGGCATCGGAATCGGCGGTCTGCACGCCGATCACGCGCACCTCGGGCCGCACGGCCTTGATGTACGCGGCCACGCCCGAGACCAGGCCGCCGCCGCCGATGGCGACGAAGACGGCGTCCAGCGGTCCCTGGTGCTGGCGCAGGATCTCCATTGCCACCGTGCCCTGGCCGGCAATGACGTCGGGGTCGTCGAAGGGGTGCACGAAGGTCAGCCCGCCCTGCGCCTGCAGTTCGACCGCGTGCGTGTGGGCGTCGGAGTAGCTGTCGCCGTGCAGCACGACCTCGCCGCCCAGCGCTTGCACGGCGTCGACCTTCAGGCGCGGTGTGGTCACCGGCATCACGACGACGGCGCGACAGCCCAGCTTCTTGGCGGCCAGCGCGACACCCTGCGCGTGGTTGCCGGCCGAGGCGCAGATGACGCCGCGCGCCAGTGCCTCGGGAGGCAGGTGGACCATCTTGTTGTAGGCGCCGCGCAGCTTGAAGCTGAACACCGGCTGCTGGTCCTCGCGCTTGAGCAGCACCTGGTTGCCGAGGCGGCGCGACAGGTTGCGCGCGGGCTCCAGCGCTGTTTCGCGCGCCACGTCGTAAACCCGCGCGGTGAGCACACGCTTGAGGTAAGCAGCGGCGATGCGCTGCCCCTTGGGTGCCACGCTGCGCGCCGGCGGCGCGGCGGCCGGGCTCTTGGGGGGGTTCTTGCCAGCAGGCATCGTGGGGCTCGGTCCAGGGGAGCCGCAGATGTTAAGCCGGGGCCCGGGGCGGCCTGCACAGGCGAGTCACGGGCAGAAAAAGGGCCCGGGGTTTGGGGCCCCGGGCCGAATCCACCGTTTTTGGAGGTGGAGGAGACAATCGGCCGGTGGTGTGTTGAACGACCACCGATGAAGCCAATATATCACCGGAATGCTGCACTGCAATATGCTTGTTGCAGCGGTGTCTGGTGGCACCACTCCAAACATGCGGCACACCTTCCGCCGGTGCGCCAACAAGGGGCAACAAACGCATGGAATGCACCATCAACTGGATGCCGGGCACTGGCATGGGTTTTGTCGCCGAGACCGGCAGCGGCCACTTCATCACGATGGACGGCGCGCCCGACGGTGGCGGCCGCAACCTGGCGCCGCGCCCCATGGAGACCGTGCTCGCCGGCACGGGTGGCTGCACCGCCTACGATGTGGTGCTGATCCTGAAGCGCGGCCGCCACGACGTGAGCGGCTGCCAGGTCCGGCTGACGTCGGAACGCGCACCGGCCGACCCCAAGGTGTTCACGAAGATCCACATGCACTTCGTCGTCAGCGGCCGTGGCGTACCGGCTGTGGCCGTCGAGCGCGCGGTGGCGCTGTCGCACGAGCGTTACTGCTCGGCCAGCATCATGCTGGCCAAGACCGCCGAAATCACGACCAGCTTCGAAGTGCTGGAAGCCTGAGGCGCATCGCCGCCGGCGCGCCGTCTCAAGGTGAACCGGCTCTGCCGGGCACCTTGACCCCCGCGGGGGGCGGGATGGGCGCAGCCCGGCCCCGGGGGCGCTCAAATACGGTGCGCGGTGGTCGTCATCACGCGCGCCGCACCGCGCATCAGCCAACGTACGGGCGCCGGCAGGTTGATGGCACCGGCGGCCAGCGCGTCGGCGGCGTGGCGCGCCTCGTCTTCTTTCATCGCCTGCACGATCGAGCGTGAGCGCTCGTCCTCCACCGGCAGGCGGTCGAGATGGCCGGCCAGGTGCTGCTCGACCTGGCGCTCGGTCTCGACGACGAAGCCCAGGCTGGTGCCGTCGCCGAGCCGCCCGGCCAGCAGGCCGATGCCGAAGGCGCCGGCGTACCACAGCGGGTTCAGCAGACTGGGGCGGTCGCCCAGTTCAGCCAGCCGCTGCTGCGTCCAGGCCAGGTGGTCGGTCTCCTCGCGCGCGGCGCGGTCCATCTGCTGGCGCAGTTCCTGCGTACGGGCGGTCAGCGCCTGGGCCTGGTACAGAGCCTGGGCGCAGACCTCGCCGACATGGTTCACCCGCATCAGCGCGCCCGACAGGCGCCGGGCCTCGTCGTCGAGGTTGTCGTCGGCTGCGGTAACGGCAGGCAGCGGCCGCGCGGCATGCACCGCACCGGACAGCGTGCGCAGGGCGTGGTCGAGGCTGGACAGCAGGCGGTCGGTGGTTTCCATGCGGGTCAGCATAGCGGAGCAGCCAGCGTGTGGCAGGCAGAGCAACGTTGTAGCCACACAACGGGCTGCGGCGTTTTCGCCTCCAAACGGTAGCAAGGGGTTCGGCGGTCTGGTGCAATAGAGGTTAACTTCCGCGTAGGAGGTTGGCCTGATCCGCCCCTTGCCGGGTGAGCACCTTGATCGGGACCTCTCGTTCAACTTAGGAGATAGCTGCAATGAAAAAATCCCTGCTCGCCCTGGCTGCGCTGACCGCGTTTGCCGGCGTGGCTTCGGCTCAGTCGTCGGTCACCCTGTTCGGTATCGTCGATGCGGCCGCTCGCGACACGAAGAACGGCTCGGCTGGTTCGATCAAGTCGCTCGTCAGCGGTGGCGGCGCCACCAGCCGTCTCGGCTTCCGTGGCATCGAAGATCTCGGCGGCGGCCTGCGTGCCGGCTTCTGGCTCGAAGGCCAGGTCGATACCGACACCGGCGGCACCGGCTTCAACTTCGCCCGCCGCGCCACCGTCAGCCTGATCGGCGGTTTCGGTGAACTGCGCCTGGGCCGTGACTTCACGCCCACCTACACGAACTGGGGCGCTGCCGAAGTCTTCGGCTACGTCGGCGTGGCCACCACGGCCAACCTGCGTGCCGGCTTCCTCGGCCAGGGCAGCATCGCCACGGCCGTGCGCACGAACAACCAGATCATGTACTTCCTGCCCGCGATGGGCGGCCTGTATGGCAGCGTCAACGTCGGCGCCGGAGAAGGCACGGGCGACAAGTACGTCGGTGGCCGCCTCGGCTACGCTGCCGGCCCGTTCAACGTCGGCGCTGCTGTCGGCAAGACCGAACGTGGCGTCGCTGAGCTGGACACGATGAACGTCAGCGCCTCGTTCAACATGGGCTTCGCGACGCTGTTCGCTGGTTACGAAAACAGCGAATACACCTCGGGCGCCACCAGCAACGACATCGACCTGATCACCGTGGCGATGACGATGCCCCTTGGCAAGGGCTTGCTGAAGGCCCAGTACACCAAGGCTGACAGCAGCTCCGCCAACTTCGACGCTACGATGTTCGGCGTGGGCTACGTCTACAACCTGTCCAAGCGCACGGCGCTGTACACCAGCTACGGCAAGATCAACAACGACGGCAACACGACCGCCGGCGGCAACTACACGGCTGGTTCGGCTGGCCCGGCTGGCATGCGCCGCGGCGAGAGCTCGACCGGCTACGAGTTCGGCATCACGCACAGCTTCTGATCTGGCGGTGCCTGGCAACAGGCGCCTTGCAGCTTTCCAGTTGGCCGCCTTCGAGCGGCCAACTTTTTTGGATCATCCCGCTTGCTGGCGGCACCCTGGGCCGCTCAGCCTTCACGCATGCCCTACCTGCTTCGATGCGCGCTGCTGAGTGCGACCCTGCTGCTGTCGGCCTGCGCCGCCGTGTCCCCCACGCCGCCAACCGATGCCGGCACTGCGGCGGTGGCACACGGTGAGGGCTGGCATGCAGTAGCCCTGCCCGGCAAGGAGGCCACGCACTACAGCTGGACCCACAAGGACGGCCGCCCCGCGCTCGCCGCCGTGTCCGAAGCTTCGGCCAGCATGTACCGCCAGCACCTGCAGCGAGCGCCAGGCAGCCTTGGCGACGTCACCTTCTCGTGGTGGGTGCAGGATCTGGTCGCCGGCGGCAGCGTCGCCGACGCCGCACGGGAAGACGCACCGGCGCGCGTGATGTTTGCCTTTGGCGGCAACGTCGCCGCCCTGCCCCTGCGCACGCGCATGCTGTTCGAGCTGGCCGAGGCCCTCACCGGCGAGAAGCCTCCCTACGCCACGCTGATGTACGTTTGGGACGCGCAGGCGCCCGTCGGCAGCGTCATCGTCAACCCCCGCAGCGACCGCATTCGCAAGATCGTCGTCGACTCGGGCCCGGCCGAGCTGCGCCGCTGGCGTCAGCACAGGCGTGACCTCGCGGCCGATTTCCGGCTCGCCTTCGGCGAAGAACCGGGGGCCCTGAGCTCGATCGCGGTGATGACCGACAGCGATAACACGCGCGGCAGAGCCGCATCCTGGTACGGACCGATAGCGCTGCACTGAAGCAGTGCGCGCCGACCCGGAGCAGCGCCGCAGGACTGGGGATTCCGTGTGTGTACCCGACGCAACAACGCGCACCATCATCGCGCCGGCCAGCACCAAAATACGCCTACGGCGCCATAGGCGTATCGGAGACCGACCCTCATGAAAAAGATCTTTGCTTTCACGGCCCTCGCCAGCGCTGCGCTGGCCTGCAGCGCGCAGTCCAGCGTTACCGCCTACGGCATCCTCGAT
>Ga0105047_10015605_pt1 | contig 11955 bp, 11 predicted proteins | sample MAT04_FD_78384 | JGI IMG/M metagenome (GOLD analysis project Ga0105047, IMG submission 78384) | Freshwater microbial communities from Lake Fryxell liftoff mats and glacier meltwater in Antarctica - MAT-04 (megahit assembly) | ecosystem: Environmental > Aquatic > Freshwater > Ice > Liftoff... | reverse complement strand
TTGGCTGCGAGGTCTATCAGGACATGGCCGAAGGGCTGGCCGGCGCCGATGTGGTGATGATGCTGCGGTTGCAGAAGGAACGAATGGACGGCGGATTCATTCCGTCCGAGCGGGAATACTACCACCGCTACGGGCTGGATGCCGAAAAGCTGTCCCACGCCGCACCGGATGCCATCGTGATGCACCCCGGCCCGATGAACCGGGGGGTCGAAATTGACGGCGAACTGGCCGATGACATCAACCGCAGCGTCATTCAGGAACAGGTCGAGATGGGCGTTGCCGTCCGCATGGCCTGCATGGACCTGCTGGCGCGGAACTTGCGGGCAGAGCGGGGCCGGGCAGCGGTGGGGGTGATGGTGTGAGGAAGGGTCGTAGGATGGGTTATTTTGCAGGTCATTCGCGGGGAAAGATTGCCAGCCAAAGAGACGGGCACATTGCCCACCAAAAAGATGGGCATATTGCCCATCCTACGGGTGCCAATTGGCGGGTCGGCGGATGACGCGGCACGTTGAGAAGCGGACCTCTGGCAAATCCGACGCCCGCATTTCCGGAATGGTCGCCGCTATCACGCTGGTTTTGATCTTTGCATTCACCGCAATCTTCATCTGGTTATCCGCATGACCCGCGCCGCGTAGGTCGGGGTATACCCCGACTCTCACAGGTCCTTGGCGGGGCAGACCCCGCCCTACAGCGAGCAACACATGAGCCTGCATCTGACCAACGCCCGTTTGATTGATCCCGAGGCCGGGACCGAGGATTTGGGGTCTTTGACGCTTGCCGACGGGGTGATCGTGGCGGTCAATGGGAAGCCCCCGAAGGGCGCCGAAACGCTGGACTGCAACGGCGCCTGCCTTGCCCCCGGCATCGTCGACTGGGGCGTCAAGATCGGCGAGCCGGGGGAGCGGCACAAGGAATCGTTCCGCTCGGCCGGGCTGGCGGCGGCGGCGGGGGGCGTCACGACGATCATCGCGCGGCCCGATACCAACCCGGCGATCGACACGCCCGAGGTGCTGGAATTCGTGACGCGCCGCGCGGCGGAAGCCTCGCCCGTGCGCATCCGGCACATGGCGGCGCTGACCAAGGGGCGGGAAGGCCAGGAGATGACCGAGATCGGCTTTCTGCTGGATGCCGGGGCGATTGCCTTTACCGATGTGTTTCATGTGGCCACCAACACAAAGGCGCTTGCCCGGGCGCTGGTCTATGCCAAAAGCCTGGGCGCGCTGGTGGTCGGGCATCCGCAGGAACCCGGCCTGTCGGCAGGTTCGGCGGCGACGGCGGGGAAGTTCGCCTCGCTGAAAGGCTTGCCCCATGTCTCGCCCATGGCAGAGCGGATCGGGCTGGACCGCGATCTGGGATTGGTCGAGATGACGGGCGCGCGCTATCACGCCGACCAGATCACCACCGCGCGCAGCCTTCCGGCGATGGCCCGCGCCAAGCAGAACGGGCTGGACGTGACGGCTGGAGTGTCGATCCACCACCTGACGCTTAACGAATTCGACCTTGGCGATTATCGCACCTTCTTCAAGCTGACGCCGCCGCTGCGGTCCGAAGATGACCGGATGGCGATGGTCGAGGCGGTGGCCGAAGGGCTGATCGACGTGATCGCAAGTTTCCACACGCCCGCTGACGAAGAATCCAAGCGCCTGCCGTTCGAGGAAGCCGCCAGTGGCGCCGTCGGCCTGCAAACCCTGCTGCCCGCCGCGCTGCGGCTGGTGCATGGCGGGCATATGACGCTGGCGCAACTGTTCAGGGCACTGGCCTTGAACCCCGCCAAGCGGCTGGGCCTGCCACAGGGGCGGTTGGAGGTGGGAGCGCCCGCCGATCTGGTGCTGTTCGACCACAATGCCCCCTTCGTGCTGGACCGCTTCACGCTGCTGTCCAAGGCCAAGAACACTCCGTTTGACGGGGCCAAGCTGGAAGGTAGAGTGCTGGCAACCTGGGTGGCGGGCGCGCAGGTTTACAAGGCGGGCTGACGAGACATGCCGGAACTGACGTCTTCCTCCACCATGCTGGGACTTGTGGCCGTGCTGGCCTACCTGTTGGGGTCGATCCCCTTCGGCATCGTCATCACCCGCGCGATGGGGCTTGGCGATCTGCGACAGATCGGGTCGGGCAATATCGGGGCGACGAACGTCCTGCGCACCGGAAACAAGCGCGCCGCGCTGGCGACCTTGCTGCTGGACGCGGCCAAGGGCGGGGTGGCGGTGGCTTTGGCGCGTTGGCTGGTGGGGCCGGATGCCGCGCAGGTGGCGGCGCTGTTCGCGTTCCTTGGCCATCTGTTCCCGGTCTGGCTGGGCTTTCGGGGCGGCAAGGGGGTTGCGACCTTCCTTGGCACGCTGCTGGTGCTGGACTGGCGCGTCGGCCTTGCGGCCTGCGCCACCTGGGCGGTGACAGCGGCGATCACGCGGATCTCGTCGCTGTCGGCATTGGTGGCGGCCGCGCTGGCCACCGTCTGGATTCTGGTCTTCCATCAGGGCCAGATGTTGTTCCTGATCATGCTGCTGACCATCCTGATCTACTTGAAGCACTGGGCCAATCTGGAGCGGATCAAAGCAGGCACCGAGCCGAAGATCGGGCAGAAGAAAACCTGAGGCCGTGCGACTACTGAACGACCACCCCGTTCAGAAGCCGTTTCATCACCGAGAACTGGTACAGGATCAGCGCAAGCCCGAGCGTGATGATGCTGAGGAGCACCCAGATGATCGCATGACCGATCACCTCGGCCAGGTTCACATCGACATGCAGCCGCCCCAGAACCGTGCCGTCCGGGGCAACAAGCGTGGTCCGGTTGATCGGGGATTTCAGGATGTAATAGGGGGCCACGAACAGCCCCAGTCCCAACGTGACAATCGAGATCAGAACCCACAGGATCACCGTGCCGATGCCCTCGGCGACCGAATAGTCGCAAGACAAGCGGCAACCGGGTGGGATGATGATGGCCATGGGGGACGCTCCTGATGTGGGTGCCAAAGCGGTAAAAGGTCGGGGCGCGGTTGGACAGGCCGCGGGCAACCTGCGGTCTTGGTTGTGGTACTATCGCCACGACGGCAATGGCTGGCGTCCTTGGCAAAGGACGGCCGCCGCGTGGAGCACATTGGGCATGCAAGACCAAAGCCGAGCCGCCACTGATTTTCGGTGAATTTCGGCCTGAATGTTGTAGTCCTGTGCCCAGCGGCGGCATTGGGGAATGCACGCCGCATCTTTCAAGAAATGGACTTCATGGGCTTCAGCGATGCCGTCAGATCGGCGTTCAACAAATACGCGACATTCGAAGGCCGCGCGTCGCGGTCGGAATATTGGTGGTTCGGGCTGTTCATCGTGCTTTGCAGCATCGTTCTGGAAATCATCGACGCCATGCTGTTTCACAAGCCGATGGGCGAGGTCAGCATTCTCAGCGGCCTGTTCAGTCTCGCCGTACTGCTGCCGTCGCTGGGCGTTGCGGTGCGGCGTCTGCACGACGTTGAACGGTCGGGCTGGTGGCTGCTGCTCGCTTTGACCGGCATCGGTGCGCTGGTGCTGCTGTATTGGTACGTCACGCGCGGCACGGTCGGGCCGAACGCGTTCGGCGCTGATCCGTTGAGCTGATGCCCTGTCAAAGGCGCGGTTGAGGCGGGCTTCTCGCTCTGGTCAAGGGGGCGAGGGCCGGCTTTTTCAGACGTCTTTCGACAGGTTCCGCCCCTATAGCCGCACGGCTTCGTAGATCGGGGCCAGACTGCCATTCCAGGCGCCGCCATACAGGCCAAGCAGCCGGTCGGCCTGGGTCTTGCCCGAACCCAGGTTTTCCATCAGCGGCGCAAGCAGGCGCTCTTCGCCCAGACCGCGCCCGACCAGACCCATATGCGACAGGCCAACCGCAGCCCGGGCAAGGTCGATCAGCTTGACACCGCCCGCCTCGGCCTGAAGGCCAAAGACCGAGGCCGACACCCGCAAGCCTTCGCGCGTGGCGGTGTCGAAATGCTTCACAAGGTCCCAGGCGGCGTCAAGGGCGGTCTGGTCATACATCAGCCCGACCCAGAACGCGGGCAGGGCGTTGATATGTGCCTCGTTGCCGCAATCGGCGCCGCGCATTTCGATGTATTTCTTCACCCGCGCTTCGGGGAATACCGTGGTCAGATGGTCGGCCCAATCCGACAGGGTGGGCTTTTCGCCGGGCAAGGCGGGCCGATTGCCCTTCAGGAAATCGCGGAACGACTGGCCGAGGGCGTCGATGTATTTGCCGTCGCGGTAGACGAAATACATCGGCACATCGAGAACCCAATCCACATAGGCCTGAAAGCCCATGCCGGGCTGGAATACGAAGGGCAGCATCCCGGTCCGGCTGTTGTCCAGTCCCCGCCAGATGCGGCTGCGCCAGGATTTGTGGCCGTTCAGCTTGCCCTCGAAGAACGGCGACGAGGCGAACAGCGCCGTCGCCACGGGTTGCAGGGCAATTCCCACCCGCAGCTTTTGCACCATGTCGGCCTCGGACGCGTAATCGAGGTTCACCTGCACGGTGCAGGTCCGGTACATCATCTGCGTGCCGTGCGTGCCGACGCGGCCCATGTAATCGGTCATCAGCCGGTAGCGGCCCTTGGGCATCACCGGCATCTGTTCGTGCCGCCATTCCGGCGCGGCCCCGATGCCAAGAAAGGCTATTCCCAGTGGTTCGGCGATGCTTTTCACCTCGGTCAGATGGTTCGAAAGCTCTGCCTCGGTCTCCAGCGCTGACTCCAAGGGCGCGCCTGACAGTTCAAACTGCCCGCCGGGTTCCAGGCTGACGTTCGCGCCGTTGCGGGTCAGGCCGATGACATTGTCACCCTCTCGCACCGGCTGCCAGCCATAGCGCGCCTCCAGCCCGGCAAAAAGCGCGCTGATGGACCGCGGGCCGGCATAGGGCAGGGGCTGATGCGTGTCGGTCAGAAAGCCGAACTTTTCATGCTCGGTGCCAAGTCGCCATTCGGATTTGGTCTTGCTGCCGGACGCAAGCAATTCGGCCAGTTGGGCAAAATCTTCGATCGGGCCGCCGCCGGACTGGGGAATCGACATGGGTCAGGGGCCTTTCAAACGACGAGAGGTGCAACAGGTGTCTTGGGCCGAGCGGTTAGTCAAGATAAGGAGCGACGCGCGGGCGGCAGCCTGGCCGCTGTTGGTCGCCGCCAGATGACACGGGTTTCGGCCAGACCGGGCACGGCGGGGCTGGCGTCCAGGGCTGCCACCAGCGCGCGGGTGTCCATGCCGGGCAGCGAGGCGAAGGCGTCAAAGAGGCGCTCGGACCCCTGCGCCTCGACCGGGATCAGCAGGGCCTGACCATCGGCCTGTTTCAGCCGCCACATCCGCTTGCCGTGCAGGCGCATCAGCCGGAGTTCGACCAGCTCTTCCAGCGACAGAAAGCCGCCGTCGCCGGGGCCAAGGTAGCCGACCTGCCCTTCGTCCAGTTCCACAATCCCGGGCGCTGCAACCACTTGGGCAAAGCGCATCCGCCGCCAGGCCATATGGGCGAGGATCGCGCCCACACCGATGACCAGCAGCCCGACCGGCACCAGCAGATAGCCGCCAAGCCAGGTCAGCCAAAGGCCGGCTAGCATGACGCCGCCAGCGGCAATGACCTCTTGGCCTTTGCGCAGGGCGTCGGTGACTTCAGGTCGCAGCACGCTCATGCAGGCACCAGTGTTTTGTGCAGAAGGGCAAGGCCCATCCAGCCGATTTGAGTAAAGCCGATCGCCTGATACGCCCGCAAGGCGGCGGGCGTTGCCGCGAAAAGCACGGCACGGCTGGCCCCGCCGCTCCGCGCCTCGGCCAGGTGGAAAGCCACGGCGCGGCGGGCGAGACCTTGTGAGCGCAAGTCGGGCGGCACAAAGACCCCGCCGACCTGCACCACATCGGGCAGGCGGGCGTTCAGGCCGGTCAGCGCCACGGGGTCATGCCCGCGCCAAAGGACGCGGTGGCTGCCTTGCTTCAGCCAGCGGTCCACGTCGCCTTGGGCTTGCGCCAGCGCCCCTTCCTCGGTCTGACCCATGGATTCAGCGTTATAAGCCATGCGCCAGCGTGTGACGATGTCCCGGTCGCTTTCGTGCAGAGGTTCCAGCTTCGTCCCCGCCGCCTCTGGCAGGATCAGACCTGTCAGGTCCAACTGGCACAGCGGCTCGCGCCCGTCGTGGCGCAGCCGCTCGGGGCCGATGCCCAGCGCCGTCAGAAGCGCCTTTTCCTGATCGAAAGGGCCGAGGATGGCAGTAATCGCCTGGCCGGTCAGCGCACGGCGTGCAGCGGCGGGATCCAGCCCCGGCCATTGCGGCATCAAAACCCCGTTCGGGTTCAGCGCAAGGACGCCTTTGATCACGCGCGCCCGTCCCGTTTCGCCTTGCGCGCACCACAGCTTTTGGGGCGATCCGTTCATCAGGTTGGCCAGCGGGAAGATCGAGGACGCCTCGTGCTGACGCAGGAATGTTGCGATGGCCGGATGGTCGGCGGGTGAAGCGAGGCGCAGGCTCATGTCCAATCCCCAAGCGCCGCTTGCCACAGTGCCAGCGCTGCCACTGCTGCGGTTTCTGCGCGCAGGATGCGGGGGCCGAGCGAGATAGGGGTCACGAAGGGAAGGGCGCGCAGAAGGTCGCGCTCTTCCACCGAAAATCCCCCCTCGGGGCCGATCAGCAGGGCCGAGGGCGTGCCCTTGGGGGCATTCAGCATCGCAGAGCGCCCCGCCAGTCCTTCATCCGCCCAGAACAGACGGCGGTCTGGCGGCCAGCGGGACAGCAGGCGGCCCAGTGGTTCCAGTTCGGCAATCCCGGGCAGGTAGGTCGCCTCGCATTGCTCTGCCGCCTCGATCACATGGGCGCGGAGTTTGTCGGGGCGCAGGCGCTCGGCATTGGTGAAGCGGGTCTGCACCGGCATCAGCCGGGCAACGCCAAGCTCGACCGCCTTTTCAACGAGGAAATCCAGCCGCGCCTTCTTGATCGGCGCGAACAGCAGCCACAGGTCGGGCGGCGCAGTCCGGGGCCGGGTTTGCGCTGTGGCGCGGGCGAGGCCGCTGCGTTTGCCTGCCTGTTCCACCTCGGCCAGCCATTCGCCGTCGGCATCGTTGAACAGCAGCACGCCGCCCCCCTTGGCCAGACGCATGACGTTGAACAGGTAGTTGGCCGCAGCCTCATCCAAGGCCACGGGTTGCCCCAAGGCCAGCGGCTGATCTACATAGAGCCTGACTTTCACCTCTGCCATGGAAGGGAACCTATGTCTCAGCCCCCCGGATTGCCAGAGGCGCCCGCCACCCAGCCCGTCGTCACCCAGACTGCCATCGCCCAGCCTGCCATCGCCCAGCCTGCCGTCACCCAGACTGTTGCCACCCAGACTGTGGCCACCCAGACTGTGGCCGACGCGGTGAAAGGCAATTGGGTGGACCGGCTGGCCCCGCCCTGGTCGCGGCCCTATCTGCGCCTGAGCCGCGCCGACCGGCCCATCGGCACCTGGCTTTTGTACATCCCCTGCCTGTGGGGCATCGCGCTGTCGGCGCTGGAAAGCGGCTTTCGGCCCTGGGACATCTGGCTGGTCCTGTCTTGCGGCGCGGGGGCGTTCCTGATGCGCGGGGCGGGTTGCACCTGGAATGACATCTCGGACCGCAAGTTCGATGCGCAGGTCGAGCGGACCAAAAGCCGCCCGCTGCCGTCGGGGCAGGTCACGGTGCGGGGGGCGGCGATCTGGATGGGGGTGCAGGCCTTGCTCGCGGCGGCGATCCTGTTCACCTACAATTGGCTGACCGTAGGCCTTGGCATCCTGTCGCTGGGGCTGGTCTGCATCTATCCGTTCGCCAAGCGGTTCACCTGGTGGCCGCAGGTGTTCCTGGGTCTGGCCTTCAACTGGGGCGCCTTGCTGGGCTTTGCCGCCCACGCGGGCCGGTTGGACCCGGCAGCGGTGGTGCTTTACGCGGCGGGCATCGCGTGGACGCTGTATTATGACACGATCTATGCCCATCAGGACAAGGAAGACGACGCGCTGATCGGCGTCAAATCCACCGCGCGGCTGTTTGGCAGCAAAAGCCGGAGCTGGCTGTGGCTGTTCGCCGCACTGACACTGGTGCTGCTGATGCTGGCGGTTGCCTTGGCTTTGCCGGCCGGGGCAGGCATGGCCCCGCTTGGCCTGGCGCTGGCAGGGGTCTGGGGCATGGGCTGGCACCTTGCCTGGCAGATGCGGCGGCTGAATCTGGACGATCCGACGTCCTGCATGATGATCTTCCGATCCAACAACATGGCCGGGCTGTTCGCTGCGCTGTTTCTTGCCATTGCCGCTGCGGTCTGATTGATCCTGCCTGTCGCGGGGCATAGGACCGCAAGGACCTGCAAGCCGAGGATGACGTGAGCGAACCCCAACCGGAGCAAAGCGCGCTGACATGGGCGCAAAAGGCCGGACCAGGTCCCTTGGCGCTGACGGCGTTTGTGTTGGCGGCCGGGCTCGCGGTGATGATCGCCTTTGCCGCCGTGAGCTTTTTTGAAACCCGCGCCCAGCAGAATCTGGAACAGGCTCTGCTGCTGCAGGGACTGGACTGGGCCGAGGTGACGGCGGACGGGCTGCTTGTAACGCTGACCGGCACCGCCCCGAATGAGACAACGCGCGCGCGCGCGCTGACCGTCGCGGGCGGCGTTGTGAATGCCGGGCGTCTGCGGGATCAGATGGCGGTCACGCCGACGACGCCGATTGCCGCGCCGAAATTCTCGGTCGAAATCTTGCGCAACGACGATGGCATCCAACTGATCGGACTGGTTCCCGACGCCGGCGAAAAGGACCGTCTTGCTGCCGCCGCGCAGGCCCTGATGCCGACCGGCACCCCGGCCAACATGCTGGAGGTGGCCGACTATCCGGTGCCCGAAGGCTGGGCCGAGGCGCTGGATTACGCGGGCCGCGCGCTGGCTTTGTTGCCCCGGTCGAAAATCTCGGTCTCGGCCGATGGCACCCGGATCACCGCGATTTCCGACAGCGCCGAGGCCAAGACCGCGCTGGAAGGGCAACTCGCCGACATGGCGCCCAAGGGCATGCCGCTGGTGCTGACCATTTCGGCCCCGCGCCCGGTGCTGACGCCGTTCACGCTGCGCTTCGTGACCGATGCCAAGGGCGCGCGGTTCGATGCCTGCTCTGCCGATACCGATGCAGCGGGGGCGAAAATTCTGGCGGCCGGTCTGGCGGCGGGCGCCGGAACCGGGGCCGCCTGCACCATCGGCATGGGTGTGCCCTCGCCGCGCTGGGCCGAGGCAGCGGTGGCGGCGATTGGCGCCGTCGCGCGGCTGAAGGTGGCCACGGTGACCTTCTCGGACGCCGATGTGTCCTTGCTGGCCGGGCCGGGCGTGGAGCAGGGCGATTTTGACCAGGTCGTGGGCGATCTGAAAGCCGCGCTGCCAGATGTGTTCTCGCTGGACGCAAAGCTCGTGCAGGCGGCGGATGCGGCCCCGGCGGGCCCGGCGGAGTTCAGCGCCGATCTTGCGGCGGATGGCCAGATCGCCCTGCGCGGCCCTTTGACCAGCGCCCTGACCCAAAGCGCGGCAGAGGCTTTTGCCAAGGCGCGTTTTGGTTTGAACAAGGTCTCGCTGGCGACACGCCTTGATGATGGCTTGCCGGACGGCTGGCCGAACCGGGTGCTGACCGGGCTGGCGGCGTTGGCCGAACTGCATGACGGCACGCTTCTGGTACGCGCCGAGACCGTCAGCGTGACGGGCAACACCGGATCCAAGGCGACGCGGGCGCGGATGTCGCAGATCCTGTCCGAAGGGCTGGGGCAGGGTCAGACCTTTGCCGTCGATGTGACTTATGTCGAGGCTTTGGATCCGCTGGCCGCCCTGCCGACACCCGCCGTTTGCCTGCAACGCGTGGATGCCGTGGTGGCCAGCCGGAAGATCGCCTTCGACCCCGGCAAGGCTGCGATTGCCGGGGCGTCGGGGGCGGTGCTGGATGCCATCACGGCGGCGCTGAAGGACTGCATCGGCCTGAGGCTGGAAATCGGCGGGCATACCGATGGGCAAGGCTCGGAAACTGGCAACAAGGCTTTGAGCCAGACCCGGGCCGAGGCGGTGATGGTGGCGCTGCAAAGCCGGGATGTCGATGTCTCGGCGATGCGGGCGGTGGGCTATGGCGAGACGCGGCCGATTTCCGACAACACCACCGACGCCGGGCGCGAGGCGAACCGGCGGATCGAATTCACCCTGATCGGCGGCACCGCTTCTCCCGCAGGGCTGGCCGAACCGGCGGCGTCCGGCGCGGCCCCTGCTGCATCGGCTGCGGCGGGCGGTTCCGAGCCGGGACCGGACGCCGAGAAGTCGGCGCTCGCTCCCGTCGCCAAGACCGTAGTGCCGAAACCGCGCCCGAAACCGTGATGCGGGCCTTGACGGGACCCGCGCCCTTAGCGACAGATCGTACATGAACCGCAGCGCCTTCATCGTTCTGACCGCGATCGTGCTGATCCTGGCTTTCGGGCTGGGCTGGGTCTCGCACTGGCTGGTGCACCGGTTTACCCGCGTTGCCGGGGGCGACATGGACGAATTGGACCGCATGGCGCGCGAGTTGCATGAGGCTGAAGAGCTGCGCGATCAGGCGCTGATCTGGGGCGAGACACGGGAAGCGGAACTGACCGGCCATCTGGCCGGGGCAGAGGCCGAACTGCGCGCCACGATGGAAGGCCTGCGCGAGGCGAGGGCCGAGGCCGAGGACATGCGGCTGTATATCGAGAGCCTGAACGCCCGGGCTTAAGGCGCAGTGCTTTTGGCAGGCCACCGGGGGCCAGCCCCCGGACCCCCGGGATATTTGTGGCTTCTATGAAATCATCAAGAAAGACAGTCATGAAGCTTGTGGCGCGCAATGGCTGACGGGATGGATGCTTTGGTCATCGGCGCGGGTCCTGCGGGGCTGATGGCGGCTGAAGAAATGGCACGGGCTGGGCTGAGGGTGGTGGTCTGCGAGGGCAAGGCCAGTCCGGCGCGGAAGTTTCTGATGGCGGGGAAGTCGGGGCTGAACCTGACCAAGGACGAGCCGCTGGCGCGGTTCGTCGCGGCGTTTCAGGCGCCCTGGCTGGAGCCGATGCTACGGGAGTTCGGGCCGGACGAGGTGGTGGACTGGTGTCGGGGTCTGGGGCAGGAGGTTTTCGTCGGCTCTTCGGGCCGGGTGTTTCCCGAGGCGATGAAGGCCTCGCCGCTGCTGCGGGCCTGGCTCGGGCGGCTGGGCGCGATGGGGGTGGAGCTGCGGTCACGCTGGCTTTGGACCGGGTTTCGCGATGGGGCGCTGGTGTTTCAGACCCCGGAAGGCGAGGTGCTGGAGCGCGCGCCCCGGGTGGTGCTGGCGCTGGGTGGGGCAAGTTGGCCCCGGCTGGGAAGCGATGCGGCCTGGGTGCCGTGGCTGCGGGCTGCGGGGGTGGAGGTCGCGGCGTTCCAGCCCGCCAATATGGGGTTCCGGGTGGACTGGTCGCCGCATATGGCGCGGCATTTCGGGGCAGCGGTCAAGAATGTCGCGCTGATCGCCGGTGCGGCTCGGGTGCGTGGGGAGTTTGTCGTCTCGGACCGCGGGATCGAGGGCGGCGGGATCTATGCCGTCTCGCGCGCGGTGCGGGAGGGGGCGGAGTTGCGGCTGGACCTGGCGCCCGATCTGGGCGCTCAGGAGGTTGAGGCACGGCTGGGCCGGATGAAACCTTCGGAGACCACGGCGAACCGGTTGCGGAAGCTGGGGCTTTCGCCGGTCGCCGTAGGCTTGGTGCAGGAATGGGGGCGGGGGATGGATTTGGTGGCGGCAGTTAAGGCGCTGCCGGTGCGACATCAGGGGCCGCGGTCATTGGCGGAGGCGATATCCTCGGCCGGGGGCGTGGCTTGGGATGGGGTGACGGAGGGGCTGGAACTGAAGGCGCTGCCGGGGGTGTTCGTGGCCGGCGAGATGCTGGACTGGGAGGCGCCGACGGGGGGGTATCTGCTGACTGGGTGTCTGGCGACGGGACGGTGGGCGGGAAGGGCGGCTGCG
>Ga0105047_10015604_pt1 | contig 11955 bp, 8 predicted proteins | sample MAT04_FD_78384 | JGI IMG/M metagenome (GOLD analysis project Ga0105047, IMG submission 78384) | Freshwater microbial communities from Lake Fryxell liftoff mats and glacier meltwater in Antarctica - MAT-04 (megahit assembly) | ecosystem: Environmental > Aquatic > Freshwater > Ice > Liftoff... | reverse complement strand
GCCAGAGAAGAATTTATCATTAATAACTACATTCAAATACATCCTTTGGCATTGTTAAACCATCGCACGTTAAACGATGAAGCATTAACAGCAGAGGTTGAAAAAAGAATCATAGGATATGAAAATGAAGAAACATTTTTCATTGAAAAATTGTCAAACGGCATTGCAAAAATTGCAGCATCATTTTATCCTAATAAGGTGATCGTAAGATTTTCTGATTTTAAGAGCAATGAATATTATAATTTATTAGGAGGTAAATATTACGAGCCGCACGAGGAAAATCCTATGATCGGCTGGCGTGGAGCATCCAGGTATTATTCAGAAATTTATAAGCCTGCATTTGCATTGGAGTGCAGAGCCATTAAAAAAGTGAGAGATGTAATTGGCCTGAGCAATGTGGTGGTAATGATTCCTTTTTGCAGAACCGTTGAAGAGTTGCACAAAGTAACAGAAGTAATGAACGAATATGGACTGAAAAGGGGCGAGAATAAACTGGAATTATTTTTAATGGCAGAGGTTCCTTCTAACATTATATTGGCAGAGGAATTTGCCAAACATATTGATGGTTTTTCTATTGGCAGCAACGATTTAACACAGCTAACATTGGGGCTTGACAGAGATTCATCTTTGGTTGCCCATTTGTATGACGAAAGAAACCCTGCTGTAAAAAAGATGTTGGAAATGCTCATTCATACTGCAAAAAAAGCAGGAGTAAAAGTTGGCATTTGTGGGCAGGGGCCAAGCGACTTTCCCGACTTTGCACAGTTTTTAGTTGAGTTGGGTATTGATAGTATTTCAGTAACGCCGGATTCAGTTATTAAAACCGTTAATGCCATTGCAGAAGTAGAAAGGAAGATTGGTAGATAAACTATAGTGAGTAATTTAAGTTAAGCCTGACTCTATTAAGAAAGAGCGTTGACTTCATTTACTTAATATAGCTTGCGGTAATTCCCCTCCTTCGGAGGGGTGGCCAACGGCTGGGGTGGTGTTTATTTTCTTACCTATTATCATCAGAAATATATTTTTGCACTTATATTTAAAATTATAAGAATTCCTTTCTGTTATTTTTATATATCTACTATTTGGCGTAACTCATCCCCAATTTTGTAATTGTTCAACTTTTTTCTCCTCATAATTTTCCCCTCCCGAACATTTGCTCTATCTTTACCCGACCTCCAGATTTTTAGATATCCTATTTTCCAGTGCAGGTCCTCACAGTATTACAAACAAAAGATTTTAGACAAAAAAATAAGTGTAGGGACGCATGATTATTAGATACAATCTCAATACTCAAATCTCTATACTCAATACTATTAAAAAATGGCAAAATTTATTTTCGTAACGGGTGGTGTTACATCTTCATTAGGTAAAGGAATAATAGCTGCATCGCTTGCAAAATTGTTGCAAAGCCGCGGGCTAAAAGTTACCATACAAAAGTTTGATCCATACCTAAATGTTGACCCCGGAACCCTTAACCCTTATGAACACGGCGAATGTTTTGTAACCGATGATGGTGCTGAAACCGATCTGGATTTGGGGCATTACGAACGCTTCTTAAATGCACCAACATCACAGGCAAACAATGTAACCACCGGGCGCATTTACCAAACGGTTATTAACAGAGAAAGAGAAGGAGAGTACCTTGGTAAAACAGTACAGGTTGTGCCACATGTTACAGATGAAATAAAACGCAGAATGTTATTGCTTGGAGAAAGCGATAATTATGATATTGTAATAACAGAGCTTGGTGGTACAGTTGGTGATATTGAAAGTTTACCTTTTGTAGAAGCTGTGCGACAGTTGCAATGGGAATTGCCTGAGGAAGACTGTATGGTAGTGCATCTTACACTGATACCATATTTAAAAGCAGCCAAAGAATTAAAAACAAAACCTACACAACATAGTGTAAGAATGTTGAGTCAGGAAGGTGTACATCCCGATGTGATTGTGTGCAGAACGGAGCATCCGCTTTCAGACGAAATTCGCAGAAAAGTTGCTTTGTTTTGCAATGTAAAACCGAATGCAGTTATTGAAGCATTAGATGCATCCACTATTTACGAAGTGCCTTTAAAAATGTTGCAGGAAGGGCTGGATGTAATTGTATTAAAGCAACTGCAAATAAACGGTTACTCAGCACCGGAACTTACAAAATGGCGTGGCTTTCTAGACAAATTAAACTATCCCAAAAGCCGTGTAAAAATTGGCTTGATTGGGAAATACATTGAGTTGCAGGATGCTTATAAATCTATATTAGAATCTTTTGTTCATGCTGGTGCAATGAACCAGTGCAAAGTGCAAATTGTAAACGTGCACAGCGAGTTTTTAACCGATGAAAACATAGGTGAAAAACTAAGAGAATTAGATGGCTTGTTAGTAGCTCCCGGTTTTGGAAATAGGGGGGTAGAAGGAAAAATTATTGCGGTAAAATACGCCCGTGAAAATAAAATGCCTTTTTTTGGTATTTGTTTGGGTATGCAAATGGCGGTAATTGAATTTGCGAGAAATGTATTGGGTTGGCAGCAGGCACACAGCACAGAAATGAATACTGGCACACCCTACCCGGTAATTGCCTTGATGGAAGAACAGAAAAAAGTAAAGAAAAAAGGCGGCACCATGCGCCTCGGTGCTTATCCTTGCGAAATAGCGCCCAATACACTTGCTCATAAAATTTACAATAGCGAATTAATCAGCGAAAGGCACCGCCACCGGTGGGAGTTTAACAACAACTACCTCAACGATTTTGAACATGCTGGTTTATTGGCAAGTGGTAGAAACCCTGGAAGCAAGTTGGTAGAAATTGTAGAACTGAAAGGCCACCCTTATTTTATTGGAGTGCAATACCATCCTGAGTTAAAGAGTACGGTTGAAAACCCGCACCCATTATTTGTAAACTTTGTAAAAGCAGCAAGTGCTTTTGCCGAACTTAAAATAAAAATTCAAATTTCCAAAGGCGAAACGATCCCTTCATGATGCAAAAGCTGAGCATGGATGATCTTAATAGGATTAGTCCTGAAGAATTTAAGCAAACCGAAAAAGCACCTGTAATTGCCGTGTTGGAAAATATACGCAGTGCTTACAACGTAGGCAGTGTGTTTAGAACGGCCGATGCATTTTTGCTGGAAGCCATATATATAACAGGTTACACCTGCACACCACCGCACAAAGAAATAAAAAAAACGGCACTCGGCGCAGAAGATACAGTGGAGTGGAAACATTTTGCCAATGCGGATGAAGCCATCGTTACTTTAAAAGAAAAAGGTTATAAAGTGTATGCTGTGGAGCAGGTGGTAGACAGTATTGCTCTTCAAAATTTACAATTAAATTCACGAGAAAAAGTAGCCTTTGTTTTTGGTAATGAAGTGAGCGGCGTAGAACTTACAACTATTGCACAATGTGATGGCTGCGTGGAAATTCCGCAGTTTGGTACAAAACATTCACTCAATATTGCCACTGCCGCAGGTGTTGTGTTGTGGGAGGCCACTAAGCCCCCTAAATCCCCTGAAGAGTAACTTTAGATTTCAATACTTTAAAGTGTTTTAATTTATAAAAGCATGGCTTCTCGTAAGTTTCTCCATCCTTCAAAGAGCATAGGATGGGCTTTACTTTAAAAACTCTAACTTTACACAAAATTTTTTACAATGAATTCTATCATTGCAAACCCAAAAACAGAGGCCGAATCAAAAGCAGTTTTAGATTTCTTAAAGTCAATGAAGATTGACGTTGAAATCTGTGAAAAACCGTCAAAAGAAGAGGTGTTGAAAAGTATTGAGCAGGGTGCTAAGGAAGTGAAATTATATTTAGAAGGTAAAATTAAATTACAAAACGCTTTCGAATTATATAATGAGTTATAATATACAGGCAACTCCTCAATTTTCCCGAGAAATAAAAAAACTTATAAAGAAGTATTTTTCGTTGAAAGAGGAATATTTTGCGTTATTAAAATCTTTGCAATTAAATCCAACACAGGGTAATTCCTTGGGTAATGACACTTACAAAATTCGCTTAGCTATTCAAAGTAAATCATCAGGGAAACGAGGAGGTGCAAGGGTCATTACATTCGTTAGAATAATAGAAAACGAAATCATACTTCTCGGTATTTATGATAAATCTACTCAGGAGACCATCAGTATCAAAGAAATAAACGAACGAATTAAAAATTCCTTTCGTAAATATTATCATGCCATCAATAAAAAATTACCTTTCTCTTGTAAAATTTTCGCATACCATTTTTGCCATGCCATTTGCAATTATTGGTTTTTTTCTGGGAATATTTGATTTTAGCTACAATCTGGAAATGACCAAATTGCCCTATCGGCCATATAGTGGAATTCCTAAATTAAAGATTTCGCCAATTAGCGCATTAGCAAATTATCACATTATCACATTTGTTCTCGTCCTCCTTTGTATGATTACCGCCCGTTCTGCAGCCATGGCATTTAACCGTTACCTCGATAGGCAGTTTGATGCTAAAAACCCACGTACCGCCATTCGTGAAATACCTGCAGGAATCATCTCAGAAAAAAACGCTTTGTTCTTCACTATTTTAATGTGTGTGTTGTTTGTAACCTGCACTTATTTTATAAACAGTATTTGTTTTTATTTATCTCCGGTGGCATTGTTTGTGATTTTATTTTACAGTTACACAAAACGGTTTACATTTTTGTGCCATTTGGTTTTGGGTGTAGGTTTAAGTTTGGCACCCATTGGCGCATACTTAGCAGTGACGGGAACTTTCGCAATATTACCTGTTTTGTTTTCCATAGCGGTTATTTGCTGGGTTAGCGGTTTCGATATTATTTTTGCCCTGCAAGATGAAGCTTTCGACAAAGAAAACAATCTGTATTCTATACCTGCAGTAATGGGCAAAGCAAAAGCACTTAATATTTCTTCTTTTCTTCATTTTTTGAGTGCGGCAGCCATTATTTTCGCAGGATTTTATGGGTATTTTAGCTGGTTTTACTGGCTTGGTACAGCCGTGTTTTGCGGCATGCTTATTTACCAGCACGCTATTGTAAAACCTACAGATCTTAGCAGGGTAAATATTGCATTTATGACCGCCAACGGAATTGCGTCTGTTGTGTTTGCCGTGTTTGTATTGCTGGATTTAATTTTGTTGAACAAGGCAACTTGGGCGCTCAACTTTTTATTTTAAACGACATTTGGTCGGGCTGTCTGCAGTGCTCCTGTATTAGCTTTGTAATACAAGTGCTGTAGAAGAGCTTTCAGGAAAAGTTCACTGCCTTCTCGTCAAGTACTAATACAATTTCTGGGTTATTATCAATACCAGACTCTTTACCTAAAAATGCTCAAGTTTTATAATAATTTTTCTTAGGAACTACCTCCTATTTTCCTTTTATTAAAATGATTCTAACAAATCAAAAAAGCATTTTGCCATTTAATTGTAAAACGTAAATTTTATCCCCCCCGTTTGTGGTATTGTCTGAATTTCGTTATTTATATATTTTTATATTTTACTCGCATCTCATTTTTATGTACTATTAAAAATTCAACTATGAAATATATTTTCACACTCATTATTTGTATAACCGGCATTAGTGCCTCAGCTCAAAATGTGGGAATAGGTACCGTTCTACCGGACAAAGCAAAATTGGTTGTAGAGGGTTCAAGTATCCTTACTCAGGCAGTTTTTGGTCCGGCAGGAAGTGCTAATGTAATGATGGATATATTCCCGCCAAAAATTGGTTTTAATACCTATTATCAAGGAGGTTACAAATCGTGGATCACGGGTTATAGTGCTGTACTAAATCATGATAATATAAATGGCAGAGTTACCTTCCAAACAAGCCCAGCAAGTGTTGCGGCGGGAGTTATTCAAAATTTTATTACAGGGCTCACTGTAGATGCTGCACAAAATGTGGGAATCGGAAATATAGTTCCGGCTTTTAAGTTAGATGTGGGTGGCAGGGCAAGATTTAGGGCAAATGTTGCAAATGATTTATCGCAAACACCTGGGGCCTGGTACGATGATTATCGCAATGGTAACGTAGCTGCTTTTGCTGGTATGCAAGATAGTATACGGTGGGGTTTGTTTGGTGGCGGCACAGGCGGCAGCGGCTGGAGTGTTGATTTTAACACAAAAACCGGCAATGTAGGCATTGGGCAAAATGCCGATAATTTTTCTAAGCTAGCACTCAACGGTAATACTGCATTAGGTTTATATTCAGGCACTAGTTATTATGGAGGTGTATCTTATAACGGTTTAAATATGGTTGTATCTTCTGCTTATGGTAGCTTTTTTGGAAGTTTGCCTTCTAAAGATTTATTATTAAACCCGCCAAATTGTTCCATTTTATTGTGCACTTTCTATCCAGGTAAAGTAGGTGTGGGGGTGGATTTGCCAACAGCAAGTTTTCACGTAGGCGGAAATATGATGATTGGTGCCGGTAGTCCTGCTACAGGGTATGCTCTTAGCATAAATGGCAAAATGGTTTGCGAAGAACTTAAAGTGCAACTGGATGCGGCATGGCCTGATTATGTTTTTGACAGTAACTATACATTACTTCCGCTAGAAAAATTAGAATTATCCATAAAACAAAATAAACATTTACCGGGTATACCATCTGCGGCGCAGATAGAAAAAGATGGATTGCTAATAGGAGATATGCAAAAAAGATTGCTCGAGAAAATAGAAGAACTGACACTTTATGTTATTGAAATTAGTAAAGAAAATAAGGACTTAAAAAAAGAAATTGATAACCTGAAAGTGATCATTAAATAAACGGTGATAGCTTTTATAAACAGAAGCTGTGAAGTGAAAGTGTAGCGCCAAGGATTGATTCGCCAAACCTCGGTGAAACAACAGCTTAATAGTGTTACGAAATAGATTTTTTATCTTTTAATTGCTCATTAATGAAAAAAATAATTTTAATATTTATAATTTTTTCTTTTGTTTCTTCTTCCATTTTTGCTCAGGGTTTTCATGAGATTATGGAAAATGCAAAGCAGGGTGAGAACTTTATTAGTGTAGCAAAAAAAATAAATGACTTTTTTAAGCCGCTATCAAAGGCAGAAAGAGAAAACGAAGGATACAATTTATGGAAACGCTGGGAGTTTTATGCTATGAGCCACTTAGATGCAAGTGGCAATGTAGGCAACAGCGTGCAATATAATCATATAGCCATTGAGCAAATAAAAAATAGAAATGCTGCTCGTAGTGTGAACCCTGCTAATAATAATTTATTAAATGGTCAATGGACCGCTCTTGGTCCAACTGGTATTCAAGCACCATCACCTAATTATTTGGGCAGGGTAAATTGTTTGGCATTTCATCCTAGCAACTCAAATATTATTTATGCAGGCACGCCAGATGGTGGCATGTGGGTGACGTACAATGGTGGTGGGTTTTGGTTGCCACTTACAGACGAGTTGCCTACAAGTGCAGTGTCAGGCATTGTTATCCATCCCACAAATCCAAGTATCATTTATATACTTACCGGCGATGGAGATGCAAGCCCATCTGTAAATTATTTTACTAAAAGAGGTGCCGGTGTATATAAAAGTACCGATGGAGGAACTACTTGGAACATTACCGGATTGAATTTTTTATTGAGCGCAGGAGTTTTTGGTTTTGAATTAGTAATGTGTCCTACAAATTCAAATGTTTTGTTGGCAGCTACCTCAAATGGTATTTATAAAACTAGTAATGCAGGGGCTTCATGGGTCAGAGAAACATTCAATACAGTTTCGTCCATTCGTTTTAAGGCAAATGATCCTACAAAAGTTATTGCTTCAGAAATTAATAACAACAATTTAATACGTTCTTCAGATACCGGAAACGTGTGGATTTCTTGCCCGGTATTTGCATTGCCCAATGGCGATTTTTACCGAGCGGAATTAGCTGTAAGCCCTGCTAATCCTGAAGTTGCTTATGCAGTTACCTGGCGGTTTACCAATTTTTACCAAGGGTTACATACCTATAATTGGGCGACAAACACGGTTTCTTCTTTAAATACCACTCCAAATATTTTGGGTGTACAGGCTTGGTATAATATCGGGCTATGGGTAAGCCCTACAGATGTCAATCAGATAAGCGCAGCAGGCACACCTATTTTTAGAAGTACAACAGGCGGAGCGATTTTTTTTGCAGATCAGGACATTGTACATGCTGATATACATGGTTATTATTTTAATAGTCTTGATAATAAATTGTATGTAACCTGCGATGGTGGTGTTTTAGTAAGTACAAATAATGGTGACACATGGACAAACATTACCAGCAATCTTCAAATAACAGAATATTATAGAATTAGCGGTGTGGATAGTAACCCCGATATAATTTTGGGCGGCTCCCAAGATAATGGTCACCATTTAAGAACATCTAACTCAAGTACTTTTCAGTGGAAGCTTACCTGTTGCGATGGTATGGATAATGCTATAGAACAAACAAACCCCAGTATTATGTATGGCTTTACACAAAATGGCCAAATTAATAAATCTACAGATGGTGGAGCAACATTTGTATGGATACCACCTACTATTATGGATCCCAATGGAGAGCCCTGGGTTACAGATTTTTTAATACATCCTACCATACCTGCAACCATATTTTACGGATCGGTTAATGGTGTGTTGAGGCATAATGCCAGAGGACAGCCTACAAACGCATGGCAAAATATTGGAGGTAAAGGAACAGTAGATATGGCGGTTAGTCCTGCAAATTCCAATAGGCTTTATGGCGCTAAAGGTGATTCTATTTTTCGTACAGATAATGTAAATGCCGTTTCGCCTACATGGATTGGCTATCGACCTTTGATATTTCCCGCGGGCACATTTATTACTAGTATAGATGTTGATCCTGATAATGCTGCAGAAATATGGCTAACAGTATCGGGTTACAATGCTACAACAAAAGTTTACAGAAGTGTAACCTCCGGTGCTACCTGGACAAATGAAACGGATAACCTTCCCAATATTCCGGTGCATATAATAAAGTTTCAAGATACCAATGGCTCTCCTGGTGGGGCAGTGTACCTTGGCACTGATGTGGGCATTTATTACAGAGACAATACCATAAATGAGTGGGTTTATTATAGTAACGGTATGCCTTATACTACCGTACTGGATTTAGAGGTTAACGAAACAAGTGGTATTATAACTGCGGGTACTTATGGAAGAGGAATGTGGCGTAGCCCAACCTTCGTACCTGCGTGTTTTGCAGATATAAATATTACTACTCCTATAAATGGAATAGAGTACCAGCAAGCTGGAAATACCATCACTATGAATACAGATGTATATGGAGGTCTTAATACTAGAGTTATGTTGAAAGCCGGTGGTTCAATAACGTTTACACCGGGTGTGGATGTGCTTGCAGGAAATGAATTAAAAGCATTTATTGGACCATGTGCAAACGACAATCCTGTTTTTAGATCGGTTGGAAATAAACAGAATCCTTTACCGACAGATAAAAGAAAATAATTGATTTATTTATAAAAATCATTTGCCATATTTTATCAGAAATTGCATTTAGGTGTTCGTCTTTAATCTTTGAGAGATAATATACTCGGCTGCAAGCAATAAAAGCAGTAGACCGCTGTGTTACAATTAATCTTTTCTGTTCCCTTTTTTTAAAACTATTTTGTAGATATTTAAGATAGACTTCTTTTATTTATAATTTTTTTGAAAACTTTTATCTGGACTTATAAATTAAAAAATTAAAGGTCAATTCGTGGCATTAAGTTGCTAAAAAACCATATTGAAAGCTTAGTGATTTAATGGACGTTTTTTAATAATGCCACCCTTTGTATCTTTTACAATACTCATTATTACAAAGGCATTTTCGTCTATTTTGTCTATTTCACTTTTAAGACGGTTTAGTTCCAGCCTTGTTACTACTGTGTAAATTATTTTTATATCCAATACTTCTCCATATTTTCCAAGACCGCTTTCACCTTTGTAAGTTGTAGCACCATGTCCTAGCTTATCTGTTATCATTATTTTTATTTCGTCGTTGTGTTTAGATATGATAGTAACACCAGTATATTCTTCGATACCTTCTACAATAAAATCTAATGTTTTAGATGCAGCTATGTAAGTGATCATTGAATACAAAGCTATTTCTATTGATAAAAAATAGGCTGCTGCAGAAAATATGGCAATATTAATTACGATGATAATATCGCCAATGGTGGTGCCAAATTTTCTGCTGAGAAAAATAGCAAGTACTTCCGTACCATCAATAACGGCGCCACCTCTTATAGAAAGACCAATACCTGCACCCAGAAAAAAGCCACCAAACACGGCCACTAATAAATTGTCGTTTGTAACGTTTGGGAAAGTAACAGTTGCTACAACCAATGCCAGACCTGAAATTGCAAGCATTGTTTTAAAGGCAAAAGTTCTTCCCATTATTTTATAACCAAGCATTACAAAAGGAATGTTAACAGTAATGATTAAAATATACAATGGTATTTTAGTTAGCAAAGATATTAAGAGTGAAATGCCGGTGGCGCCACCATCAATGAAATGGTTAGTAAGTAAAAATCCTTTAAAACCAAATGCGGCAGAAAATATACCTACAGTTATCAGGATAAAATCTTTTACGTGTCTTGTAATGTCTTTTTTCATATAATTCGTTTACAGTAAAAGAGCATATGTGTTTTAAGATAAATTAAACGAAAAAAAATGCAATTTTTTAAATAAAAATCTATCAGCCATAAGCCGGATTCTGTTTTCGTTAAAAAGATTGACTGCCGGTAAAAGCAGTTTCTGTTTAACGAAGGCCGTCATTTATCTTGCTGCCGCATTACTGCGTCAGTCTTGCTGCCTACCCTCCTCTGTGCATTGTTGGCAATGCAGCAAACGAGCCGCCTGCCTCCCGCTTTTGCGGGACCAGAGGTATATGTGGCATTACAGCATGCAAAGTTTACCCTTTCCGCAAATTACTTTGCGGAACTGTGAGCTCTTACCTCACATTTTCACCCTTACCTACTTTGCAGTGGGCGGTTATTTTCTGTGGCACTTTTTCTTGCTTTTACTACTAAAAACAGCCGGAAGTTAACCGGTGCATTGCTCTGTGCTGTCCGGACTTTCCTCCCCGTATAAAAACGAAGCGACAGCCGGCTGATAGAGTTACAAAAATAGGGTTTTAAAGTTGAGGTTTTTAAAGTTGAAAGTTGAAGGTTTACGCTTGAAGTCTTACGGTTGAGTGTTCAAAGCCACGATTTTATTTCAACTTAATTTTCTCAATTGTTGCGAGGTTGTTTATATAACTATTTATAATCGCATAATTAGATTGCACAATCTATTGCATAATAAAAGCTAAATAGCTAGCTGAAGATGAAATGTGATTTATTTCTTCTTTTCCCCAAAAAGAAAAAATCAACAAATTATAATTGCCACCAAAACTTAATCTTGCAGGTTCATTGTATGGGTAAAAGATACTTTTGAAAAGCGCATTTTTTCCAAAGCGTTTTTAACCTTGACCCAACTACTTGGAACCTTGAATCCCTAACTTTTATTTCAACTTTCATAACTTAGCCGCATGAATACATATGCAGAAGAAAATTACCTGAAAGCACTTTTTAACCTAAGTAACGACAAGGGTGAAGTAACCGTGCAGGAGTTGAGCATAGAGCTCAATATTAAAATGCCATCTGTAAACAGCATGATAAAAAAACTGGCTGATAAAAAAATGGTGTATTACGAAAGTTACAAACCATTAAAATTAACGGAGAAAGGAAAAAAAGAAGCAGGGCTCATCATCCGCAAACACAGGCTTACAGAAATGTATCTTGTAGAAAAAATGGGGTTTGGTTGGGAGCAGGTGCACGAAATTGCAGAGCAGGTAGAACATTTGCAATCACCCGTTTTTTTTGATAAGATGGATGAAATACTTGGATTCCCTAATGTAGATCCTCATGGCTCGCCTATACCGGACAAGAACGGAAAAATACAATGGCTGCAGTTTAAAAAATTATGCGATTGCAATGTAGG
>Ga0105047_10015602_pt1 | contig 11956 bp, 8 predicted proteins | sample MAT04_FD_78384 | JGI IMG/M metagenome (GOLD analysis project Ga0105047, IMG submission 78384) | Freshwater microbial communities from Lake Fryxell liftoff mats and glacier meltwater in Antarctica - MAT-04 (megahit assembly) | ecosystem: Environmental > Aquatic > Freshwater > Ice > Liftoff... | reverse complement strand
TACCTGCGTTATAAGCCGGTCAGCGTCAACGTGCGCGAACCGAATCTGGAGGCGATGCGTGGCACCAAGATCGCCCTGGTCGCTCATGCCAATCGGCCGGTTAAGGAAGCCCGTATTCAGTTCCCGGGGGTCGAGCAACCGATTCTTGGCGCCGTCGTCGACAAGAAGCCAATGCAGGTGATGTTCTCGCTGCCGCCCTTGATGAAGGACGGCACCTACCGCGCTGCCTTCACCCCGAAGACGGACGAAGGCGAGGTGGCCCAGACGTTCACGATCCGCGTGTTCTCCGATGAAAAGCCCAAGGTCGGCATCAACCTGCCGCTTCAGCAAGAAGTGGAACTGCCAGTCAATGGCGTCCTGGCCGTGGAAGGCTTTGCCGACGACGACATCGGCATCGAAAAGATGAATTTGCGGATGGAGGTCATCTCCCCCGCACCGAGCAAGCCGTTGGCTCCCAAGGCGTACCGCGGCGGCATCTCGTTCTTGCGGAAGGAAGATAACTCGTACCCGACCCACATCGATTACAAGGATTTCGTCGAACTCGCAAAGGTCAGACCTGAGGGCGACGCGGGGAACAACTTCAAACTTCAGCCCGGCATGGTCGTCGAATACTGGCTCGAAGCCATCGATAACTGCGACGTGCCGCCAGGCCCGAACAGCGGCATGTCGAACAAGATGCGCGTCCGCATTATGCCCGCTGAGGTGAACGAGAAGAAACAGCAAGAGCAGAACCAGGCTCGCAAAGATCTGGAAAAGGATCAGCAGAAGCACGAGCAAAAACAGGATCAACAGAACGCGGCCGAGAAACGCGAGCCGAAGCAGCCGCAACCGAACAACGAGCAGCCGCAACCCAAACAGGGCAAGGGCGACGATCAACAGCCGAAGAAGGGCGAGCCGAAGCAGGACGGCATGCAGCCGATGAAGGGCGAGCCGATGATGGGCGAGAATAATATGGCCGACCCCAACATGGCCGACCCGAATATGCCCGACCCCGACTTCGAGAAAAAGCAGAAGGAGCTCAACGACGCCCTGAAGAAGAACAATCCGATGAACAACATGGCTGAGCCCAAGATGAACGACCCCAAGATGGGCGAGATGGGTGAGCCCAAGGACATGAAGCAAGACGGCATGGGGCCGGAATCGGACCCGAATCAATTGCAGAAGCCCGAAGACCTCCAGAAGCTGGCGGAGAAGCTCCAGAGCAAGGACGAGAAAGAACGCGAGCAGGCGAAAGAGCAACTCAAGCAGATGATGGAGCAGTCGAAGAAGGAGCCGCCCAAGAAGGGGGAACCGAAGAAGGCGGACGACCACCGCAACATGCTGCCCGAGGAAGAGAAGCAAAAGTTTGACGAGGCGATGAAGAAGATCCAGGAAGAGATGAAGAATATCAACCGCGAGGAGCGGGTGAAGGATGCGGCCGAGCGCGCCCAGAGCGACGACCCCGAGACGCGCAAGAAGGGTCAAGAGGATCTCGAACGAGAATTGCAGAATCAGAATTCCCGGGACGATGTCGACCGCCAGTTGCAGAACTTGGCCGGCGACCAGCAAGATAAAACCAAGAAACAGCGCCTCGAAGACGCGATGGACCTCTCGCGCGACAACCTTCTCAAGAAAGAGAAGGATCCGATGAACAAGCCGAAGATGAACGACACGGCCAAGGATCCGCCGCCGATGCCGAAGCCGGAGAAGAAGAAGGAAGACGTCGACGAACTGGCCAAGAAGATGCAGAAGGGCAAGCCGGAGGAGAAGAAGGAAGCCCAGGACGAACTGAAGAAGAAATTGAAAGACCCGATGCAGCGCGAGCAGGTGCAGAAGCAACTCGACGACATCAAGAACAAGCTGCCCGAGGGCCAGGAGAAGAAGGACTTCGAACAGGCCGTCGATGAGATGAAGAAGAACCAGCAGGCGGCCGAGGACGTGCAGAAGTTCGCCAACCAGTTAAAGAGCGACAACCCGGCCGAGCGCCAGAACGCGCAGAAACAACTCGAACAGGCGATGAAGCAGGCCGACAAGGACCCGCAGACCCGCGACGAGGCGAAGAAGGATCTCGAAAAGATCCGCGACAGCATCAAGGACGACAAGAAGAAACAAGAGTTTGATCAGGCGATGAAGGACATCGACAAATCGGTTCAGAAGCAACGGCAGGAACAGCAGGCCGCGGCCGACAAGCAACGCAAAGAGGATGTGCAGAATCTGACGAAGGATCTCAACAGCAAGGACAAGCCGACGCAAGAGAAGGCCCAGCAGAAGCTGGAAGAGATGCTGAAGGACCCGGCTAACAAGCAGGCCGTGAAGGACGAACTCGACAAGCAGAAGGCCGAGAACCCGGGCGCCAAGGACGCGATCGAAAAAGCCGTTGAGAAGGCCGAGAATAATTTGGCCAAGAAGGAACCGCCGAAGAAGGGCGAAGGCGGCAAGGTCGATCCCAAGCAGGTCGAACAGATGGCGAAGGATCTCAACAGCAAGGATAAAGGCACGCAAGAGGCCGCCCAGCAGAAGCTGGAAGAGATGCTGAAGGACCCTGCCAACAAGCAGGCCGTCAAAGATGAACTCGACAAGCAGAAGGCCGAGAATCCCGGCGCGAAAGATGCCATCGAGCAAGCGGTGAAGCAGGCCGAGCAGAATCTCGCCAAGAAGGAATCGGGAACAAAGGGCGGCAAGATCGACCCGAACGAACTCGACCGGGCTCTCAAGCAGATGCAGAGCAACGACCCCAAGCAGGTCGAAGAGGGCGTCAAGAAGTTCCAGGATCAAGTGAAGCAAGACCCGGCCCAGAAGGCCGAGATGGAAAAGGAACTGGCCGAGTTGCTCAAGGACAAGCAACGGTTTGAAGAGTACAAGAAGGCCGTTCAAAACGTGAACGAGAAAATGAAGGTGCGCGAAGAGACCGACAAGTTGGCCGACCAACTCAAGAAGGGCAACGACGACGCCCAGAATCAATCGCGAGAGGAACTGAAGAAGATGCTCGATGACCCGTTGAAACGGGAATTCGTCCGCGACGGGCTCGAGCGTTTCAAGGATAATCTTTCCACGCCCGAAGAACGCAAGGACTTCGAGAAGAAACTTCAGCAACTACGCGATCAACTTGCCAAACAGGGCGGCAAGGAGCCGGGCAAAGACTGGGACATCCCCAAGGTCCTCGCCAAGAACTCCGACAAGGAATCGCGCGACGCGGCCCTGAACGAAATGCGCAAGAAGGTGCAATCGGGCGAGCTCCTGCTCGAACAGTTCAAGAAGAACATCAGCAGCGAGGAGTTCAAGAAACAACTCGGCTGGACGGACGAGGAGATCGCCAAGTTCCAGAAGAAGTACGAGCAGCAAGTCGAGCAGTTGAAGAATCAACTCGATCTATCGGAGAAGAACGAGTTGCCAATGCCGCGGGTCAAGGGGCCGTCGATCCTCGATAATCAGGGGCCACGGAAAGTCGACCTCGACCCGCGCGACATCGGCGACCCGACGCGCGGCGGCCGCGGCATCGCCCCGCCGGGCTTCGAGGAAGCGTACAAGCGCTTCACCCAGGAGCTTTCCGGTGTGCCGACGACGCCGGCGCCGAAGAAGTAGAATGGCCAAACGCCGCGAATAGATCGGAGACGCGGAGGTTGCCCATGGAGATTTGAAGAAAGCTCTTTACACGATACGCGGTCGAGATTGAGAGATTGACCAGCGCGAGGCGTCTTCCGAGCCCGACGCGTCAGCGAGGGAGCATCCCATATACCCTTGCTAACGCGTCGGGCTCGGAATCTCCGCTCATTGGGGACCGCGCGAAGTATAAGCGACGCCAGAGGAGGCGGGGACGATGAATGACCAGCGATTTCCAGAAGGCTGGGATTTGAAACGCGTGCAAGACCTGATCGCCGAACTTGATGCACGCACGGATGATGAGTGGGCTGCCGCGGACGAAGCGAGCGCCCGTGATGAAGGCGAGCAGGCAATGGTCGCCGTGGCGATTGCGCTTCTACCGGAAGTTCGCCGGTTACTGGCAACCGCAAAGGCGGTTTAACCTATTTCAGGTACTTCGAACTTGTCTGGATTGAAGTAAACTGACCGCGTCATTTTGACATTCGCGGAAAAATCAACCATCTGTCTCGTCGTATTGAGTAGCCGACCGTTCCCATCTCTTTTCGCGGAGGCATCTATGTCTCGTTGGAATCTCCTGATCGCCGTTCTGTTCCTGGCTACTGCCTGCAACAAGAACAATCCTCCGGCCCCGGAACCCAAGAACGAGCAACCACCGGTCGTTGTCGTTGAGCCGGCGCGGGATGAAGAGCCCATGATCAGTTTTGGGGGCCCGGGTGATGAAAAAGAATTCGCTGCTCAGACCGCAATACTGAGCCAGCTGACGAATCCGCTTACCTTTTCAGGGAACATCGTCACACCGAGCAATCGAACGATAACCGTTTCCGGAACACAAAAGAACTTGCACGACGGAAAAAAAGTGATCGTGGATCCTTCAGTTGTCGCGTCGGGCGCTACAACGTTTACACTGTCCGGAGCAAATACCTACACGGGCGGCGCCGTCGTCACCTCGGGTTTGAATGGCCGTTCTGGCGTGACGAAGGAGCGGGTTCTTCGAGAGAGGGACGGCAAATTCATCGTCGGTGCGCCCGAGCCGTCAGCTAAACCGCAAGATGCCGAACAAGCCGCCAAGTTCCTGAATGAACTCCAGCTGCGAGCGCAAGGCCAGCCCCGTCTTGGCGATCAATCTGCCAACGGCGACCCCCGCGATTCCGACACCGAAAACTACGAGCGCATCTTCGACAACCCGTACAAGCTGGTGAAGCACGATCCGCTGTCGACGATCTCAAGCGCCGTCGACACGGCTTCGTACAGCAATGTCCGGGCCAGAATGAACGCCGGGGCGTTGCCGCCCAAGGATGCCGTTCGAATTGCCGACATGTTGAATTACTTCAGCTACGACTACGCCGGCCCGAAGGACGATCAGCCGGTCGCGTTCTCTCTGGAGATCGCGCCCTGTTCGTGGCAGCCGAAGCATCACCTCTTGCGCATTGGCCTGAAGGCCAAGACGATCGACAAGGACAAGATGCCGCCGCGGAATTTAACCTTCCTGATCGACACTCCCGGGTCGATGAATCGGCCGAATCGGTTGCCGTTGGTGAAAGAATCGTTGAAGCTCTTGGTCGGGCAACTGACCGAGAAAGACATGGTCAGCATCGTCACCTATGCCGGCAATGCGGGCGTTGCTCTGCAACCGACGCCGGGCAGCGAGAAGGACACCATCCTGAAGATGATCGACAGTTTCAACGCTTAAGGTTCGACCAACGGCGAGGGCGGCCTGCGCGTCGCCTACGATCAGGCCAAGGCCGGTTTCATCAAGGGTGGCATCAACCGCGTGATCCTGGCCACCGACGGCGACTTCAACGTTGGCGTCTCCTCCGATGCGGAGTTGACTCGGCTCATTGAAGAGAAACGGGCCACGGGCGTGTATCTCACGGTCCTGGGTTACGGCATGGGCAATCTGAAAGATAGCAAGCTCGAACAACTGGCGCATCACGGCAACGGTCATTACGCGTACATCGATTCGCTGGATGAAGCGAAGAAAGTCTTCGTCGAACAGGGCGGGTCGCTCGTGACCGTCGCCAAGGACGTCAAGCTGCAAGTGGAGTTCAACCCGGCCAAGGTCGCGGGTTATCGGCTGATCGGTTACGAGAACCGGATCTTGCGCAACGAAGACTTCCGCGACGATAAGAAGGACGCCGGCGACATGGGCAGCGGGCACATGTGTACGGCCCTCTACGAAATCGTCCCGGTGGGCGAGAAGATCGAGCCGAGCGACGTCGAACCGTTGAAGTATCAGACCGTTCCGAAACTCTCCGACGCCGCCAAGTCGGGTGAATGGGCCACGGTGCGGATGCGTTACAAGCACCCGGATACCGACAAGGCCCAGGAAGTCGAAGCACCGCTGAAGGCCGACGCCTTGGGCCAGAAGGTCAGCAATGATTTTGAATTCGCCGCCTGCGTCGCCACCTTCGGCATGTTGCTGCGTGATTCCGAATTCAAGGGCATCGCCACCTATCAGGCGACCCTGGAAACGTCCGAGGGATTGTTGCGCGACAAGAAGGACACGTACCGCGAAGAGTTCGTGAAACTCGTTCGAGTAGCCCTGACGCTGGAGCAGTCGAAACCGAAAGAAGCCCCGTGAAGCCGCGACGCAAAGTCTTCGGAGCGGAGCGCGTGAGGCATACGACGAAGTTTTAAAGCAAAGAGAAACCACGAATACATCGAATCGAACGAATAAGAAAAGAAATAGGATTTCTGATTCGTTCGGTTCGATGTATTCGTGGTTTCTTTCTTCTTGGATGAACACTAACAATCATGTACCTCGGCATCGAGATCGGCGGGACGAAATTGCAACTGGGGCTCGGGCCTGGCGACGGCACGATCATCGGATTGTGGCGTGGTCAGGTGGATCCCGCTGCCGGGGGCGAGGGCATTCGCCGGCAGATTGTGGCTGCGCTACCTGAGTTGCTCCGTTCGGCCCGCGTTGCCCCTACACGATTGAAGGCCGTGGGCATCGGGTTCGGCGGTCCCGTGGACGATACCCGCCAGCGAATCATCAAGTCGCATCAGGTTGCCGGCTGGGACGATTTTCCCATTGCGGCCTGGCTCGGCGATGCTCTGAAGGTTCCCGTCTTTCTGGGCAACGATGCCGACGTCGCGGGTTTGGCGGAAGCTCTCCACGGCGCGGGGCGGGGGCAGAGTCCTCTCTTCTACCTCACCATCGGTTCTGGCATCGGCGGCGGACTCATCATCAATGGCGACATCTACCGCGCGGCCGGTCGCGGGGCCGCGGAGATTGGCCATCTCCGCATCTTCGATCGCGTCACATCAAGATTTATTTCGCTGGAAAGCATCGCTTCCGGTTGGTCGATCGGCCGTGAGGCACGGGATCAGCTAAAAACTGGCAAAGGAGCGCAATCACTTCTCCGAGCCCACGGCTCATCATCTGTCACCGCCCAGCACGTGGGCGAAGCGGCCCGTAAGGGCGATCCCTTTGCCGTGGCCATCTTAAGCCGGGTGATCGACGCCCTAGCCGAAGCGTTGACGTCGGTCATCACGCTGCTCTGCCCGCGGCGGATCGTCATCGGCGGCGGGGTGGGACTCATTGGCGAGGAAGCCTTTTTCACCCCGTTGCGGCAAGCCGTGGCCGAGCGCGGTTTTCCGCCGTTTGCCGGCCTGACGGAGATCGTTCCCGCGGCGCTTGGCGAAGCCGTCGTCATTCATGGCGCCTTGGCGTTGGCGAAGACGCGGGCTGATCGCTAGATTAAGTTCACCATGGCGATTCCCCTTCGAATTAAGATTTGTGGCGTGACAACACCGGACGACGTCCGTGCTTGTGTGGATGCGGGCGCCGACGCGGTCGGCATCAACTTCCATCCCGGTTCGCGGCGCTATGTCGATCCCGCGAAGGCGATGCCGCTCGTCCGCTCGATCCCGCCGTTGCTTGCCGGCGTCGGCGTCTTTGTCGATATTCCGACACGCCAGATGTGTGCCCTCGCCTATCAGCTAGGGCTGCATGCCGTGCAGTGGCATGGCGATCAGCCGGAGATCGAGGATCCATTCCCGTTCTCGCTCATCGCGGCTTTTCGGCTCAAGGATTTGGCGAGTTTGCAAGGCATCCAGGCCTATCTTGATCGGTGTCGGGCAGCCGGCTGGCAACCGGGCGCGGTGTTGATTGATGCGTACGTCGAAGGACAGATGGGCGGGACCGGGCGCACGGCCCGTTGGGAATTGCTGAGCGACTTCCGGCCGAGTGTTCCGGTGATCCTCGCTGGCGGACTGACGCCCGAGAATGTGGGCGACGCGATCCGTCAGGTACGCCCTTCGGCAGTCGACGTGGCCAGCGGCGTGGAAAGCACGCCCGGCCGTAAGGACCCGGAGAAAGTTCGCCGATTCATCGCCAACGCCCGCCAGGCCGCGGCCAAGTTGGAAGCCGCGGATCTTTCGACCAATTGAGAGAACTGTCCATGTCCGCCAGCCGCATCGACGGTAACGTGCTCGCGAAGACCATCCGCGAAGAGATTGCCGTGAAGGTGAAGGAACATGTCGCGCGAGGCAACCAACCGCCGGGATTGGCGACGGTTCTCGTCGGCGAGGATCCCGCCAGCCACGTCTACGTCCGCAATAAACGCAAGGCATGTGAACACGCGGGCATGGTGAGTTTCCACCACGCGCTGCCGGCGATGGCGACGCAGGCGGAATTGCTTGCTCTCGTACAACGGCTGAACAACGACCCCACGGTGCATGGCATCTTGGTGCAATTGCCCCTGCCGAAGCAGATTGCCGAGGCCGCGGTCATCCGCGCCCTGCACCCATTAAAAGATGTTGATGCGTTTCACCCGGAGAACGTCGGCCTATTGGCGGCCGGGCAGCCGCGATTCCTGCCCTGTACCCCCTACGGCGTGCAACAAATGTTGGCTCGTTCGAGCATTGCGACCGCGGGCAAACAGGTCACGATCATCGGCCGCAGCAATATTGTCGGCAAGCCGTTGGCATTGATCTTCATGCAGAAACCGTCGGCCGCGTTCCCGGAAGCGGGCGACGCGACCGTTACCGTCGTGCATCGTGGCACGCGTGATCTTGCGGCGCTGACGCGGCAGGCGGACATCTTGATCGCCGCCGTGGGTGTCCCGCGTTTCGTGCAACCAGAGATGGTAAAGCCGGGGTCGGCCGTGATCGATGTCGGCATCAACTCGGTGGATGGAAAACTCGTGGGCGACGTTCACGAGGACGTGGCAGCTGTCGCGGGCGCTCTGTCGCCGGTGCCCGGCGGAGTCGGCCCCATGACAATTACGATGTTGTTGCAGAACACACTGCGAGCGGCGACAATAGGATAAGCCTTGGCTTAACGGTTTCGGCCGACCTCTCCCCGGCTGGCCCCGCCTCAACGGTGCGGATCCCATTGAGGTTGACGTCTGACGTTTACGGAAGCATTCCCGCCATGCCAATATTCCACATGACCACGGCCACGCGCGTTGGCCTCAATGCCGTCGGCTTCCTCGGCCTGTCCGGGATGCTCTATCTCGGCAAGTCCGTCTTCTTCCCGCTCGTCATCGCCGCCATTCTGTGCGCCGTCTTGTGGCCGGCCGCGTGCTGGTTGAACAAGAGGGTCCGCTTCCCCTGGCCAGTCGCCTGCTTCACCGTCATCGGCGGTTTGATTATCGTCAACCTGAGTATCTTCATAGGCATCGCGGCGGCGGTGCCCCGGTTGGTGCAAGACCTGCCCAATCCCGCGGATGTCGAAAAACAGAAGGAACTCTACGCCAAGATCCGCACCCAGGTGCAGACGATCGTGCCCGGTTCGGTGGACGATGTGCTGCCGCGCAACCCAGATGATTCCGGCGTATTCATTTACGTCGTAAAGACGTTACAAGGTGAATACATCACCCAGGAACTGATCAGCCTCGGCAAGCTGGGCGTGGCCTGGCTGTGGCAGAGCATTCTGATCGTGTTCATCCTGCTTTTTCTTCTTCTGGAAGGGGAAATGCTGGGCAAGCAAATAAAGGTGATGTTCGGCGAAAGCCAGCTCATGCAAGGGAAAGTGCGTGATGTGCTCTCGCAAATGGCCGAGTCGGTGACGGCCTACCTGGTCTGGCGAACGATCGTGAACTGCTTGCTTGGCTTGATCCTCGGGGTCGTCTACCACGCCATGGGGTTGCGACAGCCGTGGACCTGGGCGATCATCACCGCTCTTTTCTGTTACGTGCCCTACCTCGGCACCATCCTGGCCGGCATCCCGCCGGTGATCGACGCTTTCATTTATTGTTCCGCCGGCCATGCCTTGGGCGTCGTGATCATCTACACCACGGTCGTCACGCTGGAAGGCTACATCATCGTCCCGGTCGTCATGGGCCGCAGTATGGATCTCAACGCCACGACCGTCATGATCGCGTGCCTGTACTGGGACCTGATCTGGGGGATGCCTGGTCTTTTCCTCGCCATGCCGTTGATGGCGGCACTGCGCTCGGTCTGCATGCAGGTCCCCGGTTGGGAACCCTTGGGCAAGTTGATGAGCACCCACGGATGGATCGAACGCTACGAAGAGGTTCGACGAAAGATAGAAGAAACAGCCCCGCCAGGCGAGAGTGAGGCCACGATTGTGATGGAAGCAGAACACCAAGTTATGAATCCGGATTTGCATATCGGTGGGAAGTAGGGCGGAGGAGGGCGTCGAGCCATTCTTGGATGCCCCTTCGCCCAATTCGTTGCATCCTTGCATTGCACTGCATGCTTTGCATTGCAGGCGGCTTTGCAACGGAAGCCCTCGCTGCAACGAAACGCTAAAGTCTGCAACGAAACTCGCCCGGGTCATTGGGCCGCTGCTCGCTCCATTAAAAGCGCCATTACGACTGTGCCTTTCGATCGAGACTCATCAAAACCGGCTGGAATGCTGTCAACTAAACAAGCTCCAGCGACATCCTCTGGTCGAATCCGAGGACAGCCAACCTGTGTTTCGGCGATTCTCCCATGCATTTTAGTGATCAGGTCGTTTGATCTCAGGAGCATTTTTGCCAACTTATCTTGTCTTGAAATGTCCTCATCGCTAGGCTTCGGCCAATCACTCGCCCTCAGTAGCGGATTGCCTGTGGTACGAAAGAAGTGGACTACGAAGGTGGCACAAGATAGTCCGGTAGCCTCCTGAGCGATGACGAATGTGCCCGTATCAGGATCAAAATAGACGCCTTCCTCGTATTGAAGGTTGTACGGCATGTTTGCGCCAGCACAGTTTGCGCGATAAATCTTGCGGCAGTATCCAGCAAGGGCCACCAACTCTGCCGGATGCAGATTTGGAACCACACAGACATATTGTTGCCGGGTCGCTATGTCATATTCTTCGTCCCGCAAATCACGATCCCAAGCAAAGTGCAATATCCGAAAGTTTTGGAAGTCTTCGGCCAGATAGACAATGGCAACATGTGGTCCGTCGCAGCAAGCCACTCCCAGACTCGCCGGTAGGCTTTGCTGCCCAAGGATTCGCGACATGCCAGGAGACATCTAGGCGTACTTCCCTAGCGTTGCTCCGAGCCCGTCGTTGGCGTAGAACTGCTGAGATCTGTCGAGGAACTGAGCGCGGGCGTTCAACTTAGGTTTTGCCCGTCTAGTGACAATGAGGAAGGAGATTACTACCGATAACAAGAGATTGCTCGGCTGAGCCATCGCCAAGACATCATCGCACGACTCAAAATCATTCTTCTGAAGAAGGTCGTCAATGAAATTGTACACGGCATCGACTGCTTTATGCTCACTATCCCGAGATAAAACACTCAAACGGTGAAAAAACGTAGCGATGTCAAGGCTAGAAAGGCGATTTGCTCGCTCTCCACGTTCACGACGCGAAAATGCGTCAAGAGGTAATAAATCTGTCGTCGACATTTCCGGAGTATATCCAGTTGAGGCTTTTGACTTTAGTTCTGCACCATCATTATACTCATCTTCAATGGCAGAAGGGGACTTCACAATAAAGCCAGTGGCGCAGGTGACAAGTTCCTCTCGCGTCGGGAAGCGTGCCAACCATTCCTTTGAGGTGCTTATCGTTGACGTCTTTATGAGATGTCTCCCATGCGGATGATTTCATCTGCCAGTTGCACCATCTCGCCAAACAGATCGACAAGCCGTTGGTGCGGCAATGACCCTTCTGGTGTGAACTGATTGTTAATATCAATCTCGGCACGACAATAATATTGGTCTGTTACAGGATTCTCTTGGCCGCGAACCGCCTTTACAAACCTAGCACGAGACCACTTTGTCATCCGGTTGATCCTGACACCGTTTACTGCTATCGAGTCTCTGGGTCTATTAATTTGATAGGTTAAATCGGATGCCCCTTGGTCATGTATGTCGAAATTAAGATAATCAGACAGCGATCTGTATGCCAATTCTCTGCTGGCCACGGGCAGCAGCACCACCGCGCCAAACGCAATTCTGTCGGTGGGCGGAC
>Ga0105047_10015601_pt1 | contig 11956 bp, 7 predicted proteins | sample MAT04_FD_78384 | JGI IMG/M metagenome (GOLD analysis project Ga0105047, IMG submission 78384) | Freshwater microbial communities from Lake Fryxell liftoff mats and glacier meltwater in Antarctica - MAT-04 (megahit assembly) | ecosystem: Environmental > Aquatic > Freshwater > Ice > Liftoff... | reverse complement strand
TCCTGGGCCGCGGCAACCGCGACGAAATCACGATCACTCTCGATAAGGATCTACTCGACGAAGTGCAGCGGCATGACGCCGAGGCGCATCTGATGCTCACCAACTTTGGTGCGTCGGGTTTCGATTCGACGTTGGTGACGGCCGTGGTGGGCAAGGCCGAGTCGCGGCAGCGCGCTGTACTGCAGCTGGTGAGCGCGGTGCGCGCGCACGGTCTGCAAGGCGTCACGGTCGACTTCGAATTGGTGCCGTCGTCGGCCCACCCGGACGTACTCACGTTCCTCACCGAACTCCGCATCGCGCTACGCCCGCTGCACGCCATCGTCTCGGCCGCCATTCCGGTCAGTGCCGACGACGACTATCCGCTTGCACAGTATGGCGCAGCGCTGGATTTCGTGATTCCCATGCTTTACGACGAAAGTTCGCCACGGTACGACGCGGGTCCCATCGCCAGTGCGGCGTGGTTCGCCGAACGGCTCGACGTGGTGCTCGATGCCATTCCGGCGAGCAAGCTGCTCGTGGGACTCGGTCAATACGGCTATCACTGGCGCAGCGATCGACCGGAAGCGGCGACCTTGAGCGTCGGCGAAGCCATGGCACTTGGCCGTGCTGCGGTGGGCGGTCCATGGTTCGACAGTCGAACGCGCAATCCGTTTGCGTCGTGGCGTGATCTGCAAGGCATCACGCACACCCTCTGGTATCTCGATGCGGCTACGACGTGGAATCAGCTGCGTGCGGCCACTGCGACGGGGGTGGCCGGCATGGCGCTATGGCGGCTCGGAGGCGAGGACGCCACGCTCTGGCGAGTGCTTGGACGCCACGGGCTCACAGGGCACACGGATTCTCTTCGTTCGCTCCCGAACGATGGCATATCGGTGTTGGTAGGCGAAGGTGAGGTGCTGGCGGTCGAGGGGCACAAGGGAAGTGGCCTTCGCACCATTGACATCGATGGTGCCGGATTTGTGCAGGGACAGTCGCTCGTGAGGCCCGCGGGTGGCTATCTGATTTCGCGCGGCGGGGCCAGCGCCAATCGGGTTGCCCTCACCTTCGACGATGGCCCCGATGCAAACTTCACGGGCCCCATTCTCGATACGCTCGCCGCACGACGTGCGGTGGCCAGCTTCTTCGTGGTGGGGCGTCAGGTGCAGCATCTCCCCGAACTCACGCGACGCATCGTGGCCGAAGGCCATGAGATCGGGAATCACTCCTGGAGTCATCCCGACTTCGCGGGCCTCAGCGCCGCTGCCGTACGCATGGAGCTGACCGCCACCGGGCGCGTCATTGAAGCCGTGACGGGCCACCGGCCACTGCTCTTTCGTCCGCCGTACATCGGTGACGCGCATCCCGCGACCGAAGATCGGTTGCGCCCGATGGCGATCGCCAACGATTTGGGGTATCGCATAGCCGGTCTCGAAATCGATACCAAGGACTGGTTTGAAACCGACCCGCAGAAAATCGTCGCCAACGCGCTGTCCGCTCTCGAGCGCAAGAACGGTCGTATCATACTGCTGCACGATGCCGGTGGCGATCGTGCCTCCACCATTGCTGCACTCGGGCCACTCATCGATTCGCTGCGCGCGCGCGGCTATGAGCCGACCACGGTCGCCGGGTTGCTGAACGTGACACCGCAGGCTGGCACGCCCGGTGCTCCGGACAATGAAGCGCCTCAGCGCGCCATGAACTTCGCCGCTCTGCGGGTCGCGAACGCGGTGGAAGCGCTACTCGTGGGCACGTTCCTGCTGGCCTTGGTACTCGGCGTACTGCGCTTGATCGTGATAGGCAGTCTGGCCGGCCTGCAACGGTTTGTGCCACGATTCGCCAAGCCGCGCTATGGGCGGCGAGCCGAGGATACGGAGTACGTGCCGCTCGTGTCGGTGGTGATTCCCGCGTACAACGAAGCGCGTGTCATCGCGCGCACCGTGCACTCGGTGCTGGCGCAGCAGTACCTCCGCTTCGAAGTCATCGTGGTCGACGATGGCTCGAGCGACAAAACCAGTGAGGCCGCACGCACGGCATCGTCCGACGAACGGCTGCGCGTGCTCCAACAGGTGAATGGCGGCAAAGCCTCGGCCATCAATCATGGCATGACGCTGGCGAACGGCGACGTGATCGTCGTGATCGATGCCGATACACTGCTCACGGCGGATGCGCTTCGTCATCTTGTGCGTCCGTTGGCCGATCCGCGGGTAGGCGCGGTCGCCGGCAACGCGAAGGTGGGTAATCGCGTGAATCTCGTCACGCGTTGGCAGGCCGTGGAGTATGTGACCAGTCAGAATCTCGACCGCCGGGCGTTCGTCATGCTCAACTGCATCACCGTCGTACCCGGTGCGATCGGTGCGTGGCGGCGCAGCGCGGTGCTGGACGCTGGCGGATTCCGCACGGATACATTGGCCGAGGATCAGGATCTGACGCTCACGCTTTTGCGACGCGGACACCGCGTGGCATTGGCCGATCAGGCGGTGGCGCTGACGGAGGCGCCGGAAACGTTCGAAGCGCTCCTCAAGCAACGTTTCCGCTGGAGTTTCGGTACGTTGCAATGTGCATGGAAACATCGCGGGGCGGTCGGGCGTCCTGGCGCGGGCGCGCTCGGGCTGGTTGGTCTGCCCAACATCTGGCTTTTCCAGCTGCTCTTTCCGTTGCTGGCGCCGGCCGCCGATCTGGCGCTCCTCGCCACCCTCGCACGTTGGATCGTCGAAAGCCCCGTGCTTGGTGCGCACGCCGCGTGGACGCACGCCGAGCCGGTGATCCTGCTGTATCTCTTCTTCCTCGCGGTGGACACGCTCACCGCCCTGATTGGCGTGGCCTTCGAGCCTGGAGAACAGTGGTCGCAGGCGCTACTGGTCCCGCTGCAGCGTATTGCGTACCGTCAGGTGCTGTACGTCGCACTGCTCAAAGCCATGCGCGCTGCGCTCAAGGGGTGGGCGCCGGGGTGGGGCAAGCTCGAACGCACCGGCCGCGTACAAATCAGGTGACGGGTACCGATCCCCGGCGCTCCAGGCGTAGGCTGGGCCGCCAACGCCACAGAGGGGCTTGACGTAGTTCTACATCCGGGTCGGGTTGTCAATGCGCTGCGGTCGGGAGACTATTCGACTGGTCGATCCCCCAACCGTCTCTGATGTTCTTTCTTCTCGCGGCACTCCTGCAACAGGCCGCCGACACCGTATCCAGCCCCCCGCGGCCAGCCAAGGCGCCGGTGGTGGCGGTCGCTGCTGATTCAGTGGTCGTGTCGGGTACGTATTCCGGCCGCGAGCGACAGCTCTACGTGCGGCCACCATTGGTAGCCGATGCCAACGTCACGCTGGACGGACGTCTCGACGAGCCGGTCTGGGGCAGGGCTGCCCTGCTGACGCAGTTCACGTCGTATAATCCGGTGGACGGACGACCGGCGCAGGACTCGACCGAAGTGCGCATATGGTACGCTAGCGATGCCATCTACGTCGGTGTGCGCGCGTGGGCGCCGCCGGGCACGGTGCGCGCCACACTGGCGGAGCGGGATCGCATTGTGAACGACGACTGGATCGCGTTCCAGTTCGACACGTTCAACGACCGGCGCCGTGCGTTCACGTTTGCCGTGAATCCGCTCGGGGTACAGGCCGACGGCATGCGCAGCGAACAGTCGGCGGGACCGGGCCTCTCCCGCGCCTCGCTGGCGGTGGTCGATCTCTCGCAGGACTACGTGTGGCAGTCGGCCGGCCAGCTGCTCGATGATGGCTTTACGGTGGAGGCGCGCATCCCCTTCAAGTCGATCCGGTTTCAGATGGGCGACAAGCAAGACTGGGGCTTCCAGGTGGTGCGACAGACGCAGCGCACTGGTTTTCAGGATACATGGGCGCCGACGTCGCGATCCATTCAAGCCTTCTCGGCGCAGGCAGGCTACCTCCGTGGCATGACAGGAATGAAGCGCGGATTGGTGCTCGACCTCGTGCCCACATCTACGACGTTCGCTACCGGCGCGCCGAACGGCGCCGACAGCTGGAAATACGGCACTCGCGGGCAGTTCGGCGGCGATGTGCGCTGGGGGGCGACCGCGAACTTCACGGTGAACGGCACCGCGAATCCCGACTTCAGTCAGGTAGAAACCGACGTCGGACAGATCCCGGGTGACCCGCGATTCGCCCTCTTCTTTCCGGAACTTCGCCCGTTTTTCGTAGAAGGCAGTGAGCAGTTCGACGCGCCCAATCAACTGGTCTATACGCGCCGTATCGTGCAACCAATCGGCGCCGTGAAGGTGACGGGCAAGATCCCGAAGGTAGATATTGGACTGCTCAGCGCCGTCGACGCCGCGCGCACCAGTCGCGATGGACGGACCAACCCAGTATTCAACCTTCTCAGGGTGCGCCGAGATATCGGCACGCAGAGCTCGGCGGGCCTCGTCGTCACCGATCGCACCGAGGGGCCGCGCTTCAACCGGGTGGCCGGGGTCGACTCACGCCTCAACTTCGCGAAAGTGTACAACGTGGAGGTTCGCGCGGCAGCCAGTCTCACCGGCGACAGTGCGGGAACGCGCAGTGGACAGCTCCTCGAGTTCAATCACGGACGAAGCGGACGTTCGTGGGGATACCGGGGCTCGCTGGCCTCCTTTTCGCCGCAGTTCGAGACGCAGAGCGGCTTCGTGAACCGCACAGACTTCGTGCGTACGCAGCTCTTCCAGCGCTGGACGCGATTCGGCCGCAAGGGTGGCTGGTGGGATCAGCAGCAGCAGTTCGTCCGCTCGTCGGCCTTGTGGTCGTACGATGGATTTCAACAGCGCGGTTCGCCGTTGGAGGTCAGCGTCGGTCTCGACAATTCGTTCGTGTTGCGCGGCGGCTGGCGGGCGTCGATCACTCCAGAGGTGCAGGCGGTCGCGTTCGATGCCCGACGCTACGCCAGCGTCGCCACGCTGATCTCGAACGCCGGCGGACGCTTCGACACCGTTGCCTTCGTGACGGGCGATCGACAGTTCACGCGCGCACTGCAGTTCTCGGTCAATACGCCGCAGTGGCGTCGCGGTGGGGCCACCCTCAGCGCGCGGCGCGGCACCGAACCGGAGTTCTTTGAAACCGCCACCGCCACGCGCACCGAAATGGAGTTGTCGGCCGACTTGCGTCCCTCGTCGCAGTTACGTGTGTCGTCGCTCGTGCGCTACCAGCAATTCGTGCGCGCGCGCGATGGGTCGGTGTTCAGCACGCAGATCGTACCACGCCTGCGCACGGAGTACCAGTTTTCCCGCGCGCTCTTTGCCCGGCTGATCGTACAGGTCGAGTCGCGTGACCGTGATGCGCTACGCGATCCACGTACCGAACGTCCACTGCTCGCGCGTGCAAGCAACGGAACGTTCAGCGCGATCGGTCGCCGTAAATCCCTGCTGGGACGCGCGGATTGGCTGATCTCGTATTTGCCGAGTCCCGGCACGGTGATCTTCGTGGGATACGGCTCCGCGCTCGACGCCAGCCTCAACATGCGCCCGTTCGAAGCCGAGCGTGTTTCGGACGGCGCGTTCGTGAAACTCAGTTATTTGTTTCGTGCCGGCGTGCCGCGGGTGAGCCAGTCGGGCGCGGGCCGGTAACGCCCGGCGATCTACACCGCCCCCAACGCCGCGAAAAACAATGCGGCCACATCCATCTGGAGCGGTTCGGTCGCACCCGATGGATGCCATGTCAGCTTCGCGTCACACACCACGTCGTCTGCGTCGGGTCTGATCACGCGAATCGTGCGCTCGAAGCGGTCGACGATCCAATACTCCGCAACACCAAGGCGGAGATAGAACGCGCGCTTCTGCTCGTGGTCGCGCCGACGCGTCGTCTGCGACAGGATCTCGACCACGAGCAACGGTGTCGGCATCTCTGCCCACGTTTGCGGAAGCGCGGGCGTGGCGGGACGCACCATCATGTCCGGCTCGACCTGCGAGCCCTGTTGGCGCACCACCGCGCGGGGCGTGTGCACGCGCCCAAGATTGTGCGAGATCACATAAGGGACAAGAATGAAGAGCAGCTCGGCGGCCAGCGTCTCATGCCCCGGCGAAGGCGCCGGCGTCACGAACAGCTCTCCATCCAGCAGCTCGTACTTGTTGCCGTCGTCGGGCAACCGATCCAACTCCGCGAGCGTCCACGCGCCCGTTGTCTGAGCCATGAGCATAGTCCGTCTGTCCTCGGCGAGAGTAATCCGCAGCGCATGGGGCGAATATGCGCGCAGCAGCCTCAGAGTCCGTCACCAAAAGTGCGCGCCCAGTGTCATCGCGTTGCGTGCTACTTGAGGGTACGCTCGGCACGCCCGCCGAGTCAAGCGTGGGCGCGTCAGAACAGCCGCTGCGCACCCAACCGTACGAACGGCACATTGCCCGGTGCCAAGTCGGCCACACTGCGGCCACCGCGCGCATACTCGAGCCGACGCAGCACGGTCATCCCGGCTTCCGCCGTGAGTTGCAGTTTCCCGCCTCGTGGTGCCCAACGCAACTGAGGGCCCACCGTGGCGTTGGCCAGCCAGAGCGCGTCACCACCCGCCACCCGCTGCGCTTCGGGAAGACCGTAGTTTGCGCCGATCAGTGAGGCGTTGAGGCCTACGTCGAGGCCTTTGCGCGGCATCCACCACACGTCGCCACGCGCGGGGAGCAGCGCGTCGATGAGTACGCGTCGCGAGGGACGCGACACCACGTGAAGTACCGGGATCGGCAACAGCTTGCCGAAGCTCGACGCGTACGACAACCCGGCACCGATCGTGGTGCGTGCCGACACGATGCGATCCACGAACGCTGCCCCCTCCACACGAAAGGTCTCTCCGTAGAAGCCTGGTCGAAGTACGCCCACCACGGTGTGCTTCGTGCCGATGCTGCGTAATACCATGAGGTCGGCCGCGACCACGTTGAGCGTCGTGAACGCATCGAACTGCTGCGCCCGTTCGCGGGGCAGGGCGGCGCGTACGACGCGCGCCAAGCCCCCAACGACGACGATGGTGTTCCCCTGGTCTCGCACAAAACGATGTCCCACATACGCCTGAATCGACTGCTGTGCAAACGCGTCACGGGCCGTGGTGCCAACGGGCAACGACACATCGGTACTGCCCAGCGCCTCCACGCGCACCGTCACGCGCTCGCGTTGCGCGTGCAGCGCGCGAGTCCACGTTCCCGTTGTGAGAACGCCAGCGAGAGCGAGTGCGGACACGCGAAACGACGGATCCAAACGGGAGCGGGTCATGGCGGAAGGAGACAGGGGAGCTTGCGGGAGCGAACCGGGACCGGCAGACTGAGGAGAATCCTCACCCGTTCTGTCGGCAAACTCAACCGCTGATCGCATGCGCCGTCTCCTGCTACTCACCGTCCTGCTCGCATCCGACCCACTTCTCGCGCAGTCGGCGTCGATCGCCCGCGTCGACACGCTGCTGGCCGCGGCCCAGCTTACACCGGCGGTCGCATTGGTAGAGCAGGCGCTCGCGGCCACACCGCGAGACTTCGAGGTGCTCTGGCGCAGCTCGCGCGTGCGCCTGCTTCAGGGCGACGCCGCACCGGAGAAGAGCAAAGCGCAGGACAAGCTGTATCGGGACGCGCTGGCGCTGGCCGAGCGCTCGATCAAGGCGAACAGCGCCGCGCCCGATGGCTACGTGCGGCGCGCCGCCGCCAACGGAAAGGTGGCACTCTTCGCCGGCATTCTCGACGCCGCCGACTTCGTGCTGCAGGCGAAGGACGACACGGAGAAGGTCATCGCCATGCGTAACGTACCGCCGGTCACGCTCGCCACCGCGTACTACATCCTTGGCCGTACGCACCTCAAGCTCACCGAGACGCCGCGTCCCTTGCGCATGCCGCTCGGCCTCGGCTTCGGCAACCCCGCCGACGCGCGCACTCACCTCAAGCGCGCCACCGAATTGCGTCCGGGCTTCGTGATGTTCCAGCTGGAGTACGCGCGTGCGCTTGTGGCGAACAACGAAGCCGCTGAGGCGCGCACTGTGCTGATGCAGCTGCCAAACCTCGCCAATCAGGAGATCGGCGACGAGGCGCGCAAGCGCGACGGCGCCGAGCTGCTGCGCACGATGAAATAGGGCGTGTGATCCGGCGACACCGTCCTGACACGGGCGTTCGCCCCACGAGACTGGCCGTTCACGACATGGTGGCTGGCCGGTCGGTAGGTCATCGGAGAGACTGGTCGGTGTTCACCTGCATCGTCTCTCTCAACCGCCATTATCATGCGTCGATCACTACTCTCGCTGGCCTCGCTCCCGTTCGCCACCTTGTTCAGCGGCTGCAAGCAGGCGGCGGCCGCGTCGACCGAAACCACGTCTATCGCCTCGCCCGACACGCCGTTCGGCCAGCAACTGGGTCGCGCGCGCGCCGCAGCCAGCCTTCCGGCCGTAGCGGGGGCGCGCGTAACGCTGGACGGCGCGCCGGTGACGCACGCGTTCGGTGTGCGACGCAGCAACGCGAGCGATACCGTCACCAACGACGATCACTTCCATCTCGGGTCGAACAGCAAGGCGATTACCGCCACGCTACTTGGCGCGCTGGTGGAAGATGGGGTGCTGACCTGGGACCGAACCATCGTCGCGAGCTTCCCGGAGCTCGCGGGTACCATGCCGGCAACGTGGCGCTCCGTGACGCTCCGTCAGCTGCTCACGCACCAGGCGGGCGTGGCCGAATTCACGTCACCTGCCGAAATTTTTGGTATGCCGCAAGCCACCCGGCGCGGCACAACCTCCGAACAGCGGCAGGCGTTTTCCGCATGGGTGCTGCAGCAACCACCGGCAGGGCGCGTGGGGCAGTTTATGTACTCCAACGGCGGCTACGGCATGGCGGTGGCTATCGCCGAGCGAGCCACCGGCCACACATGGGAACGTCTGCTGCAGGAGCGACTCTTCGACCCACTGGGCATTCCCGCAGGCGCCGTACGAATCGGCTGGCCGGGGCTCGCCGGCTCGGCCCCGTGGGGCCACGTGGCCCAGGGGCGTGCGTGGCTGCCGCACGATCCGACCGATAGCCGCATCATCGCCATACCGGCGGCTCTGGCCCCGGCCGGTGACATGTCGATGACCATGTCCGCTTACGCGCGCTTCCTGCAGCTGCACGTGCGTGGCCTCGCCGGGCGCGATGACGTGCTACGCGCCACCACGATACGCATCTTGCATGAGCCTGACGGTGACTACGCCCTGGGGTGGGGTGTGCAGCGCAATGGCGCACGCACCGTGCATTTTCATGAGGGAAGCGCCGGCACCTTTCACGTGGTGACGCTGCTCGACCCGGCGCGTGGCATCGCCGTGGCGACGGTCACGAACGCCGGCGGCGACCGCGCGGCTGATGCCATCCGTGATGCCGCAGATCGCGCGCTCCGTCCGTGACCTTTACGCAATCGTACGCCACGCGACGCCGCTGATGCCGCGCAACATCCCACAGGATTTTCCTGCGCTCGCCCCTGCGCTCACCCGACGAGCATGGGCGCTGACCACGCTCTTTCACGTCGGTATCGTGGCGCTGGCGTTCCTCAGCGTGTGGCAGGATCTCGACAGGCCGGCACGCGGGCAGTTCATCGTCTCTCGCAGCATCGGTATGGCGTCGTTCGTGACGGGCGCGTGGTTGCTGGTGCATCTACTCGACCGCATGCATCGGCTGCGGCACGTGGCCCTGCGCGTGGTGGCGCGGGTCGCGGCCGTCCATGGTGTAGCCGCCGTAGTACTTGCGGTGAGCGTGCCGCTGCTTGTGCTGGTCGAACGGGCACTGGGGTGGACCATCGATCGATCGCGCGACGACGTGGCGGGACAGTTCGAAGTGAATGTGGTCGTGTTCACGGTGTATGCCGTCGTGTACTGGATATGGCGACGGCGCATCATTGCCCTGCACGCCATCGCGCAGGCAGAGCGTGCCGACGTGGCGCGGAAAGAGGCGAGGTTGCACGCGTTGTCGCTCGAACTGCAACCACACTTTCTTCACAACACACTCAACGGCATTGCGCAATTGGTGCGCGACGATCCGACTTTGGCCGAAGCGATGCTGATCACGCTCGGCGACCTGCTGCGCACCACTCTGAATGACGGACGTTCAGCCGAGCATCCACTCGCTGACGAACTTGCACGTCTCACGATGTATCTCGACTTGCAACGCATGCGCTACGGCGACCGGCTGCGCGTGGAATACCATGTGCCAGCGGAGGCCCACGCCGCGCAAGTGCCTACCATGCTGCTGCAACCGCTGGTGGAGAACGCGCTGGATCACGGTATCGGTCGCCGGCCGGGTCCCGGCACCGTAGCACTACACGCCGAGGTGTCCGTCGTGGCCGGTGAACAACGACTGGTGCTGCGCGTGCGCGACGACGGAGCCGGTCTCGGCGATGCGCCGGTTTGCGAAGGAATCGGGCTGCGGAACACGCGTGAACGCCTCGACACGCTGTACCCCGGCGCGCATACGTTCACGCTGCACTCGCGCACCGCCGGTGGTGTGGAAGTGGTGATCGAACTGCCGTGGCACACCTCCAACCGCGCGCCCGCATGACCACACCGATCGGTGCGCAGCAGACTGACGCGGTCCGATCAGGCGCGTTGCGCGTGCTGATCGTGGACGACGAACCGCTCGCCAGACGACGGCTGCGCGCGCTGCTTTCAGCGCACGATGACATTGCGATCGTGGGCGAGGCGGAAGATGTGCACGGCGCCGTGCGGGCGGCGCGCGCGCTGGTGCCCGACGTGATGCTGCTGGACGTGCGTATTCCGGGCGGCGACGGCTTCGACGTGGCGCGTCGTCTGCTGGCGCGGGGAGCCGAGGGGCTCGAGGTCACGCCGTTCATCGTGTTCGTGACGGCCGATCCCACGGCGGCAGTGTCGGCGTTCGATGTGGAGGCCGTGGACTTTCTGCTCAAGCCCTACGACGCGACGCGTCTGGCGCGGGCGCTGGATCGTGCACGGGCGTCGGTGGAGCGGCGTGAACGTAGCGCCGATGGGGGCGCCGGTGCCGGTGAAGCGAGTACCGCCGACATGGCCGATCCACCGGGCGTGACCGGAAGCGCACGGCGCTGGCGTGAACGGTTCGTGGTGATTCAAGGTCGTCGTCGGTTGCTGGTGCCCGTCAGTGCCGTTACCCGCATCGAAGCCGACGACAACTACGTGATCTTACACGCGCCTGGTGCCCGACACCTGGTGCGCCAGTCGTTGCGCGCGCTCGAGCGGGACCTCGATCCCGCGCGATGGGTCCGCGTGCATCGGTCGGTGATGGTATGCCGAGACGAGATCCGCGAGGTCGTGACACGTCCCGATGGGGATTGGGAGGTGCGACTCAGCGACGGCACGACGGTGCGGGTGGGGGCCACGTACAGGAACCGGCTGCGCAGGCCATGACGAGTGCAACGCCTTATTGCATCAACTGTTTTTCGAATCCTTGTGAGACAACTGGTCCTCGCGCTTTTTTCACTGCTCGCGGATGAACGGCAGGACCGCGCGCGGCCGGACGTCACCACCTACACCGCTTCTGAGGAGAGATCACGCATGTCTTTCGAGCCACTCAGTCCGACCGATGACGCGATGCTTCACTGGCGGCAGCCGAGCATCGTGAGCAGTCGCTGGCTGCTGGCCGCTGCGGACGATCGCACGCTCGGTCAGTTGGAGTTCACGTCGCCGTGGTCGGGTTCGAAGGCCGCTGCGGAGACGGCCGGTGGTCGCTGGCAGTACGAGCACGTCGGCCTCTGGAAGCCGAAAGTGATCGCACGTGTGAACGACACCGTGGTCGCCTCGCTGGAAATCGCGAACTCGTGGCTGTACAATCGCGCGGCGCTCGTGGCGCCCGACGGACGGGTGATCGCGCAGTGGGAAATGTCGTCGTTCCTCACGGGCAAGGTTGAATGGCAGGACGACGCTGGTGCGCGCCTCATCGAGTACCGCCGAGGGAGTGACGAAGGCGGGGCGGCTTCATGGTGGCGCACACAGTGCAAAGTCGATTTCACCGCGGCTGGATTCGCCCATGCAGACCGTGACCTGCTGCTCACCATCGGTTGGTACTTCGCGGTGCTTGCCG
>Ga0105047_10015600_pt1 | contig 11956 bp, 9 predicted proteins | sample MAT04_FD_78384 | JGI IMG/M metagenome (GOLD analysis project Ga0105047, IMG submission 78384) | Freshwater microbial communities from Lake Fryxell liftoff mats and glacier meltwater in Antarctica - MAT-04 (megahit assembly) | ecosystem: Environmental > Aquatic > Freshwater > Ice > Liftoff... | reverse complement strand
CCCGGGTACCACTTGCCCTGCCCGACGTGCAGCATGCTGTTCGGGGCGAAGCGGTCGCGCAGTGCGAACACCAGCGTCTCGGACAGACGGCGCTTGTTCGGTCCGTCAGCGTCGAAGGTCCATTCGCTACCGTCGCGATCGTCGACCGAGACGAACGTCGGCTCGCCGCCGACGGTCAGTCGCACGTCGTTCTCCTCGAGCAGCTCGTCCACGGTCCGACCGAGGGCCAGGATCGACTCGCGCTGAGCGTCGTCGTAGGGGTTCGTGGTGCGAGGCGTCTCGTAGATCCGCTCCACCGTGTTGGAGAACTCGAAATCGACCTCGCACGGTTCGGTCGCTCCGGTGATCGGCGCTGCCCCGCGTGGGTGCGGCGTTGCAGCGAGGGGGATGTGGCCCTCGCTGGTGAACAACCCCGATGTGGCGTCCAGGCCGATCCAGCCCGCGCCCGGCAGGTAGACCTCTGCCCAGGCGTGCAGGTCGGTGAAGTCGTGGGTCGGCCCGGGCGGTCCGTCGAGTGGCGGTTCGTCCTCGACGAGTTGTACCAGGTAGCCCGACACGAACCTGGCGGCGTAGCCCAGGTGTCGTAGCACCTGCACCAGCAACCAGGCGCTGTCACGACAGGAGCCGGACTGCTTCTCGAGGGTCTGCTCCGCTGTGTACACACCGGGCTCCAGCCGGATCTCGTACTTCACGGTTCCTGCGATCAGCTGGTTGAGCTCCACCAAGAAGTTGTTCGTCGGGCGTGCCGTCAGATCGACCTCGGCCAGCAGTTCCTTGATGAGAGGTCCGTCGTCGGTGATCTCTCGGTAGGGCGCGAGGTCGGCGACCAGGTCCTCGGTGTAGGAGAAGGGGACCTCCTCGGCCTCTGGCTCGAGGAAGTAGTCGAAGGGGTTGAACGGCGCCATGTCGGCGATCACCTCGACCGCGACCACCAGCCGGTGGATCGGTTCCGGGAAGACGATGCGCGCCGCGTAGTTGCCGAACGGGTCCTGCTGCCAGTTCAGGAAGTGGTCAGGCGGCTCGATCGTCTGTGTGTACCCGAGGATCGGTGTGCGCGTGTAGGGCGCCGGGCGCAGTCGCACGACGTGGGGAGTCGCTCGGACCCAGCGGTCGAAGGTGTACGAGGTCCGGTGTGTGATGGCGACCCGGATGGACATGGCGGATTCCTCTGGTTCAGACGGTCGCGGCGGCACCTCGTGTCGGCGCCACCTCCGCGAGACCGAAGTAGGCGGTGCACAACGAAGCGTGCACGAGGGCGAGTGCGTCCTGCAGCAGCTCGACCTGCAGGTGGAGTTCTTCCGCGGTGAGATCGTCCCCGGGACGTTCGGCGATCATGGTCCGCAGCACCTCGACCGCCTCGAGCGGCTCGGTGCGTGCGGGCAGTTGTTCCAACGTCCGCTCGATCTCGTCGGCGCAGTGGGCGACGGACCGAGGGAAGTGGGCGTCGTCGAGCAGGAAGGCCACGACGCCCCCACCCTGCACCGAGGTGCTCGCGGAACGCTGGTACATGTTCTGGGCGGCGACGGAACGAAGCACTCCCAGCCAGCGTACGTCCTCGTACGGGCTCCGGTCCGCCGGCGGGTGGCTCGACGGGGCTGCAGCAGACATGAGCGTCCCGGCTCGGACGTCGAGAACGCGAGTGGTCATGTCCGCCCGCTCGACCAGCCGTCCGAGTTCCCAGAAGCGGTAGGCGTGGTCACGGCTCATGGTTCCGGCCAGGATGCCGGCGAGTTGTTGGCACGAACCGATGATCGTCTCGGTCACGTCCATACGACGCGTCCGCACCGTGCAGCCGGCGGTCGCCTCGGTCGCCGTCATGTGGAGCCGGTTGAGACACTCCCAACCGGCGCGTGGCACCATCTGACGACTCACCCGCAGGTTCTCCCGGGCGGAGTTGACCGACCGCAGCACAGAGCCGGGGTTGCCGACATCGGCCATGAGGAAGGTGATCACCTCGGTCTCGCCCCGCTGGTCGTAGCGCTCCGAGAACCCGGCCTCCGACCCGGTGATGTTCAACAGCGCGGCCCAGTCGGACTCGACGTCCACGGGCAGGTCGACGAGCAGGGTCGTGTGCTCGTTGACGATGCGTGCGACGGATTCGGCCCGTTCCACATGGCGACCCAACCAGTACAGGTCCTCGGCGGTTCGTGACAACAGCATCAGCGTGTCTCCTTGGAGTCAGAGGTTCTCTTGGTCGAGGCTGGATCCGCGTGTCGTGGCGTCGACCGGTCCCCCTCGAGCGTGGTCAGGTCGATGGATGTCGGGACACGACCGGCGGAGCGACCGCTGCCGGCCTCGGTGTCGACGATCCAGGTGTCCTTCGACCCGCCGCCCTGCGACGAGTTCACGATCAGTGATCCCGCCGTGCGGGCCACACGGGTCAGCCCGCCGCACGTCACGTAACTCTCGCCCCCCAGCAGCGTGAACGGCCGGAGATCGACGTGGCGGGGCTCGAGGTGATCGCCGACGAGCGTCGGGACCGTCGACAGGCTGATCACCGGCTGGGCGACGAAGTTGCGCGGGTCGGCACGGATCTGGGCGGCGCAGTCGGTGAGCTCGGCCGCGGTCGAGGCGGGGCCGATCACGATGCCGTAGCCGCCGGACTCGTTCGCCGGCTTGATGACCAGTTCGTCCAGGTGGTCGAGCACGAAGGCCAGGTCGGAGTTCTTGCCGCAGCGGTAGGTCGCCACGTTCGGGAGGATCGCCTCCTCGCCCAGGTAGTACCGGATCATGTCCGGCACGTAGGAGTAGACGACCTTGTCGTCGGCGACACCGGTACCGGGGGCGTTCGCCATGGCGACGTTGCCCGCCGTCCACGCTCTCATCAGGCCGGGAGTTCCCAGCGTCGAGTCCGGGTTGAAGACTTCCGGATCGAGGTAGAGGTCGTCGACCCGACGGTAGATGACGTCGACCTGCACGAGGCCCTCGACCGTGCGCAGCATCACGCGGTCGTCGTCGCCGACGAGCAGGTCGCGACCCTCCACCAGCGGAACGCCCATCGCCCGGGCCAGGAACGAGTGCTCGAAGTAGGCAGAGTTGAAGATGCCCGGGGTGAGCACCGCGATGACCGGGTCGTCGACCTCGGTGAGCGAGGCCAGGATCCGACGCAGGCGCTCGGGATACGCATCGACGGGCAGGATGCTCTGGTGGGCGAACAACTCGCCGAACACCCGCTTGGTGATCAGGCGGTTCTCGAGCACGTACGACACCCCGGAGGGCACGCGGAGGTTGTCCTCGAGCACGTACATGGTGCCGTCGCTGTCGCGGACCAGATCGCTGCCGCAGATGTGCGCCCAGATGTCGTGGCGGGGGTGCACGCCACGACACTCCGGTCGGAAGTCACGTGACTGCGAGATGATCTCCTGGGGCACGAGTCCCGCTGCGACGATGCGTTGGTCGCCGTAGACGTCGTCGATGAAGTGGTTGAGTGCCGTGAGTCGCTGCAGTAGTCCGGCCTCGATGCGGTCCCACTCCTGTCGGGCGATCACTCGCGGCACGATGTCGAAGGGCCACGACCGGTCGATCCCGAGGCCCTCGTTGTAGACGGTGAAGGTGACGCCGGCCGCCTCGATGCCGAGACCCGCAGCAGTTTGCCGTGCGCCGAGTTCGGCCGGCGACAGCGCATCGATCTGCTCCATGAGGGCCCTGGCGGCTGGTCGCGGTCTCCCGGAGGGATCGATCAACTCGTCGTACTGCGAGCGTCTGCTCAGGGGGCCCGATGACACGCCTCTCGCGTAGTTCGGCGCTGTGAACCGGTCGTTCCCGCGTCGTTACGGCACCATGAACGTCCGGCGTCGGGGCCGTTCGGCCCAGAAATAGGTCGAACGACCCATATGCGGCCCGGTCGCCGATGCCGATCCTGATGGGGTGAAGTTCCACCTGCGCAGACCTTCGACAGCGACGGACGAGCGGCGACCCGCCAGAGAGCGTGGGGCGACGCTCGTGGAGTACTCGCTCCTGGTCGCTCTGCTCGCCGTTCCCACGGTCGGGGCGATCCAGTTGATGGAGGACGGGGCGAGCGCCAAGGTCAACTCGACGGCGGCCGGCATCAGCACCAGGACGATCCCGCCGACCACGGCTGCGCCGACGACCACTGCGGCTCCGACGACGACGACCACTGCAGCGCCGACCACGACCACTGCAGCGCCGACGACGACCACGACCATCCCGCCGACGACAACGACGACGACCACGACCATCCCGCCGACGACGACGACAACGACGACGACCGCACCGAAGGCCACGAGTTCGTCGTCCTCGTGGGGCACACCTGTCGTCTCGACCTCGGGATCGGGCAAGAACCGCCGATGGACACCCTCGTCGACCGTGAGCATCACCAACGACTTCGCCAAGCCGGTCCAGGCGGCGAAGGTCACGGTCAGGATCGAGTACCAGGACAGCAAGGGCAACTGGGTGACCGATCAGACGGTCACACTCGACACCGACACGTCCGGCAACGTGACCTTCACCCCGAAGTCCACGTACGGCACGGCGACGAACACCAACTTCACCTACGCCACGAACATCAGGTTCACCATCACCAAGGTCGAGGCCACCGGGCTGAGCTGGAAAGACAGCAACACCGTCGTCTCCGCGAAGAACCCCGGCTGAGCGCCCGTCTGGGTCGAACGGCCCCAATCGGCGCCGAATGGGCCGAATGACTCTCGACCCGGACAGGGCTGCGGCCGACACTGCGTGTATGCGAATCACCGGAACGCAGCGTGAGGCCGAGGACAACAGGGGTCTGACCCGTCTCGACGTCCACACAGCTCGTGTGACGGCTGTTCCCCGCGGTCGTGACAGCGGCCTGTGGTGTGCGTTGGCCGTGGTCGCAGCGCCGTCGTTGCAGGACCGGGCGCTGCCGGTCACCGACACCTCACGATTCGGCTCGACCGAGACGATGTTCGACTACGACACGGATCTGGCGATCGATCTGGATGTCGCGCTCGGCGAGGTCGACATCGCCGTCTACTGACGGTCCGTCGATCTCCGACCCGCGATGTCGTCGGGTGCAACGACATCGACGGCGCGGTCACGGTGACTTCAGGTGCCCGAATGATCGGAACTAGCGTGACCGGGCGTCAATCGTCCGAGGAGCCCGATGCGTTCTGTGAATCCCTTCGTCCGTCGTCTCTCCGTCGTCCTGGTGTGTGCGGTGGCGCTCGTCGGCTGCGGCGGTGTCGAGCGTGATCCCACGGAGTACGGCGGGGTCAACTCCGACGGCGACGGCTACTACGGCAACCTGATGTACGGCTGCACGGGTGTGGAGCCGAACGATCAGGGCAAGTACGTCGACGTGACACTCGGGTCGGCTGCGTTCTGCACGTGCGTCTTCAGTGGCATGAAGGAGACCGTGCCGTGGGAGGACGCACGCGACTTCGACCAGGCCCAGGCGAAGGAGACCGCCGGCGACATCACCGTCCCGGGCAACATCGCGAAGGTCCAGCAGAGCTGCAGCGACGACGAGTCCGCCTACAAGTGAACCCGACCCGTTCGCCAGGATCAGTTCGGACCGCTCGCCCCGGCCGCTGCAGGCTTGCGCTTCGGCTCCGGAAGCCCCACGCGCACACTTGCCTCTGCGGACGTGGGCCAACGGGCACGCGACTTCTCTGAGAGCTTGCGCATCAGCGCGATCGCTCCCGGATCGGAATCGCCCGGGCGAGCCTCGATCGAGCCGTCAGCGATCATCCGGGTGATGATCTCGCGACCCAGGTCGGTCCGGATGATCGTCAGCGTCCAGTCGGCGTTCTCGCCGATGCCCCCGCACGAGATGTCGGCGTGCTCCGCCGCGAAGTCCGGGCAGTGGGTGCAGCCCTCGCGGGTCCAGTCGTGGCACTCCTTGAGGTTCACCTCGCGGTAGTCGCCATTGTCCATCCACAGCTGGAACACGCCCTTGATGTTCATCTTGACGATGTTCTCGCGCTCCAGGCCGTACTTCGCTCTGAAGAGCTCCTCGAAGATCGCGTCGTCGAAGGTCTTGGAGCACAACAGCCCCAGGTTGAACACGATCGGCTTGGACACCTTGCCGACCTTGCGGGACCACATGATCGGGGGAACCGAGGACTGGCAACTCATGCCGACGAGCGCAAGGCGCTTGTGGCCGGCCTCGAGTGCCTCGTCGAGTGCGAGTGTGTTGGCCGAGTAGGTGTAGCGGCTGCCGGCTGATTCGAGCACCTCTTCCTTGGTGGCGGCGACGCCGGGTCGGGCCTTCCAGGATCCCTTGTCACCCTCCAGGAAGGACACGAGGGACGCATCGATGTAGTCGTTCTCCATGGCCCAGATCAGGATCGCCGAGACCAGGCCGCCGTCCTGACCGGTGCGATGCACCATGTCGTCGGAGGCACGCGTGAGCATGATGTCCTGGAAGATCCCGGCGACCTCGTCGTCCTCGCGTGTGCGTGCGAACAGGTGCTCGTCCGCCTGTCCCTCCCACAGCCGGAAGCGGGGGCACGCTCGGGTGCAGCTGGTGCAGCCCTTGACCCCGTGGGTGCAGTCATCGGGGCCGAGTTCGTCCTCGAGGTGGAACGGCGTATAGCCACCCTGTTCGTGGTCGTAGCCGATCACGTCGTGTGGACACGCGATCACGCAGCCTGCACAACCGGTGCAGAGGCCGGTGTCGATGACCTCGGCCTTGAGTTCCTTCCACTGGTTGGTCCAGCGGGTGGATGCGGTCTGTTCGAGTTGTTCCGCCAACGACATGGCCCGAATCTACCTGTGGGCCGCCCTCGCAGTGGTCGGTCCTCGGTGGTCGGTATCCTCACGCCTCGTGGAGCGAGAGCCGGTCGCCGCAACCGAGGGCACGGCGGACGGCCGCAACTCCGCGTGGTCCGTGAGCGCAGCGGAACGTCTGCAGGTCGCCGCTCTCGCGGTGCTCGGGCTGTCCCTCGCCCTCGGGGCGGTTCGAGCGATGCAGGCCGGTTGGATCCCCGTCGGGGACGAGGCCCTGATCGAGATGCGCGTGCGGGACGTTCCCGGCCGTCTCCCCCTTCTCGGGGTGTACTCCCGGTTCGGATGGAGTCACCCGGGGCCAGCGCAGTTCCTGTTGCTGGCGCTCCCGTACCGACTGCTCGGATCGGCGTCCGCCTCGTTGTTGGCGGGTGCGCTGGCGGGTCACCTGTTCGCCGTGGGGGCTGCGTGGTGGATCGCCCGACGCGTCGACCGACTGGTCGGGGTGGTGATGTTGGTGACGTTCGAGATCGTCCTGGTCGCTGTGCCCTCGGACCTGGTCCGCTCGGCATGGAACCCGTATGTCGCGTTGCTGGGTGCCGGGCTGATGGTGGTCGTCGCATGGGGCTGGGCCGAGCGTGTCCCGGTCGCCGCAATGCTGCTCCTGCCCCTGTCGACACTGCTGGTGCAGGCCCACGTCGGCAACCTGCCGCTGGTGGTGATGGTGGTCGCGGCCTCGTCACCGCTGGCGATCTGGTGGCACTCGAGTGGTCGAGGGGGCGTCCCGGCAACCGAGGCGGTTCCGTGGCGGGCGCTCGGCCTGGGTGCGCTCGTCGCCACGCTGCTGTGGATCCCCGCCATCGTCGAACAGTTCAGCGCCGATCCGGGCAACGTCACCCGGATGGTCCGTGATCTGTCCGGCGAGGCCCCACGGAGCGGAGTGGCGGACGCACTCGACATCGGCACGCACTTCTTCGGATGGTGGCCCGCCTGGGCCGATCAGCGTTCGCTCGTCCAACAGCTCGCCTGGACAGGGTGGACGGTCCCGATCTGGCTGGTCGTGCCCGTTCTCGCCGTGCTCGTCGCCGCTCGTCGCCGAGACGCGCGCATGCTGCGGGGCCTGGCGATCAGCGCGGTGGGCGTCGCCTCGACGGTGGTGGCGGCCGCAGCCGTCAAGGGTGTCGTCTTCAGCTATCTGCTCGTCGGGCACCGATCGATCGTGGCGGTGTTCATGGCCGTCGCCGTGGCGACACTGCTCATGGCGCTCCCACCAGCGGCGACAGCTGCGTTCTCGGCGTCGCTGTCTGCCGTCGCGGTGGTCCTGGCGGCGGCCATCGGCGTGTCCCAGTGGTCCGCCACCAATCCGTCGATCCCGTTCGATGCCACCGTGCGCGCCGTCACCACGGCCGTCGAACAGCAGGCTGACGGCTCTGCGGTGTTCATCACCTCGACGGGCGACGATCCCTCGCGGGACGTGGCGTCGGGTCTGCTCCTGCAGCTCGAAAGGGCCGGGGTGCGGGCCACCACCGTGCGTGGCGAGGACTGGCGCATGGGTCCTCACCGAACGAGTGACGGGGTTCCTGCGGGAGCACTCGACGTCCGCATCGCACCCGTCGGATCCGAGCTGATGCTGGCCGACGAGGGGTACCGGGTGCTGTTCGAGTACCAGCCGTTGGACACCGACGAGGTCGCCTCGATCGAGCGACTCGTCGCCGAGCGGGACGAGATCATCGCGGAGGGCGAGTCCGGTGCCGGCTCGGATCGGGACGCCGCGATCCGGTTCGTGCAGATCCAGGAACTGATCGGCCAGATCGATGCGCTGCGCGCCGACACGGTGTCCACCCTGGTCGGGGTGCGGGCGTGATCAGCGCCACAGCTCCCCACGTGCGGTTGCCTCGAGGGATCAGGCCACACTGACTGGCTCTCACTTGACCGATCGGTCAACATTGTCGCCATGGACCTGACGTACCCCGCAGATGCCGAAGAGTTCCGCCTCCACATCCGTGCATGGCTCGAGGAACATCTCCCCGACGGTTGGTTCGACGAAGGCTTCAGGATGACGCCCGAGGAGAAGGCGGCGTGGAACGACGACTGGACCACGACGTTGTTCGAGGGCGGGTGGATCTGCGCGACCTGGCCCGAGGAGTACGGCGGCAAGGGCCTGAGCACGATGCAGGGCGTGGTGCTCGCCGAGGAGTTCGCGAAGGCGAAGGCTCCGATGCGCGCCGACTTCTTCGGCGACACCCTCGTGGGTCCGACGATCCTCATGAACGGCACCGAGGAGCAGAAGAAGTACTTCCTGCCGAAGATCCTCGACGGGTCGATGCGGTGGTGCCAGGGCTTCTCCGAGCCCGACTCCGGCTCCGACCTCGCGTCGCTCTCGACCACTGCGGTGCTCGACGGCGACGAGTGGGTCGTCAACGGCCAGAAGGTCTGGACCACCCAGGCGCAGTTCGCCGACTACTGCTTCGTGCTCGCCCGCACCGACCCGGACGTCAAGAAGCAGGCCGGTATCTCGTACCTGCTGGTGCCGATGAAGCAGCCGGGTGTCGAGGTCCGAGGCATCGTGCAGCCGGACGGCACCGACGAGTTCAACGAGGTGTTCTTCTCCGACGCGCGCTGTCCGGTCGACAACGTCGTGGGCGGACTCAACAACGGGTGGAAGGTCGCGAACGACACACTCGGATTCGAGCGCGGCATGTCGGCGACGACGGGCTTCCGTCGTTTCGCCGAGGAGTACCGGCTCATGGTCGACAGAGCCACCGACAACGGTGCCATCGAGGACCCGGTCATCCGCCAGCGCCTGATGGAGTACTACTCGAAGATCCAGATCATGCGGATCAACGGTCTGCGCTCGCTCACGGCGACCGTGTCCGGCAAGCGGGACATGGGCGTGACCGTGCTGGGTGCGACCAACAAGATGTTCTGGTCAGAGACGCACAAGGCCGCGATGGAACTCGCCCTGGACATCTGGGGTGCCGAGTCGATGCTCTCGACCACTGGTCCCGAGAGCGGCTCGTGGCCTGCAGCCCTGCGAGGCACCGGGCGGGACACCTACCCGGTCAGCCTGATGATGTCGGCGTTCTTCTTCTCCCGCTCCGAGACGATCTGGGGCGGGACCTCCCAGATCCAGCGCAACATCGTCGGAGAGAAGCTCCTCGGCCTGCCGAGGGAACCGAAGGCCGACGCGAAGAAGGCCTGACCCGGCCCGCCGACAGCGTCTGAGCACCTGCCCGACTGCACCTGAGGACAGGTCGGGCGGGCGGCCGCGGCATCGCGGGCTGTCATTGCGAAACTGTTACGATCCAACTTCCCGTGGATGATCATTCTCCAACCCCCGCGCCGGACGACACGGGCGACTACCAGGTCGTTCGCCGTCGGCGACCGGGGGCATCTCATCGCTGGTCGTGGCCGAAGCGTGTGCTCGTCGGCGCGCTGGCGTGCGCAGTGGTCGTCGCTGCCGTCGCCGGCGCCGGTGCGGTCTGGGGTCTGTGGAGCTTCTCGAGGATCAAGCGCGTCGACCTGGAACTCGCACGGCCCGCCAGCGCGACCGAGCCGATCAACGTGCTCATCGTCGGATCCGACAGTCGCGCCGAGATCACCGATTCCGACCCCGGCGCGGATGGGATGCTCGGCGACGATGCACCAACCGGGCAGCGCTCGGACAGTCTGCTGATCGCGCGGATCGACCCCACGAGCGACCGCATCGATCTGTTGTCGATACCGCGGGACCTGTGGGTGCCGATCGCTGGCACCGACTCCGAACAGCGCATCAACACCGCGTACTCGCAGTCCGCCCAGGCCGTGGTCGACACGGTGCAGAGTTCCCTCGGCATACCGATCAACAACTTCGTCGAGGTCGACTTCTCCGGATTCCAGTCCCTGGTCGAGGCGATCGGCGGGGTGCCGATGTACTTCGACCATCCCGTACGTGACACGAACTCCGGCCTCGACATCGCAGCCAAGGGCTGCCAGGTGCTCGACGGCTTCCAGGGTCTCGCATTCGCCCGGTCCCGCCACCTGGAGTGGAGCAACGGCTCCGAGTGGGTGTCCGATCCGACCGGTGACCTCGGCCGGATGACCCGCCAGCAACTGTTGACCCGGGCTGCGCTCAGCAAGGCACAGACCCTCGGGCTCAATGACGTCGGCAGGCTGAAGTCGCTCGTCGACGCCGGACTGGGGTCGGTGAAGCTCGACGCAACGCTCGGCACGGGAGATCTGATCGACCTGGGTCGACGACTCAGCGAGTTCGACCCGGACCGACTCCAGACACACAGCCTGGCGGTGACCCCCTTCCGCACCGGTGGCGGAGCAGCGGTGGTGCTGCTGGACGACGCCGCTGCGCAGCCGACACTGGATATCTTCCGAGGGACGGCGACGCCGACGCCGGTCACCACCACGACGGCTCCGCCGCCCTCCAACGACGAGGTCACCGTCGAGGTCGTCAACGCGACAGGCCAGGAGGGCGAGGCCCGTCGCGTCAGCTTCGTGCTGGCCGAGGGCGACTTCGTGCCGGGCGCCGTCGTCCCGTCCGAGCGCACCGTGTCGACCTCGGTGATCACCTACGCCAAGGGTCAGAAGCTGATGGCCGAACTGGTGTCCGGATGGATCACCGCGACCCCGGAGCTGAAGGAGGACGGGAAACTGCCGTCCGGAACTGTGCGGGTCACGCTCGGGACCGACTTCGACAAGGTCGCCGAGCCCGACGAGGTCTCGCCGACGCCCACCACCGTGGCCGAACCTGTCGTCGACCCTGCGGCACCGTCCGCCACCAGCACCACCACGACGACCCAGCCGGGTTGGCAGCCGGGTGTGCCCCCACAGGGGACGAGCTGCGCCTGACCGTGCCTCGATGGTGCCCTCGGCAGGATTCGAACCTGCGCACACGCCTCCGGAGGGCGATGCTCTATCCCCTGAGCTACGAGGGCCTCGTCAACCACTGAAACCGAGTTACGGAAACCCGGGAGCGGGACATTACCATTCGACGGCCGTACTCCCTCCTCCGGAACCCCGGGTCCACATGCGCACTGCACTCTCCAACGCTCTCCGACAGGTCCTCAGTGACCTCGGTATCGAACCGCCCGACGAGATCCACCTGGAGCAGCCCGGTCGACGCGAGCACGGCGACTTCTCGTCCAACGTCGCACTGACCTCGGCGAAGGTCGCCGGTCGCCCACCGCGTGAGCTCGCACAGCAGATCGTCGACCGGCTGGTGGAGTCGCCCCCTCCCCACGTGATGGCGGTCGAGGTCGCGGGGCCGGGCTTCGTCAACTTCCGCCTCGATGACCTG
>Ga0105047_10015599_pt1 | contig 11956 bp, 10 predicted proteins | sample MAT04_FD_78384 | JGI IMG/M metagenome (GOLD analysis project Ga0105047, IMG submission 78384) | Freshwater microbial communities from Lake Fryxell liftoff mats and glacier meltwater in Antarctica - MAT-04 (megahit assembly) | ecosystem: Environmental > Aquatic > Freshwater > Ice > Liftoff... | reverse complement strand
TGGGCCAGAGGGCGGCGACGGTGGCGGCGGCGAGGTCGGAATACTGTTTGGCTGCCTCGAATGCGTCCACAAGGTTGCGCAGGTGGTGCACACCGATGCGGAAGTGCCATTCCTTCTGCCAGGCGCGGGCGGCGCCCAGTTTGCGTTCGTAGTCGGGGACATCGGCAAGGCGCGCGGCGAGGGATCGGGTCAGGGCCGCCTGCCCCGGCCAAGGCGCAAAGAACGCGCCCCCGATGACCGAATCCAGCACTTCGGCGTTGCGGGACAGGTGGCGGGCGAGCGCCGGGGCAGTGGAGGCGATGTCGATGATGAGATCGACGAGGGGCGGGTTCGCCTCGAACAGCGAGAAGATCTGCACGCCGGAGGGCAGGCCGGACAGGAAACCGTCCAGGGCCACGAGGGCTTCTTGAGGGTGCTCGGCGCGGTTCAGGCGGGTCAGCAGGGTTGGCGCGAGGCGGCGGAAGATGGCGCGGGCGCGGTCAGAGCGGAGGGCCGGGTAGCTTTGCCAGGTGCTGACGATGGCGCGCATCTGGGGGGGAAGATCGGGGGCGTCCTGGGATTCGGTCGGGGCGAAGAAGCCTTGGGTCAGGGTTTCGACGCGGGCGATGCGGGTCAAGAGGTCGGCCCGGAAGGCGGGTTCGGGCTGGCCGAGGAAAGCGGCGATGCGGGCGATGCCTTCTTGGGTCACGGGCATGGCGTGGGTTTGGGCATCGTTCACCATTTGCAGGCGGTGTTCAAGTTCGCGGTGGGCGCGGTAATCGGCGGTCAGGGTTTCGGCGACGTCTTGCGGGAGCCAGCCTTTCGCGGCCAAGGCGGCGAGGCCGCCGCAAGTGCTGGGATCGCGCAGGTCGGGGTCGCGGCCGCCGGCGATGAGTTGGCGGGTCTGGGTGAAAAACTCGATCTCGCGGATGCCTCCCTGCCCCAGTTTCATATCGTGGCCTTCGACCTTGACCGCGCCTTTCAGACCCCGGTGATCGCGGATGCGCAGGCGCATGGCATGGGCATCTTCGATGGCAGCATAGTCGAGGTGTTTGCGCCAGACGAAGGGGATCAGGGCCTTTTGGAACCGCGCGCCAGCGGCGAGATCGCCCGCGCAGGGGCGGGCCTTGATCCAGGCGGCACGCTCCCAGGTGCGGCCCTCGGCCTCGTAATAGGACATGGCAAAGCCCATCGCGAGGCAGACCGGGGTGACGGCGGCATCGGGGCGCAGGCGCAGGTCGGTGCGGAAGACATAGCCCTCGGCGGTGGTGTCGGAGAGGATTGCGGTCAGCTTGCGGGCGGTGCGGATGAAGGCGGCGCGGGCGTCCAGCTCGGTGCCGGGGTAGAGGGTTTCGTCGAACAGGCAGAGCAGGTCGATGTCGGAGGAATAGTTAAGCTCATGCGCGCCCATCTTGCCCATGGCAAAGACCACCATGCCGTGATCGGGGCCGAGGTCGGGGAGTTTGCCGCGGCGGACTTCCTCGGCGATCAGGCGTTGCAGGGGCAGGGTCACGGCGCGGTCTGCCAGCGCGGTCAGGGCGGCGGTGACTTGGGCGAGGGGCCAGACGCCGCCGAGATCGGCGAGGGCTGCGAGAAGGGCGATGCGGCGTTTGGACTGGCGGAGGGCGGACGGCAGGTCGGGGAGAGGGGTGGGGTCCAGCCGGGTGAGTTCGGTGTGCAGGGCGGCTTCGGGGGCTTGGGCCAAGGCGGCGCGCAGCCAGTCGGATTCGCGCCGCATCAGGCCGCGGAGATAGGGGCTGCAACCGGCGGTGGCGGCGAGGAGGCTGGCAAGATCAGGGCCCAGATCACTGAAATCGCCAAGGGTTTCCGCGGCGGCAGCGGGATCGAAGGCGATGGGCTGGCGGGTCAGGCGGGCGGCGAAGGTTTGGGACATGGGAACAGGGTAGCGCGGGGCGCGGTCCGGGCAAAGCCCGCGATGCGCGTCAGTTCAACGCGGCGTTCAGTGCGTCCCATTCGGCGGCGATGGTATCTGCGCGGGTCCAGGGCTGGACGCGGCGATACCAGTAGTCGGTGTTTGCCGTGTCGCCTTCGATCCAGTGGCACAAAGCGTGCACCAGATCATGGGCACGGTCGCCTTCGTCGAGCTGGCACAACTCATGCGCGCGCTGCCATTCGGGGCCCATGCGGAGGCCGCCGGATTTCAGCAGGGCGAGGGCGGTTTGCGGCGGGGTCGACTCTTCGGTCACATCCATAGGGCCACCATAGCCTGCTTTTGCTTGTCGCCCAGCCTGAATTTCCGCTAGCTGTCGCATCAGGAGGAACTGCCGATGTCGAAAGTCTGCCTGCTTGGGGCCCCGATTGATGCCGGACAGCGCCGCGCGGGCTGCATCATGGGGCCGGCGGCTTACCGGGTCGCGGGAATTGTCGAGGCGATCCGCGAGCTTGGCCATGCGGTCAGCGATTGGGGCGATCTGGCGTTGCCGGAACTGACCGGGCCGACATGCGCCAATCCCGCGGTCCATTCCCTGCCGGAGGTGCTCGGCTGGACCGAGGTTCTGGCGGGCAAGGTGGATGACGCGCTGTCGGACTTGTCATTTCCGATCATTCTGGGCGGGGATCATTCGCTGGCGCTTGGCTCGGTCGCCGGGGCTGCGGGGTTTGCGGCGCGGGCGGGGCGGCCGTTGTTTCTGCTTTGGCTGGATGCCCATTCGGATTTCCACACGCCATTGACCTCGCAAAGCGGCAATCTGCATGGAACGCCGGTGGCCTATATCGCCGGGCGGTCCGGGTTTGACGCCTTTCCGCCTTTTCCCGCGCCGATCCCGCCAGAGCGGATTTGCCTGTTCGGCATCCGCTCGGTCGATCCGGCGGAACACGCGGCGCTGTTGCAACATGATCTGGCGATCAACGACATGCGGGTGCTGGACGAGCGCGGCATCGTGGCGCCGTTGCGGGAGTTTCTGGACAAGGTGCGGGCGGATGGCGGGATGCTGCATGTCAGTCTGGACGTGGATTTCCTGGACCCGGCGATTGCGCCTGCCGTCGGCACCACCGTGCCCGGCGGCACCACGTTCCGCGAGGCGCATCTGGTGATGGAATTGCTGCACGAATCGGGACTGGTGACGTCGCTGGATCTGGTCGAGTTGAACCCGTTTCTGGATGAGCGTGGCAAGACCGCCAAGCTGATGGTCGATCTGGTGGGCAGCCTGATGGGGCGCAAGGTGTTCGACCGGCCCACGCGGAGTTACTGAGGGACCAGGGGCGCTGCGCCCCCCCCCCCAGGACGGCAACCCCGTTCGCGAAGTCATGACCCTAGTGCAGGCGCCACTCGCCCACGACATTGCGCCATTCCCCGGGGGCAATCAGTTTGCGGTGGGTGAAGCGGACCGAATGCAGCGGGCCTTCGATTTCCTTTTGCCAGAATGCGATGAACCCGAACAGCGCAGGATAATCGGGCGCAAGGTCGTAGTCTTGCCAGACATAAGAGTTCAGCACATGGCGGAAATCCGGCATTCGGTAGAAGAATTCCGCCGTGGTCAGGCCCCAGCCCTTCAGCATCAGGGCGGTTTCTGGGGAACGAGGGGAAGGCTTCATGATCGGCCCCTGGTTTCTGCTTTGAAGCCAGTGTTGCACAACGGAATTAAGTTTCCATGAAAACAATATGTTATCACTCATACGGCACGGCTGCCAGCGGGGCGGGCCGGGGTGCATTGCACCACCCTGAAACCATGTTATAAGCCGGGACTGACCCATCAATGACCTTGCCCGAAGGCAGAATTCCGCCGTGAGCGATACGCCAGAACCCCCTGAAAACACAGAAGATTCCTCCGAGACGCCGCCCGAGCGCCCGGCGCATCACGGCCCGCAGATCGACATCGTGGCCGAGATGAAGACGGCCTATCTGGATTACGCGATGAGCGTGATCGTCAGCCGCGCGATCCCCGATCTGCGCGACGGGTTGAAGCCGGTGCATCGGCGCATCCTGTTTGCGATGCACGAGACGAACAACACCTCCGACAAGGCGTACCGCAAATCGGCGCGTCCGGTGGGCGATACGATGGGGAAATATCACCCGCATGGCGACTCGGCGATCTATGACGCGCTGGTGCGAATGGCGCAGCCGTTCTCGATGAGCCTGAAGCTGTTGGACGGGCAGGGCAATTTCGGCAGCATGGACGGCGATAACGCGGCGGCGATGCGCTATACCGAAGTCCGGATGGACAAGCCGGCGGGGTTCCTGCTGGCGGATATCGACAAGGACACCGTCGATTTTCAGGACAATTACGACGGCAAGGACCGCGAGCCGACCGTCTTGCCGGCACGGTTCCCGAACATGCTGGTCAACGGGGCCGAGGGCATTGCCGTCGGCATGGCGACGCGGATTCCGCCGCACAATCTGGGCGAAGTGATTGACGGCGCGCTGGCGCTGATTGCCGACCCTGACCTGTCGAGCGAACGGCTGATGGAGATCATCCCGGCGCCGGACTTTCCGACCGGGGCGCTTATTCTGGGACGCTCAGGCGCGCGGAAGGCCTATCTGGAGGGGCGCGGGTCGGTAATCATCCGGTCAAAAACCCATATCGAGGAGGTCCGCAAGGACCGCTTTGCCATCGTCATCGACGAGGTGCCCTATCAGGTCAACAAGGCCCGGATGATCGAGATCATCGCGGAAATGGTGCGCGACAAGAAGATCGAAGGCATCTCCAACATCGCCGACGAAAGCGACCGGGTCGGCGTGCGGGTGGTGATCGAGTTGAAGCGGGATGCGACCCCGGACGTGGTGCTGAACCAGTTGTTCCGGTTCTCGCCGATGCAGACCTCGTTCGCCTGCAACATGCTGGCGCTGAACGGGGGGCGACCGGAAGTGCTGACGTTGCGCGATTTCCTGAGCCATTTCCTGACCTTCCGCGAGGAAATTGTGGCGCGGCGCACGGCGTTCGAACTGCGCAAGGCGCGCGAGCGCAGCCATGTGCTGTGCGGGCTGGCGGTGGCGGTGTCCAATGTCGATGAGATCGTCGCGACCATCCGCGCCTCGGCCGATCCGGCGGATGCGCGCGACAAGCTGATGACGCGGCGTTGGCCGGCGCATGACATCATTGCCTATATCAAGCTGATCGATGACCCGAGCCATACGGTCAATGCGGATGGCACCTACAACCTGTCCGAAGTGCAGGCGCGGGCGATATTGGAGCTGCGGTTGCAGCGCCTGACCGCGCTGGGGGTGAAGGAAGTCACCGACGAATTGGAAGAACTGGCGGCCAAGATCAAGGATTACCTTGAGATTCTGGGATCACGCGAGCGGATCATGGCCATCATCTCGGACGAGCTCCGCGAAGTGAAAGCGTTGTTCGCGGTGCCGCGGCGGAGCGAGATCGTCGATTGGGAAGGCGATCTTGAGGACGAGGACCTGATCGAGCGCGAGGATATGGTCGTCACCATCACCTCGGGCGGTTACATCAAGCGGACGCCTTTGGCGGAGTTCCGCAGTCAGAATCGCGGCGGCAAGGGCCTGTCGGCGATGGAGACCAAGCAGGACGATGTGGTCACGACGCTGTTCGTCGCCAATACCCACACGCCGCTGCTGTTCTTCACCACCGACGGGATGGTCTTCAAGCTGAAAACCTGGCGGCTGCCTTTGGCGGGGCGGACGGCCAAGGGCAAGGCGCTGGTCAATATCCTGCCGCTGGTCACCGGCATGTCGATAGCGGCCCTGATGCCGGTGGATGCGCCGGAACTGGAATGGGACAACCTGCAGATCGTGTTTGCAACCTCGGACGGGGATGTGCGGCAGAACGATTTGTCGGATTTCACCAATGTGCTGCGCAACGGCAAGATCGCGATGAAGCTGCCCGAGGGGGTGACGCTGGTCAACGCGGCGATCTGTGATGACACTGACGACGTGATGCTGGTAACGGCGCTTGGCCGCGCGATCCGCTTCCCCACCACCGACATTCGCGTGTTCAAATCGCGCGGATCGACCGGAGTGCGGGGGATCAGGCTGGCGGAGGGGGATGCGGTCGTGTCCATGTCGGTCATCCGCCATTTCGAGGCGGACCCGGCGGAACGCGAGGCCTATCTGAAGCAGCGCCGGCTGATTGGCGGATCGACCGAAGAGGGCGAGGCGGATGATGATGCCGAAGCCGAAGACGTCGAGGCCGGGCAGTTGTCGCCGGAACGTTATGCCGAGATGTCGGCGGCGGAGGATCTGATCCTGACGATCACCGTGCAGGGGGCGGGCAAGTTGTCCTCCAGCCACGATTACCCGGTTCGGGGTCGCGGCGGCATGGGGGTCAAGGCGATGGACTCTGCGATGCGGGGCGGGGCGCTGATCGCCTCGTTCAAGGTCGATCTGTCGGATCAGATCATGCTGGCGACCAGCGGCGGGCAATCGATCCGGGTGCCGGTGGACCAGATCTCGTTCCGCTCGCGGTCGGCGGGCGGGGTGAAGGTGCTGAACACCGGTGGCGAGGAGCAAGTCGTGTCGGTGGCGCGGGTGGCGGAACAGGGCGACGACTAGGGCCGGGGCGCCAAATCTTTTCGAAAAGATTTGCAAATTCCTTCGAAGGAATTTGGCCGGAGTTTTTGAAAACTCCGGTCCGATTTCTTTGAAGAAATCGGGGGCGTCAGGTTTGCAGCCGGGCCTGGTCTTCCAGCCATTCGGGCGGGGCGCCACGAAAGCCCATCGCCACGACGAATTTCTCGGAACTGTCGGACCGGCTGGCGGGGGGTTTCACGTTCGCCACGGTCTTGAAGGCTTTCTTCAGCAGGGTCTGCATCTCGACCTCGGCCCCGCCTGCCAGCACTTTGGCGACAAAGGTGCCGCCGTCTTCCAGCACGTCGAACGCGAAGGTCAAAGCGGCCTCGACCAAGGCCACGATTCGCAAATGGTCGGTGCCTTTGTGCCCCGAGGCAGAGGCCGCCATGTCCGACAGCACCACGTCCGCGCGGCCGCCCAGCCAGTCCTTGACCTTGGCATCCGCGCCGTCTTCCAGGAAATCCAGCACATGGATTTCGGCGCCGGGAATCGGGTCGATCTCTTGCAGGTCGACGCCGATGATCCGGCCCACGGGCTTGCCCGCCTTCTCACCAAGCGAGTTGATCCGCGGCACCGCGACCTGGCACCAGCCGCCCGGCGCGCAGCCGAGGTCGACCACCCGGGCGCCGGGTTTCAGGAAGCCGTATTTGTCGTCGAGTTCCAGGATCTTGTAGGCGGCGCGGCCCCGGTAGCCTTCGCGCTTGGCATTGATCACGTAAGGGTCGTTGAGTTGCCGTTCCAGCCACAGGGTGGAGGACAGCTTGCGCCCCTTGGCGGTTTTCACCTTCACCCGCAGATCACGCTGCCCCCGGCCCGAGTTCTGCTTTTCCGGCGTTTTCATTCGAATGGTCCGTCTTTCATTCAAAAGGTCCGTCTGAGAGCACGCCATCCGCACTCATCTGGGCGTATAGCAGGCCTTCGCGCAGACCGCGATCCGCCACCGACAGATGCTCGGTCGGCCATATCCGCATCAGCGCCTGCAGGATCGCCGCGCCCGACATGATCAGCGTGTGCCGGTCGCGCCCAATCCGCGGATCGGTGCGGCGGCCTTCGGGGCCGAGTTGCAGATAGTCGCGGATGACAAGGTTGATCTGGTCGGCGTTCATCACCAGCCCGTCCACCTTGGTCCGGTCATAGCGGCGCAGGCCCAGATGGCTGGCGGCGACCGTGGTGACGGTGCCGGAGGTGCCGATGACCTGAAACCCCTGCCCCGGCATGGTGCCTTGCGAGGGCGAGAAATTGGCGAGGCTTTCCTCGAAATACCAACTCATCAGCGCGAAGCGGGCGGCGTCATCCTCGACATCCGCGAACTGGTCCTTCAGCGTCGCCACGCCCAGCGGCACCGAGATCCAGTCCACCACACGCGCGTCTGTCGCGCCTTGGGCATTGAAGCCCGAATGCAGGCGCATGATCGAATGGGCGCGGTCGGCAGGCGCGACGGCGGACAAGTCGATCCAGACCAGTTCGGTCGACCCGCCGCCGATGTCCACGATCAACAGCTGCTCGGTTCCGGCCCGGACCAAAGGCGCACAGGAGATGACGGCGAGACGGGCTTCTTCCTCGGCCGGGATGATCTCGACCCAGAGGCCGGTTTCCCGCTTGATCTGGCGCATGAAATCCCGGGCGTTCCTGGCGCGGCGGCAGGCCTCGGTCGCCACGAGCCGCATCCGTTTCACGCCATGCTTTTCGATCTTCTTCTGGCAGATCCGCAGGGCCTGAATCGTCCGCCCCATCGAGGCGCGCGACAGCTTGCCCGAGGCCTCTAGCCCGGCGCCGAGTTGCACGGTTTTGGAAAAGGAATCAACGACCAGAAACTGGCTGCCCTTGGGCTGGGCAATCAGCATCCGGCACGAGTTCGTTCCAAGGTCAAGCGCAGCGTAAAGCTGGCCAGCCCCGACGGGGAAGGGAGCAGACGTGACCCCCGCCCGAAAGACCGTTTCGGCCTCGATCAGTAGGGGAAGCGCGTCCTCTCCCGGGGGACGCTCGGGCGGCATGACGCCCTCCATATGTGGTTGACGCGAAGCTAACTCCGAAAGGCGCGGGCTTACAAGCGGCAATGGGGCGGCAATGGGGCGGCAGTGGGGGGAGCGGCGGTGCAGGCGCGTTTCATGGCTGCATGATTTCCGCGCGGCAAATTCGCTTTTGCCCGGCTTCGGTTTCTGGTTGAACGTCCTGCCGCAAACCGGCGTCGGTTTCGGCGGCATCCGTGTCGAAATCCGACATCGGTTGTCGCGCAAAGGCCCTATGAGAAGGGGCAGCCACGTGAGGGACCCCATGCCGGACATTACAATCGTTTATTGGCGCGATATTCCGGCCCAGGTCATTGTGGGTTCGGGCGGGCGCGGCAGCCGCGGCGCGGTGAAAATCAAGCTGACCGAACGGTTCGAGCAAGCCATCGACCGCTGCGCCATGAAGATCGGTGCCAAGGATGCCGATGCCTACCTTGCCGAATGGCGCAAAGCTGTGCCGGTCACGGTCGAGGGCGAGGCGCAGGCGATTGCCGCTGCCGAGGCCGCGAAGATCGAGGCCGAATACGACACCGAGCGCCTGAAGGCGCTGATCAACTCCGATGGCTGGGCCGCCAAGGCCTGACGCGACAAGGAACGAAATTGATGGCGCTGTTCAACTTCCGTCGTGTTGCGGCGCTAGCTGCCGAACCCTCTGCCGGGCTTGCGGATTTCCTGACCGGCTATTCGATCGAGGTGATGCCGCGCACCGCTGAAAAGGTGGAAGATTTCCGAAGCCTGCTGCCGAAAGGCACCCGCGTCTACATCGCCCATATCGAGGGCACGCCGATCGAGGACATGGTCGCCACCGCGCGCCGCATCGCGGGCGAAGGCTTCGACGTGATGCCGCATTTCCCGGCGCGGATCATTGCGTCAAAAGCGGTGCTGGCCGACTGGATCGACCGCTATAAGGGCGAGGCCGGGGTGCATCAGGCGCTGCTGCTCGGCGGCGGGGTGAACACGCCGGCAGGGGATTTCGATTCGTCGATGCAGCTGCTTGAAACCGGGATGTTCGACGGCTTTGACCGGCTGCATGTCGCGGGCCACCCCGAGGGCAACAAGGACATCGACAAGGATGGCGGCGACGCCATCGTGATGAAGGCGTTGAAATGGAAGCAGGATTACAGCGCGCGGACCGATGCCCAGATGGCGATTGCGACGCAGTTCTGTTTTGACGCAGGCCCGGTGATCGCTTGGGCGAACCATCTTTCGGACAATGGCGTGAAGCTGCCGGTGCATATCGGCGTCGCGGGCCCGGCCAAGTTGCAGACGCTGATCAAATTCGCGATTTCCTGCGGCGTCGGCCCCTCGCTGCGGGTGCTGCAAAAGCGGGCGATGGATGTGACCAAGCTGCTGCTGCCCTATGAGCCGACCGAATTTGTGAGCGCTTTGGCCGGGCACCGCGCCGTGACGCCCGGATTCAACATCGAACAGGTGCATTTCTTCCCGCTTGGTGGCATCAAGACCAATGCCCAATGGGTCACTGACAATGCCGGGGCCGCTGGTCGCCCTGCAAACTCCTGAGAGATAGGTTGAACGATGACACGTACTGTTCTGGAATCAAAAACGAAAACCGTGATCATCGGCTTTGACGAGCCCTTCTGCGTGATCGGCGAGCGGATCAATCCGACCGGCCGCAAGAAGCTGGCGGCCGAGCTGGAAATGGGGAATTTCGAGACGGTGATCCGGGACGCGCTGGAGCAAGTCGCCTGCGGCGCGCTGGTGCTGGACGTGAATTCGGGCGCGGTGTTCACCAACATGATGGCGCAAGACCCGCGCTATGCCGACAACAACTTCACCGAACCGCCGCTGATGAAGGCGCTGATCGAGATCATTCAAGCGACCGTCGATGTGCCCTTGTGTATCGACAGTTCGGTTCCGGCGGCGCTGGAGGCGGGTCTGGCGATGTGCGAGGGGCGCCCGCTGCTGAACTCGGTGACAGGAGAGGAAGAGCGCCTGGAGCGGATTTTGCCACTGGTGAAGAAATACAACGTGCCGGTGGTGGCGATCTCCAACGACGACACCGGCATCTCGCCCGACCCGGAAGTGCGGTTTGCGGTGGCCAGGAAGATCGTTCAGCGCGCGGCGGATTTCGGCATCCCGGCGCATGACATCGTGGTGGACCCGCTGGTGATGCCGGTGGGGGCCATGGGTTCGGCGGGCCAGCAGGTGTTTACGCTGGTGCGGCGTTTGCGGGACGAGTTGGGGGTGAACACCACCTGCGGCGCGTCCAACATCTCGTTTGGCCTGCCGCACCGGCATGGGGTGAACGCCGCCTTCCTGCCGATGGCGATCGGTGCGGGCATGACCAGCGCGATCATGAACCCGGTGCGCCAGCCGGAAATGGAGGCGATCCGCGCCGCCAATTTCCTGATGAATCACGACGCAAACGGCGGGGAATGGATCCGGTTTGCCAAGGTGATCGAGGCGGTGACGGGCGGGATGACCTTTGCCGAAGCCTCGGCTGCGGCGTCGCAAGCGTCGTCTGGACGCCGGGGCGGGCGTCGCGGGCGCGCCTGAGTCAAGACTGGGTTAAACGCTTTCTTAACCATGGGGCAGCAGGATCGCCCCATGGACACTTTGTCGCCCATCCACGCCGAGGTCTGGCTTGACCGGATTTTTTCCGCCAAGTCGGCGGACGGGCATGTTGTTCGCCGGAACGTGGACTGGGTGACGCGGGAAATCGGGCTGGAGCGGTTCCTCGCGGAGGTCCGGGCGAAAGGTTTTCATCTGATCCAGACAGCGGACCAATTTGTTATCGTCTGCCACAGGGGTGAAATCCGACTTCTGTTTTAGCTGGCCAACGAATTTCCTTCGAAAATTCAGGCCCGACGGATGCAGCCCGCCTGATTTTTCGAAGGAAAATCGTTGGCGGCGCGCGCCGAAATGTGACGGCGCGCCCCATGGTCAAGCCCCGCACACAGCGTTAGTCTGCGGCCTGAACGGAGACCGCCATGATCGTAGAACTTGGACATTTGGCGCTGATCCTGGCGCTGATGGTGGCGCTGGTGCAGACCGTGCTGCCGCTTTGGGGCGCGGCGCGGCGCGATCCGGCGCTGATGGCCGTCGCAGGGCCGGCGGCGGTGGTGCAATTCCTGCTGATCGCTGCCAGCTTTGCGGCGCTGACCTATGCCTTTGTCACCAGCGATTTCTCGCTGAAACTGGTGGTCGAGAATTCCCACACGCTGAAGCCGATGCTTTACAAGGTCGCCGGCGTCTGGGGCAATCACGAAGGCTCGCTGCTGCTCTGGGTGCTGGCGCTGTCGTTTTACGGCGCGACGGCGCATTGGTTTGGCGGGCGGTTGCCGGTGACGCTGAAAGCCCGCGTGCTGGCAGTGCAAGGCTCCATCGCGGTGGCGTTCCTGCTGTTCATGCTGCTGACCTCCAACCCGTTCTTGCGGCTCGTAAATCCCCCCATGAACGGGCAGGATATGAACCCGCTGCTGCAAGACCCCGGCCTCGCCTTCCATCCGCC
>Ga0105047_10015598_pt1 | contig 11956 bp, 8 predicted proteins | sample MAT04_FD_78384 | JGI IMG/M metagenome (GOLD analysis project Ga0105047, IMG submission 78384) | Freshwater microbial communities from Lake Fryxell liftoff mats and glacier meltwater in Antarctica - MAT-04 (megahit assembly) | ecosystem: Environmental > Aquatic > Freshwater > Ice > Liftoff... | reverse complement strand
TTTCCGCCGAAACACGTGGTGTCGCGTCACCCGTACTGGGCACGGCGAAACCTCGCAACCGGCAAAGTAGCCCACGGCGCGCCTTTCGTCCATGGCACGCTCCGCGATGGGAGGCGACACGTCTAGGTCGAGTCGCCGCTGCACGAGGTCGGGGTGCAAGGAGTGTGTTGGTTCACCTCTTTCGGACGCGTCGGGGCGCGTCCGAAAGAGGTGAACCGCGGTCTGTGAGCAGAGCGCTCCGCGTTGGTGCTGACGAAGTCCTCTGTTGCGCCTTTCAAGACGGCAACGACGACGGCGGCTCAGAGCGTGCCGGCGTCGAGTCGCTGCAGCACCTCGACGGCGCGCTCGCGCACTGCGGGTAGGTCGCGCAGGTTGCGCATGGCCGCAAGCGGTCGGGCCATGCGGTGGTTGGGCGCAAGCGTGTCGGCGTTGCGGGCGAGGAAGTCCCAGTAGAGCGTCGTGAACGGGCAGGCGTCGGGGCCCGTGCGTAGCTTCGGGTCGAAGCGGCAGCCTTTGCACGAGTCGCTCATCTTGTTGATGTACGCGCCGCCCGAGGCGTAGGGCTTGGTGGCCATCTTGCCGCCGTCGGCGAACAGGGCCAAGCCGACCACGTTGGGCAGCATCACCCAGTCGGCGCCGTCGACGAAGCTGGCGTGCATCCACGCGGTCATCGCTGCTGGCTCGACGCCGGCGGTGAGCGCCAGGTTGCCGAGCACCATCAACCGCTCGATGTGGTGGGCGTAGCCGTGCTCGTCGACGTGGCGGATCACGCTGGCGACGCAGGCCATGTCGGTGGGTGCCGCTCCGGTGAACGCCGGCGGAACGGGTCGGGTGGCGTTGAGCGCATTGCCCGCCCGGTAGCCGGGCATCCACAGCCAGTAAACGCCCCACACGTATTCGCGCCACCCGATCACCTGGCGGATGAAGCCCTCCACCGAGCTCAGCGGCGCAGCGCCCCGCCGGTGCGCGAGCTCTGCGGCCGCGACGATCTCGGCGGGGTGCAGCAGGCCGATGTTCATCGACGACGCCAGCACCGAGTGCGCCATCTTCCATTCCTTGGCCAGTATCGCGTCCTCGTGCGGGCCGAACACCGCCAGGCCGTGATCGATGAACTCGCGCAGGCGAGTGAGCGCCTGTGCGCGGGTGACGGGCCATGTGCCATCGGGGTCGGCGCCGAAGGTCGTTGACGGCAGGCGATCGAGGATGGCGCGGTCGATGTTGTCGAGCTCGAACCGCTGGATCGGTGGCCACGCCCGGCCGTCGCGCGGTGGTGGTTCGCGGTTGTCGTGGTCGAAGTTCCACTGGCCGCCGACCGGTTGCGTCCCGCCGTCTGCGGTGCGGTCGACGAGCACGCCCAGGCGCAGCCGCTGCCAACGGTAGAAGTCCTCCATCGTCAGCCGTTTGCGACCCGCAGCCCAGCGCGCGAAGTCGTCGTAGTGGCACAGGAACAGGTCGTTGCGCACCAGTTCCACACCCAGCCGCTCGAGCACGGCGTGCGCATCCCAGCTGGCCGGCTCCATTGCAACGACGCGCTCGACGTCGTACTCGGCGCAGTGGTCGCGCAGGCCCTGGCCGAGGGTGGCGGCCCGCCGCATGTCGACCTCGAAACCCTCCGCACGCAGCTCCACCGCGAAGTGCTCCATCGCCGACAGCACCAGGTGCAGGCGTTGACGATGCCAGCGGCGCGAAGCGACCAGCGCCTCGCTCTCGACAAGCAGCACGCGGCAGTCGCCGGGTTGGCGGCCCGCGAGCGCACCGCGCTCGCGGTTCAGTTGGTCGCCGAACACCCACACGGTGGGGATGCCGTCGGTTCCGCTCACAGCAGATTCAGGGCGCGAACGCCGTGCTGGGTAGGTCACCGACGCCGGCTTCCAGCGCGTCGCAGATGACCGCGGCGACGTGTGCGGGTGCCAGGCCCTGCGGCATTCGTGGCGCAGTGCCCGCCAGCGGGTGCTGGGCCAGGCCGGTCTCGGTGTGGGGTGGGCGAGCGTCGAGCACGCGTATCTGCCGTCGGCGGGCCTCGCGGGCGAGTGCCTGGTCGAACGCGCGGACGGCCGCCTTCGACGCGCCGTATGCCGCCATGCCGGGCAGGTTGGTCTCGGCGATGACGCCGGAGATGTTGACGATGGCACCGCCCGGTTGCAGCACCGGCAGCGCAACCCGAGCGAGCATGATCGGCAGGAACGTGTTGGTGAGGAACAGTTCTTCCATCGTGTCGATCGACAGCTCGTCGATCGGCCCGAAGGCAACGACTCCGACAGCGTTGATCACCACGTCAAGACGCCCGTGTTGCTCGACAGCCGCGCTCACTGCGCGCGCACAGGACTCTGGCGAGCGCATGTCGAGCGCGACCCGTGCGCCAGGAACACCGACCGTGTGCAACCTGTCGCTGCTGCGCGCGACGAGCGTGAGCAGCGCACCCCGCTGTGCGGCCTGCGCACCGATCGCCCGACCGAGCCCACCCGTCGCCCCGACGAGGAGCACAGACGCGCCATCGAGCGGGTGAGGTTTAGGGTCCGCTCCGGAAGGGAATGCTCGGGGAGGATCAGGGGTTGGAGACATTAGTGATAAATGTAACGGGTCAGCGTTGAACGCAGCCTCGTCATCCTCCACGTCTGCTGTGCCGCCGGGCGCACTGGTGCTGGTGACGGGCGCCAGTGGCTACGTCGGCGGTCGCCTCGTGGCAGTGCTGCTCGAACGCGGGTATCGGGTGCGGTGCTTGGTGCGCACGCCGGAGAAGGTCGTGTCGGCGCCATGGCGAGCCTCTGTCGAACTCGTGCAGGGCGACGTCGGTGGCGATCTCAGCGAAGCGATGGCGGGGGTGGCTGCTGCGTTCTACCTCGTGCACTCGATCGGCTCCTCGGCGGAGTGGGCCGAGCACGACCGCGCCGTCGCCGAGAACTTCCGCCGCGCCGCTGAGGTGGCAGGCCTGCGGCGAATCATCTACCTGGGCGGGCTCGGCGACCATTCGTCGGGCGAGCTCAGTGAGCATTTGGCCAGCCGCCAGGAAGTCGGGGCCGAGCTCGCCAAGGGTTCCGTGCCGGTGGTCGAGCTGCGCGCCGCAGTCGTCATCGGATCGGGCTCGGCAAGCTTTGAGATGCTGCGCTACCTCGTGGAGGTTCTGCCGGCGATGGTCACTCCGCGATGGGTCGACACCAAGTGCCAGCCGGTCGCAGTGCGCGACGTGTTGCACTTCCTCGCCGAATCGCTGACCGCTGACGTCACCGGTCGAGTGCTCGACGTGGGCGGGCCGGAGGTGCTGACGTATCGCGAGATGATGGCGCAGTACGCGCAGGTGGCTGGGCTGCGGAAGCGGCTCGTCGTACCGGTGCCGTTCCTCACGCCCGGGCTGTCGTCGCGCTGGATCGGGCTCGTCACACCGATTCCACCGATGCTTGCGCGGCCGCTCATCCAGAGCCTCGTCAACGACGTGATCGTGACCGGCGCCGCTGCGGCCGACGCGATGCCCATCGAGCAGGTCAGCTATCGCGAGGCCGTGAAGTTGGCGCTTGGTCACTCGATCAGCGGCGAGGTGCCCACGAGTTGGGCGTTGGCGGAGTTGGGTGGCCGTCCACCCGCCGAGCCGCAGCCCACCGACCCGGCCTGGTCCGGTGGCACGGTGAACCTCGATCAGCGTGAACGACACGTGGCGGCGACACCCGACGAACTGTTCCATGTGGTCAGTTCCATCGGCGGGCGGCAGGGCTGGTACACCGGCGACTGGCTGTGGAGTCTGCGCGGCGTGATCGACTCGTTGATCGGTGGCGTCGGCATGCGGCGAGGGCGTCTCCATCCGCATCAGTTGTCCGTCGGTGGACCGCTCGACTTCTGGCGCGTGGAAGCTCTCGTGCCCGGCAACCTGCTGCGGCTGCGCGCCGAGATGCGCTTGCCAGGCGACGCCTGGTTGCAGTGGGAGATCGAGTCCGACGGCGCTGGCGCAACCATCACGCAATCCGCGCGGTTCCACCCGCGTGGTCTGCTCGGCCGCCTCTACTGGATGGCTGTCGCGCCCTTCCATCGATTCATCTTCCCGGGGCTTCTCGCCGGCATCTGTGCCGACGCCGAGCGGCTGCACTCGTTCGTCAACTCACCGCGGGCCAACCGGTCCGAACCCACCACCGTGGCGGGGCTTTCCAGCCCCGCCCGTCTACAAGAGAGCCACACATGACCGATACCTCCACCCTTTCGAGCACCGACGCAACCGTCGCGTCCGGGGTCACGCCTGAGCGCCTGGCCGGTCTGCGCAAGTGGAACCTCGGCCTGACGGTTCTGCATGCCGCGCAGGCCGTGCTGATCCTGGTGATGGCGAGCGACTTCGCCATCACTGTCACGTCCACGTACCCGCAGGGCCCTCCCGGCACGCGGTTGACCACGCCCGAGGGCCTGTTCGACGTGCCCATCGGCGCCGCAATTGCGGTGTTCCTGTTGCTCGCTGCGTTCGACCACTTCGCCACCGCCACGTTCGCCCGCGGCGCGTACGAGCGCGACCTGCGGCGCGGCATCAACCGCTTCCGCTGGGTGGAGTACTCGATCAGCGCCACGCTGATGGTGCTGCTGATCGGCTTCTACAGCGGCATCACCGACATCGCGGCGGTGCTCGCCATCGTCGGCGCAAACGTGGCCATGATCCTGTTCGGTTGGCTGCAGGAACGGATGAACCCGCCCGGCCGCACCACCACCACGATGCTGCCGTTCTGGTTCGGCACCGTCGCCGGCATCGCCCCGTGGATCGCGATCTGGGTGAACGTCATCGGTGCCGTCGAGGTGCCTGGCTTCGTCTACGGCATCGTCGTCGCCGAGCTGATCTTCTTCTTCAGCTTCGGCCTCAACCAGTGGCTGCAGTACAAGGGCGTCGGCCGCTGGCGCAGCTACGCCTACGGCGAGAAGGCCTACCTCGTGCTCAGCCTGGCCGCGAAGTCACTGCTCGCCTGGCAGATCTACGGCGGCTCCCTCGCCACGTGATCAGCCGCAGCGGAACGGGGCAGCACCTATGAGCCGAGTAGTCATCATCGGTGCCGGCCTTGCGGGGCTCACTGCTGCGCGCAAGCTCGCCGGCGACCACGAGGTTGTCGTGCTCGACAAGAGTCGTGGAGTCGGCGGCCGCATGGCGACGCGTCGCATCGGTGCGGCCACGATCGATCACGGCGCGCAGTTCTTCACCACGCACACTCCCGAATTCGCGAACGTGGTTTCAAGCTGGGTCGCGGCGGGTGTCGCCCAGCCATGGTTCGCCGGTCGTGTCGGTCCGCACGGCGTCGTCGATGCTGACGGCCACACACGCTTTCGCGGCGTCGCCAGCATGAACGCCGTGGCTCACCACATTGCCGAAGGGCTCGACGTGCGCCTTGCGACGCCGGTGGAGTCGGTCACTCGCGACGGCGACGGTTGGCTGGTGAGCGCCATCGACGGCCCGTTGGTGGCTGACGCCGTGCTGCTGACGGCGCCCGTGCCGCAATCGCTGGCACTGCTGGCGGCCGGCGGCGTGGAACTGGCCGTCGACGATCAGCAGGCACTGCAGGCCATCGAGTACGAGCCATGCCTGGCAGTGCTGGCGGTGCTCGACGGGCCTGCTCAGCTGCCCGAGCCTGGTGCGGTAGACCCCGACGACGGCCCCATCGACTGGCTGGCCGACAACTGCCGCAAGGGAGTATCCGCCGTACCTGCAGTCACGATCCATGCGACTGCGGCATTCAGTCGCGAGTTCTGGGAGGCAGACGACGAGACGGTGGCGATCGCCCTGTTGGCGGCGGCGAACCTTGGGTCGGCCGCGAAGGCCGGCGGCACCCAGGTGCAACGGTGGCGCTACGCGAGGCCGATCACGGTCCACAGCGAGCGCTGCCTCGTCGCCCAAGGCCAGCCCCGGTTGGTGTTCGCCGGCGACGCATTCGGCGGGGCCAAGGTGGAGGGCGCTGTTCTCTCCGGCACAGCCGCCGCGGCAGCGATCGCTACGAGGTTCGGGGAGACCGAGCGCGTGGTCGCCCACGCGCCGCCATCATGACGAAGGGGTGTCATGGAGATCGTTGAGGCACAGCTGGTGGTCGCTCGTGATCAGGGTGCGGTGTTCGGAGCGGCCGACGCACACGCTGTCTCGATTGCGGCCAGCACCCAACCGAACCGGACGCGTTCCTGCTCCAACCGCAGGTTGGGTTGCAGCCGGTTGTCGCGTAGGTCGTCGTAGAGCGCCGACTCGGCATCGGTGAGGCGATGCAGGTCGCGCCGGGTGGGCGCTGCCTCGACACCCCAGTAGGCGCGGTGAGCCATCAGCGTCTCGGTGTCCATCATCAGCGAGGTGGCGTGCGGGACCACCGCCCGCAGTTGGTCGAGGATCGCGAGGCCGTGGGTGTCGATGTCGCCCCAGTAGTGGACCGGCGTGGCTGCCAGCCATGCGACCTCGGCGAGATGGTCGAGCCCCGAGCCGGCGCCGAACACGACCATCGCATCCGCGACGCTCGGGAAGGCCAGAAAGTTGATCTCGTTCTCGGTCATGAAGACCCGCGCCGGTGGATCGATGCGGCCGAAGTCGGTCGCCGTGAGCATGTAATGGCGATCGACGTCGGTGGCGCTGAGGCCGTACCGCTGGTCGAGGGATCGAAAGCGAACCAGCCGTGGCCTTGCCCGGAACCCGTAGCGGCGAGCGAAGTCGGCCGGACCGACTGTGCGGTCGATGGCTTCCTGTGGCAGCAGCATGTCGAGCATCGCACCGAGCGTGCGGTGGTGCTGCTCGATCAGCTTCGTGTGGACTCCGGGCACGTCGACTTGGCGCACGTAGACACCCGGGCGCGGGTGGTCGCGCACCCACGCGGCGATGTCGAGCAACCGTGGCCACACCTCGGCCTCGGCGAGGGTCTCCGCTGGACGGCGGGCGAGCAGCGGTACCAGTTCAGGGCACCTCGTGGTGGTGAGCTGAACCAGCGCGCGAAAGCGCGCAAGCTCTCTCGCCTTGCCGATTACTGCTGCTGCGGCATCCACCGTGTCGAACCACACGGCGACCGGGATCGAGTTGGCTCCCAGTTGCCGGTGGTTCACCTTGCGGGTCTCCAGCCGTGCGTGGGGAAGCCCGCGCAGCTCGCTCGCCCAAGCGCGAACCTCCTCGAAGCGGCTGCCCAACTCTTGCGAGGTCGGGCGCCTGAGGCCGATGCGGAGCGGGAACAACTCGCCCGGCTCGGCGACATCGGCGAGCAGCCGGCCGCGACCCCAACGGCGTAGCAGTTCGCCACGAATGTCGGCGGGGGTGGTCCAGACGGCGTCGCTCACTGCGGCTCGTTTCCAGCTCCGAGCGATCGCCGACGGTCCTTCTCGTCGAGGTACTGATCGATGGTGAGGTTGCGCAGCTTCGAGTCGCGCCCACCGTCGTTGTGCACGAACCCGACGCCGCGCACGAACGGTTCGATGACGTGGATCTTCTGTAGCGGGGTGACGACCAGGAGCTGCAGGTTCAGTCGGGCGAACAGCTGCAGCCCGTAGCGTGCGGATTCGTCGGAGCCGCGGCCGAAGGCCTCGTCGATCACCACGAACCGGAACGACTTCGAGCGAACCTCGCCCCACTCGAGACCGAACTGGTAGGCGAGGCTGGCGGCGAGCACGGTGTAGGCCAGTTTCTCCTTCTGCCCTCCTGACTTGCCCGACGAGTCGGAGTAGTGCTCGTGTTCGCTGTCGTCCTCGCGGTAGCGCTCGGAGGCGGCGAACACGAACCAGTTCCGCACATCGGTGACCTTGACGGTCCATCGCCGGTCGAGCTCGGTGAGGCCGTCACGACCACGGAAGCGATCGATCAACGCACGGACCTCGAGGAACTTGCGCTCGGCGTAGTGAGGGTCGTCGGAGCCCATCACCGCTCCCTCGGTGCACTTGCGGAGGTCCTGCTGGAAGTCGCGCACCTCAGGGTCGCTGGTCGCCGTGAACTCGAGCGCGATGTAGCGGCCCGGGTTGTAGTCGATGTGGGTGAGCGATCCGTTGATCGCTTCGATTCGTTCCCGGATTTCTGCCTGTTGGCGCAGCAACTGAGCCTGGAAGTTGGCGATCTCGTTGATCGTGTTCTCGTTGAGCAGTTGCTTGAAGCGGGCCTCATGACTGGGCAGGTCGTCGGTGACGAGTTGGTGCAGCATCGCCCGATAGGCACTTGCTGCGTTCACGGAGGCATCGACATCGGTGGACTCTGCCGGGAAGCCGTGGCGGTAGGCCTGCATCGCCTGCACGATTCGCTCGGCCGCACGATTCAGGCGCGAGCCGAGCACGTCGATCTCGCTCTGGAGGTGCTCGCGTAGCCGTCGTTCATCGCCTTCACACGTACGCAACGTCGATGGTGCCATGTTCAGTGCGATCCGTACGGCATCAATCTGGTCGCGCAGGCCCAACTGCTCGGCGGCCTCAGGAAGTGCAAGGTGGACCGCTTGCTCCGCGAGCTGCTCGTTCCACTGGCGTTCATCGGCGGTGATCTCCGCCAGCTTCATCCGTGTGCTGTTGATCTGGCCCTCGAGCGCAGAGATGGCTTCGTCGTTGCGCGCGATCTCCTCGCGGAGATGGCGCAACTGGTCGGACGCTGCGCTGAGGCGGTCGCGTTCATCGTGGCGCTCTGCGATTTGTCGGGTGGGGGCGCCCCAGTCGAGATCGAGGTAGTCGTCGTACACCGCCAGCTGCGCCCACCGTTCGACCGTCAACTGCTGCTCGGCCTGCTCGCGCCCGAGCGTCACGATCCGCTCGCCGACGGGCCCCAGCCGGCGAGCCAACTCGCGCTGCTGGTCCTCAAGCGCCGCGATCTTGTCGGCGTTCGACCAGCCGAGCACGTACCGGCTGCGGTCGTCGATGCGGAACCGGTCGTCCTTCTCGTGGCGCTCGTCACCACCCTTGGTCTGGCCGGCGAGCGTGAGCGCGCGCCGCTCGCGGCGGAACTGGTCGGGTGTGTCGCAGCAGATGTAATCGAAGCGTCGGGCGACTTCGTTGTGCAGCCATCGCCGCCAGCGGGTTCCCGGCTGCACCTCGATCTTGTGGGCCAGCCACTGCGGTTGCAGGTCGACAGGTGCGCCCCGGCCGACGTCGTCGCGGACGCGGAAGTAGACGAAGCGGTTGCGCAAGTTGGTGGCGTCGACCCAGGCCTGCACCTCGGTGTAGCGCTCGTCGGCCACCAGCATCGCCAGCCCGAACGAGCGCATCACCCGCTCGGCGCTGCCTCGCCAGGCGTGCTCGTCGTCGCGCACCTGCAGTAGCTCGCCGGCGAACGGTACGTCTTGCTCATCGATTCCCAAGGCGGCGCAGAGCTGCTCGCGCAGGGCCACCTGCTCGCGGGGAATGTTGCTCTTGCGCGACCGCAGGCTGTCGAGTTCGTGGCCCAAAGCGTCGTGATCGCGTTTGCCCTGCTGCAGTTCGACCCCGGCCTCGTTGAGCTCGTTCTGCAGATCCGTGGTGCGTCGCAGAACCTTGGCTCGACGTTCCTCCACCGAGCTGTGGATGAACTGAAACGCATCGGCGTCGTCGGGCACCGCCACGTCGAGGTCGCGGCACAAGGCCGCGTAGCTGTCGAACTTCCGCCGCTTTCGGTCGCGCTCGGCTTCCAGGTTGGCGATCTCCACCTCGATAGCAGCCAGACGATCGCCGCCGTTGGCGGCAAGGTCGTTGCGCAGCGACTCCCGCCGGGCCTGCAGGTCGCGATACCCGGCCTCCTGGGTGACTTGCCGCACTTCGGCTCGATGTCGCTGCGCCGCCAGATCGGTGAGCCGGTCGCGCAGCAGGCTGCAACGCACCTCGGCGAAGTACGTGCGCAGGGCGTTGCGGCAGGCCTCACGCATGGTGCGCTCGTCGACCAGTTGGTCGTGGCGATCGCAGTCGGCCACCAACGGTTGCAGCAATTCCATCTGTCGTTTGGCGCGCAGGACGGATTCGTGCGCGCGATTGAGGTCGTCGAAGTGCCCGAGCAGTTTGTCGATGCGATCTGTGGCACTGCCCGCATCGAGCATGTGGTCGCGTACGAACGTAGTGAGGTTGCCGACCGACTTCATCGAGACCGTCTGGTGAAACAGGTCGAGCGCCTGTTCGGACTGGATGCCCAGCCGGCGCCGGAACCAAGCGCCGTACGGCGGGAAGGTGTCGTTCACCTCGGCGCCCTGCGACTTCAGCCGCTTGCGCAGCACCGTGATGTCGGCACCGAACGACGTGAAGTGAGCTGCGATCGACAGGTCGTGCTCGGCGCCGATGTACAGCCGCGCAGGTTGCCCGGTGGGCTCCTTCATCCAGAACACCTGGGCGAGGGTGATGGTCTGGTCGAAGCCCTCGTTGCGGAAGACCCCGAGCACGACGCTGAGCGTCGAATCGTCGCGCAGCGCTACCGGCTTCGAGGACCCGCCGACATCGTTGCGTTCCGACTTGTAGTGCCCCAGGACGTAGGAGCGCAACGAGCGCTCGGAGCCGGTGGCGCCGGCCGCCTTGTTGTAGGCCACTCGGTGCGCTGGCACGAGCAAGGTGGTGACGGCATCCACGACAGTGGACTTGCCCGACCCGATGTCGCCGGTGAGCAGAGTGTTCTGGCCCCCTAGGTCGAAGGTCCACACGTGCTGGTTGAACGTCCCCCAGTTCAGCAGCTCGAGCCGGTGCAACCGGAAGCCCGTGGCGGTGTCGTCGGTGGCGAATTCGAGTGCAGGCGCGTCAGTCGTCATCGCTGTTCGCCGCCTTCAGGTCACGAGTGAGGGACTCGCGGTACTCGGTGAGCCGGGCATCGAAGTCGGACAACCATTGGGCGTCGACGAAGGCCTTGATGATGCGGCGAACCTCGTAGGTCGGCGTACCAGCCGAACTGGCGCCACCGAGCCGCTTCAAGAACCCGAGGTCGACAACCTTCTGGATGTGCGCATCGATCTGACTGAACAGCTTGGCCTCGTCGGCGCGGTCGGGCAGGAAGACACGGAGCAGGTCGACGATGTCGGCGCGGCTGAGCACCAGGCGGCTCTCGCCGCCTCGTGCGTCGAACTCGGCAAGCTTGCGCCGCAGCAAGGCGAGGAGCAGGCTGACAGCGAACGAGAGCTGGCGCCGCGCCACCAGCCGTGGAACGGTGGGCTGGCCCTCGTCGACAGCTTCCTCGTCGACCTCGTTGGTGCGGCTGCGGACGAAGGCGTACCCCTCTGCCTCGTCGATGGTGAGGTCGAGCCCGAGGACCACCAGATAGTCGCGTGCACGCGCCTGCAGCGTCACGAGTTGCGCCCAGCTGTCGACATCGGACTCGCGGTGCACGACACCCTTCAGCAATGACACCAGCAGACGCGAGAGGTCGTCGCCCGTCACCACCGACGGCCGTGGCACGTCGGCCAAGCCCTGGTCGATCTCGGGATCGCTCATGCGACGAACACCACCCGCGGCATGCTGGCCGACCGTTCCACTCCATCGGTCGACCAAGTGACGAGGTCGGTGACAGACTCGTCGATGGTGGTGTCGAACCGCTCGCTGCCCAACTGGAGGTACCCGACCACTTCGGCCAGACCGTGCTCGATGGGTTGCGTGCGGCACAGTTCGAGCAGCGTCACCTGGCCGCGGGCGTCGAGGCTGCGGGTGATGTGCCCGGCCAGACGCTCGATGTCCACCACGTCGTGGGCGAACAGGTCGTCGAGCTCCAACTCGTCGCCCACGGAGGCTTCGACGAGATCGGCGATGGTGGTGCGCTGTTTCGGCGTGAACAGCGGCCGCTCGAATGGCAGCGAGATCTCCGTGGTGGGGAGGTCGATGGCGTGCACGGTGCCTGCGGGCGGGTCGTCGCGGACGGCGAGTGCGCCACTTTCGATCGAGCGCAGCAGTTCGACGATGCGCCGATCCTCCAGCCATGCGGTGTCGTCGAGAAACCGGCGCAGCTGGGTGGAGAGCAATGCGACGGTGCGTTGGGTGTGCTCGCCCGCTTCCAGCCAGTCGTAGTGCACGCGGCGGAGGCGTCGGTCGGGCCGCAGTTCGGCGATCGCCGGCTGTGCCAGGACTCGTTCGA